>Ga0116129_1000113_pt1 | contig 59371 bp, 57 predicted proteins | sample June2015DPH_17_2_FD_89732 | JGI IMG/M metagenome (GOLD analysis project Ga0116129, IMG submission 89732) | Peatland microbial communities from SPRUCE experiment site at the Marcell Experimental Forest, Minnesota, USA - June2015DPH_17_10 | ecosystem: Environmental > Terrestrial > Soil > Wetlands... | reverse complement strand
GTGAGTTCGACAACGACAGGAGTGAGTGTGGTGGGTGCGGTGGCTCCGGTGACGCGGCGGGTGCGGGCTTACTTTGCGCCGGTGAATCGGGCGACGGGGACGCCGACGGTTTTCGATGCGGCGCAGATGGGGGCGTTTGCGCTGGATGCGCCGCCCGCGCCCTGGGTGGATCTGGGATGGTGCACGAAGTTTGTGCGCATGAGCGAGACGAAGGTGGCGGCGTTGACTACGGGCGCTCCTGCTGTGGTGCAGAGTCAGGTGCGAAGCCAGGTGGAAGCGACGGTACAGCTCGAGTTTGAGAGCTGGGGAAAGTTGCAACTGGCGCTCGCTTCCGGATCGCAACAGATGAATCTGTTGCAGACTGCGAGTGCTGCGGCGGCAAATGGGAGCGGAGGGTTGGCCGCGACGGCGGTGCCTCTGGTTGCGGGATCAACGGCTACTTCGCTGAGTGTGGGGGCGACGGCGGCGGCGCAGTTCCAAGTGGGGGAGCTGGTCGCCGTCGATGAGGACTATGTGGCGCAGGTGGGATTTGTGGGGAGCGGGGTGAGCGCGGCTTATGTGAGCTCGCCGGCTTCGGTGGGGAACGACATTAATTATGTCCGGCGCGTGACACTGAATGTCGGACGGGTGATTGGGATTGCGGCTGGGGTGCTGCAGTTGGGCGGGGCTCTTTTGGCGGGAGCTCCGCCCTCGGGGATGCAGGTGAGTCCGTTGGTTGGATTTGTGGATCGCGAGGGTGGCGGTTTTTTTCAGGAGTGGTCGGGGTTGTTTGTGATGGATGGTGAGCAGGGAGACCGGGTGATCTACTACTATCCGCGACTGCAGGCGATGCAGGGGTCGGCGGAGACGGTAGAGGCGTTGGCTGGGCCGCTGGAGCGGGTGAAGCTTGCCGGAGCGTTTCGCGCGCTGCCGGTGAAGGATGCCAATGACGGCGAGACGGTGCTTTGCTTCCGGAGTTATCTGCCGGCGGCGATGCGGGCGGTTTAGGGACTAAACACCGATTTGTACGGATGACACCAATTGGAATGCGCGACGACCGCGGATTCTACGGATAAGTGCGGATTTTAAGGCGCTGCCGTTACAGAACGAGGGAACGGGAACGAGGAGACGAAGATGCATTGGAAACTGAGAGGATGGGCGCTGATCGGGGTTCTGTTGGTTGTGCTTCCCGCGACGATGACCATGATGAAGGTCGCTGCCGCGGCGCAGTCGACGCAAGGCAGCGCAATTGCAACCACGCAGGTTACAGATACGGTTTTTCTTGCCGATGGAACGCTTGCTTCTGGAACGGTGATCGTGACCTGGCAGGCGTTTACGACTGCGAGCGGTGAGTCTGTGCCAAGCGGGACGACGTCGGCGACGATTACCGCGGGGGCCTTGAGTCTGCAACTGGTTCCGAATGCGGGATCGACGCCGATGGGGACGTACTATACGGCCGTGTATCACCTGAATGACGGGAGCGTGAGCCGGGAGTTCTGGGTGGTGCCGGTGAGCCAGTTTCCGGTGTTGGTGAGTGCAATCAAGAGTACGGTGCTGCCTACTTCTGTGGCGATGCAGACGGTGAGCAAGAGCTATGTCGATACGGCGATTGCGGCGGCGGTGACCGGACATCCGCTGGATAGCTCATCGCCTTTTGTGCTGAAGGCCGGAGACACGATGACGGGCCCGTTGATTCTGCCCGGCGATCCGACGACTCCGAACGATGCGGCGGACAAGAACTATGTCGATGTGAGTATTGCTTCTGTGACAGGCGGAGTAGGACAGAAGGTTTCGCTGTTGCCTTCGGCGACCCAGACTGTGACGCAGCCGGTGGGAACGCTGCTGCAGGTCAACAACCTAAATGGAGACGAATACGCGAGCCAGTATGTGACTGGATTGGGCGGGAACGGAGTTGCGAATGCATTGACGAGCCCCGACTGTGCAAGTGGATGCGATGTGAAGGTTGAACGGAGTTATGCCTCGCCGGAGAGCTACAATCCATCGGCGTTCAACAGTGGCACCGGCGGTACGCATGTCGAGGACGACAGGAACGGGCAGCGAAGCGACTTCTATCTGAATCCGACGTCTGCGACTGTGGTTGGAAACGACGCGGGGCAGATTATCAATGTGGTCTCGACGCGAAACACAGCAGCTGAGTTTGCTGCGGGAGGATCGCAGGAGCCGAACTCTTCTGCTCTGACGATTCAACATGAAGGGGTGACGGGTGGCTCGAATCTTTTTCCGCAGACGATTGAGAATGTGCCGTACTTCAAGACCAACTACGACGCCATGAGCATCACGGGCACGTATAACACGATGGGACAGCACGCGCTGAATGCGCAGTCGATCCACTGTTACGGCGTGGGAGATTGCCTGCTGGGTTCGCAGTTCATCACGGCTTCGGGCGGCTTTCGGGATGAGGCGGATGAAGGGGCGCACCCTTATGATTTCAATATCGAGGAAGACTCGGCCGTGTTCCAGGGGACGTGTGCCTCGGGCTGCACGACGGGTTCGACGGTGGTGACGGTGGCGGTGAGTTCAGCGCCCGGGACGCAGGGCGAAGGGCGATACCTGATCGACAAGAACCCGGCGAAGACCATTACAAGTGGATTGTTGACTGGCGGGACGTTGATTGTGACCGGAACGCCAGGAGCGGCTGCGCTGTTCAGCGGAACAAACTTTCCGGTGAGCGTGTTTCTGTCGACGGCGCAGTCGATTCTGTCGCAGGCGAACAACATTGCTCCGGGAACGGTGACAGTGCCGATTGCTACCAGCGGCGTGCCTGCGGGATTTGCGACGAGCACCGCGGCTGTGCCGAATCAGAGCGGTGTTGCCTGCGTAACAGACCAGCCTCTCAGCCAGAATCCTTCTAACTATGAGATGGCGAACTACACCGTAGTGGATGGCACTCATCTGCAGATGACTTTGAACAAGGTGCATGGGTCGGGCGCGACGATTGCGTTTGGCGGATTGTGCGGGTATGGGCTGGAACAGACGGTTGATACGGTGGGACTGATCCGGCAGGTGTTTCCGGTGATCGGGTCCTACTCGTCGACTGGGTTGTACTATGCGGGTTCGGTCTCGGCGATTGTTGGCCTGGAGGGAAGCACCAGCTCGTTTGTGAATGTGACGCTGCAGGTTGCGGCGATCGCGCGAAGCAACAATGTGGTGACTGTGACGACGGCGGGATCTCTTCCGGTAGACGTGAATGGTCTAACGATGACCGTGTCGGGTGTTGCGGATTCAAGCTACAACGGAAGTTTTACGGTCACTTCGACCAGCATCAACACGCTGACGTATGCACAGACCGGAGCCAACAGCACAAGTACAGGCGGCACCGTGGCAAAGCTGACCGGAGGGTATGTGCTGTATCCGATGGCGGAGGTTCTGGGAGTCTTCGATGCCGCGACCAAGAGTATCGACGGGCAGTTGACCCTGGCACCGAATACTGTGCCGTGGGGTGCGAACGACTCGGTGGAAGAGCCGCATTACTACCAGGAGGCCATCTCGGCGGACACGATCTTTGTCGAGCAGACGACGCCAAGGTCTTCGAGTGGAGTGTTTGCGGGAGTCGCATACGAAGGGAATGTGGGGCCCGGGGTGACGGGGTGGTCGATCTCCAACACGGTGGGGGCGTCGAGCTACTTCAGCAACGGAGGCACACACACGGTACCAAACGTGGCGTATCAGGAGAACGGCATCTGGAAGCGGACGATGGATATGCAGGCCGGGGAACAGAGCGTGTTCTCGGTGCACTGCAACTCGCGTGGCTGCGGAAGGTGGAATTCGAACTACAACCTGTTTGAGCTGGATAGTAATGTCGGGGTCGACACGGTTGCATTTATACCCGGCACGAGTACGATGCAGATGATCCTTCGAGGTACTGGTTACACGTTCAGCCCACAGGCATTTACGGCAGGGACGATCAATGCACAGACGATCAATGCCACTACGCTGAATGGGGCGATAAGCGCGGCGCAGTTACCGGTGTTCGGCATCTCGGGAAGTGGACATGCCCCGGGTGCAGTGCCGGACCCGGGCGCTACTGCCGGTTCGACACGGTATCTGCGTGAGGATGGGACGTGGTCGGTTCCTGCAGGCGGAGGTTCGAGTGGGCTGGGCGTTGGGACTGGGTCGGGATCTGGGTTTGGGTTTTTGGGAAGCGCTCCCATTGCAGGGGCGACGGCAGATTACAACTTCCTGCAAGGCTCCGGCACGACCCTTACGGATATCAGCGGAAACGGAAACAACGCGACGCTCGGGTCCGGCGCTCAAGCACCGACGTGGACTCCGAATGGATTACAGTTCGTCAATCAGGAGAACGTTTCGCTTCCTGCCACACTGAACTCATCGAAGACGTTCTTTCTCGGCGTTTATCTTTCACCCATTACGGATGACAGCAATACGGCGGTGATCAACGGAAATGTAATCCCTGCGTTTGTCTCCTCGAGTCTCGACTTCGTGGGAACGAACCTTCTCTACTGGCAGTTCAACGGCAACGCCGGCATTGATTCTTATGCAAGTACCGGTATCTTCTCTCCATCGATCGGCGTGAACAACAGCCGGGTAACTTCCGTCCCCAATCTTATTTCGGGGTTTCATGTCCTCACCTATGTTCTGGGGGCAGGCAGCGGAAGTCTGGATCATATTTATATCGATGGCATGGAAGCCACCTATAGTCTGCAAGGGGCTTCGGGAGGATTCCAGACTAGCGGCAATCTGTTTCTTGGCTCTTCAGGTACGCCATCATTTGCGGGGTCCGGGCTGTTCGGTACGATATACCGCTTTGCAGCGATGGCAACGAACACTCTGACTTCATCGCAGATCCTTGCGATTTCGGGACAGATCCGCGCCGAGATTGCGAGCCGCGGAGTCGATGTAACTCCGAAGCCTGTAGTCCAGACGAAGCCGATGCTTTTCGCCATTGGGGACTCGATCACATGCGGGTTCAATGGGTCGGTATGCAATGGCGTGACTCCGTGGACTTCGTCCTTGAGCCTGACCAACCAGCCTGTGTACACCATTCAGAACGAGGGGATTCCCGGCATCACGCTGCGGGCGGTTCTGGGTTCGGAGCCTAATCGAGTTGCTCCGGCATGCTCGTCTAACGCCGGATCACCTGTTGCCGTGGTGCTTCTTGGAACCAACGACATCGCAACTTTGCACGACGGAGGAGCTAATACGGCGTCGACGATTACTTCGACGATGAGCACGCTTGGCTCTGAGGTTCAGGTTCTGAAGGGTGCGGGATGCAGAGTGTTTGTGGGAACGATGCTCTCTCGCACGGGCAACGATGAGTTTGGAACAAGTCTTGATGCGGATAAGGATACGTATGACTCGTTGATTCTGACGACAGCGAAGGGTGTGGGCGCCGATGGCGTGATCGACTTTGCCGCGAACCCAAGCCTGGGAGCGGATGGCGCGAACTCGAACAGCACTTTCTTTCAGGCCGACCATATTCATCCGACAGCAGCAGGGCAACTGTTGCTTGCGGCTGCCGCCAGCAACGAGCTGAACTACTACTTTGGGTTCAACCAGGCGAATCCGCATGTGGTGACGGCGGCCAGCTACACGATGCTGGCAGGAGACGGGTATATCACTTCGAATCCGGTTGCGAATCAGACGCTGACACTGCCTGACTGTACGGGACAGAGCGGAGCTGTGTATACGGTGACGAACCTTCAGTCGACGTTTAGCACAGGCGTTGTGGCGGGTAGTTCGTCGCAGTTGATCGAAGGACTCGCGGTTGGAACGGTGGTTCCGGTTCCGTCGAATAGCTCTGTGAGCTTCCGCGATGTTGCGAATCCGAAGAGCGTTTCGGGTTGTCACTGGGAGAGATAGCGCGTGGGTGAGGCCCTGTCCTGATGGGGCGGGGCTGCGCCTGCGGCTGAGAGGGTGCGAGGTCTTAGGTGGGTAGGTATAAGGCTGAGTGGGACGCGGATGAGTTGGTGAAGCTTGGCAAAAAACTGGAAGAGCAGCCGAAAGAATTAAAGAAGATCGCGAGAGACTGGCTGAGGGTTCGAGACCGAGCGGGTGTGGAACGGCCGCTGCAGGCCAATGCAGTGCAGGCGGCCTTCGAAGCCGCACGAGGGCGCCAGAATATTGTGCTGAAGGCGAGGCAGATGGGAGTTACGACCTGGGTTGCGGGACGTTTTTTTCTGAAGACGATTACGGCCCGCGGCGTGATGACCGTGCAGGTGGCGCAGACGCGGGAGGCAGCGGAGGGAATCTTCCGGATTGTGCAGAGATTCTGGGAGTGTCTGCCGAAGGACCTGCGTGAGGGTCCGCTGCGACGGAGCAGAGCGAATGCGGGGCAGATGTGCTTTCCGGCGCTGGATAGCGAGTTTCGCGTGGTAAGCGCAGCGGATGAAAATGCGGGGCGGGGATTGACGATGCAGTATCTGCACTGCAGCGAGGTGAGCCGCTGGCCGGGAGATGCTGCGGCTACGCTGGCTGGGCTGCGGGCGGCGTTGGCTCCCAAGGGGGAGATGGTGATCGAGTCGACGCCGAATGGAGCGTATGGGTGCTTTTATGAGGAGTGGGGACGGGCGGTGGAGCAGCGAGCCAGCGAGTCAACGGATGGGCTCGTGAGCGGGTTAGCTGGTCAGCATGACGGCGTGGTGCGGCATTTCTTTCCCTGGTGGATGGAAGAGGCTTATGCCGGTGATCCTGTTGACGAGGTGCGCGAGGATGAAGAGGAGCTGATGAGGGCCCACTGCCTGACGCCAGCGCAGATCGGGTTTCGACGCGGCCTGGAGGCGAGCTATAAGGGGCTTCGATCGCAGGAGTTCGCCGAGGATGCGGAGAGCTGCTTCAAAGCCACAGGTGAGTGTTGCTTTGAAGTAGAGGCTGTGGAGGCACGGCTGGCTTTAGTGAGAGAGCCGCTGGCGACGAGGCGCGGAGGAGCTTTGCATATCTGGTTTCCGCCGGTTGCCGGAAAAGAGTATGTGGTTGCGGTGGATACAGCAGGCGGCGGCGCGGATGGAGACTTCGCCGCGGCGCAGGTGATTGAGATGGAGTCGGGGTTGCAGTGCGCGGAGCTGCGACAGAAGCTGGGAACGCTGGAGCTGGCGAAGGTTTCGGCGGAATTAGCGAGAGAGTATGGCGGGGCTCTGGTTGCTGTGGAGCGGAATAACCACGGAGCGGGCGTGCTGGCTTATCTGGATAGCGTGGAGCAGTATGCGCGAGTGTACGAAAAGGGTGGAGTGCCGGGATGGTTGACTACGGCAGGGTCGAAGCCGGGAATGGTGAGCCGGATGGGAGCGTTGCTGGTGGAGTCGCCGGAGATGTTTTATAGCAGGCGGCTGCTGACGGAGTGCAGGACGTTCGTCACGTCCGCTGGAGGAAGGACCGGAGCGGCGAATGGAGCGCATGATGATTGCCTGATGGCGATGGCGATTGGTCAGGCGGTGAGGGCGGAGCTGGCCGGGAGAAGATAGTGGTCAGTTTGCCGGTTTCGGTCGTCGTCTGCCGGTTTTCTACTCGAGTTGTGCCTGACAACTGAGAACTGATGTGTGATGCCTTCAGCTTGTATGCTGATGGGGAGGTGTTTCGGGTTGGCGGTTCTGGCGGTGCAGGCGATCAGGAGGATGCGGGGCGGAGCGCAGAGTCAGCTGATGCTGGGGGCGGATGGAAAGCTTTGGGTGGTGAAGTTTCAGAACAATCCGCAGGATGTGCGGGTTCTGGCGAATGAGTTGATTGCAACCCGTCTGGCGGCGGCGGTGGGTCTGACTGTTCCGGTGAGCGACGTGGTCGAGGTGACGGAGTGGCTGGTGGCGAACACTTCCGATATGTTTGTGGAACTACCACGAGGACAAAGACAGAGGTACGTGGCTGGGTTGCAGTTTGGGTCGCAGTTTGTGGGTGGGCTGATGCCGGGACAGGTGGTGGACTATCTGCCGGAGCAGCAGTTGGATGAAGTGAGGAACCTGGCGGAGTTTGCCGGGATGCTGTGCATCGATAAGTGGGCGGGAAACTGCAACGGCCGGCAGGCGGTCTTTGAACGGAAGCCGAGGGAGAGGAAGTATCGAGCTACGTTTATCGATCAAGGGTTTTGTTTCAATGCGGGGGAGTGGACGTTTCCGGATTCGCCGCTGCGGGGCGTCTATCCGAGGAACCTGGTGTATGCGAGAGTTACGGGGTGGGAGAGCTTTGAGCCGTGGCTGAGCCGAGTGGAGGCGATGCAGGCGGGAACGCTGTGGGGGATCGCTGAGGCGGTTCCTCCGGAGTGGTATGGAGGAGATCTCGTTGTGATCGAGCGGCTTATGGAGCAGATGTTGAGGCGGCGCTCGCGGGTGCGGGATTTGATTGGAGAGTTTCGCGATTCGGACAGGATGCCATTCCCGATGTGGGCCAGGGGGAAGACGATTGTGGTGCCGAGACAGTTTGCCGAGGTGAGTGGAGTGGGAAAATTTGTAATGTAGTACAAGGTTATTTGTCGGTTCTCCGCTGTTAGTTGGATTGCATTTTGGAGGGGTTGCGTTGAGAGAACGGCTGCCGTGCGAGTTCTTCCTGATCCGGTATGTGCCGGATGTGGTGAAGGGCGAGTTTGCGAATATCGGGGTTCTGCTGCGTGAGGCGGGACGCGACGATAGCGCGGTGGTGCGTTTTACGCGGGACTGGAGCAGGGTCCGGTGCATGGATGCGGACGCGGATATCGGTCTGCTGGAGGCGCTGGAGGGGGAGATTGGCGCACGGCTGCGCATGGTGGGCTCGGACGTTCCGGGGATCAAGCCGGTGATGGAGATTTTGTCGGATACGCTGGCGAACTCGGTGCAGATGACCGAAGTCAAAGCCTGCCTGGCGGAGAGTCTGCCGGCTGAGATCGAACAGTTGATGAAGATGTATGTTGAGCCATTGAAGGTGAAGACGGAACGGAAGAAGACTGGACGCGCTGCGATTGCGGGAGCGATGCGGGCAGAGTTCGAGCGGGCAGGTGTGTGGGGTCTGATGCGGAAGAGGGTTGCGGCTTCGCTTTATACGCGGGCCGGCGATCCGATGAAGATCGATTGCGGGTATCGGGCTGGTTCCGAGAAGACGGCCGGCGTGATTCGCATGTTTCAGGCGGTGTCTCTGGAGGGGGACGTGGAGGCGGCGAAGGGGCTGGCTTATTCGGCTCCTCAGTTGATGGAGGGCGTGCAGCGGGTGGAGGGGGCCCGGCTGGAGTTGACTGCGATTGTGGAACCTCTGCGTGCTGTCTCGGATACTGAGGATGAAGCGATGGAGCGGTACCGGTTTGGCGTTGAGGCGATGGAATTGCAGGAGATTCGCGTCGTGACCTTGAGCGATCTGGCCAGGGTGGCGGAGACGGCGCGGGTGGAGTTGAGAGTTTGAGCAGAACAACTTTGAACTAAGCTGAGAGCGCAACGCTCAAGGTTGACAGGTGGTTTTGAGGCATGGCCCAGGAGGCTGTGCCTTTTCTTTTTGCAGCAAAGACGGAAAGAGAGAGGGAGCATGGGCGTTCGGACGATGGTGAAGGATGTTTGGGAACGTTTGGCGGGAGTTGAAGCAGCCGCCGGAGACGCGACGATGGGAGAGAGGAAGACGGCGATGCTGCCTTCGATCCTGAGTCCTTACAACCCGGCCGGCAGGGCAGGGCAACATACTTTGCCAAAGCCGACTGCGGCCAATCTGCGGAAGTTCGCTGAAACTCCGCTGGTGCGGCGCGCGATCAACGCGGTGAAGGACAAGATCGCGAGCATGGACTGGCAGGTGCGGGTGCGCCGCGGCTACTCGGATGGGATGGTCGAGGATGCTGAGGCGCGGATCAAGGTGTTGCGCCAATGCCTTGAAGAACCGAATGCATCGGACAGCTTTCGAGTGCTGTGGGAGCAGGTGCTCGAGGATCTCCTGGTCGGCGGATTCGGCGCCGTTGAGATGGAGTCGACGGGCGATGCTGCACGGCCGTTTCATCTTTGGGCGGTGGATGGGGCGACGATCCAGATCGATGCGAAGTGGAACGGAGATCCGGATAAGCCGCGGTATGCGCAAATCACAGGACGCTTTGGGCAGGATGCTTTGGTGCCTTTGCTCGATGACGAGTTGATGTATCTGCGGCTCAATCCACGCACGCATACACCATTTGGCCTGGGCCGGCTGGAGGTTGCGTTTGAGACGGTGAACCAATTTTTGAGCGCGAACCGGTATGCGGGACGGCTTGCCAGCAACTCCGTGGTGCAGTACGCGCTTTGGCTGAATGAGGCTACTCCGGAGCAGCACGACCGGCTGATTCGCTGGTGGCAGGATGAGATCGAGGGCACGGGACGCGTGCCTCTGCTGAGCTGCGAGCAGAAGCCGGAGGTGTTGCAGTTTGCCGGTGGTACGGATGCGGATCTGCGACTGCAATGGCAGGAGGCGCTGATCCGCCTGATTGCGAATGCGTTCGATCTGCCGCCAATGATGCTCGGTCTTGAGAGCGACGTGAACCAATCGACTGCAGGTGAGATGGCGGATGAGGCGTTCCAAAGCGCGGTGGTTCCCATCGCAAAGCTGCTGGCCGAGCACATTACGCGTGACCTGTTTGCGAAGAAACTTGGCTGGCGCGAGTTTGAGTTCTGCTTCAACGACCTCGAGAGCCGGGACGAGATGGAGGAGTTGCAGATACAGACAACGCTGCTGCAGGCCGGCGTGTTGACAGTGAATGAGGTTAGGGCCATGAGGGGTCTAGGACCCATCGAGACGGTGCAGATGTCAGACCCGATAGAGCAGGCGGTGACGCAGTGAAGGTGACGATCGACAATCTGGATGGCAATGGTGCACTGGATTACAGCGCCGCGTTGTGTGCGAATGGGCCGTTGAAGATTATTCGGTCGTTGAATGCTCCTTCGTTGTGCAGCGGTGTGCTCGATGTGAGCGATGCGGCGCTTGTGGCGCCCGCGCGGCGTGGACGAGTCATTGTGACGGCAGCGAACGGAACCGTCTTGTTCACCGGCTATCTCGCGACCGAACCCGAAGCTGTTTATGCAGGAGCTGGGTTGACCGGGCCGGTGTATCGATACGCGTTCAGCGCGGTCAGCGACGAGTGGTTGCTCGACAAACAGCCGGTTCCGCTTAGTGGAACAGGGTTGGCGCAGAGTGGCGGACAGTTGCTCAAGACGCTGACGAACCGCGTCGATGGTTCCTTGTTCAGCACGGCTGGCGTCATGAATGGATTATCCGCGGGGGTGTTCGAGCCGGAACAGACGGAGAGCTGGTCGGCGAATGCCGGCGTCGTCGCGAGCGCAACCTATGCAGCTTACCGTGTACTGGACGGCACGGTGGGCCTTCAACCCGCGGGGACGGTGACTCATACGCTCAGCGATGGCGACGGAACGCTGCAGGTGGCAGCCTTGAAGACGTCTTCCGTGAAGGAGTTGGCTAACGACGTCACGATAAGCGGCGCGATGGAGCCGACCGTGTATGTCACCGAGATGTTTGCAGGAGATGGGACGACGACGGTGTTTCAACTCTCGGCTGATCCTTTTCTCCCGAAGAAGATGGCCAATTCGGCGCAATTTTTGACGGACAGCTTCAACGAAAGCACGTTGGATACGCAGATCTGGCAGGTCACCGATCCTGGGTCGCATCTAGGATTGAGTGCTGCCGGGTTGACGATGACGGGCGGCAATGGGTTCGATGGACAGACGACCCTGACGGCTATCGACGCGGTCGAGTTGGGCGGAACACTGGTGATTGAGGCCGGAGATCTGCAACTCGGAGGAGCGAGCGCGGGCATAGTGTGCGGGCTCTACTCGGGCGCCACGCAGAGTGCGAACTGTTTCGCTGGCTATAACGTGCGGCAGAGCGGAGGCGCGACCGTGGTTGTGCCATTCGTGAATGGGGCCGAGGTTGGAACTGCTCTCACGCTGCTAACAGGACACACCTACACGCTTCGCATCCGGCTGCACTGTGTAGAGATGCAACGGGTCTTGCAAGCTTATTACGCGATGGTGGATGGCGCTGTGCAGGCCTTTGGCGGAGGAGTGGTTCCGGCGCCGATGAGCCTGGTGTTTGAGTTCCAGGACCTTGGCGCGGCTTCCAATACTCCGGCGACGGTGCTCTATGACGGAAGCGTCGCCAGTTCGCCGGCCAGTTGCAGCTTTGCCGCGGTGAATAGCGTTCAACTGTTTGGGTCGATGGGGTACTGCCGTATCACACAGACCGGGTCAGCCTGGGTGGTGAGCACATTGCCGAGCGGCGTAAAGATGACGCGTCTTATCGGCGTTGCGGGCGAAGGAGTTGACTGCAAGATATCTACTGCTGGAAAAGTTACATTCTTCGCGGGCCGAGTCCCTGTTGCCGGAGAATTTGTAACCGTAACATATCGTATTCAACAAAGAGCTGTCGCAAGATTGGCAGACACTGCCAGCGTAGCAGAAGAAGAAGCAGCCGGGGTTCCCGGGACCGCGCAGTGGTTGGGAAAGGTGTTAAAACCGGTGGCGCGGAGCTCAATGGACTGCGAGAGTGCGGCGCTGGCGGTGTTGAGCTTTTCGGCGAGCCGTGCGGCAGCGGTTGCGGGAACATACAAGGCAGTCAACCCTGCCGATGTTTGGCCCGGGGACGTACTGGCCACGACCAGCGGCGGCGAGACGATGAGCGTGATCGTCCGGCGCGTTGAGATCGTAAATGGAATGACCAGTCCGGAGACTTTGACGTACAGCATGGCGTTTGCCAATGACTGGGCTGAAGGGTTGGGTCTGACGTTGTCCGAGGCAATTGCGGCGGATGCGCTGCTTCCTCAAACGGCGTTGAGCTCGGCGCTGCCACCAGGGAGCAACGTGCTTGCGAACCTGCAGCAGTTGCAAGTGGTGAGCGCGACGGAGACCGCACTGCAGGTGGATGCTGGAACGGCTCCGCCTGCAGGCGGCGGGTTTGAGGTGAGGCGGCGAGATGGAGACTTCGGGCCTGGTGTTGACCAGGATCTGGTGCTACGTAGCCCCGTGCGGAGTTTTTCTATTCCGCGCGAAGGGCAGATCGAGCACTACTACGTTCGGATGTATGACGGATCGACACCGCCCGTGTATTCGCGGTCTTCGAGTGGGGTGTTTACAGACTTGCCGGTGAGCTGACGGCGGAGAAGGAGGAGAAGATGACAGAGTTTGAAGGGCAGGTGCTCGCGGATTTGAGCGTGCTGAAGAACCAGATGAATCAGTTGATAGGCATCGGGCAGCCGGGGCGCTTGACGCAGCTCGAGGAGCGGGTGGAACAGCACGAGCGAAGCGTGCAACGCGTGAAGGGGATGGTCGGGGCTCTGGGTGGGTTGCTGACCGTGTTTCACCTGGCGATTGATTATTTTCGGCGGTAAGAAGAGGCAACGGAGAGAAACGATATGAATTTTTTGAAGCTGTTCCTGCGGACGATTGCGCTGATCCCAGGTGTGGTTCAGGGCACCGAAGCCCTGTTTGGCGCGAAGACGGGCGAGCAGAAAAAGAAGGCCGCAGTGGAGATAGTCGGGGCCGCGATCAACATAGCGGATGCGGTGACGATGAAGCATATCGCCGATGCGGACAGATTTTCTGAGGGTCTGAGCATGCTGATCGACGGCGTCGTGACGTGCCTGAATGCGAGTCTGTGGGCGAAGCACTAGAGGTGTGGCAGGATGGTGTGGCGGGACGGCGCGGCGTCCATTGGGAAAACCGTATAATCGGGCAATGGACGCCGAGCCACAGAATAATATTCTGGTTGGAGTTGTGATGGGAAGCCGCAATGACTATGCGGTGATGCGTGGCGCCGCTGATGTGCTGGCGGAGTTTGGCGTTGCTCACGAGGTGCGAGTGGTCTCGGCGCACCGCACGCCTGATCTTTTGTTTGAGTATGCTGACACCGCTGTTGGCCGCGGCTTGCGAGTGATCATCGCGGGTGCGGGGGGCGCGGCGCATCTTCCGGGGATGATTGCGGCCAAGACTGTGGTGCCGGTTCTCGGCGTTCCGATACCGGCGACGGCACTCCAGGGCCTGGATTCTCTGCTGAGCATTGTGCAGATGCCGAAGGGCGTTCCTGTGGGGACGCTCGCGATTGGTGCATCGGGCGCGATGAACGCCGCGTTGCTGGCCATTGCGATGATCGCGACGACGGATGTTGCCTTACAGAAGAAGTTAGTTGCATGGCGTGCGGCGCGGCGCGACGAGGTGTTGGAGCAGGTGGTTGGGGAAGATGAGGTCGGCTCGTGAGCTCTGGTTCTTCGACCGCGAAGCCGATTCTTCCCGGCGCGACAATTGGAATCTTCGGCGGTGGCCAGCTAGGCCGCATGACGGCGATTGCAGCACGGAGTATGGGTTACCGTATCCTGGTGCTCGACCCCGATCCCGCTTGCCCAGCGCGGTTTGTGGTGGATGGATGCATCGAAGCTGGGTGGGATGATTCGCGGGAGGCGGCGAATCTTGCGCGCGGATGCGATGTGGTGACGCTCGAAATCGAGCAGATCTCGCCGGCGAGCATGGAGGCCGCGGCTAGCTATGCGTCGGTGCGACCGGGCGGAGCAATGCTTGCCGTGATTCAGGACAGGATCGAACAAAAGGATTGGTTGCGGAAGAACGGATTTCCCGTTGGGGAGTATCGCGCGGTGCGATCGCTGGATGAACTACGCGACGCCGCGGCCGCGTTGGGCGGCAAATGTTTTTGCAAGAGCGCGACGGGTGGTTACGATGGGCGGGGTCAAGGTAAGGTTGGGTTTGCTCCCGGTGTTTCAGTTGAAAGTGAGATACGAGGTGCATGGGAGGCTCTGGGCGAGCGGGCGGGAGTGGCTGAGAAGGCTGTCGATCTGGAGCGAGAGATCTCGGTATTGGTGGCGCGCTCTCCGAACGGCGAAGTGAAGGTCTATCCGCCGGCCTGGAATCACCACGAAGAGCAGATCCTAGCCTGGAGTGTAATTCCGGCTCCGATTCCGAACGAGATGGCGCAGGGGGCCAGGGAGATTGCGGCGGCGATTGCCGACACGTTTCAGCTTGAAGGAATACTGGCGGTTGAGATGTTCTGCACGAAGGATGGCGAGTTGCTTGTGAATGAACTGGCTCCGCGGCCGCATAACAGCTATCACGCAAGCGTTCGGGCCTGCGTTACCGGACAGTTCGAACAATTAGTGCGCGCAGTTTGCGATCTGCCGCTGGGCAATGTGGAGGTTGTGCAACCTGCAGCCATTGCGAACCTACTGGGAGATTTGTGGCTCAATCCAGATAGCTCTGCGCGTGAGCCTCGGTTCGATCGAGCGCTCGCAGTACCGGGGGTTCGGTTGCATCTGTACGAAAAGCACAAGCCGCGCAAGGGCCGGAAGATGGGGCACCTCTCTTCGGTTGGCGCGACACCGGATGAAGCGGTTGAGTTAGTGCAGCGCGCGAAAGCTCTGCTGTAGCCCGGATTCGTGCAATAGAAAAACGCGGCGGACTGAACTAAAACCCGCCGCGCTCTCGTCTTTGAGCAGGTAACTACCCGATATCTTCCGACCAGTTTTCGAGATAGGCCTTGAAGTCGGACATGAATTTGCCGGCGTCTGCACCATCGACGATGCGGTGATCGAAGCCGAGCGTGAAGCGTTGAATCGAGCGTATGGCAATGGAATCATTGCCGTCCTTGTCAGTCAGGACTTCTGCTTCCTTGTTCAGGCCGCCGATGCCGAGGATCGCGCTCTGCGGCTGATTGATGATCGGCGTTCCGAACTGTTCGCCGAAGATGCCGGAGTTGGTGAGCGTGAAAGTTCCGCCTGAGATCTCATCGGGCGCAAGCTTCTTGCCGCGGGCGCGGTCGGCTACGTCGACGATACCGCGCGCAATACCGAGGAAGTTCTTTTCCTCTGCCTGCTTGAGGACAGGAACAATGAGGCCCCAATCCAGCGCGACCGCGATGCCGATATTGATGTTCTTGTTGTAGCGAATCGCATCCCCTTCGATCGATCCATTGACGATGGGATGTTTGCGTAGCGCGACGATTGCCGCGCGGGTGATGAAAGGCATGTACGTGAGCTTGACGCCGTTGCGCTGCTCGTATTTCGATTTTTCCTTCTCACGCAACTTCACGATGCGCGTCATATCCACCTTGAAGACAGTGTGGACGTGCGGGCTCGTGCGCTTCGACTCGACCATGCGCTGCGCGATGATGGAGCGCATCTTCGACATCGGAACGAGTTCGCCCGGCTGTGGCTGAGGCGCTGACGGCGCGGCCGCAGGCTTTGCCGCAGCAGGTGCAGGTGCAGAAACAGGAGGTGCTGCAACCGGCTTCGGGCCCTGTTCGAGATGGCTGACAATGTCGGTCTTTGTAATGCGGCCAGAGGCTCCAGTACCGGCAACCTTCGCCAGATCCACGTTGTTGTCCTTCGCAATCTTGCGGACAAGCGGAGAGGAGCGGACGCGCTCGCCCTCGGATGCCGCAACCGCAGAAACGGTGGATGCGGCGGGTGCAGCGGCAATGGCCGCCGGTGCGGCTGTGGGAGCCTTGGGAGCTGCAGCTTTTCCAGCAGTGCCTCCAATGACAGCCACTACTGTATTGATCGTGACCGTCGCGCCCTCGCCGACTTTGATCTCAGAGAGTACACCGGCGACCGGAGACGGAATCTCGGCATCGACCTTGTCGGTTGAGATCTCAAAGATGGGCTCGTCGCGCTGAACCGTATCGCCAACTTTTTTGAGCCACTTGGTGATGGTGCCTTCGGTGATGGACTCGCCCATCTGTGGCATCAGTACGTCGGTACCGCCGCTGATCTCTCCGCTGGTGCTGATCGGTTCGCCGGGATTACCCTGGGTCGCGGCTGGTTCGTCGACTGCTGCTGGAGCCACTGTATCGGCGGCAGGCGTCGCTGCTGTCTCATTCTTTGCCGACGACGCGGACCCGGAGCCAGTACCGGTTGCGTCGATGACAGCCACAATCGTGTTGATCTGGACGGTCGTTCCTTCGCCGATCTTGATCTCCTTTAAGGTGCCGGCAGCCGGCGACGGGATCTCGGCATCGACCTTGTCGGTGGAGATCTCAAAGAGCGGCTCGTCGCGTTGAACCGTGTCGCCTGGCTTTTTGAGCCACTTGGTGATGGTGCCTTCGGTGATGGACTCGCCCATCTGCGGCATAACTACGTCGGTCGGCATGAACTTATTTCTCCCTCGGTTCGGATAGGGACAGCAAAAACCCAGCTCGTTCAGCCGGGTTCGCCGTGGACTATACCCTTGGATTATACGGCGGTTGTGCGATTGCTGGCCCGAGCGGTGCGGTAAGCGAACAGTCAGCCTGTCGAGACCTGATTAGCTGCGGAACTCTGGACCGAGGCGCCGAGAAGCTGATCCAGCGACTCACGCCACAGCATCTGGCGCTCGAAGACTCGCCCGAAGTTGCGCGCGGCGGCATGAAGCGCCAACTCCATCGTTGGTCGACGGCCTGAGTCCACTTCCAATTCAAGGCTCGTGACCTGGCGATCCGCAATCCCGCAAGGGATAATCCACTCGAAGTCGCGGAGGTCCGTCGTCACGTTCAGCGCGAAGCCGTGTGAGGTTACGCCCTGCGAGACATGAACGCCGATGGCAGCAATTTTTTTCTCTCGAATACTGCCGCCCGCCATAGTCCAGACACCCGTGAGTCTGCAGATGCGTTGCGTCATCACGCCGAAGTCGCCGCAGGTGCGGATCAGCGACTCTTCCAGCAGGCGGACATAATCGACAGGGCCGAGGTACGGGCCTTTTTTACCGGGAAGATCGCCGCGCAGATCGATGATGGGATATCCGATGAGTTGGCCAGGGCCGTGGTACGTGACGTCGCCACCGCGATTCACCTCGTGCAACTCAACTCCGCGCCGTGCGAGCTGCTTATCGCTGATAAGCACATTGGAACGATGCGCATTGCGGCCCAGTGTCAACACCGGCGGATGTTCCAGCAGGAGCAGCGTGTCGCCGATAAGGTTCTGCTTCCGCGCAGTGATAACCTTCTGCTGGATGGTCGAGGCTTCTGCATAGGGGACGCGGCCAAGATGGACGAGGTTAATATGCATAGGCATACTACTCGGGCTGATTCCACATCTGCGTTTTTTGATCGCGCTGGCGTTGCGCATAGGCAGCCTTCTCGGCGTCGCTCTGAGGAAAGTCGTGACCGACGGGCCAGATGGTAAAGTCCCGCAATGCAAGTCGAGCCGGTTTTCCGTGAAGCGAAAGAAGCGCATCTTCCAACTCCAGCAGCGCTCCCCGCGATAGGTCGAGTTGATGCTCCTGCGGTTGATACATCGTGCCGACGGGATAGTCGACAAAGGGTGTTCTTGTCTCTTCGATATGATTGCCCAGAATGTGAGCAACAGGCTTTCCCTGGGTGAAGCGAATCATCCGCTCCGTGCTTGCCTGAAAAGCATTGAGATCCTCCACATACAGCCGTCCGGGATAGAGGCTGTCTCCGGTAAAGAGGATGGCGGTGTTACGATCATAGATCGCTACACCAACGGCGTTGTGGCCGGGAATCGGAATGACGTCGAGAACGCGGCTGCCCAGATCGATCGTGCCAATGTCATCTGGCCACTTCTGGATACCGTAGATTTTCTTCGTCGCTTCCAGCTCAGCGGGCACGAAAGTGACCGGCATTGCCGCGTCGTTGATGGCCTGAACCTCCGCATCGCCGGCGATATGATCCGAGTGAGAGTGCGTGTGGACGACAACCAATGGGATGCTGGTGCGCCCTGTACGGGTCAGCCAATTTTTGACGATACGGTGGAGCTCCGGCGCAAGGTTGCCATGACGCGAACCGGTATCGAGGAGCATCGCCCTTTCCTTGCCGAAAAAGAGAAAGAGGAAGGGCTTCTCATAGTCCGTGCATCCGGACTGGCGCAGGAGGTATAGGTCTTCGTTGTACTCATGCACCTGCCACTCGGGTACTTCCATGCACTTCGGCCCTGCCGGCGCCCACTGGCGCGGAAGAACTCCGGCTTGTATTCCTTCCTGCCTGGATTGCGCCCGAGCAGTTGCACTGAGACCGCAGAGGCATAAAACTCCAAAGGACAGAATATTAAAAACTGCCAACCTGCGCATTGTTCCATTCCTTGTTGAAGCTGCTTAAAGAGAATGAACCCGGTCAACCCGGGCCCATTCGTTCATCGCAAGTTACACGTTGACAGCCATGCCTTCGACGCTCGAGAAACCATCCAGCAGCGCCTCGGCCACCGTCGGATGCGCATGGATCGTGAACATCATCTCCTCGATCGTCGCCTCAAGCTCAATCGCAGTGACTGCCTCGGCGATGATCTCAGTCGCATACGGCCCGATGATGTGCACGCCCAGAATTTCGCCGTGCTTCGCGTCTGCAACCACTTTGACGAAGCCGTCATGAGCATCGACAATCGTCGCCTTCGAGTTGCCGACAAACGGGAACTTGCCGATCTTCACCTGGAAGCCCTTCTCTTTAGCCTGTGCTTCGGTAAGTCCGACGCTGGCAATCTGAGGATCGCAGTAGGTGCAGCCGGGAATGCGTGTGCGGTTCACCGCCTTCGCATACTTGCCGGCAATGCGCGCCGCAACTACCAGCCCAGCCATGCTGCCGACGTGAGCCAACTGTGGCAGGCCAGCGACGATATCGCCGATCGCATAAATCCCAGGCTCAGTCGTCTCCATCCATTCATTGGTAAGGATAAAGCCGCGATCCGGAGTGATCTTCACCTTATCCAGACCGATGTCGTAGGTACGCGGCGCACGGCCTACGGCGACCAGCACCTTCTCCGCCTGCTTGGTCTCGTTTGTGCCGTCAGACTTCGTGAAGTGAACAAGCACGCCGTCTTTGTTCTTCTCAAACTTATCGACCTTCGCCGAAAGGTGCACATCGATCCCGCGCTTCTTGAAGAGACGCAGCAACTCCTTGCTGACATCCTCATCCTCAGCAGGCACCATGCGTGGCAGCGCTTCGAGAATGGTCACCTCCGCGCCAAAGCTCTTGAAGATCGAGGCAAACTCAACGCCCACCGCTCCCGAACCCACCACAACAAGCGACTTCGGAGCGTCGGCGATCTTCAGGATCTCATAGTTGGTCAGAATCGTGTCGTCCGACGTGTAACCGGGCAGCATGCGGGCATCGGAGCCGGTCGCAAGCACAACCTTCTTCGCCTTCACCGTGTCAGTCTTGCCGTCCGCCAACTTCACTTCAATGGTGTGGACGCCGTCCTTCGCTGGGCCAGTCAGCCGTCCGTAGCCCTTGATGGCATTGATCTTGTTCTTCTTCATCAGGAAGTCGAGGCCCTTGACGTGACGCGAGATTACATCGTCCTTGCGTGCAAGCACACCCTTCCAATTCAACTTCGGCGTTACTTCGTCGATGCCATACCGGTCGGCGTGCTTCAAGTGGTCCCACAACTCCGCCGAAAACAGTATCGCCTTGGTTGGAATGCAACCCCAAAGGAGGCAGGTTCCGCCCAGCCGATCGTTTGCATCAATCAAAGCGGCCTTCATGCCATATTGCGAGGCGCGGATCGCGCAGGTATATCCGGCGGGGCCGCCGCCGAGCACCACTACATCAAAAATCGTATCTGCCAAGGGAACGCTCCATGTGGGAAAAGCAACGCTTTCTATCTTATTCGATTCCGCAAGTACTTTTCGATTCCAGGCGGCAAGAGCCGCTTTTGTCCGACATCATCGCGTCATAACGAAGCGTGGAAGTCTGCCGGGAAGACCCTACTTCTTCACGGCCATCGCTTCCATCAATGCAACCACCATGCTGTTGGCTGGAGTGGCAATCCCATGCTTCCTTCCCAACCGCACGATCACGCCATTCCGCGCATCGATCTCCACCGGACGTCCCGCTTGCCGATCGGCCAGCATCGAGTTGATGGAATCAGCCGGAGCAGCGCGTTGAGCGTCCAGTATGACTTCGGCGATGTTGTCTTCAAGATGAGCCCCCTCAGCCCGCGCCACAGCGGCGCACTCGCGGATGATCTCGAGAGCGACCTCGCCCATTGCCTCTCCGCGCACGACTCCGGCAGGCTGCAGCACCAGAGCCGACAGTGCGCCCGCCGAGTTGAAACATAGCTTTCGCCAGACGACGCTCAGAAAATCCGGAACGACCGAGGCGTCCGCGGGCGATCCTGCAAACAACTCCACGAACTCGCTGCCTATGGCAATATCAGGCACCTTCAGGTGCATCACTCCGCGCTGCCGAACCCTCTCCGATGCCTGCCGCTCAGCCGGACAGTCCACCATCACCGGAAGAATCTTCTCCGTCGCCACATACGGCGCAAAACGCTCCCGATGCTCCACGCCATTCTGCAGCACCGCAATCGGCGCGCCTTTGGAGCAGAGCCGTTCCAGCCACTTCGCCGCGCCCATGACATCGTAGGCCTTCGTCGCCACCAGAACCCAATCCACTGCAGGCGCCTCGGCAGGCTCGTTCACAAAAACCGCGCGAACTTCTACCAACCCATCCGGTGTTTCGACCGCAAGCCCGGGCATCGGACGTCGCGTGCAAAGAAAAAGTTCATGCCCGCCGGCCTGCTGCAACAACGCAGCCGTCACGCCCCCGATCGCTCCAACTCCAACAATTGCAATCCGCGCCATCCGATAACCTGCGATCCTTAACCAAGCACCTTCGCCGCATCCTTCGCGAAATAAGTCACTATAAAATCCGCGCCCGCTCGCCGGATCGACAGCAGTGACTCCATCATCGCGCGCTCCGGTTCCAGCCATCCCCGCTGAAACGCCGCATGCAGCATCGAATATTCTCCCGAGACCTGGTACGCGCCGATCGGCAGATCGTACCGCTCCCGCGCCGCGCGAATCACATCGAGATACGGCATCGCCGGCTTCATCAGCAGCATATCCGCGCCCTCCGCAATGTCCTGATCGATCTCGCGCATCGCCTCGCGGAGGTTCGCGCCATCCATCTGATAGCTTCTCCGATCGCCAAACTGCGGTGCCGAGTCCGCCGCCTCGCGAAACGGCCCATAAAACGCCGACGCGAACTTCGACGCATAACTCATCACCGGAATCTGCTCATGGCCACCCTCGTCGAGAGCATCGCGAATCGCTTCCACGCGCCCGTCCATCATGTCGGAAGGAGCCACAACGTCCGCTCCCGCTTTCGCCAGCGAAGCCGCGGTCTTCGCAATCAGCGCCACGCTCGAATCATTTTCGATCTCATAATGATCGCCATCCCGCGCGACGACACCGCAGTGCCCATGCGACATGTACTCGCACAGACAAACATCCGCAATCATCACGAGAGAGCTGAGCGCGCGGTTCTTCTTCAACTCCCGCAACGCTGCCTGCACAACTCCATCCTCAGCCCATGCACCTGTCGCCTGCTCATCTTTTTCTGCAGGCAAACCAAACAACAGCAGGCCGCCGATGCCCAGCGAAGCGCACGCCACCGCCTCCTTCACAGCCTCATCGATCGACAGATTGTAGACTCCGGGCATGGAGCCGATCTCTCTACGAACCCCTTCGCCGGGGCAGATAAAGAGCGGATAAATCAACGCTCCAGGATGCAGATGTGTCTCGCGGACCAGCGACCGCATCGCCTCAGTCCGGCGCAAACGGCGCAAACGCGTAGCAGGAAAGTTCATCCAACTAGTTTACGGCCAGCTCTCAACTTCGGTCTGCAATCGAGTCATACTCAAGTCCCGAAGCCCCCGGCGCCAGCACCCACAGCGTGTAAATGCCAAGTGCCGTGCCAAAGGGAATCTTGAGCAGCGCGAGAATCGAGGCAATAATGGCCACAATTCTTCCCCATGGTCTTCGCTGCAACAGGCCGTACCCCGCGATCAGCGCAAGAGCAGCTGTAATTATCGTCGCAACAGCTACCAACGGCCACAGGCCTGAGATCCACATCGGCGGGAACGGGCCATGCCAGCGTCCACCGAATATCCAGCTATCATCGCTAAAGTTATGCGTCGTGAACGCCCGCAGGAAGATCATGCCGACCAACCCGCTCACGACGCGGTACACTCCCAGCACGCACCATAGAATGCCCAGCGTCTGCAGATTTCGCTGCACCCGCGGGATATACATCGGCATCGGCGGCTGGGGATAGCCACGATAAACGGGTTGCGCCACCGGTACCTGCGCCCCGCATCTCGGACAGAAATGAACATCTTCCCCAACTGAAGTCCCACATGCCTGACAGACCATCTCACACCTCCAAAACCTAAGGCGCCCGGCCCTGCGCATCCTCTTCTACGCACACTTCCGGTAAGCGGTTCCCTGCGAGGGTACGATAAAAGAAGTGAATACACCAGAGCTATTGCCGGTCATCCCGTTGCCGCTGCATGAATCAAGCGCTGCGGCCCTGGAATGGCCACGCCTCCGCGAACACATCGCCGGCCGCACCAGCTCGCCGCTCGGCCGCGCCTGGATTCTCGCGCTCGAACCCTCTGCCGACCTCGACTGGATCGGCCGCCAGCAACAACGCACCGCGGAGATCAGCATCATGCTTAGCCGTGGCGGAAGCTTCGAATTCCACGGCCTCTTCGACCCAACGGTTCTCCTCGACAAAGCCCGTATCGAAGGCGCCGCCCTTGAATCCATCGAGATCCGCGACCTCCTTGCAGTCGTCGAGCGCATCGCCGCGTGGCGTAATCTCCTCCACCCGCCGCCGAACGCCACCCGATACGAATGGCCGAGCATCGCAGAACTCTCCGCCCCACTCCTCGATCACGACTTCAATCCGCTCCTCCGTCTTCTGCGCGGAAAGATCGAACCCGACGGCAGCCTCAACGACGAGGCCTCGCCCGAACTGCGTCGCATCCGCCGCGCCATGGAGCGCCAACATCGCGCCATCGAAGAGAGTCTCCGCAAGTCCCTGCGTGGCCTCAGCGAAGGCGGCAACACTCAGGACGAGCTCATTACCATTCGCGGCGACCGCTTCGTCATCCCCGTCAAAGCCGAGTTCAAACGCAAGGTCCCGGGCGTCATCCACGGCTCGTCTTCTTCTGGCCAGACTGTCTTCGTCGAACCCCTCGAGACCATCGAGCAGAACAACGAACTCGTGCGCCTCCTCGACGAAGAACAGTCCGAGATCCATCGCATCCTCGTTGCGATGACCCACACCCTCGGCGAAAACGGTACCACGATCCACATCGGCACCTGTATTCTCGCCGAAGTCGAATCCCACTTCGCCCGCGCCCGCTTCGCCATCGCCCTGAACTGCGTCCGCCCCATCTTCACGCAGGAACTATCCCTCACCGCCGCGCGCCACCCTCTGCTCGAACTTCGCATGCGCGCTACAGCCGCCGCGAACAACGAAGAACCCAAAGCCCCTGTTCCACTAACCATCATCCTTCCACCCGACACTCGCCAGCTCATCATCAGCGGTCCCAACACCGGCGGCAAAACGGTCTCTCTCAAAACCCTCGGCCTGCTCTCGCTCATGGCGCAGTCCGGTATCCCCATCCCAGCCGCAGAAGCGAAGCTTCCACTCTTCACCAGCGTCTACGCCGACATCGGTGACGCGCAATCGATCGAGCGCAACCTCTCCAGCTTCTCCGCGCACGTCGTCAACCTCGATCGCATCTCGCGCGAAGCCACCGCCGGCTCTCTCGTGCTGCTCGACGAACTCGGCTCCGCTACCGATCCGGAAGAAGGCGCAGCTCTCGCGGTCGCCATCGCAACACACTTCCTCGCAATCAACTCGTGGTGCTGCATCACCACACACCTCACCTCGCTCAAGGTCTATGCCGCCAACCACGCGGGGGTCCTCAATTCCGCGGTAGGCTTCGACCAACAGACCCTCACCCCAACCTACGAACTGCGCCTCGGCGTCCCCGGTGCCTCCGCCGGCCTCAACATCGCCGAGCGGCTCGGCCTGCAAAAGGAGATCATCACCGCCGCACGCGCCCAAATGACAACGCAGACCGCGGATATCGGAGCCTTCCTCGACCAGCTCCACGATCAACTCACAGCTGCAACGATCGAGCGCGAAACTCTGCAACAGCGCGAACGCGAGCTCGCCCGCGAAAAGACTCGTCTCGATATCGAGGGCCGCGCCGAACAAAAAGCCCGCACCAAGGAGCTCGAAGCCAAGCTCAACTCCCTCATCGAAGACTTCGCCTACCAGCTTCGCGAAACCGTCAAAGCCATCGACGACAAGACCGTCGCCAAGAAAATCGCGCGCGACTCCGAGCAACGCATCGCCACTCTGCGCCGCGAGTTCGCCAGCCAGTTCAACTCCACCGTCCTCGCCCACACGACACGAGCAGACAGAAACGATCCCGCCGCTCAGCCCCACATCCCCAAAAGCATCAAGGTCGGCGACCTCGTCAAACTGAAATCCCTAGGCCGCCAGGCGCGTGTCGAGCGTGTGATCGACGCAAAGACCTACGAAGTCTCAATGGGCCCAATGAAGATGCGCGCCGCCATCGACGACATCGCAGAAGTAGAATCAGTCAAAGTCATAACGCCCCTCGAAGCCGCTCGCAAACGGGGAGGCATCACCGTAGCCACCACCAGCAACGACTCCGACTACCTCCCCTCAGAGATCAACGTCATCGGCCGCACCGCAGACGAGGCCCACGACGAGGTCGAGCGCTTCCTCGACCGTGCCTTCCTCGCCGGACTCCCGCGCATCCGCATCGTTCACGGCACCGGGATGGGCGTCCTCCGCCGCACCCTCCGCGAATACCTGCGCAATCACCCTCACGTAACCGCAGTTACGGAACCCCCGCACAACCAGGGAGGCCAGGGCGCCACCGAGGTCGAACTTCGCCAGTAAAGCAATTGCCGGTAATCTACCCGAATGAACCCACTCGTCGAACCCGCATGGCTAGCCGGCCATCTTCAAGATCCTGGCATCGTAATCCTCGACGCCACACTTCCTCCCGTCGGCGTCACACCTGCCGTCGACACCCGCACCCGCTACCTCGCCAAACACATCCCAGGCGCAATCTTCTTCGACATCAACGAGCACTCCGACCACAATACCCCGCTCCCTCACATGCTTCCCACTCCCGAAGTCTTCTCGCAAAGCATGTCCGCCCTCGGAATCACCAATACCGCAACCATCGTCGTCTATGAGCAGCAAGCCGTCTTCTCCGCTCCACGAGCCTGGTGGATGCTCCGCACCTTTGGCGTACCAAATGTTCTTATCCTGAACGGAGGACTCAACGCCTGGATCGCCGCAGGCCTGCCGGTCGAATCCGGCGAACTCCAACGGCCAGCGGCCAGCTTCCACGCGAAACTTGACCATGCCGCCGTCAGGGACTTCAGCCAGATTCAAAATCTCATCACCGAGCACGCCCAGATCCTCGACGCTCGCTCCGCCGGTCGCTTCGCTGGAACCGCGCCCGAACCGCGCCCCATTCCGTCCGGTCACATGCCTGGAGCAATCAACACTCCGTACACCGATCTTGTCGTAGAAGACCGTCTCAAATCTCCCGAGCAGCTCCGTTCTGTCTTTTTAGAAAAAAAGGTAAACCTGCACCAGCCAATCACCACGACCTGCGGATCTGGTGTCACGGCCGCTGTCGTATCCCTCGCACTCGAAATAGCGGGCGCAAAAGAAGTCACTCTCTACGACGGCTCCTGGTCCGAGTACGCGCAGCGCCACGAAGCTATCATTGAAAAGACTCGCTAATCACTCTTTGTGAGGACCCTCTAACCTTCCAATCGAATCAGCAGACGAAAGGAACGCAATGCCCTCTTCTCACACTCGCATAACTGTTATCGGTTGCGGCCATGTCGGAACCTCCTGTGCCTACGCCATCCTCCAGAATCGTCTTGCCCGCGAGATCGTCCTCCTCGGCGACACGGAACGCCACGTCCAGGGCGAGGCCCTCGACCTCCAGCAAGCCGTCCCTCTAGGCTCTCCCATTAAGATCTTCGCTGGAACATACAAAGACGCTGCCTCAAGCTCCATCGTCATCATTACCGTCGGCACACCCGGCAAATTCCAGGGTTCACGTCTCGACATGCTCGCCGGCAACGTCGTCATCGTGCGCTCCTGCATCACGAAACTTCTCGCCGAAGGCTTCGACGGCATTGTCATCATCGCCACGAATCCCGTTGACGTCCTAACCTACATCATCCAGAAAGAGTCCGGCCTTCCGCCCGGCAAAATCATCGGCTCGGGCACCCTTCTCGACACGGAACGCCTCCGGCACATCCTCGGCGAGCAACTCGACATCGACCCTCGCTCGGTCCACGCTGCCATCATCGGCGAACACGGAGACTCTTCTGTCGCAGTCTGGAGCACTGCCCAGGTCGCTGGCCTTCCGCTCACCCAATACCCCGGCGCGGACGAGCTCCCAACACACGAGGAACTCCTCATCGCTGTCCGCTACGCCGGTCCCGCAGTCGCACTCCTCAAAGGAAACACCTGCTTCGCCATCGCCTCCTGCGTTACGCGCATCTGCGAGGCCATCCTCCGCGACGAGCGCTCTGTCCTCGTCGTCTCCACCCTCATAACCGGCCAGTACGGCCTTCACGATGTCGCTCTCAGCACTCCATGCATCGTCGGCAGCGGAGGAATCGAATCCGTGATCGAACTTAATCTCAACAAGTCCGAACAGAAAGCGCTGGAAAACTCTGCCGCGATCCTTCAACACGCCTACACACAGCTTCAGTCAACCCAAACCGCACTCTAGTGCTCTCGCACAGCTTCTCGACAAATATTAAGCCTCATCGAAACACTCAGTTACGTCAAAAAAAAATCTTCTGGCATTCCGATGGAGCTGTGGCTCATCTCACCCTTCCCAAAAACCAGCGCGGCAGCTTTTTTGCTTGTCGTCCCGCTGCCAGTTACAGTTGATCCTGTAACTGAGAGACGGCATCCGTCCGCCGCGCCGAACCGCCTGCACACGGGCTGAGTTTGCAACTGGAGGATCGCTCTGAGAAGCTGCCTGCATCCAAGCCGGTCGCGAATCTGCTGCTATCTGCTGTTCGCCCTTCTCTTCTGCGTGGGCGCAGAATCGATTGCGTGGGCACAGACGAATCCAACACCATCCAGGCCGCATTCGAAAGCAGCCGCCAGGCAGCAACCTGCGACACCAGCTCCCGAACACAAACAGGCTGAACAGCCCGCACAGCAAACCCCGCCTCCGCCTCCACCCCCTCCGCCAACCGACCCTCTGGGACGCACCACTCCCTACGGTTGCGTTCTGGGATTCCTGCGAGCTGCGGAATCGAAGGACTACGAACGGGCTATCCAGTATCTCGATGGAAAGCACTCGCCCCAGGAAGCTGAAGCCCTCGCCATCCAGTTGAAATATCTGCTCGATCAGGGCCTGTCCACCAGTATTGACAAGCTCTCCCGCGAGCCGGCTGGAAACATCGAAGACAAGCTACGTTACACCCGGGAATTGGTCGGAACGGTGACCCTCCCCGAAGGCGATTTCAATATTTACCTCGACCTGATAAAGAGGACCAAAGACCTGTCGATCTGGCTCTTCTCGCAGGAGACTCTCCACCAGGTCCCAGAGGCTTACCAGGGTATTCATAAAACCGATTACGCAAAATTCTTCCCCGCCTGGGCATCGAAAATTGACATATTCTCCGTACCCTTGTGGCGATGGGGAATGATTCTCCTCTCTCTCCTGGTTATCTTTGTCCTTACCTCGCTTCTTAACCGGGTAATTCTTTGGCTCCTCAGGAAAGCTCTCTCCCACCGGTTGCCCGGCGACGTTGAGGGGTCCGTCCTTACTCTTAAAGCCCCAATCTTTTTCCTGACATTGGCAATCCTGTGGGCCGCAGCCGGAGGATACGCCATTACCGCGCTGAGCAGGCACTATTGGAGGTCATTCGCGGTCTTCCTCGTCTGGCTGGGTTCCGGATGGCTTTTGATAGCGATCAACAATATAGTCGCCAGCTTCGTCCGCCACAGATACCTTCTGCGGGGGCGTGTCGAGCGAGCTACCTTCATCGGTCTGATCGGACGGATCTCGAATATCCTCGTCGCGCTGGTTGTCCTTATCGGCCTGCTCACGCGCGCCGGCGTCAATGTCTCCGCTCTCCTTACCGGCCTCGGAATCGGTGGCGTAGCCATAGCGCTAGCCGCACAAAAAACCCTCGCTGACCTGTTCGGCGGCCTCTCCATCATCATGCGCGGCGCGGTGCGCGTCGGCGACTTTTGCCAGATCGACAAGGTCATTGGAACCGTCGAAGATATTGGGATCAGCTCTCTCAGTCTTCGTACCCTCGACCGCTCCCTCGTCTCCATCCCCAACTCAAAGGTCGCTGAGGTCAACCTCGAGAACTTTTCATTTCGCGATCAGTTCTGGCTCCATCAAATCTTCACCCTGCGGTTCGACACGCCGCAAGATGTCATAAAGATTGTGCTGGACAGAATCGGCGAAATCCTGAGATCACACTCGGAGATCGAAGAGAAGACCGCAAGGGTAAGGCTGATCAATCTGACTGCGGCTGGTCCACAGATCGAGATCTTCGCTTACTTCCGCAGGCCCGGTGCGGATATGAACGTTTTCCTTGATCAGCAGGAAGGCCTGTTGCTCAAGATAATCGCCGCGGTTGAAGCAGCTGGAACCAGCCTCGCTGCTCCCGTCGGTGTGCTGCGGATGGACGCAGAGAAGAGGCCCGATCCGCCGCCGCCGCCGCCAAAAGAAATCTAAGCCTCAAATGCGCATCGGCATCAGGATGTACCGGTACTTCACATCCTCGTTCGCATCCTCAGGCCGCATCTGCCCGGCGCTCTGCGCGTCCTTGAACTCCAGACGCACCTCTCCGGTGGTCCCGGTCGCCTTCAAAAAATCAATCAGGTACTGACTGTTGAACCCAACCACCAGAGGATCGTAGTTGTACGGTGTCTCGATCGTGTCCTCCGATTCGCCGGCGTCGGTCGAGGACGAAGAAAGCTTGAGTTCATTCTGCTCCAGCCGAATCTTGATCGCGCCACTCCGCTCATCCGCAAACTGCGCGACACGCTGAATCGAACCCATCAGGTCCTCGGATCGCACAATCACGAACTTGTTATTATCCCGCGGCAGCACGGCCTCATAGTTCGGAAACTGCCCCGTCAGCTTGCGGCTCGTCAACACACGTCCGCCGACCTTGAAGAACAGAGTCTGGTCATCATCGGCAAACTCCAGCGTCTCCGCCTCGGTCGAACCCAGCAGCGACGAAAGCTCGCTCAATGCCTTGCGCGGAATCAGCGTCTTCTTCTCGCCCGAAACGCCATTCAACGTCTCCCCCAGCTTCTCGATATGCGCCAGACGGTGGCCATCGGTCGCCACCATCGCCATACTCTCGGCCTTCAGCACCATCAGCGCGCCGTTCAGCGTATAGCGAGACTCCTCGCTCGAGATCGCGAAGATCGTCTTCGAAACCATGTTCCGCAGCGACGACACCGAGATCTTCACCGCTCCGCTCGCCGGAAACTCCGGCACCTGCGGAAAGTTCGCCCGCGCCATCCCCACCATCTTCGTATTGGACCGCCCCGCCCGGATCTGCACCCAGTGGTTGTCCATCAGTTTGATCGAGATATCGCCATCCGGCAGCAGCTTGATGTAGTCGTACAGCTTGCGCGCTGGAATCGTGCACGCTCCCGGCTTCTTCACCTTGGCCGCACAACTGGTCCTCAGACTCTGGTCAAGATCGGTCGCCGTAATCGTCAGCTTGTCGTCACTGGCCTCAAATAAAAAATTCGACAGAATTGGAATAGTTGTCTTCCGCTCGACCACGCTCTGTGCCGCGGTCAACTCCCGCAGCAACTCCGCGCGCGAAACGGTGATCTCGAGGTTGCCGGTGGGCGCTGCTGTTGCGGTCGTCTCGGACATCTGGGACTCCTGGGTCGCACTGGTCACGGTCGTTCTCTCCGGAAAAAACTATTCCTTGCTGCTGGCCAAACTGTACACCCAATCCATACCTCAGCGCACGTCGCACACAACAGCACCTGCTTGATTCTAGGGTCGAACACTCCTGTCGTGCGATAGAAATTTTGTGGAAAGCGTGGCCGATGTGTGTGTGGATGGCATCAGGTCTTTGTCTTGGGTACGAGGTAGCTACTGCTTCTAAAAAACAAGAGAAAAAAAGATAAATACTAGTAGCAGTAATCGTTGTCGCTTGAAAAGTGGATAAAACTCCCATCTCCTCTCTTTGCTCCACTTGAACCCCTGTCTCGTTTTAGAAAATCAGCCGCCCCCAGTCGAACACCTGGTAAATCTTTGCCCGATTCTTACCCGCGCGAGCCGCTTATCCCACTTCTTCACAGCCACACCTCCATTCCTTTGAGAAGACCGGGCAGTCATCGTGGGAATATTCGCCAAACAAAACAAAATGGTGCAGTTAACCCAACCACTTTTTTCACACTCCCATCTCACCCCAAAGGATAATCGGTCCTAAAGCAGAAAGGAGCCTCCATGAACATTGCCATCTTTGGCGCCAGCGGAGCCACCGGAACTCTCCTCACCGAACGCTGTCTCGCCGCTGGCTACACCGTCACGGCACTCCTTCGCAGACCTGAAAAATGCCGCCTGCGGGATAAGGTTCACGTCATCCGGGGCAGCGTCTTTGATCCATCTCCCGTACGCGAGACCATTGAAGGTGCCGATGTTGTCCTCTCTACCCTCGGCGCCCACTCGCCCTTGCGCAATGAGAATGTTCTTCCCCGCGCGGTTCCACGCATCGTCCAGGCCATGCAACAAACCAGCGTCCGGCGCCTCATCGTCCTCGGCTCAGCCGGTGCCTTGCCGAACTCACTGGACAAACAACCCGCATGGCGTCGCTGGTTCGTCCAGGAAATCTTCTACAAAACCTTCCTCAAATGGCCTGTAGCCGAACAAATCTCGCAATACGCCACACTCTCCGCGAGCAACCTTGACTGGACCATGGTCATGCCTCCAATGCTCACCAATGCTCCCGCTCAACACGCCTATCGCGTCGACGGGGAAGCCCTGCCCCGCAACGGCAGCCGCATCTCACGCGCAGACGTAGCCGGCTTCATGATGCAGCAGATCGACAATCCACAATGGATCCAAAAGGGTGTTTACATCTCCCTGTAAAGCGAACCGGCTCGTTTCCTTTCATCTCTCAACTCGCAGGGAGATGCTTATCGCCGCGCCCGGTAGACTTACTAAGATCTTCCCGAAGGAGCACGAATGAAGCAATCCAGTCGCCTCGCTGCCCTGGCCGTTTTCGCCCTCTCTGCTGCCGCGTTAGCGCAAACCGCCTCCACGCCAGCCCCTAAACCGCCTGTAACTTCTATCGCCAATCACCCCGGCTGGCCCGTCGCCAAGCCCGAAGACGTCAAATCCCCCGAGGCCATCGTCGCGGCAGTCTACGACGTCATCTCCGGAGGCAAAGGGCAACAACGTAACTGGGACCGCATGCGTTCTCTCTTCGTCCCCGATGCCCGCCTCATCCCCGCAATCGCAGGCAAAGACGGACACAACGATGTCCTCATGCTCTCGGTCGACGGCTACATCGAGCGCAGCGGCCGGCGCCTCACCGCGGACGGATTCTTCGAGCGCTCCATCCACAACGACATGCTGCAATTCGGCAACATCGTCCAGATCTGGAGCACCTACGAGTCACGCCACGATCCCGCTGACCCCAAACCCTTCGCCCGCGGCATCAACAGCTTCCAGCTCCTCAAAGACGGCGACCGCTACTGGGTCGTCAACATCTTCTGGGACTCGGAAACTCCCACCAAACCGATCCCGGCAAAGTACCTGCCCTAGCTGGAGATGCCCCCGATCAAGCCTTCCTCATGAGGACGCACCACTTCCGTGCCATGCAGTCCGCCGGAAACCTGTGAATTGGGAAAAAGAAAAGGGCTCATTCGCACGAGCCCCTCTCTCTTCGAAAAATTGCAGACGTCCTAACTCAACGTCTCCATCAACTTGTTGATCGTCCGGTTCAGATCCTTATCCGCCCGCCGCTGCTCGTCGATCTTCGCAATCGAGTGCATCACCGTCGTATGGTGCTTGCCCCCGAACTGCCGTCCAATCTCCGGCAGCGAAGCCTCCGTCAACTGCTTCGCCAGGTACATCGCAATCTGCCGAGGCACTACAATCTGCCGCGAATTGTTCTTCTGCTTCAGCTCTCCGACGCGCATCCCGAACTGCTCCGCCACCGAACGCTGAATCGTCTCAATCGTGATCTTCCGCACCTGCGTATCGATGAACTGCTTCAGGCACTGCTGCGTAACGGGGAGCGTAATCTCCACGCCATGCATGCTGCACCACGCGATCAGCCGCACCAGCGCCCCTTCGAGCTCACGCACATTCGTCCGCACATTGGAAGCGATGAACATCGCCACATCCGTCGGCAACGAAGTCTGTTCGCTCTCCGCCTTCTTCTGCAGAATCGCGACTTTCGTCTCAAGATCCGGTGGTTGAATATCCGCAATCAATCCCCACTCAAACCGTGACCGCAGCCGATCCTCAAAATCCGGAAGCTCTTTCGGAGGACGGTCGCTCGCAATCACGATCTGCTTCATGCTCTCGTGCAGCGTGTTGAACGTGTGGAAGAACTCCTCCTGCGTCCGCTCCTTGCCCGCGAGAAACTGAATGTCGTCGATCAGCAGCACATCGACGTTGCGAAACTTGTCGCGAAACCCGGTCATCTTGTCGTATCGCACCGAGTTGATCATCTCGTTGGTAAACTTTTCACCGCTTACGTAGCTGATCGAAGCATGCGGCTGTCTGCGCTTCACGTCATGGCCGATCGCATGCATCAGGTGCGTCTTGCCCATGCCCACGCCGCCGTACAGAAACAGTGGGTTGTAAGCCTTGGAAGGCCGTTCCGCAACAGCCTGCGCCGCCGCCATCGCGAACTGGTTCCCGCTCCCGATCACAAACGCATCGAACTGGTACCGCGGATTCAACTGCGACGCCGCGCTCCAGTCGAACCGAGCCTGCTCGGGTGCCGGACCCTGTGCCGCTCCCATCGAACTGCCCAGCCGCCCCTGCCGAGGCGCACTCTGGCTATGGCTCGGCACCGGCGCGAACCCGCCATCTTCGCGCACCTTGGGAGCGCGAGGGTCCTGCTCCGGAGTCGTGAACGTCACCGACTCCACATCGAGCCCAAGATTGTCGATTGCCTCCTGGATCAGGTCGGCGTAACGGTCTCCGATGTGCTGAAAATCCGCGGACGGAATCCGCACAAAAAGCTTCTTGCCCTCAAGATGGGAAAAACGCGTAGGCTTCAGCCACGTCTCATACGACTGACGGTTGATCTTCTTCTCAAGCGCCGCGAGGATGCGGACCCAGTAATTCAATACGGCGGTAGCCGTCGGAACGAATGACATTCTTTAGTTTCCTTGTCTCGTTTCCTGTTTCAACCAGACAGTGGCACTTCTTAAAAATAAGCAAAAAGCAAATAGGAGTCTAATCCTGCCGGGGATGAGCAAGAGGAAATCTCCCGTGTTGCAAGTAGTCTCTTCGTGGATGCTTGATCGTCGATCAGGCGGCGAAGAAGAATTGTTCAACCGAAGCAGAGTGCGGAACAGCTGGACGTGCAGAAAAACGTCTTACTAAACGGAGTCGATAGTAGCACGGAAAACGAAGCCTTTTTCAATGCGATTTTTCAAAAAAATTAAGTTGCACCATAAGCGGTGAAGAACAGAATCTCTTACCCTCTCTAGCGAAAAAAATCTTGCTCTCAGGAACATTTCTCTCTACACCTTCCCTCCATCTTGTGGTATCGGAAGTGTGACCGGTAAGCCATCGCAAATCCTGTTCCACTCATTGATGGAAGCGATCGCCGCCGTCAGAAACGCGAGCTCACTCTCCGCGAACTCTTGACCAGCCGCCTCATACGCCGCCTCGCTCACTCCAGCCGGTGTGACACCTGTCAATACCTCGGTCCATGCCAGCGCCGCCATCTCTCTTGCGCGAAAGACACCAGCGTCTCGCCATACCGCAACCAGATTCAGCAGAGGCACGAACTCCAGGCTGTGAAAATCGCGTCCCATCAGGTATACTCAGAGATTGCTGCTATAGCTAAAGTTTCGTGCAGGAGCCGTCTCCTGCCGCAGGAGTTTTTGTCATGCCGAAGCGTACTTTTCAACCTAACCGCCGCCACCGCTCCAAGACCCACGGCTTCCTGAGCCGCATGAAGACCAAGGCTGGGGCCGCAGTCCTGAGCCGCCGTCGCGCCAAGGGCCGTCACAAGATCGCCGTCAGCGCCGGCTACCGCGACTAATTCGTTCCGGTTCGTCTCAGGCTAAATCCAGACCAAATACCACGATGCCTTCGAATCCGAAATTCGAAGCCCGGCAGGCTCAGCAAGCTCCCATCTCGCTGGAACTCGCCTGCTCCGCTCTCAACGAGCTTTGGTCGCCGCGAGTCGTAGGTCAGGTCAACAATCAATTCATCAAAGTCGCAAAGATACAGGGCGAGTTTCCCTGGCACTCTCACGAGAACGAGGACGAAATGTTCCTCGTCCTCCGTGGCCTCCTCACCATCGGGCGCGCCGAACCTGATGGCGGCCCCGTCTCTCTGCAACCCGGTGAGTTCTTCGTCGTCCCACGCGGCCTTCGCCACAATACCTCGGCCGCCGAAGAGACCTGGATCGCTCTCATCGAGACAACTACAACCCTCCACACCGGCTCAGAGCAGACCTCAATGACGCGCTCGATCGCCGAACAACTCGGTGCCATTTCCTGAAAATCGAACTCAAAGTCCATCCCGCAAAAACTTTCACCGCACCCCATCGACATAAGTTTTTTGCTTTCTTCGATGTGCTCAAGAATGCGCATAAAATGCCATTTTTCTGGCCAAATCCGCGGACAACCCCGCCCTCCCAACCTCAGTCGAACCTTCTATCAGCACCGTTGCAAGCGCACGATGAAGCGCCTGCTGATATAGGGAGCAAATTGAAAATGACACAGCAGAACCAGCCGAATCCACAACAGGGGAACAAACCCGGCCAGCAGAATCCGATGCCGAACAAACCCGGCCAGTCATCCCAGCAGAGCGGCAGCGACCAGCACGATCAGTCTACGAACAAGAAGTGATCTAACAACATAAACAGACGTTCTAGACAAACCGAAGGCCCACGGGGAGGTGGGCCTTCCCAATGCATTTCGGTCATCCGACCTTCGCAACAGGTAAAATTACATCATGCGCGACTCGGACATCTATGCCATCGAGTCCAGCCGTATGACTGCCAACCTAGCCACTTTCCGTCTCCGCAAACACGCCGACTATCAGCGCGTCTACAAGTCCAGCCGCAAACAGTTCGCGAAGCAGATGACGTACTTCTTCCTCCTGCGTCCGCGGCTCGGTTTGGACGGCACGCCATTACGTGGCGCAGACGACGCCAGCCCGCGCATCGGACTCACCGTCGGCAAGGCCATGGGCAAGGCCGTCGACCGCAACCGGATCAAGCGCCGCATGCGCGAGGCCGTCCGTAAGAACCTCTCCTCGCTCAGTACTCCGGTCGATGTCGTCCTTCATCCGCGCCGAACCGTCATCGACCTTGAATTTTCCATCCTCGAGCACGAAGTGGCCAGCGTCTTCCGCCTCATCCAGAGAGCGGCAGAAAAGCAGTTGAACTCCGCTCCCAAATCCTCCCGCTCCTCCTGATCGATGCCAGACTCGCAACCCACCCTCGCGATTCGCGTTACCTACTGGCTCTACAAGTCCGTCCTGTCACCCATCCTCCATGCCTTCAGCCCCTCTCAGTGCCTCTATCTCCCGACGTGTTCGGAATATGCCTACGTCGCGCTCGTCCGTTTCGGTGTCCTCAAGGGCTCTTGGCTGGCCCTCCGCCGTCTAGCGCGGTGTCATCCATTCGCCCAAGGCGGCCTTGACCCGGTCCCGGCCCGAAACTCCGCCCCCGCCCCATCCGTCACCATTCCCACAGACCATTTACCATAGAGCTTGCGCCTCAAAACCGCGAGGCACCCGCCTGATATTCAGGAAAGAATAGGAAGTCCCTTTTGGCAGAGTTCAAAAACCCAAATCAACAAGGCGGCGGTGACAATCGGTCGCTGCTCGTCATGATGCTTGTTCTCGTCGCAGTCTTCTTTGGTCTGCAGTACTTCCGCACCAAATCGAACCCGCAGACAGCATCCCCCAACGCCACTCCCCCCACCCAGAGCGCGCCGTCCAGTTCGCAGCCCGTCTCCGCCTCTGTGCCACCGTTGCCAGGCGTGATGGCCTCAGCCGCGACCGGCCCAACTATCCAGGCCCCTGCTGAATCCACCACGGTCATCGAAAACGAGCTTTACCGCATCACCTTCACCAACCGCGGAGCGCAGGTCACCAGCTGGATACTCAAGCAGTTCAAGAACTCCGACGGCAAACCTCTGAACATCGTCCACACCCAGGCAGCCGACCAATTCGGCTATCCTCTCTCTCTCTACACCTACGAGCCCGCACTGACTACCGGCCTCAACAAGGCCCTTTACGTTCCATCGGCCACTGGCCAACTCGCAGCACCGGCGTCGCTCACCTTCAAATACTCCGACGGCAACACTCAGGTCACCAAGACCTTCTCCTTCGACGAAACCTACGTCCTCCACGCCGATGTTCAGGTCACGCGCAACGGCTCTCCTGTCCGCGCCCTCCTCAGTTGGCCCGGCGGCTTCGGCGATCAGGATAACGCCCAGTCCTACGGTGGCGCGCAGTTCGACAACTACCGCAACGGCAAAGACGAGCACGTCGCGCCCAAGAAGGTCGCCGGCGGCGACACGCTCAATGGTCCCTTCGACTGGGTTGGCGTCAGCGACCCATTCTTCGCTGCCATCTTCCTTGCCGCCAATCCCGACACTGCTACCGTCGCGACTCTCCACAACCAGCTTGACGTAGCAAAGACCATCCGCCGAACCGGTATCGGCAGCGGTTCACCCGCCAAAGGCTCCATCGAGGTGCCCATCCTCGGCGCTGCGCTAGGCGACGTGAGCGGTCACACCCAGACTCGCATCTACGTTGGCCCCAAGGCCATCAGCGTCCTCAGAGCCATCCGCGCCAGCGATTCCAAAGTCACCCTCGAGCCTCTGCTCGAGTTCGGTTTCTGGGGAGCCATCGGCAAATATCTCTTCCTCGCCCTCCAGTTCATCCACAACCATCTCGTAGCTGCCTGGTCCGGCTCCTGGGGATGGTCCATCATCATCCTGACTATCCTCATCAATCTCCTCATGCTGCCCTTCCGCATCAAGACCATGCAGAACGGCCTGAAGATGCAGCGCATTCAGCCGCAGATGAACGAGATCAAGGAGAAGTACAAGAAGTACAAAGCCACCGACCCCAAACGCAACGAGATGAACGCCGAGATCATGAAGCTCCAGAAGGACAACGGAGTCAATATGTTCGGCGGCTGCATCCCCACGCTCATCACCCTGCCGCTGCTCTACGCCTTCTTCACCATGCTGCCCCGCGTCGTCGAGCTTCGCCAGGCCCACTGGCTCTGGCTGCCCGACCTTCAGGCGCCCGACCCATGGCACATCCTGCCTATCCTCATGGTCGTCAGCATGTTTCTCGTCCAGTACTACACCCCTTCACCTGGCGTTGATCCCCAGCAGCAGAAGATGATGGCCTTCATGATGCCCGCCATCTCCGGCTACTTTACGTGGACTTACGGTTCAGGCCTCGCTCTTTATTGGGCCATCGGTAATATCATCAGCATCGCCCAGCAGGCCGTCATGAATCGCACCAGCATTGGCCGCGAGATGCGCGAGATCGCCGCCAAACGCGCCCGCCGTAAGGCCGGCACCGGCGTCACCATCAAGGGGAAACGCTAATGTCCAGCGCGGCAGAGTCTTATTCAAGCAAATCGTATATCCTACTGATATCTGAGATCCGAAGTTGACTTTGCTCCTGCATTGAAAAAAAGACAGCAATCGTTCCACCAACGATGATGACAAATGTTTTGAACGACCCGGCCCAGGCAACAAAAAAGATAGCAGACTTCCTGAAGACACTGAGTACCACAGGCGGTCTGAACTTTAAGTCCAACATCCTTGCCTGCAACGGCCAAGTGCAACCCGACTCCAGCGACCCCGGCGGTGGCACCCAGCCTGCCTCCTCGAATCCTCCTTCCTCCGCCGCACCCGATCCCAAAATCTCAGTCGAACTCACCGGACCTGATACCCCACTCCTTCTCGCCCGAAACGGAGAACTCCTTCACGCCATCGAGCACATAGCAGCCAAGATCCTGCGTCTCGAACCCGAAGAGCACGACCAGATCTACTTCGACGCTGAAGGCTTCAAGGCCACCCGCAACCGCGAACTTGACCTCATGGCTGAGATGGCCGTCGAAAAGGTGCACGCCACCGGACGTCCCTTCTCCTTCGCTCCTATGACCTCGCGCGAGCGCCGCATCCTTCACATGGCTCTGGCAAAGTCGGGCCTTCCCACAGCCTCCTCCGGCGAAGGCCCCGGCCGCTTTGTCGTCCTCTACCCCGAAGGCCTCGAACCCCCGCAGCCCAAGGCACCCTCTGCGGAAGATCGCACCCGCGCTATCCGAAACACCTTCCGCCGCCGCTAGAGCAAATTAGCCGGTATAGAGCACAAAAAACAAATGCGTCCTTCGCGGTCGCTTCTTCGTCCCGGCACATACGAGGCAAGCCGATAGATATAAATCGGACCTTACCCTAACCGTTTGGAACTCGCGGCAGAGCAATCTCGCCCACGGCACGTAATAACCCGAGACTGTGCCACCCACGCTCTGGCGCAGCCCATGTCGCTGCCAGTCGCCCCACAACCCCGCCATCCAGATACTTCCGCCACTCCTCCGACTCAGCCACCCGTTTGATCACCGCATTCCGTTCCTGCAGCAGAGCCTTCAGTTGTCTACGCGCCAGCATCCGTCCCACAGGCCCCCACGTAGCAGAAAACCTGACCTCATCCCGCATCCTCGTTCCGTCGTCCATCGTCGCAAAGTAGTGGTCATGCTCAAAGTGCCGAAAGGACCCGGCCACCATCACATCGCGAAAGTGGCAATACGGTCGCAGAACCTCGATCCGGCTGGTGTGCCGCCGTCGCCAGCCAAGGTGGCGCGCTTGAAACGTCACCGTCTCGCCCTCGCTGATCAATCCGCTCGTTACCCCGCCAATCGCCTTTTCCCCGCTGCTTCGCGTCGACGCAACGTGCAGGTCGATACTCAACGAAAGCAGAAAGCAGAGTTCTACCGGTGCGTCAATCCATGTCGCCAATCGAATCATTTCCATAATTCGTAACGGGCTCGTTCCCTGGCTGCCAGCGTGTCTATCCTACGCCAGTAGCAGAATCTTTCCGTTTACGCCCTTCTCCGCGGCGGCCTGGGCCTTGCCCGCCTCCGCAAGTGGAACCATTCGGTCTATCGGAATCTCCAGCCGCCCCGCAGCCACATCCTCAGCCATCGTGCGCAGCGTCCCAGCATCGGGCTTCGACATAATCGCCTCGATCTTAACCGTGGGATGCATCTTCGCATTTCCCGGAGGACCCACCACCGAAGCAAACACTCCGCCCTGCTTCACCTTACCTAACAGCATCTCGGCGGTCTCCCCAGCTACCGTGTTCGCGACCGCGTCAATAAATCCCAGCTTGTCCATCGCCGCCGAATCATCCATCGCCAGCACCTGATCCGCTCCTAGCGACGCAGCCTCTTTCATCTGGGATCGTCGAACCCCCGCAATGACCCTCGCGCCAGCCTTCTTCGCCGTCCGCACTGCCGAGCGTCCCACGCTGCCCACCGCCCCACTCACCAGCACCGTCTGCCCGGCTTGAATCTTCGTTCCCCGCGTGACCAACTGTTCGCCGGTCATCGTCACCAGCGGCAACGCCGCCGCTTTTACCAGATCCAACCCTTCAGGAACCAGTGCAACATCCTTCGCATCCACCACGGCCAGCTCGGCATAAGCCTTCCATCCCAGAGCCATCACCTTGTCTCCCGGCTTGAATCCGTTCACGCGATCGCCCACAGCCCGCACAATTCCTGCGATGTCTCTGCCCAGAATCGCCGGCAGCTCCAGCGGAAACCTGTCTTTGGCCGATCCGCTTCGCATCTTGAAATCGATCGGATTCACGCTGCTCGCCGCCACCCGCACCAGCACCTGGCCCTCGCCCGCGACCGGATCGGCGACCTCCTCATACACCAGCTTCTCCGGTCCGCCATACTCGTGCAGGACGACAGCCCTCATCGACACACCTCTGTCTCTTACCTAAGATGCGTCAATCGCCCGCCACGCCTTCTCGCTTTATCAGAAAAGCAAAAATTCCGCCGGGGCAGACAAATTACTCATTCGTCATGGCTTTTACAGCGAAACCTTCTCCTCCGGGAGGTACTTCTGCCACTCCTTGCGGTTCTCCGCCACCTTTCTCAGCAGAACCAGCCGCCGTCGCAGCCGTCGGGAAAGGTACGGAACCAGCACGAGCCGTCCTACCAGACGTCCCAACGGACCAAGTGGCATCGTGAAGCGGATCTTGTCGTTCACTACCGTACGGGCATCCATCTCATAGAAATAATGGTCATGCTGATATCGCTTGAACCGCCCCCGCGTCATGGTGTCCTGAAAAAAGTTCGGCTTTTCATACTGTGAGATCACGCTCTCATGCATCTGAGGCATTCCAAACTTCCACCCAGCCCACAGAAGCTTGTCATCCGCCTCGACCAGTCCTTTAGTCTTGCCTTCAATCGGCTTCATCCGATACGTCCGCCCGACAAACTCCACATTGGTTGAAAGCAAAAAGCATCGTTCGATCGGTGCCTTGATAAAAATACTGTCGCCAATCGTAAACATCGGGGAGCAACTCCTGCCAAAATTGTAATGGTCTTCCGACCGTCTCAATCAAACCGCGCGGAGGATTAATTCCATCCAACCCGCAGCGCAAAGCATAGTTGCACCCTGCTCGGTGCCGCACCGCAAACTCTTAAAACAGCAAGCTCTCAAAGCTGCGCAGCCCGTGTCTCCAGTAGCTCCTTGCACCGCGCCAGGAACGCCTCCAGCGCGACACTTCCTTCATCTCCCTTGCCGCGAGTCCTCACGCTCACTGCCTCGCCCGCTGCTTCCTTGTCTCCCATCACCAGCACAAACGGAACCTTCTGCAGTGTGAATTCGCGAATCTTCGCATTCATCTTTTCATTCCGCGCATCCAGCTCTACACGCAGCCCGGCAGCCTCCAACTTAGCCTTCACTGCGGTCGCATACTCCACATGCTTTTCCGAGATCGGCACCAAACCGACCTGCACCGGGGCCAGCCACAGCGGAAACGCCCCGGCATAGTGCTCGATCAGAACTCCAAAAAACCTCTCGACGCTCCCAAAAAGCGCACGATGCACCATCACCGGCTGATGCTTCTCGCCATCTTCCCCCGTATACTCCAGCTCAAACCGCGCCGGCAGGTTGAAGTCGAACTGCACCGTCGACAACTGCCACAGCCGCCCCAGCACATCCACCAGCTTGATATCGATCTTCGGCCCGTAGAACGCTCCCTCGCCGGGGATGCTCTTGAAGTTCACTCCTCGCTTCGTCAACACACCCTTCAGAACCGACTCAGCGCTCTCCCAGTCGGCTGCATTGCCCACAAACTCACCGGCCTTCTTCGAGTCGCGCAGTGAGAGCTCCACTCGGTATTCGCTGAACCCGAAGGTCTTCAACACAGCCTCCGCGAAATCGAGACAGGCTTCAATCTCGCCGACGATCTGCTCTGGCGTACAGAAGATATGCGCATCATCCTGCGTAAAGCCACGCACGCGCAGCAAACCATGCATCGTCCCCGACCGCTCATACCGGTACACATTCCCCAGCTCCGCATACCGCACCGGCAGATCGCGATAGCTCTTCGGAGAATTCTTATAGATCAGAATATGCCCTGGACAGTTCATCGGCTTCAGCCGATACTCCGCATCATCCAACTCCATCGGAGGATACATATTCTGCGAATAGAATCCCTCATGCCCCGAAATCTTCCACAGCTCGCGCCGCATGATATGCGGCGTATAAACCATTTCGTAACCGCGACGGATACATTCATCCCGCATCCAGTCTTCCATCGTCTTCCGGATCATCCCGCCCTTCGGATGCCAGAAGATCAATCCTGAACCAGCGACCTCCTGAATCGAAAACAGGTCGAGCTGCTTGCCCAGCACGCGATGATCGCGAGCCTTGATCTCCTCTAACCGTTTGAAGTGCGCATCCAGATCCTTCGCATTGAAAAATGCCGTCCCATAGATTCGCTGCAACTGCTGGTTCTTCTCATCCCCCAGCCAATACGCTCCAGCAACCGACGTCACCTTGAACGCCTTCACTCGCCCCGTCGAAGGAACGTGCGGCCCCCGGCAGAAATCCACAAACCCGCCATTGCGATAAAGCGAAATCTCCTCGCCGGCCTTGGTGAATTTCTCAATAAAGTAAACCTTCATGAAGTCGCCCTGGGCCCCATAGTCCTTCAAGCCCATCTCTCGCGATTCGTTCTCGCGAATAAATTTTTCGTCGCGCGCGACAACCTCGCCCATGCGCTTTTCGATCGCTGCCAGATCGTCTTCCGTGAACGGTGTCTCGCGGTACACGTCATAGAAGTACCCCGAATCCGTCGCCGGCCCATGCCCCAGCTTCGTCTCCGGAAACAGCTCCAGGATCGCCGTCGCCATCACATGCGCAGCCGAGTGCCGCACCACCTTCAACGCAGCCTCATCTGTCTCCTTCAGCAGCTCCAGCGCGACATCCTCATCCAGCGGAGCAGCAAGGTCCACCAGCCGTTCGCCCCCCGAAGATTCTGAAGCGCCATACATTGCAGCCTCCGTGCCCTCTTCCCCCATCGCACCCGCGCCTGCGGCAACCGCGGCCAGCGGACGAATCCGTGCCACCACCACCGCCGCCGCCAGTCGCGGTGAGATGCTCATCGCCACATCCTGCGCTGTCGTACCACGCGAAACCTCGCGCACGGAACCATCCGGAAGCTGAATCTTGATCGTTTGCTCGCTCATACCGTAACTACCAGCATATTTCCTTTAACCCCGCGGCACCAACTGCGATCCCACCTCTGTTGCATCCGCACTCCCATCCTGGACCATTTCCGCGCCGCCTGTGCGGTCGCATAATCGCTCAGTTCGTCTTCGCGCTGCATCTCATCGCACGCGAGATGAATTCAGGCCATCGGAAGGCAGGTAGCTAGGCACGTGTGCCAGGAATCGAAGCTCGCCGCAGCGGTCCGCTGCCCGGTCTGCGGACAAAGCTTCCTCATCTATTCAGAACAAGGCATGCGAATCGGAGAGGACGCCAGCCGCCGCATCATCCGCCACGCGCTCCGCACCCATCACACCGCGCGTTCTACCTCTCCCGGTGCTCATCCCGTTAGCCCCTTCAACATCCCAAGCTGGACCGGTGCCCGTCCGTTCTCAGCCTCAGCCACCCTGGGCTCCCTGCTCGACAATGCCGTCTAGCCCTGAGAGATTTATTACCGAATCGTAAATCTCGATATCGAGTGAATCCTACCGTTTCGATGGACATCAAACCTTACGTCCGCCTCAATGCGGCCCATAGGAGAGACAATGTCCACACTTTTAAAAATCGATGTAAGCCCGCGAGGGGAACATTCCATCTCGCGCAAGCTAGGCAATCACTTTGCAACGGAGTGGCAGTCCAACCACATCGGTGGAAAGATTATCACCCGCGACCTCGCCACCACCCAGATCCCTTACGTGGATCTCCCTTGGATCGCTGGAGCCTTTAGCTCTCCCGACACCCATACCGCCGAGCACAAAGCCGCCCTCAAGATCTCCGACGAATTTATCGCCGAGCTGCTCGCCGCCGACGAAGTCGTCATCTCCACCCCGATGTACAACTTCAACGTCCCCGCCGTGCTCAAGGCCTGGATCGACCACATCGTCCGCCTTAACAGGACTTTCTCCTTCGGTCCTGAGGGACTCAAAGGCCTCGCCGCAGGCAAAAAGGTTACGATCATCATCGCCAGCGGCAGCGAGTACACCGCAGGTTCGCCTATGGAGTCCTACAACACCCAGGGACCCTACTTCCGCGTCATCTTCGGCTTCATCGGCATCACCGATATCACCATGATTCACGCCGGTGGCACCAACAAGGTCGCCCAGGGTCAGATCGAAACCCCGGTCTTCCTCGAAAAGTTCATTCACGAGGTCGACCTCGCAGCCTCCAAATAAAGCAGCATCCTCAAACCGGCCGGCAGCCATGGAGCATCCGTGATCTGTCTGCCGGTTTTCTCAACTAGCTCTGGGTACAAAAAAGAAGGACCGCGCCATCCCGGCAGCGGTCCTGTGCTTTGTCGTGCAAGCACGGTAAATCCTATGCAATCTCTGGGATGCTCTTAACCGGCTGCTCAGCAGGCATGTGCTTCTTCAGCCATACGTTTGCCCTCCACCGTCCAACGAACGGCGCAGCCGCAATCATCCCAAACGAGATACCTAACGCGATATGCATTCAACCATCTCCTTTCTCCCTGGGTTTTGCAACTTCCCTCAGGGTTGAACCGGCAGTAAACGTGCAAAACATTGCATGTTGCTACAGTTGATTCCCTACTATCCCCCGTCCGAATCAGCCTCGATATCCCACCTTCGTGTTAGGCCACGACCTTTCGAGGGAGCAAAGCCATACCGGTCCCTAGCCGGTACCAGATAGACCACCCAAATACTCGACTTCGCCTAAAATAACCCCATGTCCTACACTGCTGCGGTGGATCATCTCTACGCCCTCGGCCATGAGCTCACTCCTCCGTCCCCCGGTACTCCCCGCAGAAAGTTCGACCTCGCCCACATGCGCATTCTCGCCGCAGCTCTCGGCGACCCCCAAACCACCTTCCCCTCTATTCTCATCGCCGGAACCAACGGCAAAGGCTCCACCGCCGCCACCCTCGCCAGCATCCTTGTCGCCGCAGGCTACCGCACCGGTCTCTACACCTCGCCGCACCTCTCGCGCGTCAACGAGCGCATCTGCATCGGCGGCCTCCCCATCCCCGACGACGACTTCGCCCGCCTCTACTTCCAGGTCGACGATACCGCCCAGCGCCTCGTCCGCGAAGGAGCATTACCCCATCCCCCCAGCTTCTTCGAAGTCCTCACCGCCCTCGCCTTCCTCTACTTTGCCGATAAGACATCCGAAAATCCCGTCGACATCGCCGTCCTCGAGGTCGGTATGGGAGGCCGCCTCGACGCCACCAACATCGTCGAGCCCCTCATCTCGATCATCACCGACATCGCCCTCGACCACCAGGACTACCTCGGCAACACCATCGCCGAGATCGCCCGCGAAAAAGCCGGCATCCTCCGCCCCAACGGCACTCTGATCATTCTTCCCCAGCATCCCGAAGCCAACCAGGCCATCGGCGAAGCAGCGACGGCCCTCGACGTCCGAGCCATCAGCGCTGCCGGCTTCATCCCGCATACGCCTGTCCGTCCCTCAGTGCCCGAGGACCACCTTGCAACAACGCAGTCCCTGCCCCGCAACCACTACGTTGTAACCCTCGCCGGAGAACACATCGAGATTGACTCCCCGCTCCCCGGCCAGCATCAGCAGCGCAATATCGCCTTGGCAATCGCGGCCGCAGTCGAATTACGCAACCAAACAAGTTACAAATCGACCCAAAATAACCCAATAAGTAACCAGAATTGTTACAAAATAACCAACTCAGCCATAGAAACAGGCATCCGCAACACCAGATGGCCCGGCCGTCTCGAACTCGTCTCCCACCCCGGAGGCCCCGATCTCCTTCTCGACGTAGCCCACAACCCCGCCGGCGCCTGGACCCTCCGCGCCGCCATCGCCCAGCTCCCCGCGACCCAGCCTCGCACTCTCCTCTTCAGTTGCCTCCGCGACAAGGACCTCAAGGAGATCTCCCAGATCCTCTTCCCCCTCTTCGATTCAACCGCAGGAGATCCCGAACGCAGCAAAGACCACATCCTCTTCGCCCCGATCCCGAACCCCCGCGCCGCAAGCCTCGAAGAACTTCTCGCCGCCGCCCGCGCCCTCGACATCCCCGCCCAAGCCGCCCCGGATCTCTCCGCCGCCCTGACCCAGGCCCGAGCCATCACCCCTCCCAACGGCCTCATCGTCGCTACTGGCTCCATCTACCTCGTAGGCGAAATCCGCCAGCTTGCGGAGCAGGAATGAACGACTCCCCCATAGCGGATAATCTGGTCCAACAGCCGGACCAAAACGCCTCCTCCTCCACCAAATCCAAGATAACTGCCGCAGACGTCCTCTCCGTCTCCGAACCAGACATACCAGTCACACACTCCAAAAACCCCCCATTCGCTCTCCGCTGGCTCTCGTACCTCCTCTTAGTTCCCCTCGTCGGACTAGCCACTGCCTTCTTCGGCTGCATCTCCCTCGTATGCGGCCTCTGGGACAAATCCGGCCGCCAGCAACACTTCATCGCCAGCCTCTGGGCCCGAGTCCTCCTCCTCATCAGCCTCTCTCCCGTCAAAATTATCGGCCGCGAGAAACTCCATGTCCACGAAACCGCCGTCTACGCCTCCAACCACCTCAGCTACATGGACACCCCTGTCCTCTTCGCCCACCTCCCCTTCCAGTTCCGCATCCTCGCCAAGCAATCCCTCTGGAAGACCCCCTTCATCGGCTGGTACCTCAACCGCTCCGGCCAGGTCCCCGTCGACACCAACAGCCCCCGCTCCCTCATCGCCAGCCTCAATCGCGGCGTCACCACCCTCAAACACGGACTACCCCTCGTCCTCTTCCCCGAGGGAGGCCGCACCGCGACCGGCCATCTCCAGACCATGATGTCCGGCTGCGCCTACATGGCCATCAAGGCTCAGGTCCCACTCATCCCCCTCACCCTCGTCGGCACCTACGAGCTGCTTCCCATCCACGTCTACGCCCTGAACCCACGCCCCCTCAAAATCATCGTCGGCGACCCCATCCCCACTGCTGGCCTAACCACCCGAGACGCCGACACCCTCACTCAGCGCCTCTACGCCTCCATCTCGGCTACCTACTCCCAACATTCACCGCAATAATCGCCTCATCCCGGCTCGCACAACGTAAAATCTCTCGGACGCCATCTTTCTCTTCGGAAACCTCCCGCATGCGCTGCAAAAACGCCGTCCGCTTTAGCCTCATCTCCACTCTCCTTCTCGCAACACTCCACGCGCAAAACCCACCCGCCGACTCCCCCGTAGGCCATTGGGTCGCCGAACACCCTTCGCAAGGCGGCGTAGGCTCCTGGTGGGACTTTCATCCCGACGGAACGCTCACCATGCACATCGGCGCCATGGTCACCTTATCCTTCACCCGCTCTGGGAACACCTTCACCTCGCCCTCCGGAGCCGACAGCGCTCCCATCACCGTAAGCTTCCGTGTCGATAACGACACTCTCCACATCACCGCGCCAAATACGCCGGAGCAGCTCTTCACCCGCATCGGCCCCTCACCTTCCTCCGCCGATCCTCTCCTCGGCAAATGGAAGCCCCTTCCGCCTGCGACTCCAAGCACTGATCCCAACATCGCCGCTCAGCAAAAGGCAATGGCCGACGCCATTCTGGTCTTTTCCACTGATAACACTGAGAGCGTACGCATCCCCTTCAGCAACTACGAAGGCGCATGGGATGCAGCCACCCACACCTATCACCTCAACAACCAACCCATCTGCACCTTCCAGCGCACCGGCGCGAAACTGATCCTCGGCCAGCCTCCCGACAGCCACAAGACCGAAACCTACATCGCCGACTCTGTCCTCTAGCTTCGAACTATCGTCCCATCCGCACTGATCCGTGCCGATCCGCGGTCGCCAGCAGTATCATTAACCAAATCATGAAGCCCCGCATCGCTATCCCCCAACCCACCAGCACCAACGCCGGCTACAATCACCGTTCCTGGCCCCAATACGCCTCCTGCATCGAGCGCAGCGGCGGCGAGCCAGTCGAAATCCCTCTCCATGCCACGCCAGTCGAGACCATCAATCTCATCAACACCTGCCACGCCGTTCTCCTTCCCGGCAGTCCCGCCGACGTCAACCCGCACAAGTACGGCCACGACCCCATCCCCGAGTGCGCCCCAGCCGACCCCGCCCGCGAAAACGTCGACGAACTCCTCCTCCAGGACGCCCACAACCTCTACAAGCCTCTCTTCGCTATCTGCTTTGGAGCCCAGATCCTCAATACCTGGCGCGGAGGCACGCTCGTACAAGACCTTAGCCCTCTTCTCGTCAATCACTCCGCAGGCGGCAAAGTCGCGATCGCCCACACGGCTGCAGTCGCCCCGGAATCCCTTCTCGGCACACTTCTCACCCCGGAAGAAGCCCCTCAACAGGAAGACTTCCTCCGCCTCCCCATCAACTCCAGCCATCACCAGGCCATCGGCATCCCCGGCGACGGCCTCCGCATCTCCGCCCGCTGCCCCCAGGACGCCGTCATCGAAGCCGTCGAAGGCGGTCAGGACCCCCACGATCCAAACGGCCACTTTGTCCTCGGCATCCAGTGGCACCCCGAGCGCAGTTACGACATCAGCCCCGCATCCCGCGCCCTCTTCGACCGCTTCATCGCCGAAGCCGCCGCATGGAAGCCTCGTCCCGTCCACACCTCGGTTGCCGCCTCATGATCAGCGGAGGGGCTGTCTCTCTTGGTGTCTCCCCCGTTCCTTCTTTTCTGTTGACGACTCCTTCGTCGACCGCCACCCAGGCGGACAAACGACATTGACAAGCGGTACCCAGGAGAACATGAGAACAAGGACGACAATCGCAATGATGTTGTGGATCGAATCTTCAGACATGATGTCCTCCTCTGCCTCAACAGAGGCCGAGCGGCATTTTTGCCGGCATTCCTATCTGTAAAGGCGTAATTCGGAAAGAAAAGTGCCACAGCGTTGAAGCCTCGCCTTTCCACGCTTCCCTCCCGACAAAAGGAACTTCCACTCGGCCGCCGTCATCTAACTCGGCATGAGCATGCAAAAGGTAAAGCTAGGCACTCAAGGCGCAGTCGTCTCCCGCATGGGACTCGGCTGCATGGGCATGAGCGACTTCTACGGCGAACGCAACGATGAAGAATCTGCCGCCACCCTCCTCCGAGCACTCGATCTCGGCATCAACTTCCTCGACACCTCCAACGCCTACGGTCTCGGCGACAACGAAGAACTCATCGGCAAGACCATCCAATCGCGCCGCGACGAAGTCTTTCTCGCCACAAAATTTGGCTACCTCCGCAGCAAAGACGACCCGGCCAACATGGGAGTCAGCGGCAAGCCCGAGCACGTCAAGCAAGCATGCGACGCCTCCCTCAAGCGCCTCGGCGTCGACCACATCGACCTCTACTACCAGCACCGCGTCGACCCCGATACTCCCATCGAAGACACCGTGGGAGCCATGGCCGGCCTCGTGAAAGCAGGCAAGGTCAAATACCTCGGCCTCTCCGAAGCCTCTGCCGCCACCATCCGTCGCGCCCACAAAATCCACCCCATCACCGCCCTCCAAACCGAATACTCGCTCTGGGAACGCCACGCCGAATCCGAGATCATCCCGACCATCCGCGAGCTCGGCATCGGCTTCGTCCCCTACAGCCCACTCGGCCGCGGCTTCCTGACCGGCGCTATCAAGCAGACCGGCAACCTCGACGCGAAGGACTTCCGCGCCACCCGCTACCCACGCTTCCAGTCAGAGAACTTCGACAAAAACCTGGCTCTCGTCGAAAGAGTCGAAGTAATAGCCCAACACATAGGCGCAACCGCAGGCCAACTCGCTCTCGCCTGGATTCTCGCCAAAGGCGAAGACATCATCCCCATCCCCGGCACCAAGCGCCGCAAGTACCTCGACGAAAACGCCCAGGCCGTCAACATCAAACTGACTCCAGCCGAAGTCGAAGAACTGGAAGCCGCCATCCCCGAATCGGAAATAGCTGGAGACCGCTACAACGCCGTCGCTCTCCAGGCCATCGACCGTTAGACAATCATCGAACGATCAAGAAACCGCAAAACTCGTCCGATTCAAAAACGAACGCTGAGGACACAAAGTAAACATCAAGGTGCGGATGATGACCCTCGCGGTCCTTGGCGCAACCTTCGCGTCCTTGGCGTTCGTTTTTTTAAACTCCTTCAGGAGCGAATCGCCGTTGCATCCTGACTTCGGCCTCCGAGCTCCTTTTGAGATACTGACACCTGCCATGCCGACCCTCACCGAATCCGAGATTGCCACCCTCCTCGCCCCCTACCTGGCAGTACCCCCACCGAAAAACATAATGCCCCGCCTCTCCACCTACCTTGACCTCCTCCTCAAGTGGAACGCCCGCACCAATCTCACCGCTATCCGCGACCCCGAAGAGATCGTCCGCCGCCACTTTGGAGAGAGCCTCTTCGCCGCCTCCCATCTGCTCCCCGGCACCCAAACCCTCCTCGACTTCGGCTCCGGAGCCGGCTTCCCCGGTCTGCCCATCGCCCTCCTCCGCTCCGAGATAGCCGTCACCCTCGCCGAATCCCAGAACAAAAAATCCACCTTCCTCCGCGAAGCCGTCCGCACCCTCCAACTCTCCACCAACATCTGGCCCAACCGGGTTGAAGCCATGCCCCCTGCCCGCCAGTTCCACGCCGTCGCCCTCCGCGCCGTGGACAACATGGAAGCCGCGCTCCCCGCCGCCAGGGCCCGGAGCATTCCCGGCGGCCAGCTTATCCTCCTCACCACAGCCGCGCAGGCGCCCACGAACGGACACTCCATCCCCCTTCCCAACTCCCAATCCGGGATTCTCTACATCGAGACAATCGTCGGATAACAGACGGGATAACAGACCGGCCCAGGCCAGTCAGCCGCTCTTATCGTTCCACAAATTCCCGTTTTGGAATAAATCCGCAAAATATTGCAAAAATCAGTTGAAGTCACGAGGAACCTTTGTTATAAACACCCTTGCCCCTGGAAATGCGGGGGAACTCCCCAAGAAGACAGTTCGCACAAAAGACACAGGATATCTCTGTGCCGCGACCAAGGGAGTTTAGAAACGTGAACGTGAACGTAGAAGACAAGGCCACCGCCCTACTCGACCCCGCTACCCCCAACAAAACATTACTCCAACAGGAGCCCGAGCTTCACTACACCTCGGAATCCTATCAGAAGATCCTCGACTACCACGTCTCCGAGATCCTTCTCACAACCATCATCTTCGGCATCATCCTGCTCGTCCGCATGCACCACTAGAGCCAGACCATGTCTTGAACCTCGGAGACCTCCCCACTCCGTGAACCCATCCTAAAAGTGTTCCACGTGGAACATCCTCTTTACCTTCACCAATAAAATCTCATCCGTGACTGCTCGACGAAAAGAAGTCCAGCAACAGCCCTCCCATCTCCAAAATCCAACACTTATCCAATCCCTTCATCTCGTACCCAGACAGTCTCCGTGACAAAGCTCAAGCCACCCGCAACCCTCTAGTTCCCACCCAAAACGTTCCACGTGGAACAAAAGATTTCCACACCGCACACTCCAAAACCCGCATAATTACGCCCAAAAAACACCCTTCCACAAGTTCTCCACAGCCCCCGCCACTTCTGCACAGCCCCCGCGCATTGCCTCCAAACCCGCCTCCCGATACCCTTCTACTTACGCCGATGATCGCCACTAATCCAGAGCCCAAATCAGCCGCCCCAACGCCATCCAAGGTCATCGCCGTCGTCAACCAGAAAGGCGGAGTCGGCAAAACCACCACCGCCATCAACCTCGCCGCCGCCCTCGCCCTCGAAGGCCTTCCCACCCTCCTCATCGACTGCGACCCCCAGGCCAACTCCACCGGAGGCCTCGGCTTCGCCCGCCCCCGCGAAGGAGAAGACGCACGCCTCAGCACCTACGACGTCCTCCTCGGCCATGCCTCCCTCGCCGAAGCCCTGCTCCCCACCGAAATCCCCAACCTTAAGCTCGTCCCCAGCAGCAAAAACCTCATTGGCGCCACCATCGAACTCATCGCCCTCGAAGGCCGCGAATTCAAGCTCCGCGAAGCCCTTGCTCCCATCCGCGGCGACTATCCCTTCATCCTCCTCGACTGCCCCCCAGCCCTCGACCTCCTCACTCTCAATGCTCTCGTCGCCTCCGACGGCCTCCTCGTCCCCATGCAGGCAGAATACTTCGCCCTCGAAGGCATCTCCGAACTCATGTCCACCCTCGACCGCGTCACCCAGGCCTTCAATCCCGCGCTCGCTCTCGAGGGCGTGCTCCTCACCATGTTCGACGACCGCACCAACCTCTCCCAGCAGGTCAACCAAAACCTCAAAGCCTTCTTCGACGACAAGCTCCTCCAGGCCACCATTCCCCGCAACATCCGTCTCGCCGAAGCCCCCAGCCACGGCAAGCCCGTAGCCCTCTACGATCCAAAATCCCGCGGAGCCGAAGCCTACCGCGAGCTAGCCCTCGAAATCCTCACCCGCAATAACATGGAAAGCCCCGAGGCGAAACGCCGCAAAGCAGCCGCCGCCGCAGCGGCCAGCTCCTTGAAGTCCTTCCAGGCTCCCGAAAAGAAAAAAGGCCGCTTCTGGCGAGCAGAGAAAGGATAAGCAATCTCACCTCCCCCAGCGGGAGGGCCCCACGCAAGCTTTTTTAGCAAGACCGGTACACAAGGCACGAAGCTGCCCGCCCACGCGCAGTGGGCCTGCCCGGCAGGACAAACTCTCTCAACGCAACCAACAGGAAAGCAAAGACATGCCACCAGCCACCGATTCCAAACGCCGAGCCTTGGGAAAGGGCCTCGAATCACTCCTCCCCTCACGTCCCGTGCCCGCCACGGTTCCTGCAATCACGGCAGCGGCCGATTCGGAGGGCAAGCCCCTGGAAATCCCCCTCGACCACATTGAACGCAACCCCTACCAGACCCGCACCCGTTTCGATGAGGCGCAGCTCGCCGAGCTGGCGCAGTCCATCGCTGCCTCAGGAGTCGTGCAACCCATCGTAGTCCGCCCGCTGAGCCACCCAGTCGGCCAGATAAAGTACCAGCTCATCACCGGCGAACGCCGCTGGCTGGCCAGCCGAAAAGCCAGCAAGCTCACCATCCCCGCCATCGTTCGCCAAGTGTCTGATGAGCAGACACTTGAGATGACCATCGTCGAAAACCTCCAGCGCGCCGATCTGAACCCCATGGAGCAAGCCAGGGCCTATCAACGGCTTAGCCAGGATTTCAAGCTCACTCAGGAACAGATGGCCCAGCGCACTGGCAAAGAGCGCGCCAGTGTAGCCAACTTCCTTCGTTTGTTGCGCTTACCTGAATCGATCCAGCACAAAGTCGAGTCCGGCGATCTCAGCTTCGGCCACGCCCGCACCCTCCTCTCCCTCGACACCCCGGAATCCATCACCGCGGCAGCCCAAAAGGTTCTCGCCCTCAACCTCTCCGTCCGTCAGACCGAAACCTACGTCCAGGGCCTCATCAACCCCGAAGCCAAACCCAAAAAAGATCCCAAACCCACTCAGCCCGAGGACCCCAACGTCCGCGAAGCCCAGGATCGTCTCCGCCGCCATCTCGGCCTCAAGGTCCAGATCGAAGACAAGCAGGGCAAAGGCCGCGTCATCATCGAGTACTCCGGCCTCGAAGACTTCGACGCCATCCTCACCGCCCTCGGCGGCGAATAATCTCTCGACAAGGCCCTCGCCAATCATCGACACTCACAGAGACAATCCTCAAAGCACGAACAGGAGACCCATGCGCAGCGCGAATCCTCTCAAATTTTATTTGTTACTAATACTGTTACAAATTTCAGTCTTCGCCGCCCCCGCGCAAACTCCAACCCGCATGCTCATCCGCACCGGCCATCTCCTCGACGTCAAAACCGGCTCCGAGCCCGCCGCGCAAACCATCATCGTCATCGGCGACCGCATCACAGCCATCGCGCCCACCGCCTCCACGCCAAGGCAATCGGGCGACATTGAAATCGACCTCGCGAAATACACGGTCATGCCCGGCCTTATCGACGTCCACACTCACCTCACCATGGCCACCAACTTCGATCCCTACTACGAGCTCTCCATGACCCCCGCCAAAGAGGCCATCATCGGAGTAGAAAACGCCAAGGTCACCCTCGAAGCCGGCTTCACCACCGTCCGCAAAACGTAGGCGCATCTGATTTCACCGACGTTGCTCTCCGCGACGAGATCAACGCCGGCCACATCCCCGGCCCGCACATGCAGGTCAGTGGTCCCGCGCTCGGCATCACCGGCGGCCACATGGACGAGAACCTTCTCCCCTACGAGTACCACGTCCACGGCGAAGGCGTAGCCGACGGCATCCCCGCCGTCCAGCACCAGGTCCGCGAAAACATCAAATACGGTGCAGACCTCATCAAAATCGCCTCCACCGGCGGCGTCCTCTCCAAGGGCGACGACCCGCAGGCCAGCCAGTACACCATGGAAGAGCTTCAAGCCATCGTCGCCGACGCGCACCGTCTCGGCCGCAAGGTCGCCTCCCACGCTCACGGAGCGCAAGGCATCCTCTGGGCCACCGAAGCCGGAGTCGACTCCATCGAACACGGCTCCTACATCAACGACGAGTGCATCGCTGCCATGAAGCAGCACGGCACCTACCTCGTCCCCACCGCCTACCTCGTCGATTGGATGCGCGAGAACGGCCATCTCCCCGTCATCTACCAGCAAAAGATGGCCGACGTCAGCGCAGCCATGAAGGCCAACCACAAACGCGCCATCGCTGCCGGCGTCAAAATCGCGCTGGGCACGGACGCCGCCGTCTATCCTCACGGCCTCAACGCCCACGAGCTCGACGTCTACGTCAACCAGTACGGCATGGCCCCTCTCGCCGCCATCCAGACCGGAACTCTCAACGCCGCAGACCTCATGGGCTGGACCGATCGCGTAGGAGCCATCGAACCCGGCAAGTGGGCCGACATCATCGCCATCGATGGCGACCCCCTCAAAGACGTCAAGATTCTCCAGCACGTCCCCTTCGTCATGAAGTCCGGCGTAGTCTACAAAGACGAAACCCACAAACAATAGGAGTCTCCCAGTTGTGATGCAGTCATTCTGAGTCTCCCAACTGTGATGTCGTCATTCTGAGCAGGTGATAAAGATTTTGTATCCTTCTGTTTTTATTGTGGATAATATGCCTGTTTTTAGCTGTGTAGGAACTGTGCAGGGAAACTGTGTAAATTTCAGCTAATTTGGCTACTATAGGTCCCTTGGGCACGAGGAGCCGGGGTGCGTCGCCCCTTCTTCCGAAGGTAAATCTGCGCCCACCTAATATGAATTGGACACAAATGCGCGAACAGTTCCACGCATCAGATGCCCCCGAACGCCTGGGATGAGCGCGAGTCACCGCATGATAAAGGACATTATCATGCGTGAATGGAAGGTCTCCATGAACTCGCAGAGTTCGCTGAGTGCTTTGGCGATAGGGCGCATCGGCTCGTGGAGGCCTATTATCGACACCTTCAGCACTCACTTACCTGTCAAGGTCCACGCCAGACGCATGAATTCCTCGGCCTCTTTCCCTTCACTTCCGAAGCATTGAGTCAGGAAGATTCGAGTGACCTTTCTCTCAGGGTCAACCCAGAAAAAGCAACCAGAAGCTCCTGCTGCACCAAAGCTCCCCACTGTTGCCGGATACGCACGGGGCACATTCGTCGCCGTATGCAAAAACCATGACAAGCCCATATCGAGTGAGGGGTCATTGGTAGGTACTTGTCGAGTGATCATCATGCGAATAGCCCGGGAAGACAAGAAACGTTTGCGCGAAGAGAGTCCATCGTTCAAGAACACTTGTGCAAGTCTTTCTAAGTCTCGTCCGGTTGTACATAGGCCAAACTCTGGCGCAGCATAAAGCTGTCCTTTGCGAGTGACATCGAGTGCATCTTTGTGCAGCCTTCCATTTTCGAGGATGTACATGAGCGGTATCCGCGACACCTTGTCTGCCGGTGGAAAGAAAAAGCTGTCTTGCATCCCGATTGCGGAGAAGACGCGCTCATGCATAAAACTCTGGAATGGCTGCTTGGAAACAACCTCAATGATTCTTCCCAGGATGGCAAATCCGGCACTGCTGTACTCCCACTTCTGGCCCGGCTCGAACTCCAAAGGGTGCGTAGCGTATAGATTTACAGCCCCTTTCAGGGGCAGCACAAAACTACGAGTTAACGATTCATTCAGTTGAGCATTGATGCCAGCCGTATCAGTAAGCAGGTCAAAGATTGTGGGCGGCCTTTTAGGAGAAATCAGTCCACCAGAAGAATTAGCCTTCACATTTCGGAACTCGGGAAGGTACCTCTCAATCGGATCATTCAGAGAAATCCTTCCGGAATCTACAAGAACCATCACACCGATTGCAGTGATCGGTTTGCTGATCGAGCGCACATCGAAGATCGCGTCTATTCGGATGGGTGTCTTGGCTGCCAAATCGGAATAGCCGACGGCATTTTCAAAGAGCAATCGCCCCCGCTGGAAAACGAATCCGACCGCACAGACAAGCTTGCCGTCGGCGACAAAACCTTGCATCGCCGAGCTTATTTTGGCACTGAAGGGGTCAGCCTGCGACCGCCCCAACGCTAAATGGCTGAGCACAGGAGCTGCAAGCATAAGCTTGAGAGCTTGCCGGCGATCGATCATTTGCGAATCCAGCTGATCTGGAGGACGCAGCGTTTCAATTGTATTCGCGGGTTTTCCGATGCGAGTAGCTCAACAAACATCCTCGACCAGAGTTGTCGAGAGGACACATATCCCATAGCTGGCATCCTGCAGCAGATTTCCACGAAGCTCGCACGCTGCCGATTCGCGGTACCGCTGTGTCTGTTTTCGACCTCCGAAACCCAGTCCTGTGTGCCATTGCCTTCTGTGGGCAGCAGACCAGCCTGCTGAAGGCGCTCTGCATCAAGGGTTGGCTCCATCGCGTAGCGATGGACTTGATGTCAACAACCAATTGAGGCTCCACATCTATACAGGTTTGTTCAGGACATGCGCCTTCCAAAGTCATCTTCAGGATATAGGAGAAGGCAGAGAGCGCACCAGGAAAAACGGCTATAAGGCCAGCAAGAGGAGAGGAGACTTTGGAAATACGGGAGGCGAGCGTCTTCAGCCAACACCTCCGCAAGTAAGGACAAAAGGTTCGCGGAGCAAAATCCAAAACTCAGACTGTTGCGAACAGGCTGATGCACTCGTTGCGCCGCGTTGTTCGCGCTTCTGGATTCCGAGTGGGGTGTCGGTAATTAGGAAGTAATGTTGGCTGCGCGAAAGGACCCCTCTTTGGGTTCAGTTCCCCAAAAGAGCGCGACATTCCCCGGAGGATGACAGTGTAGCCGAGGCGCGGCCCGCGTCAAGCCCGCACAAGCGCGCCGCCTTCGGCGGTCTTCGAGGCTTGACCCGTGCCTCTCCGCCTCGGCTTAGTTTTTTCAGCCATCCGGGGAATGTCACGCTGCAATGCCCGGTAGTCGATACCGCACCGGTTCAATACGCTGCATCTGAATAAGCTGTAGGCGGTGCTGGAGCAGTTGCTGGCAGTGCATGCGGCTGTGTCGAACGCAACAGTCTGTTCGACGCGTCCAATTCTAACCACCTTCAATCCTTCACCCATCCACTCGGCGGAACGACTCTGCGTGCGCCTCCTGTTCGCGGCCTACTGTCCGGCACGACCATAAAGCAGGACCGGGGAGTCAGTCCCCGGCCCTGCGTTTGCTTCGGTTTGAAGTACGCCCTACGACCGTTGCAATCTCCGCCGAAGGGTTCCAGCCGCACCCAGCAACCCGGTCCCAACCAGCATCAGGCTGCCAGGCTCGGGCACGGGCGATGGGGACACCGACATGCTCGATGTCCATGTCCCAGGATCGGTTGTTGTCGCCTCAAAGCTGGCATTCGCGCCAACGGTGCTGCCAGTATCTTGATTTTTCATGGATTGCTCGTTAGCAGGCTCGTTGCTCGTAACGATCTCATCTAGGCCAAGTCCGGCTGAGGTGAAGTCAATGCTCCAGAAGTCGATGTTTCCGCTCGCGTCAGTCTGAACACTGATGCTGCCGATGGCGCTGTTGCTGCTGCTGAACGTATCGACGCCATCGGAGAAGCTGAACGAGGTAAGTAGGCCATTGATAGGGGTAAGCGACGAGATATCCCCCAGCGCCGATGCGACCGTGAATGACCCGGTAATGGAGTCGCTCGTGGAGAAAGGCGTGCCAGCGGTGCCGGTCGGGTCGGAGGTAAGAGTCGTGAAGTCAGTTCCAGTGTAGGTGTAGGTAACCGGGTCTGCATGCGCGGCAGCGAGCGGCAAGATGCAGCTCACTGCGGCGATAAGAGCTGCGCGGGTTAGTTTCTTAGTCATGAATTCTATTTGCAACATGTTTCGTCTCCTGGGACCAAGGGGTTGTTGAAGGCAGATGCGTTGAGTGCGCCGCCCGAGATTTCTCGGCTCACCAAAACTCCAATCGAAGTTGCGCAGATATTGAGTAAGAGCCTACGCAACTTAAGTGCGCAGAATGCGGCTTTCATCACGCAGGTTTTTTGCAAGATCATTCATTAAAAAGAGGGGGGATAGTCTAAGAGAGAAGCAATTCTTCCGCCAAAGCGGAACAGGAGAAAAGCCCCGCATTTTTCTTTTTTCTTCTCCGTTCCCGCAATATCCTGCACCTTCTTGCAGGCATAAGCGGAAACTAATTGTCCAGGGTCAAAAAAAAGGCCCCTCATTGAGGGGCCAATCTGCTTGATCGCCAAGCTGTTGTGCAACCACTTGGCCTGGACACCGTT
>Ga0116129_1000110_pt1 | contig 59607 bp, 58 predicted proteins | sample June2015DPH_17_2_FD_89732 | JGI IMG/M metagenome (GOLD analysis project Ga0116129, IMG submission 89732) | Peatland microbial communities from SPRUCE experiment site at the Marcell Experimental Forest, Minnesota, USA - June2015DPH_17_10 | ecosystem: Environmental > Terrestrial > Soil > Wetlands... | reverse complement strand
TTGAACGGCTTGGCCAGATAATCGTCGGCCCCTAACTCCAGCCCGACAATGCGGTCGACATCCTCGCCGCGCGCCGTCAGCATCAGCACCGGCACCCGGCTCCCCGCCCGCAATCGCTTGAGCAAAGCGAAGCCGTCGAGGGAGGGAAGCATTAGATCGAGGACAATGAGCGCGAAGTTTCCTTCGAGAGCCCGTCTCAGCCCGCGCGCGCCGTCATGTTCAAGCTTGACCGAAAATCCTTCACGTCCCAGGAATTCCGCCAGCAGCGCGCACAACTCCGTGTCGTCGTCAATGATCAGCAGCGGGATCACTTCATACATGGTAGCGATTCACAACCCGGCTAGCGCCCCAGCAGCGCATCCAGATCCTTCCGCGCATAATATCTCCCGTGCGAAAATACTCCCTCCACCTTGCGTACATTCCGAATATCATCCAGCGGATTCCCGTCCAGCAGCACCATGTCCGCCAGTTTCCCTTTCTCGATCGAGCCCATCTCTTTTTCCGTTTCAAAGAATCGCGCCGGCGCGAGCGTAGCCGCTTCGAGCGCGTCGCGTGGCGTCAGGCCTGCTCCCACCAGTTGTTCTAATTCGTCCTCTAAAGCCGCTCCCGGAATCACGTATGGATCGCCGGTATCCGTGCCTGCAAGGATCTCCGTTTTCGCGAGTTTCGCCAGCGCCACCAGCCGGTAAATCCGCCAGACTTGTACCTTCAAGGAAAACGTGTCGTTCGAAACATCGGGCCAGGTTTCGCGAATTGAGGCGGGAATAATCGCCAATTGCGGATCGCTCATCAGCTTCGTATCGTCCATGTGGGACATGCGCAGCCACAGCACCAATGTTGGCGAAACACGAGTGCCGGTCAGCGTGCATCGCTCGAAAAATTTCACTGCCGCTTCATCGCTCGATACTGACTTGGTGATGCCGAACATATGTTCCAGGCTTTTCTGCCGCGCCTCCACCGCCTCCTGCGCGGTGACCGCTGTAGGAATGTGCCCCTCCACCCGCAGATCCCAATGCCGCGCCTGTTCGGCCAGCGCGAAGTAAGCGGCGCGCGGCAGGTCCGACAGGACTTTAATGAAATCCACATCCATTTTATAAAGCTGGTCGAACGCCTGCCGTCCCTGATCCGCGGTGCGCGCGACGATCGTCGGCAGCTTCGGATCTTCAGACCGCGCTCCATCGACCGGCGGTCCGCTGGTCAGGATGCGCGGGCCGATGGCGGACCCCTTTTCAATTTCATCGCGCCAGATTTTCACTTGGGAAAAATTGCTGCCCATGTCCTGCACGCCGGTAATGCCGAACGCGAGAAACAGCGGCAAATACTGCTTGTAAAACAAATGAACATGCATGTCCCACAAGCCCGGGATCAGAAATTTGTCTTTTCCCGCAACGATCCGCGTGCCTGCCGGAACAGGCGTCGACGTGGCTCCCACGCGCGTGATTTTCCCGTCGTCGATCACCACCGTCATGTGCGGACGCGCCGTGCCCGCGGCAACATCGATCACGGTGACGTCCTGAACGGCAATGCCGGCGGCGGCCAGCGGCAGCGCGCCGATTACGAATGCGAAGACCCTCACGTTCTCATTGTAGGGAAGACCCATCAAGGAACGCCTCGCACTCGCCGCAGTCGAACGAACCTGCCCACAGATGCAACCCGTCGCTCGCCGGGACCATTTGCGAATCGCATCGGAACCGCTCTCCCGCCTGGCGCACGCTGCCTTACTAAGCGACGTTAAATAGATGTTTTCTTCGCTGCACCCACTCTTCGCTGGTGCAGAGCCTGGGACCGACTTCGATCAGCCTCGGCAACAGGTAAAACAGCGCCGTGCGGGTCCAAGGCTCGTTGTCGCGTGTGAGGAAGCCTCGATCGTTGAGGCGCTGCGCCGCAGTCGAGAGAGGACCGTCCTGCACCAGCACCTCCAGCATCAGGAGCAGCACCTGAATCTCGTCCGGATTCTCTTCGAGACGCCGGCAATCGCTGGCCACGCGCAGTCCGAACGGAATGTCCTCCGTTGGCCCGGCTGGAGCAGCTCCCCGCTCCCACTCAATAGCCACCAGGCGCCAGCCTTCGGCGAGTTTTTCGCCAAAGTAACCGGCGGCAGGCGGTGCAGTCACGAAATCGCGAACACGCTCAAGTTTCGGCATGCGCGTCACGGAAGCAATCTTCATGCCAAGCCGTTAGCCCTCGTTTCAGCAGATGGACCATGCAACCAGGCGCGATTTTGAGACTGAGTGTCCGGTGCTGGGATAATGATAGGAATGAAAAAAGCTCTGTTGCTCATAACGATGGTCGCCCTGGCGCAATCGACAGAGATTTCCGGCGAGAGGATTCGCGCGCACGTCAAATTCCTGTCCAGCGATCTTCTCGAAGGGCGGGGCGTCGGCGCGCGCGGAGGCGATCTGGCCACCGAATATATCGCCGCTCAGTTCGCACTGGTGGGCGCCAAACCGGCGGGCGACGGAGGATCCTATTTTCAGAACCTGACGCTGGTGGGCGTCAATCCGCAGCCGGAGAGCACTCTGACGGCGGGCGGGACTTCGTTCAAATGGCTCGAAGATTTCGTCGGCGTGACCTATCAACAGAAGACCGATGCGGCGTTTGATGCCGACGCGGTTTTCGTCGGTCACGGCATTGTGGCTCCGGAATATCAATGGGACGATTATGCAGGTGTCGATGTGCGCGGCAAAGTCGTGGTGCTGTTCACCAATGAGCCTCCGTCGAACGATCCGAAATTTTTCACCGGACGGGCGCTGACCTATTACGGCCGCTGGACCTACAAATATGAAGAGGCCGCGCGGCACGGAGCGGCGGCGGCGATCATCATTCACACCACGCCGACGGCGAGTTACGGGTGGGATGTGGTGCGATCCTCCTGGGGCAGGGAAGACCAGCAGGTAAAGCTCGCGCCGGGCGAACAGCAGTTGGCGCTGGCGGCGTGGGTGACCAAGGACGCGGGAGAAAAGTTGGCCGCCACCCTGGGGCACAGCGTAGACGAATTGCTGAAAATGGCCGATACACGCGGATTTCACGCCATGCCGATGCCTCTGCGGATTGCCGGGACGGCTCCCGCGAAGGTGCGCGAGATTCAGACCCGGAACGTGGTGGCGAAAATCGACGGCAGCGCTTTGAAAGACGAAGCGGTGATTTTCAGCGCCCATTGGGACCATTTGGGGATCGGCGATCCTGTCAACGGCGATTCGATTTACAATGGCGCGGCCGATAACGCCACGGGCTGCGCGATGATCATCGAGATCGCGCGCGCCTGGGCGGCCTTGCCGCAGAAGCCCAGACGCTCGGCCATCTTTCTGGCGGTGACGGCCGAAGAAGCGGGGATGCGCGGGTCTGATTATTATGGCCAGCACCCGGTGATCCCTGCTGGAAAAACAGCAGCGGACATTAATCTCGACATGTTTATGCCGTTCGGGCGAGTGCGGGATGTGAATGTCACAGGCGCGGAGCGAACGACGCTGTATCCGGTGGTCGAGGAGGCGGCCAAACGATTTGCGCTGACCATCGCGCCCGATCCGCGGCCGGAGGCGGGCGTGTATTATCGTTCCGATCATTTCTCGTTTGCACGGGTGGGCATTCCGTCGTTTTCGATCGACCAGGGCGTGGATCTGATGGGCAAACCGGCGGGAACGGGCGCGAAATTGTTCGACGAGTTTGAGGAGAAGCACTACCACCAGCCTTCGGACGAGTATCACGACGATTGGGACTTTACGGGGATGGAGCATTATGCGCGATTCGCGATGCTGATTGGCGTGAATGTGGCGAATTTAGCCAAAATGCCGACTTGGCATGTGGGCGATGAGTTTTTGGCGGCTCGGGTGGCGAGCGGCGTCAAGTAGGCGAATCGCATGGGTCAGGCGGCGAATTCCAGGCGGTGTTCGTAGGCTTCTTCTGCCAAGTTTTCGCGGCTGCGGAGGCGGATGGCGGATTCGACTTGCGGTTCTGAAAAAACGAACCCATGATCAGATGGGTCGTAGGTCTGTCCTTGCGATTCATACATTTCGATGATGTCGACCAGCTGGTTCAGTTCGTGATTTTCTTTGGCGCGGCGCGTTTCCTGGAGGCTGCGGAGCTGGGTTACGGTCCTTTCAAATTGTCGAGACAGGCGCTGGCTGTGCATGCTCAGGTTGGCTAGCGCTTTCGACTGGCTTTCGAGTGAGGCGGCGATTCCCATGGCGTCGATGAGAGGGTCGCCGGTGGCGGCGAGGCATAGGAGGTTGGTTTCTAAAGCTGCTACGCGGTTGAGGCGCCAGGAGGCGTCGGCCAAGGCTTGGACCAGGTGGGATTCGGTTGCGCCTTGGGGATAGTATTCGTCGGTGAAGGATTTTAGATGGGCCTGATAGGCCTGGAGATCCTCAGTCGGCATGACGACGACCTGGCCGGTGAGTCCATGGCGGAGGGCGTTGAGGGAAGATTGTTTTTTGCCGGCCTCGGTTTTGGGTCCGGTCGAGTACTGAGCATTTGCTTTATTAATTTCTGCTCTATTCGTTTCGATTCTTGAAGGTGTTGCCATGCCCTTATATAGCAGCGGGGGAGCTTTGGGTGGGCGGCTGGAAACGGGAAAAGGTTGAAAGGCGGTGAGTTGGAGGGCAGCGTATTCAGCGAACAATCGCCGGATTGCTCCAAGTCTTGTCAGGTTTAACTTAACGCCGCGTACCCCGCCAGGCAAAAGAACGTCGCATTGATGCCCGTTTCCTTCGTGGGTCGAATATCCTGTTTCAGACAGCAAGCCGGATGGAGGAGGTTTCTGTACTGCCGGAGCAAGTCGGTACTTTTATGCCCAGCGTTGGGGCTGTCTTTGAAGATTACCGTTAATGCTGCCAAAGCGTTTTCGTCCACGTGCTGCGCCAGCATTGTTGTTAGAAGGCTGGGAACCCCTCCAGGCCGGAACCATGCAAGTTCTTTCGCCATCTCAAGGAGCTTTCCCAGGTTCATCTCTTCTCGTGCGAAGCTCACGAAGTCTCCTTGGTGTCTTTCGAGCAGCTTCTTAAACGACGCCAGTTGTGCGCCTTTATCTGTATCTATGAACATCTTCCGCCAGTAGCATCGCTTCAAGCGCCGCAGCAGCAACCGCTGAAGCAGCAAACCACACCTCAGCTTGAACGGCGCGATTGGCCTCCTCCAGGAACGTAAGCGCCAGTTCGAGGCACTCCAAGCAGGCTTTCAGGTTCGGGACGCTTGGGTGGTCATTTGGGAGCGTGTCAATCAGGTTGCGATATGAGACGAGCGCGCTTCGCGCATCTGTCGAGAATTCTGATGTGAGCTCGGTTTGTGCTTGTCGTGTGTCCTGTTCCATGTTAGTTGGCTCCGGCTGGGTTCGACCTGCCCCTGTTGTTCCCGAGGCGGAGGGCCACGTCACAGCTTCTAGCTCCCAGCGTGCGATCTGGTCTCTACAGCGCGGGCTTCATCGAGGTTGATCCGATCAGCCGGGTGTCCTGGGTGACGCAGCTCATTTGCAGGTTGTATCCGTTGCGCGTCCGGGTGTGATAGCTCTTGTACGCTGCCTCGTGGATATCGCCTTTGTTGCCGGTGTCGACCTGGGCGCGGAGGCGGCGCTTTTCCAGACCGTCCTTTACGGCGTCTGAATCCCATGGCTGGATGCCGAACGAGATGTGATCGATGCGGATGTTGCGCGGACGCTGTTTCCCGTTGGCCGGAGCCTTGCCAAAATTCGGATCGTTGGGATTGCCGCCGCGGATGATGGCGTCTCCGATATTGCCCATCTCAACCTCGTTCTGGCTGCCTTCGTCATAGCTGCCTTCCCAGCCGAGCAGATTAGTGTAGTAGGACACGCTGGCCTTGTAGTTGGTGGCGCCGAAGGAAAAGTGATCGAGCCACACCGTCTGCCAACCCGTGGCCTCGAAGGGCAGTTCCACTTCGAGCTTGGCGGTCGCCGGAGTCTTGCGCGCCTGCACCAGGCCTTTCGTGTTACAGATCTGGAGGTCAAACCGTCGGGGTCTTTGACGTGGAAACTCTCGAATCCTTTGCCGTTATTATCGGCCACCGGATTGAGGTCGCGTTTGTGGAGTTCCTCCCCCACTTTCTTGGCGTTCCAGGGCTCGATGGCGAAGCCGAAGCTGTCGACGAGGACCGTTGTCTGTTCCGGCGGCGCAGCTTTGAAGATCGCCGAGCCCCAGTTGCCGATGTCGAGAATGGCCTGCTTGCCGTCGTCGCTGCGTAGCTTCCATCCATGAGGGCAATGTAAAACGCTGCTTCCTTGCGGTAATCCGGCACCAGGAACGAGATTTGTTCCAGGCCGGCGGTCTTCCATCTGGTCGTTGCGAAGAGCGGCTTGATGGGAGCAGTCGCCACGTCTTTGGTCATCGAGCAGGCGGGCGTGTTGTACCCGTTTTGGCAGCGGCCCTGTGCAAAGAGGGATGACGCGAAAGGTGCAGCGGCAGCCGGGCTCCCAAGGTGCGCAACAGATCGCGGCGGGTTCGCAGGTTTGACATATCGAAAAGATTATATCGTAGGCGCCTGCGGGGTGCGTACACAGGAGGGTAAAAGAGGGGAAGAAATAGCGTAAGTCTATTGGAATGCGAAAGTTCTTGCAAATCTCTTAAGGCTTAGTTACACTCTCTCAGTGGAGTAATTTGGACCGGAGTGGAGTGAATGGCAGGCGACGGGTTGGAAATCTCGAATTTGGCGGAGCCTCCCCATTCCATCGCCCAAGCCAAGGTGGACGACAAGGGGCGGCTGAAATTGCCTTCGGAGTCCTTGGAGTGGTGCAAGAAGTCAAATGTAATCAATGTTTTCATTACGACACTGGACAAACGGACAGTTCGAATTTACCCGATTCCGCTGTGGAAGTCCACATTAAACTTGCTGGAGAGCGCGGGAGAGCATGCCAAGGCGGGCGGGGAGTTGGCTCGGGTGGCGAAGTATTACGGGGGCGACGCGGAGATCGATGCGCAGGGGCGGGTTTTATTGCCGGCGACGCTGCGGACGGTGATGGGATTGGGGCCGGAGCCGGTTTGCCTGGAGCATTTGAAAGGGCGGATCGACTTCACGAAGAAAACGGTTCACGACTCGCTCATGCAGGTGGCGGAGACGAACCTGGACGACAAGGTGGAGACGTTCGCGAAGCTGGGGCTGTAGCTATGTATGTTGCACACGCCGGTTATGTTGCGGGAATGCCTGGAATATCTGGGCCTGCGGCCGGACGGGATTTATCTGGACGCGACCTGCGGACTGGCGGGACATACGGGAGCGATTGCGCGGACGTTGAGTACGGGTTTTGTTTTAGCGTGCGACCGGGATGCGGAAAGCCTGGCTTTGGCCCGGGAAAATACGTTGGATTGCGCGGAGCGGATTCATTTTCGACAGGCATCCTTTTCGAGGTTGGGAGAAGTGCTGGCAGCCGAGTTGGGAAACCAGGGGCAAGTGGATGGACTGCTGGCCGATTTGGGAGTTTCAAAGTACCAGTTGACTTCGAGCGAGAGGGGATTCTCGCTGATGGCGGACGGCCCACTGGACATGAGGCTCGATCGCGGACAGTCGCGATCGGCGTACGACATTGTCAACTACGAAGCAGAGAAGCAGCTCGCCGATTTGATTTTTCAGTTGGGCGAGGAAAGGAGGAGCAGAAGAATAGCAGGAGCAATCGTGCGGGCGCGGCCGGTACACACAACCGGTCAGTTGGCCAAGCTGATCGAACAGGCCGTGCCCCGTACGGGAAAGATTCATCCGGCGACGCAAACGTTCATGGCGTTGCGAATCGCGGTCAATGAGGAAAACGAGGAGTTGGAGGCGCTGCTCAAGGCGATTCCAAGACTCGTGAAGCCGGGCGGGCGAGTGGTGGTGCTGACCTTCATGTCGCTCGAGGACCGGAGAGTGAAGCAGGGTTTTCAGGCGATGGCGAGAGACGGGGTGGCGCAGATACTTACCCGTCACGTTGTGCGGCCTGCGGAAGACGAGATCAGAGATAATCCACCGTCGCGGTCGGCGAAGTTGCGGGCGTTGGAGATGCTTTAGTTTCAATTTCAAATAGCAGTCAACTTTCAGCCGCGGACACTACCCTCCCCCAGTGTCCGGGGCTGACGGTTGACCTTCGATTCAGGGGGGAAATGGAATGGCAACGCTAGCTGCTGTATACAGCCGCTTTTTTACAAGAGACTTTGAGCAGGCCGCGAGGGCCACGGGACGCGGCGCGGCACTGCGCGCGTTCGCGAACGACGATATCTACCTTTACGTAAAGCGATTCGACAACTCGAAGGTAGTGCGCGAAGCCGATCCGCAGGCGCGCGGAACATGCTGGAAGCTGATTGGATCCGTGGTGGCGGCGGTGATGCTGTTGATCTCGGTTCTGCTGCCGAGCGCGTACGGACTGCTGGCGGGTTACCAGATCCAATCCCTTCGGCAGGAAGGCGAGCGCCTGGCGACGGAGCAGACTTCGCTCGAACTGGCGGCGGCGCAGTTGCTTTCCCCGCAGAGGATGGAAGAACTGGCGCGGATCCAGCAGTTTATCGATCCTCCGGCACAGAAGGTTGTGTATCTGGAGAACGCGCAGTCCGGCACTGTGGCGATGAACAAGAAGTAGGACTTCAGGTCATGCCGCCATGCCGGAAACTCAATCTACCAGACGGCTGCTTTGGCTCCTCCGCTTCCTGATTGTCTGGGTAGCGGCGATTTTCCTGCGCCTGATCTGGCTACAGGTATACCAACATGACGACCTGCTGAGGCAGGCGCAATCGCAACAGTCGAGACTGGTGCCGATCGAGGCGCAGAGAGGCTCGATCCTCGACCGGACGGGCCAGCCGCTGGCTAAAAGCCTGCCCGCCGAATCGGTGCTGGTGAATCCGAAACGCATTAAAGACGCTCGCATCGCCGCGAATCTACTGGCGCCGATCTTAGGAATTGACGCGGCCCAACTGACGGAGAAGATCCGCGCGGCATCGCGGCGCGAGAGCGGATTCCTGTGGGTGAAGCGCAAAGTGACGGCGAGCCAAGCGGAGCGCGTGCGGAGTTATCACCTGGAATATGTCGAATTCAGGCCGGATACGCGGCGCTATTATCCGCACGGACAACTGGCGGCGCACGTGGTCGGGACGGTGGGGATCGCGAATCCAAATGAAACGGTCGAGCGGGGCACGGGCGGCGTCGAGATGAGCCTGGATGAAGATCTGGCTGGTCTGCCGGGACAGGTCCGGGTGTTCAACGACGTGAAGCTGAATCCTTATGATTCGGTGGTGGCGCGCAAGCCGGAGCCGGGCGCGGATATTACGCTGACGATCGACCAGAACCTGCAATACGAGGCGGAAAAAGAAATCGCGCGGGCGGCGCTGGCGAGCGGCGCAAAGAGCGGATCGATCGTGGTGATGAATCCGTACAACGGCGAGATTCTGGCGATGGCGAACTATCCGACGTTCGATCCGAACGAGCTTCCGGGGCCGGGAGAAGCGCCGGGCGCGCGGAGCAATCTGGCGATTACGACTCCGTTCGAGCCGGGCAGCGTGTTCAAGGTGATCACACTATCGGCCGCGCTCGAAACGACGAAGCTGCGGCCGGATTCGATTATCAATTGCTATAACGGGAGCTTCAATCTGCTGGGCCGCGTGATTCACGATACGCACTCGTATGGAGCGCTGAGCATGGCTGATGTGCTGGCGAAATCGAGCAACATCGGGGCGATCCAGATCGGATTGAAGGTCGGCGATCAGCAGCTTTACCGGTATGTGCGCAAGTTCGGGTTCGGGCGCGTGACGGGAATCGAACTGCCGGGAGAATCGCCGGGGATCCTGCGCAAAGTGGAGCATTGGACGCCGACGTCGATCGGGTCGGTGGCTATGGGGCAAGAGGTGGGAGTGACATCGCTGCAACTGGCGCTGGCGGGAGCGGCGGTGGCCAACGGCGGGATGCTGGTGAAGCCGAAGCTGATTTTATCACGCCGCAAAAAAGGCGAGGCGGAGGAGCGATTCGCCGACGAAAAGCCGGAGCGGGCGATTGAGCCGGAGACGGCGATTCAGATGCGTCAGATGATGGAAGGCGTGGTTCTGCATGGGACGGGGCAGAGATACGCGACGATCAAGGGCTATACATCGGGCGGAAAAACGGGGTCGGCACAAATTTACGATCAGAAGCTACACGCTTATACGCATAGCTACAATGCGAGTTTTCTGGGATTCGCACCGGTAGCGAATCCACAGATTTTGGTAGCGGTGACGCTGAACGGCACGCAAGGCGGGAATGCCGGATTTGGCGCGCCGGTGGCGGGTCCGGTATTCAGCAAGATCGCGATGACGGCGCTGCGGATGCTGGATGTACCGAAAGATTTACCCGACAGTTTGTCGCCGGGCAAGGCTCCTGTCGACGAAGTGAACGCTTTATCCATAGCCGACCTGGGATCCGGGCCGGGATTACGATCTGTATCCTCCGCTACGCCGCCGGTTCGGGCGGATTCTTCAGCTCCTCCGGCTGAAGAGTCCAAGGCAGAACAAAACCTGGACCGGCGGCCTTTTTTAACGTCGAATTTAGCGCCGGCGCTGGTGGGGCCGAAGGTGCCGAATTTCCGGGGAATGACGCTGCGGGCGGTGCTGGAGGAATCGGCGGCAAAGGGCCTTCAAATCGAAGTGTTGGGAAATGGGCTGGTGCGGGATCAAGAACCGGCGGCGGGATCGATCCTGGCTCCGGGCGCCCGGGTGCGAGTGCAGTTCACGCGATGATCCTCGAAGAAGTGTTGGCTGGAGTGCGGCTGCGCAAGGCCTTGACGGCGGAGATTGCGCAGACCGGCGTGACTGGGTTGGCATACGATTCCCGCGTCGTAGAAAAGGGATTCCTGTTTTTTGCGTTTCCAGGATCGCGAGTGGACGGCACGGGGTTCGCACAGGAGGCGATCGCGCGGGGAGCCTGCGCGGTAGTGAGCGAAATGCCGCGTCCAGAGGGTTTCGCGGCGGCCTGGATCGAGGCGGAACACGGGAGGCGCGCATTGGCGGCGGCTGCGCGCAATTTCTATAAGCGTCCGGATGAAAGAGTTCACTTCACGGGCATCACGGGCACGAATGGCAAGACGACCACGGCGTTTCTGATCGAATCCATTTTAAGCGAAGCTGGATTTGTGACCGGATTGACCGGAACGATCGAATACCGGCTGGCGGGAGAGCGCCGGGACGCTCCGAATACGACGCCGGAGTCGCTGGACATCATGCGGTTCGCGGCGGAGTTGGAGCGGAAGGGCGGCTCCCATTTAGTCTCCGAAATTTCATCCCATGCGCTGGTCTTGGGGCGCGTTTACGGGTTTCATTTTCACACCGCGGTGTTTACGAATCTGACGCGCGATCATTTGGATTTTCATCGCACGATGGAGGAGTATGGGGCGGCGAAGCGGCTGCTTTTTTCGCCCGTTGACGCGCCGGCGCCGGCATGGGCGGTGCTGAATCGGGGCGATGCGGCGAGCGTGGCGATGGCCAACGAAAAGTCGCGCGTGCTGTGGTACGGCCTTTCAGGCGATGTGCAATTGCGCGCGGAAAGCATCGCAACAGGCTTTGACGGACTGCGTTTCGACCTGCACTACGAGGGCGCGAGGCAGCCGATTCGATCGGCGCTGGCAGGGCGAATCAACGTGCTGAATATTCTGGCGGCGAGCGGCGCGGCACTCAGCTACGGCATCGATCTGAAGACGATCGCGCGCGGGGTAGCGGCGTTGAAGGCCGTGCCGGGGCGCTTCGAACGCATCGATTGCGGGCAGCCGTTTCTGGTCGCGGTGGATTATGCGCACACCGACGATGCGCTACGGAATGTGATTCAAGTGGCTCGCGAAATGACGAAGGGGCGGGTGATCACGCTGTTCGGCTGCGGCGGCGATCGCGATCGGGCGAAGCGTCCGCTGATGGGGATGGCGGCGGGTGAGTTGAGCGATTTTGTGGTGCTGACGTCTGATAATCCGCGGTCAGAGGATCCGCTCGACATCATTAACGATGCGCTGGTGGGGCTGGGGCGATTCGACACGCCGCACATTGCGGAGCCGGACCGGGCGAAGGGCATCCGGCTGGCGCTGGAGCAGGCTCGCGCGGGCGACGTGGTGCTGATCGCGGGCAAAGGGCATGAGCCGTATCAGGTGTTGAAGGATCGCACGATTCATTTTGACGATCGGGAAACGGCGCGGGAGATTCTACGGTCTCTTGGCTATGAGTAATGAAGATCGAGCTGCGGGAAGTCGCGCGGGTGCTCGGTCTCGGGATCGAGCGGAAGGAAATCGTCACGGGGTGGAGCGTCGACTCGCGAACGATCGAGCAGGGCGATCTTTTTTTTGCGCAGCGCGGGCCGAATCATGATGGGCACGAACATATCGAAGAGGTCTTTCGAAAAGGCGCGGTGGCCGTGGTGGCGGATCGCGACGTGGCGTCGGAGGGGCTGGTATTGCGGGTCGAGGACTCGCTCGATGCGTTGCAGAAGATCGCCAGACGGGCTCGCGAGATGTGGGCGGGCAGCGTGATCGGGGTGACGGGGAGCGGCGGGAAGACGACGACGAAGGACGTGATCGCGGAGATGCTGGCGACCGAAATGAAAACGGCGAAGACGGTTGGCAATCTAAACAACCATGTCGGAGTGCCGTTGTCGTTGCTGCGGCTGGACGAGAATGCTCGCGTCGCGGTGATCGAAATGGGAATGAATCACGCCGGTGAGATTCGCGATCTGGCGGCGATTGCGAAGCCGGACGTCGGCGTGGTGACGAACGTCGGATATGCGCACATCGAAGCGTTCGAATCGATTGAAGGGATCGCGGCGGCGAAGCGAGAATTGATCGACGCGCTGCCGGAGAGCGGGACGGCGGTGCTGAATGCGGACGATCCGCGGGTGGCGGCGATGGCTCGCGGCAAGTCAATTTTATACGGCTTGTCGGCCGATGCGCAGGTTCGCGCGGAGGATGTGGAAGAGTCGGCGTTTCGCGTCGGTGCGACCCGCTTCACGACGGCGCTGAGCGGCCGTCACAGTATTTCGAATATTCTCGCGGGGATTGCTGTGGCGCAGGTTTACGGGATTGCGCCGGCGCGATTGGTTGACGCTGTCAAGAATCTTCGACCGGGGAAAATGCGTGGGGAGCGATTCTATCACCACGGCGTTTTGATCTTAAACGATTGCTACAACTCCAATCCGGATGCGGTTGCGGCCATGCTGGACGTGTTGCGGGACACGCCGGCGCGGCGGCGGATCGCGGTTCTGGGGGAGATGCTCGAACTCGGCCGCTGGGCTGAGCCTCTGCATCGCAAGGTAGGCAACTACGCGGCGGAGCAGGGGATTGATGTGCTTGTCGGGATACGCGGCGCCGCCTGGAGTTTGGTGGACGCAGCCAAGCTTGCCGGTCTCAGTGCCGGCGCCGCACTTTTTTTCGACGACCCAGCGGATGCGGGCCGCGCGGTGCGCTCCCTGGCGCAACCAGGCGACGCGATTCTGTTCAAAGGATCGCGCGGCGTACACGTAGAGCGCGCGCTCGAGCAGTTCGTCGCTTCTGGTGAAGGGAGCGCGAACTAGTGTTTTATTGGCTTTTTTACGAAAAACTGTTCCATTACTATTCGCCGTTCCGGCTATTTCAATACTCGACTGTGCGAACGGCAATGGCCAGCATCACGGCGCTGCTGCTCTCCATCGCGATCGGGCCGTGGCTGATTTCGCGTCTACGCCAGTATCAGATCGGCCAGCATATTCGCGAGGATGGTCCACAGTCCCATCACAAGAAAGCGGGTACACCGACCATGGGCGGATTGCTGATCTGCGTTTCGATCGTGGTGCCGACTTTGTTGTGGGCGAATCTCCATGTGCCCTCCATTTGGGTGGCTCTGATCGGATTACTCAGCTTCGGCGCGGTGGGATTGCTGGACGATTATCTGAAAGTTCGCCGCAGGCACAATCAAGGGCTGACGGTGGCGCAAAAATTCACGCTGGAGATCATCGCGGCGATGCTGGTAGGCGTTCTCCTGCTGGCCATGAATGCGCGCGGCGTGTATAGCACCAGCATGAACGTGCCCTTCGCCAAAAATTTCAGGCCCGACCTCTTGATTCATCCGTGGCTGCAAAACCCATGGACGTATCCCCTGGCGTTCGTGGGTTTTTTTATTTTTCTGATCCTGGTGTTGGTTGGATCTTCAGACGCCGTGAATCTGACCGACGGACTCGATGGCTTGGCCATCGGCTTGATGATTATCGCGGCGGGCGCGATGACGATGCTCTCCTTTTTGAGCGGCAACGCCGACTTTGCGCGCTATCTGGAACTGGCGCGCACGCCGGGCGCGGGCGAACTGACGATTTATTGTGGAGCCATGACTGGCGCGTCCCTGGGCTTCCTTTGGTACAACGCGCATCCGGCGGAAATCTTCATGGGCGACGTCGGTTCGCTCGCGCTGGGCGGGGGATTGGGCACGGTGGCGGTGCTGTTGAAGCAGGAGCTATTGCTGCCGTTTATTGGCGGCGTTTACGTACTCGAAGCCGTTTCGGTGATCCTGCAAGTGGGAAGTTTCAAGCTGCGAAAAAAACGAATTTTCAAGATGGCGCCGATCCATCATCATTTTGAGCAGCTAGGTTGGACGGAATCGAAGGTCATTGTGCGGTTCTGGATCGCCGGTTTGATCATGGCTCTGTTCGCGTTGACAACCTTAAAACTGAGATGAAACTGGAAGGCGCAAAAGTCGTGGTGGTGGGCATGGCGCGGAGCGGCGTGGCGGTGGTGGAGTTATTGCGCGAGAAGGGCGCGACTGTGCGCGCAGTCGACCAGAGGCCCATTCCGATGGACGGAATTTCAATCGAGCAGCAGAGCGAAGCCGCGTTCGACGATGCCGATTTGATTGTCCTTTCACCCGGTGTTCCCGCCGATCTGCGCGAGCTCGATGCGGCCCGCCAGCGTGGCGTTAAAGTCATTGGAGACCTGGAACTCGCGAGCTGGTTTCTGAAAGGCGATGTTATCGGCATCACCGGTGCGAACGGAAAAACGACGACGACGGCGTTGACGGGCCACATTCTGAAAGAAAGCGGCATCGCGGCGCAGGTGGGCGGCAACATCGGCACGCCGCCTGCCGCGATGGTGAACACGTCGCGTGTGGATCAGCTTAATGTGATGGAGCTATCGAGTTTCCAGCTCCAAACCACCGAGACCTTTCGCGCGCACATCGGCGCGGCACTCAATGTGACGCCGGATCATCTGGATCGACATTACACGATGGAAAATTACGCCGAAGCGAAGGCGCGTCTCTTCGTCAACCAGCGCGTGGACGATTTCGCGGTGCTCAATGATGATGACGCGATCACGCGCGGCTATGCGAATCGGACGAATAGCACCGTGGTGTTTTTCAGTTCCACGCACGCTGTGAATCCTGGCGCGTTTCTAGCGGGCTCGCGGATTCTGCTCAATGGTGAGCCTTTGATGGACGCGGCGGAAGTTCCTTTGCGCGGCGTTCACAACCTGGAAAATACGATGGCCGCGGCGGCGATCGCCAAGCTGGCAGGCGCAACGCACGCGCAGATTCGCGCGGCGGTGATGACGTTCCCCGGAGTCGAACATCGCCTGGAATTTGTCCGGGAACGAAACGGCGTCGCTTGGTATAACGATTCGAAAGCGACCAACGTTGATGCGGCTCTGAAAGCAATTGCGGCCTTCGCGGGCGGCCTCTGGGTCATCCTGGGAGGGAAGGATAAAAACAGCGATTACACACCGCTGGCCGCGCCCCTGAAGGAGAAAGCACACGCTGCGCTGCTGATCGGCGCCGCCGCTGAAAAAATTCGCGCGCAGTTGAGCGGAGCGGTTCGCATGATCGCTTGCGGCACACTGGAGGCGGCTGTTCACGAGGCGCGCACGCACGCCGTTTCGGGTGACACGGTGCTGCTGTCGCCGGCCTGTGCCAGTTTCGATCAGTTCGAAAATTACGAGCATCGCGGACGCGAATTTAAACGTCTGGTGGGGGAACTCTGATGGCGAAATTGAAGACGGATTGGGTGCTGTTTCTAACCATTTTAGTGATGGTCGGCTTCGGGCTCGTCATGCTTTACAGCGCGTCATCAGCGGTCGCGGAGCTGCGCTACAACGTCGAGCCATACTATTTTTGCGTGCGCCAGATCGGATTCGCTATCGCGTCATTCCTGATCCTGATGTACTTCAAGCGCATGGACTACCGGCGCCTGAACACACCGGCGTGGGCATTTTCAGGACTCGGAATCGTGCTCGGCTTGCTGGTATTCGTCTACTTCGCCGACCCGCGCACGCATCGCTGGTTTAAGATTCCCGGCGTCGGATCGATGCAACCTTCGGAGTTCGCGAAACCCGCGCTGATTCTGTTTCTCGCCTATTTCGTCTCGCGCCGCGCGCACGTGATCAACGGCCGAGCGACCATCCGCCAAGCTGTGGTGGCCGTGGCGATGCTGGGATTTATGGTGGTGGTCGCTGATCTGGGAACCGCGCTGGTGCCGGTGATTACCGCGGTCATCGTGTTCTGGGTTGCAGGACTCCAGAAGCGCTACATGCTGCGCGTGGCGATGATCGGCGCGGCGTTGGTGGTCTTCGCCGTGCTGTCGAAAGGTTATCGCGTGGGCCGCGTGATTTCGTATTTCGATCCAGATTATTCGAAGATCGAAATGATCGATACCCACGGCTGGATCCGGTCGTACATTGAACGCTCCACGATGGTGCGCGATGCGAGTTATCAGCCTCGGCAATCGAAAATCGCGGTAGGCGCAGGCGGCGTGCTGGGTGTCGGCCTCATGCAGGGCAAGCAAAAACTGATGTTCCTGCCGGACGCGCATACCGATTTCATCTACGCAACCGTCGGCGAGGAACTCGGTTTGTGGGGCACCTCCGCGGTCCTCGCTGGATTCGTGGTGATTCTGTGGCGGGGCGCGCGGCTGTTTCTTTTGGCGCGCGAAGATTTTGGAAAATACCTGGCCCTGGGCGTCACCGTATCGATTGTGGTGCAGGCGCTGATCAATATGAGCGTGGTGCTCGACATGGCGCCGACCAAAGGGTTTCCGCTGCCGATGATCAGCTTCGGAGGCTCCTCCATGTTGAGCACGCTTGCTTCACTTGGCATGTTGTTGAGTGTGAGTGAACATGAAGGATGAAAAAACCGGCGACTTTCGTGATGGCAGGCGGAGGGACTGCGGGCCATGTGATTCCGGCGCTGGCGGTGGCGCGAGAATTACGGGCGCGGGGACATTCGGTGCGGTTCATCGGGACGCGCCGCGGCATCGAATCGAAACTGGTTCCGGCGGCGGATTTTCCGATCGATTGGATCGAAATCGGCGGCCTCAACCGGGTGGGGTTGCGCCGCATGTTCACGTCCCTGGCCGAACTTCCGGTGAGTATTTGGCAGGCGGCACGACTGCTGGATCGCGCGAGTCCTGTTACGGCCATATTTTCGATGGGCGGATATGTCGCGGGTCCGGTATTGCTGGCCGCCTTATGGAAGCGCTTGCCGGTGGTGGTAATGGAGCCGAACGCGGTGCCCGGGTTCACGCACCGGGGGCTGGCGCGTTTCGTGGCGCGAGCCTTGGTGAGCTTCGAGGAGACGGTTCGCAGTTTTCCAGCGGGCCGGGCGGAGGTAACGGGGCGGCCGGTACGCGACGAGTTTTTCGCGATCGCGCCGAAGCCGCGAACCGATGTGCTGACGGTTCTGATTACCGGTGGCAGTCAAGGCTCGCGGACGCTGAATCGGGCGGCGGAAGAAAGCTGGAGTCTGTGGGAACAAGCGGGGAAAAAAGGCTGGGTACGTTTGATTCATCAGACGGGCGAACGTGCGTTTGCGGATCTCGCGCCGAAATTTCGAGCATCGGGAATGGCGGGAGAAATTTCGGCGTTTGTCGACGATATGCCGCGGGCGTTCGCCGAAGCGGACTTGATCGTCAGCCGCTCCGGTGGCACTGTCAGCGAGATTGCAGCGGCGGGAAAGCCGTCCATCCTGGTTCCTCTTCCGACCGCTGCGGATCAGCATCAGTTGCGCAACGCGCAGGCATTCGAAAAAGCCGGTGCGGCCTTACTAGTGTTGGATTCGGAAATGACGGGCGCGCGGCTGGTGGAGGAAGTGACGCGTCTGTCGAGCACGCCGGGGCTGCTCGAAAAGATGGGCGAATCGGCGCGGGCGCTGGCGAGGCAGGGAGCGGCGCAGCGGGCGGCGGACGTTCTGGAAGGCTTTATTACAGATTGACTTCGGGTAAGAAAGCCGAAACAATAACCTATTGAAATGTTTTTTAAACCCCAACATGTTCATTTTGTCGGCATCGGAGGGATCGGCATGTCCGGTCTGGCCGAAGTGCTGCTTGAGCTGGGGTATCGCGTGAGCGGTTCCGATCTCAAATTTTCGCCGATTACGGAGCGTTTGTCCGCGCGCGGCGCGACGATCATGCAGGGGCACAAGGCGGAAAACGTGGAGGGCGCGAAAGCGGTGGTGGTCAGCTCCGCCGTGCAGAGCGAAAATCCAGAAGTTCTCGAAGCGCGGCGCCTGGCGATTCCAGTGATCCCCAGAGGGGAGTTGCTGGCCGAGCTGATGCGGCAGAAATTCGGCATCGCCGTCGCCGGCAGCCACGGCAAAACAACCACCACTTCGATGACGGCGGTGATTCTCAGCCACGCCGGCCTTGATCCCACGATCGTCGTGGGTGGGAAAGTAGGCATGATGGGCGGGGCCAATGCGCGGCTCGGCAAGTCGGATTATCTGGTGGTCGAATCGGACGAAAGCGACGGGTCCTTTCTGAAGCTGGCGCCCATCGTTGCGATTGTGACGAACATCGATCGCGAGCATCTGGACCACTACTCGGGTCTCGGCGAGATCCGGCGCGCGTTTGCCGAGTTCGTCGGTAAAGTGCCCTTTTACGGCGCGGCGATTCTTTGTATCGATGACGAAAATGTCCAACAGATTCTGCCGGCTGTGAACCGGCGCACCATTACATACGGGCTGAGCGCGCAAGCCGACCTGCGCGTGACCAGTTCGTCGGCGGGCCATCTGGCGAGCGAATTTCATCTCGACTTTCGCGGCCGCGATTTAGGCTGCTTCCGGCTGCATATCCCCGGAGCGCACAATGTGCTGAACGCGACCGCTGCGATCGCTGTCGGCTTGGAACTCGAAATTCCCATAGAAACGATTCGCGAAGCGCTGGCATCTTTTAATGGAGTTGATAGAAGGTTTCAGATTCGCGGCACGGAACGCGGCGTGACCGTGATTGACGATTACGGCCACCATCCGACGGAGATTCGCGCGACGCTCGCGGCCGCGCGGGCGTGCCGTTATAAACGCATTCACATTTTATTCCAGCCCCATCGTTATACGCGGACCGATGCGTTGATGGACGAATTTGCGCGCGCGTTTCATCAGGCCGATACGGTGCATGTGATGGATATTTACGCGGCATCGGAAGAACCTATTGAAGGGGTGACGGCCGAAGCGCTGGCGGCTCGCATGACTGCTTTCGGGCATCGCGGCGCGCATTACGTGGGCTCCATGGAGCGCGGAATCGAATCGGTGACGGCGGAAGCGCAGCCAGGCGACGCCATCGTGACGCTGGGCGCGGGAAGCGTGTCCCAGGCGGGAGAAGGAATTTTATTGCGGTTAAAGGCATGAGTGCCGAAAGGTAAAAGGATGTTGCCAGGGGTAGAGACCGAGTCCCGATCGCCGCGAGCCCGCGTGCGTAACGGCGCGCCCGCGCGCCCCGGCATCTCCACTGCGCGTATCGTGATGATCGCCGTGGCGTTTTGTGCCGTGCTGATCGCGTCACTTTACCTTTTCCACCAGTTTGAGCAATTCCTGATTCGCGACCCGCGATTCGCTTTGAACGGAGTGGAGGGCGACGTCGGGAGCATCGAAATCGCCGGCGCCTCCCACGCCTCGCGCACCCAGATTGAGCGCGTTTTCTCCATCGACCTTGGCCGCAGCGTCTATCTGCTGCCTCTGACCGAGCGCCGCGAAGCACTTCGATCCGTCGATTGGATTAAGGACGCATCGATCGCGCGGCTGTGGCCGAACCGCGTGGTGGTGAGCATTGAAGAGCGAAAGCCCGTCGCTTTCCTGACGCTCGCGGCTTCCCGTTTTGCCTTGATCGATGACGAGGGAGTGATTCTGCCCACCGCGCCGGATCGCTTTACCCTGCCGGTGCTCTCCGGGGTGCGCGCGTCTGATCCTCTCGAATCCCGGCGCGACCGGGTGCATCGGATGCTGCGGCTGACGCGCGATCTGGGCGGGGAAGCGCAAAACATTTCGGAGATCGATGTTTCCGATCGCGACAACCTGAAAGTGACGGCTCCGCGCGACGGCCACATTGTAACTCTGCTGCTGGGCGACCGTGATTTCGCCCGGCGTTATCAGAATTTTCTAAATCATTATGCGGAGATCAAGCGCCGTTTGCCGAATGCGGCGACGCTCGATCTGCGTCTGGAAGATCGTATTACGGTGGTGGAATAGCATGGCCTCGAAAACACAGCTCGTCGTCGGTCTCGATGCGGGAAGTTCGCGCACGCGCTGCGTGATCTGCGCGCTGGAGGGCGGTTTCATCCGCTATCTGGGCCATGGCCTCGCACCTGCCGCGGGCTGGGCGAAGGGCAAAGTCACGGATCAGGACGCGGTTTCGGAATCGATTCGCGCGGCCGTTACCGATGCCGAACGCGGTGCGCAAGTCTCGGTCGAAGCGGTTACTGTCGGCATCGGCGGCATGCATGTGCAGGGCGCGCAGAGCAGTTGGCCTTATGAATTCGGCCGGCCTCGCGAAGTGGATGCGGACGATATGGCCTACGCGGTCGAAATGGCTTCCGAAGTCGGCCTCCAGCGCGACCGGATGCTGCTCCACGTGGCTCCGCAGGATTTCGTGCTCGATGGCCGCGCCGGATATCGCAAGCCTCATAAAGGCGTCTGCTCCCGGTTGGAAGCGAACGTCCACATCGTCAGCGCGTCGTTTCAGGAACACCAGGCGGTGATCGCCGCGATACACCTGGCCCACCTCGCCGTCGAGGAAACGGTATTTGAGCCGATGGCCGCCGCCTACGCCTGCCTCACCCATGAGGTGCGCGCGCGCGGCGTGGCGCTGCTCGATATCGGCGTCGATTCGGCGGACCTAGTCGTCTATGACGGCGAAGCGTTGCTGCTCGCCTCCAGTATTCCCATTGGAGCGGACCGCTTCACCCGCGATGTGGCTTTCCAGTTCAAGGTCACCTATGAGGATGCGGAGTGCCTCAAGCAGCAATATGGATGCGCCCTGCTCGGCCTCACCTCCGATTCCAGCCTGATCGAAGTTCCTTCCCCCGAAGGCCGCCCTCCGCGCGAAGCCCGCCGCGCCGAGTTGATCGAAATTCTGGAAGCGCGCGCCGAAGAATTGTTCCATTATGTGCGCGCCGAATTGCAGCGCGTCGGCATGGAGCGCAGTCTGCTGGAAGGCATTGTGATCACCGGCGGCGGCGCCTCATTGAACGGCATGTGTGACATGGCGGAGCGCGTGCTGAACTGCCAGGCTGGCAATGGTCTGGCCACCGAAAATGACATCGGCGATTGGCCCGAGGAATTGAAAAGCCCTCTCTGGACCGCGGCCGCGGGCCTCGCGATGTATTCGGGAAAGCTTAAACTTCATCGTCCCCCGCGCAGGCGGATGACCGGTCTTATGGGTTTGGTTCTCAGATAGATAAAAGGAGCACATATGACACTCGATCCCTTGAAATTCGTGATTCAGGAAGAAGCGGCGCCCAAAACGCGAATTCGTGTCTTCGGCGTCGGCGGAGGCGGCTGCAACGCAGTCGCGCGCATGCTGAATGAAGGCCTCTCGGGCGTAGAATTCTGCGTGCTCAACACCGATGTTCAGGCGCTCTCGGCATCACCGGTGCCGAACCAGCTCGCCATCGGTTCGAAGGTCACGAACGGCCTTGGCGCCGGGTCTGATCCTTTGGTGGGCCGTCAGGCCGCGCTCGAAGACACCGAGAAAATTATCGATCTGCTCGAAGGCGCGGACATGGTCTTCGTCACTGCCGGACTCGGCGGTGGAACGGGCACCGGAGCCGCGCCCGTGGTCGCCTCTCTTGCCAAGGAACTCGGAGCGCTCACCGTCGCCGTGGTCACCAAGCCGTTCGCGTTTGAAGGACCAAAGCGCCGCAAGCAGGCCGACCTCGGCTTAAGTGAACTGGCCAGCGTAGTCGATACCGTCATCACCATTCCCAACGATCAACTGCTCGACCTCGTGCCCAAGGGCACCAGCTTTTTTGAAGCCTTCCGCGTCGCCGACGACGTTCTGCGCCAAGCTGTCCAGGGCATCAGCGACATCATCACCACCCCCGGCCTGATCAATCGCGACTTCTCCGATATTCGCAGCATCATGCTCGGCATGGGCTACGCCATGATGGGAACCGCCTCCGCCAAGGGCGAAAATGCGGCCCTCATCGCCGCCGAGAAAGCCATCAGTTGCGCCCTCATGGAAGCCGGCGGCGTCCGCGGCGCACGCGGCGTGCTGATCAATATTATGGGATCGAGCAAGCTCGGCCTGCATGAGGTGAATGAAGCCTGCACGCTGATCCGCAATGCCGCCGCCAATGAAGACGTGCAGATCAACTTCGGCGTCGTGCTCAATGAAACGATGGGCGACGAAGTGAAGATCACCGTGATTGCCACCGGTTTCGAGCGCGAGAATCTTCCCGCGATCGAGCGTAAGAAATCCGCCGCCGAACTAGCCTCCGCGCCCGCGCCCGTTGCGCCTCCGGCCGAGCAAATGGAGATGATCGAGCCTGAACCGGAGCCTGAGCCTGTCTACGCCGAACCGGAGCCCGCCCCCATGACGATGGCCGCGACCGCCACTGCGCCTCCTCCGGCCGCTCCGTTATTCGACGAACTCGATGTCCCGGCAATCCTTCGCCGCGATCGCCGCTTCGTGCAGTAAAGGAATCGGCGCAATCGCGACGAGCCGCGATCGAAGAAAGCGGCTCTTAACCAATGAGATGCAGCACTACATGTCGCCGGTGTGGTGCTGCACGATGCTCGAATAAATAAATTCCCTGCCAGGTCCCCAGCGCCATCCGCCCGTTCACCACCGGAATCGTTAATGAAGTCTGCGTTAGCGCTGTGCGTATATGCGCCGGCATATCATCCGGACCCTCATCCTGATGCCGGTACCTCGGATCATTCTCCGGCGCCAGCCGTTCAAAATAATCCGCCAGGTCCCGCACCACGTCCGGATCCGCATTCTCCTGAATCGTCAGCGACGCGGAAGTATGCTGCACAAATATAGTTAACAGCCCGGTGTCGATCCTGAGCGACGACACCCACGCCGCCAACTCTCGCGTAAATGAATACAGCCCCTTCCCGCGCGTAGAAATCTGGAGCGAATACGTATGTTGAGTCACTCAACTCAAGGTTACCTGCTCTCTTCCGGTGGAACCGCCATGCTGGCCAGGTCGCGGACATCCGCAAATAATTAGGACGCCGTGTTTAACTACTTCGTCCCCATCGCTGCATCGATACTTTTCAAATTTTGTCGCGCATACTTTGCTTCTTCCAGATCCGGATTCAAATCGAGCATCGTGCGAAAATGAATCCCCGCGCTGGCCAGAGTCTCCAGACTCTGCGATTGCTGCGCCTGATGCATATAACAGAGCGCCAGGGCGTAGTGTGTATAAGGATCTTTAGGGTCGTACGCCAGCGATTTTTGACAGTATGCGACCGCCGCATCGAAGTGCGATTGCTTTCGCTCCGCATCACACAAGCCGAAATAGGCCAGGCTGCGTAAATCGCGCCACGTATCGGTTTGCGCGGCTCGCTTCTTTTTCCCTATGCCCGCGATGTAGCCGAGCACATAGTAATTCAGCTTCCCCGCAAGCTTCGTGTCGAAGTCGCTGAGCTTCAGATACGACACATACTCGCCCGTCGATTCCTGCAAGGAGCCGCTCATTCGCAGGCTATCAGCAAGCCACAAGTGCGCTTCCGCATTGCCTGGCGTGAGCTTGATCGCCGTCCGCGCCGCTTCGATCGCCTGCGGATACGCGTCTTTTAATCGATACGCCTCCGCTGCAAGATAGAACGCCGTCGCGTCGGTGGAGTCGCGCTGCGTCACCGTGTTCAACTGACGCACCGCTTCATCCACCGCGCCCGTATCGAGCAGCGATCCTGCCAGACTGACGCGCGCTTCCAGATAATCCGGGTCGATTTCAATCGCCCGCCTGAATGCCGCTTGCGACTTCTCCTCGTCGAACAGAGAATTGTAGGCGCGCCCTAAATACAGATACGCCTGGCTGAAATTCGGATCGATCGTCAACGCTTTCTCGAAATGCGCGATAGCCTTTTTGTAGTTGTCGGTGAATCCTTTGTTGTAGAATTCGATGCCGTGATTCAGCTCGTCCAGCGCCGCTTTGGGACGGTGCCTGGCGATCAGAATCTTGATCGAAACCGTCGAATCGCGGCCCGGATACACAATCTCCTCGCGCGGTCCATCAGGTTCGTAGCCCATTTTCACACCCTGTACGGTGTGATTTCCAGGCTTGAGGCCAGGCAGGCGCAAGGGCGTCCCTTTATTAATGACTCCTTGCGAAACCCCGTCGACGAAGACTTCCACAGCGTCCATGTTCGATTCGAAAACCAATGTGCCATTCTTCGGCGGTGGAGCATTCCCCGCCCTCAGTCCGCCTGGAATATAGGCGAGAATCATGTTCGGATCGAAGCTGCCGCGGTCGGACGTTGGATTCTGCCGGCCCTGCGTGACCTCGCGAACATTCCGCCGCACATACTCCGCCAGCTCGTCCGCGGTGACGATGCCGTCACCCGATTCATCGGCTTCGCCTTCCAGCCCTTTGACGACGTAATAAGTAAAAATACCGTGCCCATCGCCCCAATTCTTGCTCTCAAACGATTGCTCCCGGTCGCGGCTCGCCGTAAGCGAAAACATGGTGCGCGAAAGGTCGAGCAGGCTCTTGTTCACCTGCGCCAATTCCGCGTCGGGTGAAATCGCGCCGGAGTGGCACGAATCGGTCAGCAGCACTTTCCACTTCGCTTTGATCTTCGTCCCGGCGACCGCGCCCAGCGTATCCATCGGATAGCCCGATCCGCCGACGTTTGCCGGATCGATATCATACGGAGCCAGGTAGCCGCGGCCCCCGCTGATGAATCCGTGACCGGCGAAATAAATCACCACCCGATCCGGTTCCTTGGCGACCGAGGGCAGCCACACTTCAAGCTCCTGTTTCAAATTCGCGAGCGTCGCCTTCGGGCCAATCAGCCGATGCACGTTCTCCGCGCGAAAATTCCCGCCCTCCGGATTGATCAGCACCGAGTAAACCGACTCGGCGTCGCGCTCCGCGAAATCGAGCTGCGCCTTCGCTGGCAAATTTTTATATTTCGCGACGCCAACCACCAGCGCATAACCGCGCGGAATCGCCACCGGCGGCGCTGCCGGACGATCCTCTTCATATTTCAAGTCGCGCGACTTCTGCGCCTGCGGAGTCTGATCCGCAGCACTAGCCTGGTGCGTGACCAGCGCAGTACCAACTTGCTGCACAGCCAGCGCCCTATCCGCCTGCTGCGTGATCAGCGCAACACCCACGTGCCGCGCAGCCAGCGCCCTATCCGCCTGATGCGTGACCAGCGCAGTCCCCACGTGTCGCGCACCCAGCGCCAAATCCGGCTGCTGCGCGACAAGCGCCAAATTAACGATGAGCCAGGCGAAGTTCATAGATGACCGGTCCCGTTAACGCCGTCGGTGACGACATCACTGTTGCACCTTTTTCCTGAATAAAGAGTAAATCTCGCGGCGTCGGCGCGGCGATCCCGTCAAGGTTCTTAGGAACCGCCTCACCTTCTTTAAGGGGCTTCACGCCGGCCGAAGTATCCACGCAATCGCCTCGGGATTTAAAAATCTCATCGTCGCAGCGAGGCCGGAAACTCTGCGGCAAACTGGCATTCGGTGGCGGAGGCAGCGGGCGATACTCATTTCCCAGCTTCACCGGACTGATCACCCAATATACGATGTCGTGACCCGCCGGCCCGGTCACCTTAAACCATCCCTGCGCGGCCGGAACCACGTAATCCTTCCCCGCTTCGATGCTGTTGTCGGCCCCCGTATCGGACCGCGGAAACAGTAGTTCATAGGAGCCGGAAGTCCCGTGATTCATCACGTATAAGTATCCGGCGAATGAGGATGTCACGTGAAACCGCAGCTTATCGCCCGTGGCGAACACCAGCGCCGAATCCACCTTCTTCCACACCGCGCTTTCTTCTCGCTCCACGGTGAGGCGGACTCTCTGCACGTCATCCGGGGATGGCCCCGCTCGTAGCAAAGCGGCCATCGCGCAAATCACAAAAATTTTCATATCGGCTACTTGTGCTTCAGCGCCACATCCACCACCAGCATCGCGTCATTGGCCCGGCTCGGATTCACCACGTAGGTCGCCTTCTCCGTCTTCACCGGCGCGTCAGGAGCCGGCTCGCTGATCTCGTCCACCTTCTCGAACACCAGGTCGCGCGATTTCACCTCGTCCCGCAGCCGATTCACCACATCGTTGCCGACCGTCGCCTTTGCCATCAACGTCCGCTCGCTGCCCGCGCCCGAAGACCCATTGATGGAATAAATCAGCTTGTCGAGATCCGGCTCCGGCCGCCGCGTCAGCACCAGGAAAAGTTTCTCCGTCCCCAATTGGTCGTTGAACACGAACTGTCCCTTGTCGCCTGGCGGAATCTGCTGCGACGAGCCTTTTTCGATGCGATTGTTGCCGCCCTCCACATCGCTCGAAGGGAACAGCAGACTCCAGTTGCCGCTCGATCCCTGCATCACCACGTAGAGATAGCCTGTGGTGTTGGTGTCTACATTAAGCCGGATCCGGTCGCCGGACCGGAACGTCGAATCCGCATCGACCTCCGCAAATTTACCCCCGGCATCGCGCTTCATCACGCTGTAGCGCATCCCGAGCGGCGTATTGGCCACGTTCGCCACCGGAACCGCTGTCGATGGTTTGCGCGCCGGTGGCGCTATCTTCTTTGTCTGGGACGCATCGGGCGGCGGAGTATAGAACAGCTCCCTCGCCTTCAATCCCGAATCCTGCGAATATCCGACGCCCGCTACAACCGTCATCATCAGCAGTGTTTTCATAATTACCTCTATTCCCAGTCTAGTCCGCGCAAACCAGCTCAGTTAGGGCTCAAAACATATCCAGGCCGCGCGTACGCCCTGGCCCCCGGAACCGAGACTTCTACCGAAATCGTGTGCCGCCCGGCGTCATCAGAGCTGGGATAGTAGCTTAACAGATAGGCGCTCCGCAGTTCGACCCCTAGTGTTCCGATGGCGTCCTCCAGCCCCGCTTGCTCGTGGAAGTGCAGCTCCGTGCCTCCCGTTCCGGCAATCAGGCGCGACAATGGCTCGGCTTTGGCGTCCGATGAAACCAGTGCGTAAATCGAGACATTTTCCCGGTCAGCCTCTTCTTCAAGCGCCTTCCACGTCGCCTTGCTTCCATGATCCGCCGCTTGCCCGATAAACAGCAGCACCCGCGCATGCGTTCGCGGACGCTCCTTCAGCATCGCAATCGCATCCATTCCCGCGTCGATCATATGCGCCTGGGACCCCTTCGCCGAAACACTGCGAAACGCCGCCCGCACATCGCCCGCGCCGAAGGGCTTCAGGACTTTGATAGTGCCTCCGTAACCGATCACCGCGGCCCGGCCGGTCGCGCCCACCAGATGCGCCTCCATCACGCTCCCCACCTTCGTGATATAGCGAACCGCCGCACGCGCATCCGAATTGGTCTGAATCGCGATCACCACCGAAACCGGCGCGTCATCCGTATCGAGGGTGAGCACTTGCGGAACCCCGTTGTCTAAGATTCGAAAATCGGCCGTCTTGAGCCCCGGAATCAGCTTGTTCTCGTGCGAATAAACCAGCGTCGGCACAGCCACCAGGCGAACCGGAACCCGGATCACCGGCGTTTCCTGCGCCACAAGGACCGCTAGGCCGACTAAGATTCCGCGCAACATGGCAACTCCCAATTTCTCAATGATGCCACGCGGCGACGCGGAGATGGACTCCCTTGTAGGGCGGACCCCCTGGTCCGCGGCCGACGCCCTCGTCGGCCTTCGTGCACATCCGGCGGCGACGGCTCTTCTGTGTGGAACTACAAGGCAAATCCTACTCTTATTCCGACCGCTCCTGGCCACGTACTTGCTCCCTCCAGACCATCATGCTGGAAGCAATGACAGGAAATCTCGAAAAGTACCTGGATCTGCTGAGCGCGCGCCAAAAACTTGTCGCTTCGAACATCGCCAACGCCGATACTCCCGGTTATACGACCAAAGATATTGATTTTCAACAGGAATTCATGAACTTGGTGAACGGACAGCAACCCCTGACGGTGGAAGCGCAAGGATTGCCGATGAAACCCGACGGCAATAATGTCAGTGTCGACCGCGAGGCTCGCATGCTCGCCGAAAATGCCATGCGTTTCAATGTGGCTTCCGTTTTGCTACGCGGCACGATCAATACCGTTAAGGAAGCCATTACAGGAGGCTCCAGCTCATGAGCTTATTTGCCGCTCTCCAAGTCAGCGCCTCCGGCATGCAAGCCGAGCGCACCCGCGCCGAGACGCTGGTGGAAAATATGGCCAATTCGGAGACCACACGGACTCCCCAAGGAGGCCCTTATAAACGCAAAGATGTGGTTTTTTCCAGCGAATTGCAGGAATCGCCATTTTCCGCCGTGTTCCAGAATGAACTCGCCACCGGCGTCAACGTGGCCGAAATTACGGAGGACAACAGCGCTCCCGACTTGCGCTACATGCCCAGCCATCCTGACGCTAATTCTGAAGGCTACGTGGCGTATCCCAAAATGAACCCGGCCATGGATATGGCGGATCTGCTCAATACCACCCGGTCTTACCAAGCCAATATCGCCGCCATGACCGCGGTGAAGGACATGATTACGCACTCGATCGATCTACTCAGGTAACTTATGGCGCCAATCATTCCTTCTAATTTCACGATCCCTGCGTTGCCGTCGCTGAGCGACGCTGCATCCGCTGCGCCCACCGGTGGTGCGGCATTTGGTTCCGTCCTCACGGACGCCATTTCCAAAGTGGAAAGTTTCCAAAATAACGCAACCACTTCGGTAAACAATTTTCTATCCGGCGAAGGAGAGGAATTACATAAGGTTGCCCTCGCCACTCAGCAGGCCGACTTGTCATTCCAACTTTTCATGCAAGTGCGCAATAAAGTGGTCACCGCGTACAACCAGGTCATGCAGATGCAGGTTTGATGATCAGATTCGACGAAACCTAACCCAATGAACCAGTTCAAACAAATCTACGAGCGGCTTTCCTGGTCCCAGAGGATCTGGATCCTGGTGGCCGTGGTCGCCGTCATCGGCGGCCTCACCTGGACCAACCATTGGAATGATGAGCGGGATTTCAAGCCGCTATTCACCGGGCTGGCCGATGAGGACGCCGGTGCGCTGGTCACCAAGCTGCATGAGGCGGGCGTCGAATACCGCTTGGCGAGCGGCGGTTCCACCATCCTGGTTCCCTCCGATAAGGTGGCCGAGGCGCGCTTGCAGATGGCTTCCGCCGGACTTCCCAAGTCCGGCCGCATCGGATTTGAGCTGTTCGATAAAGCCAATTTCGGCGCCAGCGAATTTACCGAACAGATTAACTATCATCGGGCCATTGAAGGGGAGCTGGAACGCTCTGTGATGTCGATCCGCGAGGTGGAAACGGCGCGAGTGCATCTTACACTGGCCAAGGATTCTTTGTATTCCGAAGCGCGCCAGCCGGCGAAGGCCAGCGTGATCGTGAAGCTGCGCCACGCAGGCGCGCTGTCCCCGCAAAACATCGCCGCGATCTGCCAGCTCACCGCCAGCGCCGTGCCGGGCCTCTTAACGGAGCAGGTTTCACTGGTCGATACCAACGGCAATCTGTTGAACCGTCCACGCCCGAACGCCGCCGCCGATGGCTCCGACGCTTCGGAGGCTACGCTCGACTACCGAAAATCGGTCGAGCTGAATTTGCAGAATAAGATCTCGACCACGCTCGAACCGCTGCTGGGGCCGGACCATTTCCGCATCGGCGTCTCGGCCGATGTCGATCTTACCAGCGGCGAGCAGAGCGAGGAAATTTTCGATCCCGCGAAATCCGTGATGGTAAGCTCGCAGAACACCTCGGATGGTCCCGCGCTGGCCAGCGCTTCGGGCATTCCCGGCTTGGCGTCGAATTTGCCCAATCCGGCCTCGAAGCCCACCACCGGAGCCAGCAATTACGCCCGTCATACGGAGAACATCAGCTATCAGACCAGCCGCCTGGTAAAGCACACCAAGCTGCCGCAGGGCGGCGTGAAGAGGCTATCGATGTCCGTTTTGGTGGACCACACGCTGCGCTGGGAAGGGACTAAGCGAATCGTCGAAGCGCCTTCGGCGGAGAAGCTTAAAGTGATTCACGATCTGGTTGCCGCGGCCACCGGACTCGATCCGGCGCGCGGCGATCAACTGGTAGTCGATGCATTTCCGTTCGAATCGACGCTGACCGCGGAGCGCTCCGATGCGCTGCCGGCGGCGCCGCCGGTGGGCGCGAACCAGTTTCCGCCGTGGCTCCAGAAACTGATGGCGCAGAAGAATTTCGCAATCATTGCCGGCGCCGGCGCGGCCGCCATGCTGGTGCTGGTCGCCGGATCTCTCCTGATGCTTTCGAAGCGCAACAAGAAACGCGCGCAGGCTGCTCTCGCCCTTGCCGCGCTCGATGCCAGCAGGCAAAAAGGGGGCACCGTCGCCGATGCGCAGAAGGACCTTGAAGCCCGCATGGCCGGCCAGCTAGGGGAACAGGCCCGCAAGGACGCGGAGGCCATGCTGCAACTCCAACTGCCCCAGGTCCAGACGAAGAAGACCGAAGTGATCAAGAAACATATCGCCGCCGAAGCCAAAAAGGATCCAACCGCGATGGCCCAGGTAGTAAGGACGTGGCTCAATGGTGAAGAATACCAGCGCTAGTGAGCCGGTTCCCGGTCTTCGCAAAGCGGCCATCCTGATGGTGATGATCGGCGATGAGGCGTCGGCCATTCTTCTTCGCCAGCTCGACGAAGAGGAAGTGCAGCAGATCAGCCGTGAGATTGCCCGCGTCGGGTCGCTTACCGCGCAGGAAGCGGAGGAGGTTCTTGAAGAGTTTTACCAGATGGCCATCGCCCACGATTACGTGGTGAAAGGCGGCATCGACTACGCGAAGAAAATCCTCATCGGCGCCTTTGGACCGGAGGCGGCGAAGAAGATGCTGGACCGCCTGATGAAGACGCTGACCAATGAAACGCTGAGCTTCGACGCGCTCCAAAAAACCGATCCGGCGCAACTCGCCAAGTTTATTCACAGCGAGCATCCGCAAACCATCGCCCTGATTCTTTCGCACCTGAACCCCTCCCAGGCAGCGGGTTTGCTGTTCTCGCTGCCCGCCGAAATGAGGTCCGACATCGCCCTCCGCATGGCCAGCCTGGATCAGATCTCGCCCGAAATCATTTCGAAGATCGCCGGTGTGATCGGATCGAAGCTCAAGTCGCTCGGAGAGCTGAGCCGCGAATCGACCGGGGGCGTTCACGCGGTGGCGGAAATGTTCAACCGGCTGGACTCCAATAGCGCCAAGGAAATCCTGGAAAATATCGAGCAGGTGAATCCGAACCTGGTGGAAACCATCCGCCACCTGATGTTCGTGTTTGAAGACCTGCTGCTGCTGGATGTGAACGCGGTGAAGGAGGTGCTGGCGAAGGTGGACCGCAAGGTTCTGACCATGGCGCTGAAAGGTACCAGTGAACAGATGAAGAATCATATGCTGCAGGCGATGAGTCAGCGCGGCGCCGAAATGCTGCGGGAAGATATGGAAGCGCTCGGTCCCATCAAGATCAAGGAAGTCGAGGCGTCGCAGCAAATGATCATTTCCGTGGTGCGGCAGCTTGAAACCGAAGGCGTGATTAGCCTGAAGGGCACGGCGGGGGAACAATATGTCCTCTAGATTGATACGTCCTGAAGACGGGGTGGAGATAGAGCCGATTCAGTGGCGCCCGGCCGGAGGGCGTCCGCGCCCGGCTGACTCCGGAAAAGCGCTCGTCCCCGAATCGCGTGTATCTGAGCAGGAAATAGAAGTCCGCGTCCGCGCCGCCTACCAGCAAGGTCATTCCGCTGGAGAAGCAGCCGCCTCCCAGCTAGCCCAGCAGAAACTCGATCCGGTTTTGAACGGGTTCAATAGCATCATCGCCGAACTGGCTTCCTTAAGAAAACGCACCCGCGCCGAAGCCGAGGACGATGCCGTGAAGCTGGCCATTGCCATCGCGCGGCGCGTGCTATACCGGGAACTCGCGACCGATCCCGATGCGATTCTCGGCTTGGTAAAAGCGGCCTTCAGCAAATTGAATGCACGCGAAACGCATCGCCTGCGCGTCTCGTCTTCCGATTCCGCGGCGATACAGCAGCATCGCGCGAAATTGCAAATTCCACCGGCGGTCGAGCTGGTCTCCGACGGTTCGCTAATGCCCGGTAGCGCGATTTTCGAGACAACCCGAGGCGATCTCGATGCGTCGGTCGATACGCAGCTCTTAGAGATCGATCGCGGCCTGACAGACATCCTTAAACGGCGAAAATGATGCAAAAAGTGACTCGTAAATGATCTTAAAAGACCTTATTTCGGCATTATCCGGCATGGAGACATTGCAGCGGTCAGGTCGCGTGAGCGAGATTGTGGGCCTGTTAATCGCCTCCGACGGACCGGCCACCGCGGTGGGAGATTTCTGCGAAATACGCAGCGCGCAGGGCCGCGCGGTTCGCGCCCAAGTTGTTGGTTTCAGAGACGGAAAAGTGCTTCTGATGCCGCTCGAAGAAACCGGCGGATTGCAATTAGGCGATACGGTTATCGCGAGGCCCGAAGCGGCTCGCGTCGAAGTTGGCCCCCAACTTCTGGGCCGCGTGCTGGACGGTTTCGGAAAGCCAATGGACGGTGGTCCATCTATTGATCCTGAAGCACTTTACGATCTTTATGCCACGCCGCCTGGGCCGCTTCAGAGAGAGCATATTACCCAACCGCTAGTCACCGGCGTTCGCGCGATCGACAGTTTGCTGCCGTTTGGAAAAGGGCAGCGCATCGGAATTTTCGGCGGATCGGGGGTTGGAAAAAGCACGTTATTAGGGGCGATGGCGCGGCAGAACTCCGCCGATATCAGCGTGATAGCGCTGATCGGCGAGCGGAATCGCGAGGTCCGCGAGTTCATTGAAAAAGAGCTGGGCAAAGAAGGCATGAAGCGCAGCGTGGTGGTGTGCGCGACCTCCGATATGCCCGCGCCTCTGCGCATTCGCGCCGGTTTTGTGGCCGTCGCGGTCGCCGAATATTTTCGCGATTGCGGTAAAAGTGTTTTGCTTGTAATGGATTCCGTCACGCGCCTGGCGATGGCGCAGCGCGAGATCGGCTTGGCCGCGGGCGAGCCTCCCAGCCAGAAAGGCTACACGCCGAGCGTCTTTAATTTACTGCCGAAGATTTTTGAACGAGCCGGAAACTTCCCCAAAGGCTCAATTACGGGGTTCTTCACGGTGCTGGTCGAAGGCGACGATTTCAACGAGCCGATTTGCGACGCGGTGCGCGCGATTTTGGATGGGCATATCATTCTGTCGCGCGAACTCGGGGCGATGGGGCACTATCCGGCGATCGATATCCTGAACTCGGTCAGCCGTTTAGCAAGTAAAGTCACGACGCCCGAGCAAAGGGAAGCGGCGCGCAAGATTCGCGAGACTTTGGCGTCCTATCACCAATCGGAGGACCTGATCAATCTGGGCGCGTACGCGTCGGGATCGAATGCGCGGCTCGATTCGGCGATCCGTCTGCGGCCGAATCTGATGACGTTCCTGCGGCAGTCTCCTGATACGGCGGCGCCGATGGCTGAGACGCTGAAACAGCTTTACGCGCTGGCGTCAAATGCATGAAAAAGTTCGCGTTCCCGCTTGAACGAGTGATGGATTTTCGGCGCATGCAGGCGAGGTTGGAAGAATCCAAGCTCGAAACATTGTATGCCGAACTGCGCGCCACCGATGCTCGTGAAGCGGCGTTGATTGCACAGAAGGCGCAATCGGAAAAAGCCTTGCGAGCCGCGCCTTCGGTAACCGGTTTCGACTTGGAACTGTTCGCCACTTTCCGGGAGGCGATGGCGATAGAACACAATCGCCTGCAACAGGCTCGCGCCGATTGCAGGAAACGGATCGGCGCGCAGTTCGCGGTTCTGATGGTGAAGCGGCGCGAGCTGAAGCTTCTCGAAAAGCTGAGGGATCAGCGGTTCGAAAAGTGGGAGAAAGAGATGTTCAAAGAGATTGACCAGCAGGCGGAAGAGGCTTATCTGGCGAAGTGGAAGCCGAGGTAACGCTAAGCAACAGTGGCGAGCCCATTCTTCTCGACGAGCGAGAGCAGCTTGAGCGATGCACCCGAAGGCCGCTTTTCGCCGCGCTCCCATTTGCTAACAAGACTGGTGGTAACATTCAGATAATTCGCAAACACTGTTTGACTGACGTTCTCTTTCTCACGAATCGCTTTAATCTCTTCGGGCTTCAATGGCCGAATTGGCGTAAGGCAGGCATCATCGAAGCGCCGCATGGTTTGTTTGTCTACTGCCCCAACATCATGCAAAGCCTCCATGGCTTCATGAATCGCCGCCAGTGCGTCACTACGATACTTTTTGCTCATTCGGTCCTTACCTCTATAAAATCAAATCTCTCCACGAGTTTCGCGAGTTGTTTCTCTGTCAATGCGAGGATGTGCTTGGCGGCTTCCTTGAACTGTTCTTTCTCACGGTCATCGATGTTCGCGCGTTGACTCTTGCGGAACCCATATACGAAGAATGCTTTATCTCCGCTCCGAAAAAAGAGAATGGCCCGATAGCCTCCCGATCTACCTTCTCCCGGCCTTGCGATCCGTTGTTTGATGACCTCGCCACCAAGATTCGCGTCGATCTGGCCTCTGTCGGCCCGAGCGACGGCATCGAGCAAAGCGGCAGATCGAATCCCCTCCTTCCGCGCGAAGCGTTGAAACCACCGGGATGTAAAGACTCGTACTATTCTCCCTTCTTATTCTATAGCACTAAGTGCTATAGAAGGGACTCTCTGTAAAATCGTGGGAAACGGATGACCATCAGCCGGGGTACCGGCTATCGATGAGCTTGCGAATCGCGTCGTGCTCGATGAATTCGCCGCGGTCAGCGGGCCGCTAAGCCCTTGTCGACTTCTTGCGAGAACCAGTCGTCATAGTCCACGAGCCGCTCTACGGCTTCCTGTACCAGCGCTTCCGCCTGGCGGCCCTGCTGTGTGGCGAGTCTCGATAGCTTCGCTTCCAGATCGGGCGTGAGAGGCACTTCCATGTCGTCAGTTTATCAGGATGGCGGAACAGGGCAGACGACGAGCGCGGAGCAAACCGGCCCGAGGCTCGGTCTCGTCCGTCCCGGGATTCGTCCTTATCCAACGGTGATACGCTAGGTGGCGACATTGAGGACGATGCTATGGCTGAATGGGCAAAACGTGACTTCAGTAAGGGCGAAAATTGATCGCATGGGAGCTTCATTGATCCCATGGTGGGGCGGTGGGCCTCATTTCCCCGATCCAAAAAATCTCGGATATGCATATTTCGTGAATGTCGAACAAGTCGCCTCCTTTTACAAAGGTGTCGGAGGCTATTTCTCCGGTGATCCGGCTCCTGTTGATGATCCTGCTGGAGCTTTTGTCAGGTCCTTGGTCCGCTCTTCGATGTGGTCTTTCATTTTTAGCAGTGGCACGCCTTCGATTAGCCACTTGGGGGGTTCTTTGTCAGTTAGGCGGTAGTCGAAGAATTCTTTCATGCGGACGGTGTAGTCCTTCATGTTTTCGGGTTTGCGGAGGCCGTGGTTTTCGCCTTTATATTGGAGCATGACTACTGGTTTGCCCATGCGGCGGAGGGTGTTGAAGTATTCGATGCCCTGGGTCCAATCTACCGCGCCGTCCTTGTCGTTGTGGAGGATGATCAATGGGGTGGTTACGTTCTTGGCGTGATAGACAGGGCTGTTGCGAACGTAGGCTTCCATGTTATCTGTCGGACTGCCGGTGAAGCGGCCTTGACTGCTTTCGAAAATAGGTTGATTCGCCGTGCCGGTGTTCCAGTAGATGGCGTTGTACATGGCGATCATATCCGTCAGTGGCGCGCCGGCTATGGCTGCGGCGAACATATGAGTCTGGGTGACTAAAAATGCTGTCTGATAGCCTCCCCAGGAATGGCCGTGGATACCGACACGTTTGGCGTCGACGATTCCAGTAGCTATGGCAGCTTTCACGGCGGGGAGCACGCACCACACGGCTGACATGCCGGGGTCGTTCACTCTATATACGATATCGGGCGTCAGTACCGCGTAGCCGTTGCTGGTATAGGCGGCTATGTTGAAACCGTTATAGGTAGGCTGCGGGTACATGTTGGTGCTTTGCGAGAGCTTCTCATAAATATAGGTTATGGTCGGATAGCTCTTGCCGACTTCGTAGTTCGCGGGCAGGTAGAGAGTACCTTGTAGCTTGTCGCCTTTGTCACTGGTATAGTCGATCAGGCGGGATCCCTTGGTCCAAAGAAAATCCTTCTGTTGAGGATTGGCGTCGGTTATCTTGGCTCCGTTGAGGACGTAATAGTCCGGAAACTCGCTGACGGTTTCGCGGGTGTATAGGTACACGTTGGCGCGTTTGGCTTTCATTAATGATGTGTAGGACGCGTCATCCCAGTTGAGCATCTTCAGAGGCTTATTCGGCTCGATGACGGCGATGCAGGATTTCTTGGTCCATTCGCCATAGGCGTTGAGGTAGATCGGCTCATTGAGGTCGATCCCTTTTTCGTCGGGATCCAGCTTGTAGCGGGTGCGGTAGCGAATTTTATCCTTCTTGCCGTTGACAGTGAGATTCACGCCGGGGCCGCCATGCACGGGGGCTTTCCAGATATCCCATCCGTCGGTCAGAAGCACGACGCTCGAGTCCTTGGTCCAACCGATGGGACGGTGCGGAGGTTTCACGACGTTGTGATCGTCTTCGGTATCCCAGAATGTAGCGGGGATTTGCTTGGTGATGTTATAGGTCTGGCCGGTGGCGGCTTCATAGACATAATAGACTCCTTCGTCGTAATAAAGGATGTGCGAACCATCGGGTGAGGCTCCCATGACGTAGTGGGCCTTCTTTATGGCTAGCTTGCGCGCACCGGTTTTCAAGTCAATAGAATAGATATCTTCGAAGGCCTGGCCACTGAGGTGTTCCTCCAACTCATAGGTGCGAATATCCGTGCCGAGAGCGTATTTCGATTCGGGAGTAACAGTCACTATGCGCACGTCCTCATCGGCCATGCGGAGGAACTTCTTTTCAGAGGGGCGATAGGCGCAGAGGTAGCTGAAATTCTTGTCGGCGACCTCCTGCACTTGCTGCATGGGCTGCATACGGGAATCCTTGTAATGCCAGATGACCATGTCGGGAAGGTCCGGAGTGTCATCGGGTTTCGATTTAGCGTCGGCATCGTCGGTCTTGGCGTCGGCGCTCTTTTTCTTGGGACGAAGTTCATGAATGCCGAAGGTCACTTCGGATAGATCGGCCAGCCACATGGCATTGCGATTCGGACTGATCGACATGCCTTGCGGGAACGACGAGTCCTTGGTTGGGTCGAAGATGACTTTTTCGACGCCGGTGGAGGTTTTCTTGAATGCGACTACGGTGTAGAGTTTTTCTTCCCAGGCTTTATCTTCGACACCGCGTACAGTTGCCAGGCCATCGCCATTTTCGGTCCAAGTCAATCCTTTATAGGTAGCTTTCGCGCTATCGAGAGGCATCACCATGCCGGTGGCCATATCGCGAAGTTCGACACCGTTGCCGATCTTATCCTGGGCGTCGATGATCCAGGCGAGATAGTTCCCTTTCTTATCGAAGGAGAAGTCGGAGACGTTGCCGACGTTCATTTCATTGCCGGTGGCCAGCTCATAGAGAATGAGGTCGGAGCCGGTGGGTTTTATCGTCCTTCTCCGGCGAGTTCGCAGCAGGCGGAGTTGCGGGCGCGGCTGAAGCGGGTGAATAGCGGTGCATCACGAGGAAGGTGGCTCGCTCGCCTGAGAATGCGAAGCGGCGGACCTTCTCAAATTCGGTCTTGGTGCCGGTGGAGAGTTCGACCAGAATGACCCGACTCTCAATGGGTTTTTTCGCTTTCTTGAGCGTCTTCGCTTCCTTGGCAGTCGGATAGGCGAGGAACGCGGCGTACTTGCCATCGTCGGAAATGGCGAGGTCGCGAGCGGCTGCCATCGGCGCAGGCGGGCCTGCGGGTGGATCGACACGGGGGATTTCGCCGATGGGGAAATGCTGCTCCTTACCGTCTTTCAAATTGCGGATGACCACCTCGCTGTTTCCTTCGGCGGGCGAGATGCGGTAGGCGAACCAGGCTCCGTCATTCGAGACCGACTGGGATTGAATGCGCTTCCAGGCGAGGATATCGGCAAGTTGGATCGGCCGCTGCGCGGTATCGGCCAGAGCGAGCAGGCCGGCAAAGACAAAAAGGGCGAGCAATTGGCGGAGCTTCATACGTTGGATCGTATCATTGAAACCTGATTTCGGGGAAACCTCGCTTCGGGTGGTATGATGAATATTCCTACCATGGGTATCACGAATCAGCATACAATGAAGACCGCCATTTCGATTGAGGCTCCACTCCTGGAGGAGGCAGATCGGACTGCGCGAAAGCTGGGCGTCAGCCGCAGTCGTCTGCTATCGCTCGCGTTGACGGATTATTTGCGGCAGCGGCGGAATCGAGAAATCGTCGAGCAACTGAACCATGTCTATGGCGAAGAGCCCGAGGGCGCGGAGGAGCCGTCGACGGCACAAATAAAGGCAAAATTTCGTTCGACGATTAAGGGCCGCTGGTGAATAGCATCCGCCAAGGGGATGTGTTCTGGATAGATTTCGGGCCTCCAAAAGGCTCCGCTCCCGCCGACCGGCATCCATGCGTGGTGGTGCAAGGCGATTTGTTCAATAGCAGTATGATCGCAACGACAGTAGTCTGCCTGATTACTTCAAATCTGCGGCGCGCGCTGGCTCCGGGCAATGTCGCTTTACGAAAGGGCGACGCCCATTTGCCTAAGGCGAGCGTGGTGAACGTGTCTCAAGTCGTGACGGTGGACAAAGCGGATCTTGGTGAGCGGATAGGGAAGTTGCCACCAGCGGTCGTTGATGTGATCCGTGGCGGATTGCAGCTTCTGTTCGATCGAATTTGACTGTGCCGATCGGCGCATGCGCGGGGCGGCGCTCGGTGATATTCTATAACGCAGATTTGGCCAGGAGGCCCCATGAACCGACGCAATTTCTTAATGACGACCGCGGCAGTCGCCACGACCACTTCCTCCATGCTCGCCAGCGCCAATAACACGGTCCGGATGGCCGTGGTGGGGTGCGGCGGGCGAGGCATGAGCCATGTGAACGCCTGGACGTCGCTCCCGGATGTAGAGCTGGTGGCTTTGTGCGACATCGATCAATCGCATCTCGATAAATATGTGAAAGCCGTGGAGGGCAAGGGCAAGAAGAAGCCTGAAACTTTCACGGACGTTCGCAAACTTCTCGAAGACAAAAATATCGATGCGATCTCCATCGCCTCACCGAATCACTGGCACGCGCTGATGACGATTTGGGGGACACAGGCCGGCAAGGATGTGTACGTCGAGAAGCCGTGCTCGCATAATATTTTCGAGGCGCAGCAGATGGTGCATGCGGCGCGCAAGTACGACCGGATCGTGCAGATGGGCAGCCAGAGCAGATCCTCGGTGGCGCTGAAAGAGGCTGTGCAGAAGATGAATGCGGGTGAGCTGGGCGATGTTTACATGGCTCGCGCATTATGTTTCAAGTGGCGGAATACGATCGGCAAGACGCCGGTGTCGGACGTGCCGGCGGGGGTCGATTACGATCTGTGGACGGGTCCGGCGCCGAAGCGGCAGTTCACGAAGAATCGTTTCCACTACAACTGGCATTGGTTCTGGGACACGGGCAACGGCGATCTGGGCAATCAGGGCATTCATGAAGTGGACATCGCGCGGTGGGGGTTGGGCGTGAAGTTCCCGACGAAGGTGACGGCGATGGGCGGTAAATATATGTTCGACGATGATCAAGAAACGCCGAACACAATTAACTGCTCACTGGAGTTCGACGTGAACGGTAAGAAGAAGCTGATGGTGTTCGACGTGCGCCACTGGATGAGCAATCATGAAGCCGGCATTGGCGAGGGCGGCACGAGGAAGGATCCGAACACGATCGGGAACATGTTCTACGGTTCGAACGGCTATCTGGCGATCGATGGCTACACGAAATATCAGACCTGGATGGGTCAGGAAGGCAAGGATCAGCATCCGGGGCCGGCGATGAACAAGGGCGGCGATCACTTTCTGAACTTCATTGAGGCGGTGCGCAGCCGCAAGCGGAGCGATCTGAACGCGGAAATCGAAGAGGGCGCGGCGTCGACGATTTGCATGCACCTGGCGAACATTTCTTATCGCGTGGGCCGCACGCTTCATTTTGACGAGAAGACGATGACGTGCGTGGGCGACCATGAGGCCAATAAGCTGTTCACCCGCGATTACCGGAAGCCGTTCGTGGTGCCGCACATCGGCGGATCAAGTACGGCGATCGGCTGATCGAAAAATTTCTTCGATCACGATCATATTTTTGAGCGCATCCTCGAGCGGCACGGGAACTTCCGTGTTCTCGAGGATGGCGCGCGAGAACAGCTCGCCTTGAATGGTGTACTGGTCGCACACGGGCAATTCTTCCACTTCGTCATTGACGAAGATGCGCGTCGGTTTATCGGGCGGCGCGTTGAAAGGGATTTCGATTTCAATGTGTCCGGTGGTCCCGAAGATGTGCATCCTCTGATAGGGCACAAGCTGCGTGGAGCAGGTGAAGCTGGCGTGGCCCTGGGGATATTCGAGGATCACGGAGGCCAGGCGGTCGGTCTTAAAATCGGCGTCGCGGTCGAGGAAGGCGTGCGTGCGGATAGGCTCGGCGGCGAAAATCATGCGCGAGAGCGTGATCGGGTAGCAGCCAATGTCCATGATTCCTCCGCCGCCGATACCGGCGATATTGCGGACGTTTTTCGGGTCGCGATTGAAGTAGCTGAAATGGCCGGAAACAACACGCAGGTCGCCGATGCGGCCGGAGCGGACAATCTCCGCGGCGCGCAGCCACTGAGGATGCGTTCGCGCCATGAACGCCTCGCCGATTTTCACTTGCGCTTTGTCGCGCGCGGCGATCAGGTCGCGGGTTTCGGCCGTGGAAAGGCCGATCGGCTTCTCGCACAGCACGTGCTTTCCGGCCTCCGCCGCGCGGATCGACCAGGGGACGTGGAGATGGTTCGGCAGCGGGTTATAGATCGCGTCGATGGATGGGTCGGCGAGCAGCTCTTCGTACGATCCGTAGGCTTGGGGGATGCCGAGTTGGCCGGCTGCGGCACGTGCTTTGGTTAGGTCGCGAGAAGCGACGGCGACGATCTCGGCGTGCTCGGCGAGCTGCATCGCGGGGATCACTTTGGTAGTTGCGATTTTGGCGACGCCGAGGATGCCCCAGCGAATTTTCTTCATGAGATAATTTTACCGCCTGACTGGAAAAGAGCGGATAGGCAAAGTCAGTCCGGCTTTTTCTCCGTCAACTCTCCCTGCAAATGCTGCAAATGGGAAATGGCTTGCTTGATCTTCTCCCATTGCTTATCGACCAGCGCGCGGCTTTCACCGGAGAGCGGCGAATCGGTGGCTTCCTTATAGTGGGTCCACGCGGAATCCTCTCCGCTCTCGCAAGCCGCCAGGATCGCGCTGCTGCTGCCTCCTGTGAGGGCTGACTTCAGGTCCATCCAGCCGCGATGCACGGCTGCGCCGACGCTCCCGGATTCTGCCGGTGTGCCACCCAGCTTCGTGACTTCCGCTTGCAGAGCCCGCACGAATCCGGCGCGCTCCTTCGCGTATCCTTCTAAAACAGTCTGGAGCTGGGTATCATGCACCAGGTGAGCCGCTTCAGCGTAGCCCAACTCACCGTTCCTGCATGTCTCGATCAGGCCATTCAGGCACGAGATTGTATCTGCTGCGTCCATTTAGATCCTCATTCCGGTAATTTCGCGGGCGGTTCGGGCAGGAAAAACGTCAGCACGTTCCCCAGCAAATAAATTCCCAGCGCGACCGCCGCCGCCGCGTAAGCCAGTTTCGCCGCGGGCGCTCCGCCTGGCATCGACCCTTGTAAATGCGTCGTCACATAGGCCGCCGAAGTGCCTAACATGCGGCCTCCGACGTTCGCGGCGAATCCCTCGCCCGTCCCCCGCAAGTGTACCGGATAAACGCGCGGCAAATAGTTGCCCCAGAAGCTCAATTGCGAAACGGTGCAGAATCCCGCGAAAAACATGCCATATTTGAACAATTCGACGCTTTGCGTGGCGGGTCCGTAAAACACGTAAGGCACGATGAACAAGCCGGGAATCAGGAATACGCGCAGGAGCGTGCGCCGGCTGACGATGATCAGCGCTAGCCCGGCCAACGCGATTCGTCCGGCCAATCCGCCGTATTCCTGCGCGCCTTGCACCGTCGCGACGATTTTCCCGACCACTCCGGGCCGTTGCGGAGGTGGAACCTTCGCGGCTGCCTGCTGCACTTCCGGCAATCCCGGAGTGATTTGCGGAGCCTGCTGGATCGCTCCGAACGCCGCTCCGTAGGCGCAGGCGAACAGCAGCGCGGTGATCACGGTGGTTTTCCGATAGGCGGGCGCGAACAGCTCACCAATACTGGGCCGCTTCAATGTTCCCGCTTCACGCTGCCGCTGCCATTCCGGGGATTCGGGCAGGAACGGCCGGATGATCATTAACGGAATCGCCGGCAGGACGGCGGAAATCAGCGTGTATCGCCACGCAGCGTGACCTCCGTAAATCATTGGCAGCGATAGCGCGTAATGATTCGCCAGGTAACTCGCGCCCGAAACAGCCACGCCGCCGAGTGACGAAAATGCCTGCGTCCACCCGAGCACCGCTTCGCGCGTCTTCGGCTCCGGGAACAATTCGGCGAGCCACGCGACGGCGGCGACGAATTCGACGCATACGCCGATAAAACTCAAAGTTCGCCACAACAGGAGCGTCGGCAGCGATGCGGCGAATCCCGCCGCCACGGCCGCGACGGAGTACAGTAAGATGCTCCAGACCAGGATGCGGCGGCGTCCGAACAAGTCCGTCAAATAACCGCCGATGAGGCCGAAGAAGCCGCCGCACAGTGGTGGAATCCAGAACAGATTCGCAGCCCAGTCACGATAGGCGGGCGTGCCGGGCTTCAATCCGCTGAGCTCGAGCATAGCGGGCTGAAGAATGAGCGGGCCGACCAACACCGAGTAAATATCGAACAAGAAACCAATCGCGGCGACCACGCAAATGGTCCATTTGACGCCGTTCGAGATGCGGAAGGAAGAGGATTCGGAGGCGGGCATAGAATTTTCGAGCGTATCACAACGGGCTCCCCCGGAAAATCGGACGATGCGGTAAGATGGCGTCGAGGTGCACCATGAAAGGACTAGCCTTGATATTAACCATTGCGGCCCTGGCGTTGGCGCAAAAACCCCTTCACCGTGGCGATGTAACTTTTAGCGCGGATCGGCAAGACATAAACGGGTCTGTGACGCACCTTGCTGGCGACGTCACGATTGAGACGGATTCGATGCGACTGCGAGCGGACAGCGCCGATTATAATCACGACACTCAAGAAATCGTGGCGCAGGGAGCCGTGCGCGTCAAGCTGAAGTAGGTACCGCGCCAAGAGTTCCGCGATATCCCAACCGCCGTCCATGATGCCTGTCGTACAACCGGTTGCCATCGTTTGGATCGCTTTCGTGGGCCAGGGCAAGCCTGCTTTAAGCAGGCTGCCGCCAAAATTGGCCGCCCCACAATGAATCTAGTGTGGTGTCCGGGAATTAGCTAGGCAGCCGGATTGGTGGGCTGCCCGGCCGGGTTCTCAGCAACCGGCTCCAATATCGTCCATGTTTTCGCGAAGGCCGACGAGGGCGTCGGCCGCGGACCAGGGGTCCACCCCACAAGTGACTTGAGATCTGTCCAGCTAAATTCCTGGACACTGGGACAGCCGCCAGCCAGATCAAACACCGCTGAAATTGAGCGTGGCGCCACGAGATTGATTGTCCATCTATTATTCGGACACTATACCAGTTTGACAGTTCAAATTGTCAACTATATTGCGGCCCAGACAAGGCGTGATGCAGCGAGTTTGCGCAGCGTCGGCGGTGGCGTGCGATAGTCAGGCTGCGCGGCGATTTTGCGTTCTTCCCGCGCCAGCAGGCGGCTCACTTCTTCCGACTCCGGCGCGAATCCCAGCTTGCGGTAGAACCAGAACGCTCCGGATTCGATCGCTTCTTCGTTCTCGTGCCCGATCTGATAAGGGTCGACTGAAAAGGTCTGCACGCCGCTGCGTTCGCGCAGGACCTTCAACAGCATCGCGTACAGCCACGCCGTTTCGCCGTCGCGGAAGGTGTAATAGAGGTTGAAACCGACTTCCATGTTGGCGTCGCGAATTAAGCCTTCCACGTAACCGATCGGCACGCCGTTCTTGAAAAACATGCCGCACAAGTAATCGCGCACCGGCAGTTGGTGCTCCAGCGCGGGACCGAAAAGAAACAAGTCGGTCCCGCGCCCGAGATATACATATTCGATTCCCGCCAGATTAGGATGGAGAAACCCGTATAATTCGCGATACCGCACAGCGGACGCGTCGACAATCAGGTTGGCGATTTGGCACGCCCACGGGAGGCCTAGAATCTCGCGCGGTATCGGCGGCGAGGCAAGCGTCTTCGCGATCAGGCCCGGCTCGCGCTTCAGAAACGGGCCATCATGATAAAAAATGTCCTGCCGGGCGATACGCAGATGCGAACGCGACGCTGTGCCGGTATCCCAGCGCAAAGGAATCTCCAGCAGGTCGTAGATCTCCGGCGTCATGTGGTCCAGGAGCCATTTCAGATCACCGCGGCCCTTTTCAAACCAGCCACGCCAATCGGGATGTGCCTCGACCGCCCAATCATCGCGCGATTCTGGAATCAGCCGACGCAGCGCAGGCGCCAGGCGCTCGGGATGTTCGAAACTATCCCAATCGATCGTGACGTTGCGGCCATGCCGTGCGCTTAAACTGCGTGCGAACTCATAGCTGAAATTCGTCGACACCACCGTGCCCGCGATGCCCGAAATATCGGGATCGGCGAACGCATCGTGATTGGACGGCAGCCGATCCGCAAAGGAGAACAGAATCTCGTCGGCGAGGCGCATCACCCGCGCGCTCTGTGGATAGGCACGTAGGAACAGCACGACCTCATGCAGGCGAATCAGATCGGCCGGCTTGCGCAATCGTGTTCGCTTCAGCTTTTCGAGCAGCTTGGCGGTGCGTGCTGCGGCGCCGGGTCCGAACTGCCCTTTCATGTCGTTTAGTAACGCCAGCGCATTCACTCGCATCAGTGTACATTGAAGGAAGAGATGAAAAAGACAAGTAATCCGGCCGAACTTGCGGCCATCGCCAAGCAAATGCGGCGCGAGCTGATCCAGATGATCACCGATGCCAAGTCCGGCCATCCCGGCGGATCCCTCTCCGCAACCGAAATCGTCGTCACACTGTTCATGGACGTGATGAATCACGATCCGGCGAACCCGAAGTGGCCGGATCGTGACCGATTCATCCTTTCCAAAGGCCACTGCTGCCCGATTCTCTACGCGGTGATGGCGGAGTGCGGATACTGCCCAAAAGATCAGCTCAACACGCTGCGCAAGCTGGGTTCGATTTACCAGGGCCATCCCGACGTCCGGTTCCTGCCCGCGCTGGAGGCGTCCACCGGATCGCTGGGCGAAGGATTGTCGCTCGGCCTCGGCATGGCGCTGGCGGCGAAGCTTGATAAGAGGCCTTCGCGCGTCTACGTGGTACTGGGCGACGGCGAAATTCAGGAGGGGCAAGTTTGGGAAGCGGCGATGTTCGGCGCGATGCATCACGTGGATAACATCGTGGCGATTGTGGATCGCAATAAGATCCAGCTCGATGGGTTCGTGGCCGATATTATGGCGCTCGATCCGCTCCCGGATAAATGGCGCAGCTTTGGCTGGCATGTGATCGATATCGACGGCAACGATATCGCGGCGCTGCAAAAAGGTTTTGCCGATGCCAAGGAAATGAAGGGCAAGCCGACGGTCATTCTGGCCGACACGATTAAGGGCAAGGGCGTATCGTTCATGGAAAATAATCCGAAATTTCACGGCACCGCGCCTACTAAAGAAGAATGCGCACTGGCGCTGAAGGAGCTTGCATAATGCCGGCAAAGACAAAATACGAATTGAAGCCGGGACCGGCGACGCGGGAATCCTTCGGCAAAGCGCTGGTGGCGTTAGGCGCCGCCAATCCCAACGTGGTGGTGCTGGACGCCGACCTCTCGAAATCGACTTACACCGCCGAGTTCGGCACAAAATTCCCCGACCGCTTCTTCGAATGCGGCATCGCCGAAGCGAATATGGTGGCGATTGGAGCGGGCTTCGCATCGTCGGGGAAAATTCCGTTTGTCTCCAGCTTTTCGGCCTTCGTGATTAATAAAGGATTCGAGCAGTTGCGCGTCACGGCGGCATTTCCCAACGTAAATCTGAAGGCAGTCGGCACGCATAGCGGCATCTCAATCGGCGAGGATGGGCCTTCGCAGATGAGCATTGAAGATCTGAGCCTGGCTTCTTCGCTGGCCGGATTCGTCGTGATCAGCCCGGCCGACGATGTTTCGATGACGAAGCTGGTTCACGCCGCCGCGGAGTACGTAGGCCCGTTGTTCATCCGCGCCGGGCGCGCCAAGTGTCCGACGATTTACCAGCCCGACCAGACCTTCGAGATCGGCAAAGCGATTGAGCTGGTGGAGGGAACCGATGTGACGCTCATCGCTACCGGACTCCTGGTCGCCGAATCGATTCGCGCATCGGAAACGCTCGAAGCGGAAGGGATTTCGGCCCGTGTGCTGGACTTCCATACCATCAAGCCTTTGGACCGGGATGCGATCGCGAAGGCGGCGAAGGAGACGGGAGCGATCGTGGTTTCAGAAGAGCACCTGGTCGACTGCGGGCTCGGCGTTCGCGTGGCGCAGGTGGTGGGCGAAACCCATCCCGCGATCATGGAATTTCTCGGGATTCAAAATACCTACGCCGAATCCGGATCGCCGGATGAGCTTCTCGATAAATACGGCTGCCGAGCAGTGAATGTCGCGGCAGCAGCGCGGAAAGCCGTTGCGCGGAAGAAAAAATAGTGTGAGCAAGGCTGACGATCCGCTGCGGCGCGCCGGCAAAACGCTTCACGACGACGTTGCGCCGCTGCTCATCGGCGCCGGTTTACAGCTCCAGTTGTTGCGCATGGATCATCCGGAAACCGCGGCGCGGGTGACGGAAATCCTGGCCACTCTGGACGACGCGATGGAGCGCGTGCGCGCGCTAAGCCAGCAACTGGCGCCATCCCCGTTCACACCCGGCGGTGCATAAGAGTACAATCAATCCGATATGCCCATTAGCGTCCTCCTCGTGGATGATCACAAGATCATGCGCGACGGAATCAAGGCGATCCTCGGCCGCGCGGAAGATTTTCGCGTGGTGGGAGAAGCTGAAACGGGCACCGACGCCGTGCAGTTCGTGAAAAGCCACAGGCCCGATATGGTCCTGATGGATATCGGGCTGCCCGGTCTTAACGGCGTCGAAACCACCTCTGAAATTCTTCGCCACCACCCCGATTGCCGCGTGGCGATCCTTTCCATGTATGACGATGAACACTCCGTGGTTAGCGCGGTCCGCGCCGGCGCGCGCGCATTCATCCTCAAGCGAGCTTCCGACACCGATCTGGTTGACGCGCTGCGCATCGTCGCACGCGGCGGGTCCTATCTGAGCCCGCAGGTATCGGATCGCCTGCTGTCCAGAATTCAAAAAGGGGACCTGGAATCGAAGCCGGCCAGCGCCGCGCTCGAAATGCTGGCGCCGCGCGAATTGCAGGTTCTACGTATGGTAGCTGAAGGGAAGACCAGCAAGGAGATCGCGGTCGCGCTCGACCTGCGCGAACATACCGTCCGCAGCTACCGGAAAACGATGATGAAGAAGCTCGGCGTGAATAACGTCGCAGGGCTGACGCAGCTCGCCTTGTCGACAGGCCTGACGCAGCTTACGCGCGGACAGGCAGCCGAATGATTTCGCGCCCGTCTCCATGGGGCGTGCCCGTGCCGATCGCGGACGCTCACGTTCACTTTTTCTCGCATCGCTTTTTTGAGATCTTAGCGGCTCAAAAGCCGGGGCTCACGTTTGAATCCTTGCATTGGCAAATGCCTCCGGAGCGCCCCGAGGACCTGGCCAACATCTGGGCGCATGAGATGGACCGCCAGAGCGTCGCCCGCGCTGCACTCATCGCGAGCGCCCCCGGCGACGAAGAGTCGGTGACGAAAGCAGTGGCCGCCTTCCCCGAACGATTCTTCGCCTTCGCGATGGTCAATCCACTCAAGTGGACGCCGGCCGAGGTTGATGCCGCGTGCCTGTTCCCGGCGATGCATCGCTATTCGATTCAATCCGACGAAGCGGTGCGGGTGTTCGACTGGGCGCGGGCCAACCAGAAAGCGATGTTTGTCCACTGCGGCGTGCTGAGCGTCGGCGTCAGAAAAAAGCTGGGCTTGGAATCGCATTTCGACATGCGATTTTCCAATCCCATCGATCTGCACGCGGTGGCAATGCGTTATCCGGAAGTGCCGATCATCGTTCCGCACTTCGGCGCCGGATATTTTCGCGAGGCGCTGATGCTGGCCGATCTGTGCCCCAATATCTACCTCGATACTTCCAGCTCCAATCAATGGATTCGCTACGAGCACCTTGATTTGCGGCAGGTTTTTCGCCGCGCCCTCGACGTTGCCGGGCCAAAGCGTCTACTGTTCGGCACGGACTCGTCGTTTTTCCCGCGAGGGTGGCATCAGCAGATTTTCGAGGAGCAAGCCCGCGCCCTTTACGAGCTGAACGTTAGCGAAGAAGACGCAAAATCAATTTTTAGTGAAAATCTTATGAGAATTCTGGGCCGCTAAAGCAACGATTTATACGTGCAAGTCAGAACTCTCTGGCGGAAAAGACCAGTTCTGGTCTATCCGATCCCTCCCGCGCCGCCGACCGCGATCCTGATAGAAGGTTTTCGATCGTCAGGCAAAACCCGCGTCTTTGAAAACGGATGGACGGAGGACGTCCAAAATTTCGCCCCCGCCGCCATCGCCGCCGCCCCAGTCCAGTTGAACGCCCTGCGCGGCACCCCGATCCCATCCCTGCGCAACGCTGTGATCGCGTTGGTGCGGCCCGATGAGCCGCGCCTTACGGAAGACGACCGGGAACGCCTCTGGCAGGCCTTCCGCGTGCCGGTTTTCGAACAGCGAATCGACGAATCAGGCTGCCTGCTCGCGGCGGAATGTGAGGCTCACAACGGCCTGCATATCGAAGGCGATGTCGCCCCGCGGGAGGGCGAAGTACTAGAGACAGCTCCCTGCGGCTGCGGCCGCGCCACCCCCCGCCTGATCGCCCCGGAAAGAGTAGAAAATCTCCGCAAAGTCGCCGCCTACGCGCGCTGACGTTCATCGCTATAATTAACCTAACTGCGGATGTGGCGAAACTGGCAGACGCGCCAGATTTAGGTTCTGGTTCTCGAAAGGGAGTGAAGGTTCAAGTCCTTTCATCCGCACCAGCTTCGACACCGAACCCCACCGTTAGGGACGGGGACGCTTCCACTCAGTACGCAGTGTAAACTCGACTATATGAGAATTCTCGTCGTCGAGGATGAAAAGCGAATTGCCGATTTCCTGTCGCGCGGCCTGGAAAGCGGGGGCTATGCGGTCGACGTTGCCAACGACGGTTCCACCGCCATCGAGTTCGTCCATAATACCGAATACGACCTCATTATCCTCGACCTTGGCCTGCCCGATATGGACGGCCTCAGCGCCCTTCAGAAAATCCGCAATCGCAAAACCAGTCCTCCAGTGCTGATCTTGAGCGCTCGCGATGCCGTCGACGATCGCGTGAAAGGCCTCGAAGGCGGCGCCGACGATTATCTGGTCAAGCCGTTTGCGTTCGTCGAATTATTGGCTCGCGTCCGCGTGCTCCTGCGCCGCGGTCAGCCGACTCCCGAGCGTCTTCAAGTGGGCGAACTTTCTCTCGATTGCATTCGCCGGAAAGTGACCCGCTCGGGCGAAAACGTCGAGCTCGCGCCCAAGGAATTCAGCATTCTCGAATACCTGATGCGTAATCGCGGCCGCCCGCTGAGCCGCACCATGATCGTCGAGCATGTCTGGGACATGGATTACGACGGCCTGACCAATATCGTTGACGTCTACATCCGCCATCTGCGCAGCAAAATCGACGACAAGTGGCCGGAAAAGATGATACAAACCGTGCGCGGCATCGGCTACATGCTGGATATTCCCGATAAGGCGGGCGAGCGCTCGATCTAAGCTATGGCCCGTTTCACGCGAGTCTTCGGAGTCCGCCAGTTGCGCGTAGGTTTCCTGCGCGGTCTGCGCTTCCGTCTCGCGCTCAGCTACGTTGCATTTTTCGCGATCCTCCTCGCGGCCATCGGCTTCTCGTTCCGCCAGCATCTGAAGAATGAGGTGGAGTCGGATACCCAGGACACGGTCCGATCCGACTGGGAGGCGGTGAAGTTATACCTTCACATCAAGAACGAATACCCGGTCTGGCAAGCTGACCTGACGGACCCTGAAGAAGGTTTCATTGTGGAGCGCTTGCGGCGTGTCTATTTTCTTGCCGACGCCGCCGGCAATGTCGTGCAGATCTCCGATATTTATGAATCCATCGGACCGGATCCTCCGGCCGAAATCGCCCGCATTTTAGCCGGGCCGCTGGCCACGGGCGAATTCCAGATTCGCAACGATAAGGACGGCATACCCTACATGATCGAAAAAGGGTGGATGCACGACGATGACGGGAAGGACAAATATTTTCTCGCCATCGGGCGTTCGCTCGCCATTCAGTATAAGACCGTCGAGAGTTTCACCCGAACCTACCTCCTGCTCGCGCCCGCGATGCTGGTCCTGGCTAGCGTCTTCGGCTGGTGGCTCGCCGGCATCGCCATCCGCCCCGTCAACTCCGTCGCCCATGCGGCGCAGAATGTCACCGGCTCGAATATCACCGTGCAAATCCCCCTTCGCGGCGCCGGTGACGAACTCGATCACCTCATCGACAGCTTCAACCGCATGACGGAGCGCCTCCATCAATCCTTCGAGCAGACCCGCCGCTTCTCGACCGACGTTTCGCACGAGCTGCGTACGCCGATCACAGCCATCCGCGGCCAGCTCGAAGTCGCTCTCTTCACCGCCGAAACGCCTGACCAATATCGCGAGTCGATCATAAACGCGATGGAAGACATCGAAAAATTGTCGAGCATCGTGCGCGCCCTCCTGCTGCTCTCGCAGGCCGAATCCGGACAGCTCGCTTTGCAGAAGGCTCCTCTCGATCTGGCCGATGTGGTCACCGATCTCGTCGACCAGTTCCAGATCCCGGCCGAGGAAAAAAATGTTACGCTGACGTCCACGATTGAGCCGTGCGCGCCGGTCGAAGCTGACCGCACACAGATTGAGCGCCTGCTTTCGAACCTGCTTTCTAACGCTGTGAAATACACGCCGAAGGGCGGATCGATCCGCGTGATCGTGGGTCCCGCGCGCGAACCCGGCTGGACCAAACTTTCGGTCGAGGATACAGGCGTCGGAATTCCCGCCGAAAATCTGCCGCACATTTTCGATCGTTTCTATCGCGTGCGCAACGCGCAGACGAATTCGATCCAAGGCCTGGGTTTGGGATTGAGCTTCGTCGCCTGGATCGTCGAAGCGCACGGCGGCCGTATCGATGTCGCCAGCAACTCCGGTGTCGGCACGCGTTTCACGGTCCTTTTGCCTTCCGGCCCGGAGGCGGTGGAACCTGTGGCCGCCGAGTCCGGTACACTAACGACTAATGAGTCTCGAAATTCGTGAAACTTCGCGCGAAGGGGTGGACATCCTTTCGCTCAAGGGCCGCCTGACTGTAGGCGAGGCCAGCGCTGTGCGCGAAAAAGTCAGCGCCGTTGCCGTGGCTGGCCGTTTCAACATCCTCCTGAACCTAGAACATGTCGAATATATCGATTCCACCGGCCTCGGCGCGCTGGTTATCTGTTTCACCACGCTCAAAAAAGCGGGTGGCGCGCTGAAGCTGGTGAATCCCAACAAGCGCAACGTGGAACTGCTTCTGCTCACCAAGCTGCACACGATCTTCGAAGTTTTTTCCGACGAGCAGGACGCCGTGAACAGCTTTTTCCCCGACCGCGAGATCCGCCACTTCGATATTCTAAGTTTCGTCCAGCAGGAGAAAGACGAGCCGATCACCTGATGTTTCCCCGTCGATCAACCTCCCTCCAAGGCGCGCGATAATGGGCTTATGCAGATGGTGCCAAGCGGACTCGTCCATCAAGCGCAGCTCGATGGAGACATCAAGAGTGCGATCCTAAGGCTGGGCCCTGAAGTTGTTCACGTTGCCTACAGTTTGGGAGCAGATTCAACGGGCGAGCCTTCTATTTTTTTTCGCATTATTCTGACGGATTCGGCAGCAAACGAGGAGGCCATCGCCGATGTGACCCGCGGTATTGCGACCAGCCTTATTGACAAGGTGCAGCCAATTGAGAACTGGGGACTTCACCCCTATTTCAACTTTCGAAGCCATTCCGAACAGTTGAGACGGCCAGACCCCGAGTGGTAGGATGGCATACCACGAAGACCAACTAAAGCAAGCGCTTTAGTTGGTTCATGTCTCGCCCCCGACACAAGCAAGTCTTCGCCGGGCTGTCTCATCCGCCTACTACGCCGTTTTTCACTTCTTAATTTCTGAAGCAACCTCCAACTGGAAAAACGAAAAGCTTCAAGCCGCACTTGGCAGGGCTTATGATCACGGGGTAATGAAGACTGCATCAAACAGCATTTTGAACGCCCGGGACTTTCCATTCCTCGGCGAAAAGGCACAACTAGTGGAGGACCTCCGATTTGTTGCTCGAACGTTCAGTCAGTTGCAAGAAGATCGACATTTCGCGGACTACAATCTCACGAAAGATTTGGACCCTACAGATGCGATCACCCAAGTCAAATCCGCCGAGAACATTTTCAGTATATGGCCCTCCATCCGAGGGGAACAGATCGCGCAAGCATATTTGGTCTCGCTGGTCGTAAAAAATCGCAAGTGATCTCCATCGGGAAGCTGTTAAGATTAATTTGAATGTCTTCGAAAATTTCTGACGTCCTCGGCGGCGCGGCTGCGATTGCGAAAGGGATGGGCATCACCTTCATGGAGATGCTCCAGCCGACCATTACCGAGGATTATCCGGAAGCTCCCGCCAAATTTCAGGAGCGGTTTCGCGGCGTCCATGAGCTCCAGCGCGATGAAAACGGTCTGGAAAAATGCGTCGCCTGTTTCCTTTGCGCGGCCGCCTGCCCGGCCGATTGCATTTATATCGAAGCCGCCGAAAATACCGATCAATTACGCATCAGCGGAGGCGAACGCTACGCCAAGGTTTATAACATCGACTACAACCGCTGCATCTTCTGCGGCTTTTGTGTCGAGGCCTGTCCTACCGACGCTATTACGCACGGCCATGGATTTGAGATCGCCAGCTACAACACATCCACGTTGATTTACCGCAAGGAAAAGATGCTGGTTCCGATTCCCGCCGGCGCGCAATTCCCTCTGAAAGCCGACGCCCCACCCGACGACGCAAGCCACTAATACGGGCGCCTCTTACGGCAGATTGAATTCACTCCGAATCGACTCCGCGTTCTTAATCGCCTGCGCCTGAAAATTACTCTTGATGGCCGAGCATCGTCTCCAGTACGCTAGTGCGTCCCGGGCGCGCGCTGGATTGGCGTCCGCCAGATGATAATTCGCGACCCCCAGGTGATATAGCGCCGTCGCCTCCTGGTCGCCGGTCAGCACCGGCAGCGCCGCCCGCAGCATCTGGTCGGCGCGCCCATACTGTGCAGTCAGGCTGCTTGAAACGCCGCCCATGTAGTCCGCCGTGCCCATCAGATGGGATTTTTTCTTCTCCCAGTCTTCCTCTCCCAGATTTGCCGGACGCGCCTTCTTCGCTAAAACCTCGACGACATGCGCCGAATGGATAATGATCTTTTCGCGCGCCTCGTCCCGGCCGAAATGATATTCCGCCACCGCCATCAGCATATCGACGTTGTCGGGATCGTCGGCCAGTGTCTTATCAGCCAACTCCAGCGCTTTGTCCATCTGGTTCAATTTTTTGTAGAGCACAAAGCACTCGGCCGGAATATTCTCCACGTACGGACTCTTCGGATTCCTCTCCTCCAGCTCTTGTAACAACTTCAGGCGCGTCGCCGGATCCTCCGTCTGCTGCGCAATCGAGTAGAAGCTGTATTCCGCGTACAACCGCGTCTGCTCCGCGTCTGCGGCGTTGCGGCCGCCTTTGGCCGCGACCTCTGACGCGATCCGCCAGGTGCAGTCCGCCCATTTCGAAATATCGTCACGGCTGGCTTTGCTCTCCGCTGCCTTGAGCGAAAGCTTCGCAGCGTCAAGGTTACCCGGTTCGAGCGCCACCCGCTTGTCACCGATGCGCATCGCCTCATCCCACGCTTTCTCTTTCATGTAAGCTGGCTGGAGCTGATCGTAAACCCATGCGATGGCCGGATTCCCCGGATATTGCACGCTGAATTGCTCCATATAGTGGAGCTTTTCCAAAGGATCTTCTTCCTGCTGAATGTGCTGGATCAGCAGGCCCTCCCTTGTTTCAGGGTCGTAGACAGGCTTTGGGCGTTGTGCCATCGTCAGGCTTTTGAGAGCCATCAGAATGAGTAGCGGCCTCAGCAACTTATTCACCGTTCACTCCTTCTAACATGGTGTAATATATAATCTCTTTCGGTTGATTCGCGAAGAAGCTTTAATACGATAACCTTAGCCACAGACCAAAACTATCTATGATTCTCCCTGCAACGACTCTTGCCAGTCTTCTTCTTTTGATCCTGACCTTGTTTTGTTGGGGCTCCTGGGCGAACTCGCAAAGACTAGTCTTCAAGTGGCGCTTCGAGCTGTTCTACTACGATTTCACCCTGGGCTTGGCTGCCTGCCTTCTGATCGCCGCCTTTACCCTTGGCTCTATGAATTCCCAGGAGTTAACGGTCTCCGACAACATGATGATCGCCGGCTATCGCAAGATGGCCTACGGCGTCGCCGCCGGCGTGCTCGTGAATCTGGCCTACATGCTGCTCGTCGCAGCCACTTCCTTGTCGGGCATGGCGGTCGCATTCCCCCTTTCCTTCGGTATCGGACTGGTGGTCATGTCGGTCACCAATTTTATTTCGAATCCGCAGTCGGCCAACATATTATTGCTCTTCGGCGGTCTGGTACTGGTGCTGATCGCGGTACTGGTCGATATCATCGCCTACCGCTCTCACCTTGACGCCCTAGCCGCCGCATCCAAATCGGGTCCGATGCTGGATCCTCGCACCAAACTGCCTGTGCGGACGCCCATCGCCGCCCGCGGCATCGTCCTCAGCATTTTGAGCGGCATCGCAATGGGTTTCTTTTTTCCCCTGGTCGATTCCAGCCGCGGCGGAGATAACGGCGTCGGTCCGTACGGCCTGGCTGCGCTGATCGGCGGCGGCATGTTCTTTTCTACTCTGATCTACGTGCCGTTCTTCATTAACTTCCCCGTGCAGGGCGATCCGGTGCAGGTGCGCGATTATTTCAAGGGCGCGAAAAAGCAGCACTTTTGGGGCATTTTCGGCGGATTCGTCTGGGCCGTGGGCCTTCTCACCGCGCTGGTCGAAGCAGCCGCGCCTCCGGCGGTCCGGACTGGCCAAGCGCTCGCCTTCGGCCTGGTCCAAGGCGCTCCGATCCTGGCGGCGTTATGGGGAATCCTGGTCTGGCGGGAGCTCAAAGGCTCCGCCCAAGGCGTCAAGATGCTGTTGCTGGGAACCTTTGTCTTATATCTTGCCGGTTTGACGATGATCTCACTCGCGTCCGTCTACGCCTCAAAGTAACCCCGCCTGCACGTTTCCCAACCCGCGAACGTCTAACATAGCAAGTAGGACTGTGTTCCCGAAGTTTCTCATTGCATTCGTGACCGCGTTACCGGCCTTCGCCGGCGAATACGCCGTCCTCTCCACAGGCTTCCGAATTCACGCCGAACGCCACGAGGTGGAAGGATCGAACGTTAAATTATTCACCAAAGAGGGAATGATCGAAGTCCCCTCCAGTTCCGTCGAGTCGTTCGAGGCCGAGGAATACGTGCCTCCAGCCCCAGTTCCTATCCCAGCCCCAACAATTACCGCCGCCGTTACCGCGCCTGCTCCGCCGAAGTCCACGGATCCCAAGGTTTTAGTCCACGAAGCAGCCATCCGCAATTCCCTGCCTCCGGCTTTCGTAGCGAGCGTCGCCAAAGCGGAGTCGGCCATGAAGCAGAGCGCAATTTCGCCGAAGGGAGCCATCGGAGTCATGCAATTGATGCCCGGCACCGCGAAAGCGCTCGCCGCCGATCCGCACGATACCGAGCAAAACATCGACGCCGGCACCCGCCTGCTTCACGACCTGCTCGTTAAATACGATGGCGACGTCGTCAAGGCTCTAGCCGCCTACAACGCCGGTCCCGGCGCAGTCGACCGCTACAACGGCCTTCCGCCGTACCGGGAAACACAGCAATACGTAAATAAAGTAATCACCGACTATCAAAAAAACGGCGGCCAATAACCCCCGCCATTAGTCGGCCTGCTTATAGGCGTTCTCCAAAACCGCCAGCGCCTTCCCCACGCTCTCTTCGTTCTCCACTTCAAAAGCCTTCCATTCTTGCCCGTCTTTATAAGCGATTGAGTTGGGAACTTCCAGCGACCTCTTATCCGGCAGCATCGCGAAAACCACCCCGCTCCGGTACACCGCGCGGAAGCCGAACATCAGCCGCGTGCTCACCTCAGGCCATCCCGACACTTCTTCCGCCAGCAATGCATACACCCGTCTCATCTCCTCCGGGACAGGAACCAGCTTTGGCCGTGTGCGCGCCCTTGACATGTTGACCTAAAATGTAATTATCGAATGATCTTTGACTTCGAGTCTTTCTCCACCCGTCATATTGGTCCTGACCCAACCGAACGCGATGCAATGCTGAAAGCCACCGGAGCCGCGTCCCTGGACGCGCTCATCGAGGAAGTGATTCCGCAGCGCATTCGTCTCTCTCGTGAACTGCAACTGCCGCCCGGCCAGAGCGAATATGAATACCTCCGCGAACTCCGTTCCCTCGCCGCCCGCAATGAGATTTTCAAGTCTTGTTTAGGCCTTGGCTATTCGGATTGCATCACGCCCAGCGTCATTCTGCGCAACGTGCTCGAAAACCCCGGCTGGTATACGCCTTACACCCCCTATCAGGCGGAGATGGCGCAAGGCCGTCTTGAAAGCCTGCTCAATTTTCAAACCGTCGTTCGCGATCTCACCGGCATGGAGGTCGCCAACGCCTCGCTGCTCGATGAAGCGACCGCGGCCGCGGAAGCGATGACCCTTCTTCATCGCGTTCATTCGAAAAGCACCCAGAAATTCTTCGTTGCCGACAGTTGTTTTCCACAAACGATCGACGTCCTGCGCGCTCGCGCCGAGCCTCTGGGCATTGAACTGGTCGTCGCCGACTGGCGCAACGCGGATCTGACCGGCTGTTTCGGCGCACTCCTCCAAAACCCGGATGAAGCAGGCCATCTTCACGATCTGCGCGAATTCATTGCCGAAGCGAAGCGAGCAGGCGCATTAGTAGCCGTCGGGTCGGACCTGCTGAGCCTGACTCTTCTCACACCGCCCGGCGAAATGGGCGCCGACGTCGTGTTCGGCAATTCCCAGCGCTTCGGAGTCCCTCTCGGCTACGGCGGTCCTCACGCGGCCTTTTTCGCGACCCGCGAAAAATACGTGCGCCAAGTTCCAGGACGCGTCATCGGCGTATCGGTCGATGTGCATGGCAACACCGCCTATCGCATGGCTCTGCAAACCCGCGAGCAGCATATTCGCCGCGAGAAAGCGACCTACAACATCTGTACCGCGCAAGCCTTGCTGGCCAACATCGCCGCCATGTACGCCGTCTATCACGGGCCGCAAGGACTCACCGCGATCGCCCGCCGCGTCCACGGTTTCGCAAAGCTGCTGGAGCGCGAATTATCAAAGGCCGGCGTCGCCCAGCGCAACGAATTATTCTTCGATACGCTGCGTCTGGAACCGCCCGCGGGCACGCTCGAAAAAATCCGCAGCGCCGCGCAGGAAGCCCGTATCAACTTCCGTTATCGCGACGACGGCACGATCAATGTCGCGCTCGATGAAACCACCGATGCGCGAGATCTGGAAGCGATCTTGAAGGCCTTCGCCAAAGGCACCGGCGCCAATGTTCAAGTCGATTTCTCGCCTGCCGGACTCGTAACCGAATATCCGAAAGGCTTCGCCCGCACCTCGGATTTCCTGACGCATCCCGTCTTCAACACCCATCATTCGGAAACGCAGATGATGCGTTACATCCGCGGCCTGGAGCGCAAAGATGTCGGTCTCGATACGTCGATGATCCCTCTCGGCTCCTGCACCATGAAGCTGAATGCGGCTTCTGAAATGCTGCCCGTCACCTGGCCCGCGTTCGGGAAATTGCATCCCTTCGTCCCGGTCGAGCAGGCCGCCGGCTACCAACAAATCTTCAAGGAACTGGAGCAGGCCTTGTGCGAAATCACCGGATTTGCCGCGGTTTCTTTGCAGCCCAACGCCGGATCGCAAGGCGAATTCGCCGGCTTGATGGTCATCCGCGCGTATCACATTGGAAACAGCCAACCCCATCGTGATGTAATCCTGATTCCTGCCTCCGCGCACGGAACCAATCCAGCCAGCGCCGTAATGGCCGGTATGCGCGTGGTGGTCGTGAACAGCACCGCCGAGGGCAACATCGACGTCGCCGATCTCAAATCGAAAGCCGAGCAGCATCGCGAAAATCTATCGGCCCTGATGGTGACCTACCCATCCACACACGGCGTCTTCGAAGAAAGCATTCAGGACATCTGCGCCATCATCCACACGAACGGCGGCCAGGTTTATATGGACGGCGCCAACATGAACGCGCAAGTCGGCTTGACCAGCCCCGCCGCCATTGGTGCCGACGTGTGCCATTTAAATCTGCACAAGACCTTCGCGATTCCCCACGGCGGAGGAGGCCCCGGCATGGGCCCCATCGGCGTCGCCGCCCATCTCGCGCCCTTTCTGCCGAGCCATCCCATCATAAAAACCGGCGGCGCTCAGGCAATTCACGCGCTATCCGCCGCGCCGTGGTCCAGCGCCAGCATCCTCCTGATTTCCTACGGCTATATCAAAATGCTAGGTGGCGACGGCATGACCGACGCGACAAGATTCGCCATCCTCAACGCCAACTACATTAAATCGCGCCTGGAAAAGCATTATCCGGTGCTCTACGCCCGCGAAAACGGCCGTGTGGCCCACGAAATGATCTTCGATCTGCGTCCGTTAAAAGCCCAAAGCGGCATCGATGAAACCGACGTAGCCAAGCGCCTGATGGACTACGGCTTCCACGCCCCGACGGTGTCTTTCCCGGTTGCCGGAACACTGATGATCGAGCCCACCGAGAGCGA
>Ga0116129_1000108_pt1 | contig 60457 bp, 36 predicted proteins | sample June2015DPH_17_2_FD_89732 | JGI IMG/M metagenome (GOLD analysis project Ga0116129, IMG submission 89732) | Peatland microbial communities from SPRUCE experiment site at the Marcell Experimental Forest, Minnesota, USA - June2015DPH_17_10 | ecosystem: Environmental > Terrestrial > Soil > Wetlands... | reverse complement strand
GCAGCCGCCTCGATAGTGCCGCCAGGACGCAGGGCGGGGTGGCGAACTGCCCGTTACCAGGGCGATTGGATCAGGATCTCGAAGCGGCACGGGCGTGCCTCCCGGATGGAACCAATCCGTACATAAAAATAAATGACGGCTTTCGGCTGCGGTTTGCGAAATAGTTAGTTAAGGTAAGTTAGTCGGGAGAGAAGAAACGGAAGTCAGTCCCTCTGGCCCACGTCCGGCGAGACTCTATCCTCTCAGCGTGACGGCGCCAGCTTGTCTTGGCCATGAATGGAGCCCTTCGATGCACCCTCGCACTCGCGTTACGACCATGCCAGCAGCCCTGCCGCCGACGTGCACTTCATGTGTTCCCGGAAAACGCGCCACTAACCCGGTCGCGGCGCTTCTTATACTTATCGGTCTCGGGCCGAGCCTGGCCGCGCAGCAATACTGCGTAAGCGGACTGATTACGTCGGTTCCACTCTGCAGCGGCTGTAGCTTCCAGATCGGCAATCCGGTGGCGATGACTTTCGCAGTACAACCCAGCAGCATTGACTGTGCCGCCACCTCCATCAGCTCGAATTGCAGCGCCAACGCCACGTTTAGCGCGCAGATCGGAGGGCTATACTGGAGCGGGCAAAACCTTCAACTCTCCTATTCAGGCACGGTTAGCTTTTCCGCTATCGCGGCTCCAGGCATCAGCAGCTATACGCGCGTGATCCTGATGGGGTCCGGCACTCTATCGCCTGCCCCCAGTCCGGCGCCGCCGAATCTCGCTCTGTCGGGCAGTGTATCGCTGCTCTCTTTCCCGGGGAATCTGCTCGTGAACGGCATGCTTCCCGCTGCGTTGCCGTCGCCCGAAGCGGTGGCTGGGTCGAACTCAGACGCGAGCTTTGGGATTTCGTCGGCGGGCAACGCTTCCTTCTCTTACACAGGCCAGAACTGCGCGGCCGCGAGCCCTGCTTTGCCAACCGTCAACGCGGGCGGCGTGGTCCCCTTATATAGCTCCGCAAACACGATTCAACCCGGCTCGTGGGTTTCCATCTTCGGAAGCAATCTCGCAGCTTCCGCGACAACCTGGAACGGCGATTTTCCCACTTCGCTCGGCGGTACAAGCGTGACGATTGACAACAGGCCTGCGTATCTGTGGTACGTGAGTCCAGGTCAGATTAACCTACAGGCCCCTGACGATTCTGCCACGGGAAGCGTTAGCGTGGTGGTGACGACCGGCGCCGGGAGTGTAACTTCCAGCGTTACCCTTGGCGAGTTTGGTCCTTCATTCAGCCTGTTGGACGGCAAGCACGTGACCGGCATCATTCTCAGATCGGACGGGTCCGGAGCATACGGCGGCGGGACCTACGACATAGTCGGTCCCACCGGTACGTCGCTGGGTTACAAGACGGTCGCAGCACGGGGGGGGGACGTGCTGGAAATCTTCGGCGTCGGCTTCGGTCCCACAAGTCCTGTAGTGGATGCAGGCAAGGCCTTTTCCGGCGCCGCGCCCACCACGAATCCGGTCGAATTGTCGATAAACAACGTGGCAGTGACGCCTACATTTGCCGGGATCACTTCGGCCGGGCTCTATCAAATCAACCTGACGCTTCCGTCTGGCTTAGGCTCCGGCGATGTGCCGCTGCAGGCCACAGTGGGTGGCGTCCAAACGCCGTCCGGCGTCGTGCTATCTGTCCAATAGCTCGATCGTACCGACCGCAAACTAACGGGCGCCGTCGTTGCCCTTTTTGGCAACCGTCGCCGCCGCGTCAAGCCGCGCGCCCAATTCCTCGAAACCGGGCCGGGGTCCCTGCCATTCCAACTCGTCAACGTCATCGAAGAGCGCAATGCCCGTCTGAAGAGTTGCGAGCGTCCGGAATAGCAATGCGCGGTCGCGCTCGTCGGAGAGCGTCTGTGCGAGGGCGCTAGCGTGGGCGGCGTTCACGCGCCACTCGCGCCAGTCCGGCGGGATGGATTCGAGATGGACATACTTGGCGAGAACAGCAGCCGACGACTTCGCTCCCCAGCCCGGCAGACCGGGATACCCGTCTGCGGCGTCGCCGACCAGCGCAAGGTAATCGGGGATCGATTCCGGCGAGACTCCGAACTTTTGAATGACGCCGGCCTCATCGAGCGTCACCCGCGTGCGACGATTTAGTTGAACGACTCTCGCGCCGCGAACGCATTGTGCGAGATCCTTATCGGGCGTACAGATAATCACGCGTTCGACCCGCGCGTCCCGAGCCGCAATGGTTGATGCGGCCGCCAGCGCGTCGTCCGCTTCGAACTCCACCATAGGCCAGACAACCAGGCCCGCAGCGGAGAGTACTTCTTCGAGCAGCTCGAATTGGGCCAAGAGATCCGGCTCAATCCCTTCGCCGGTCTTATAGCCGGGCCATAACCCGTTGCGGAAGGACTCGATGACATGATCGGTCGCGACGGCAACGTGCGTGGCGCCTCCGCGAATCATGCCCAGAACCGATGCGAGCACGCCTCGCACCGCGGCGACCTCGCGACCGTTGCGATCCCGCGCGGACGGCAGCGCGTAGTAGTGCCGGAACAACTCGTAAGTGCCGTCGACCAGATGAACTTCCAAGCTGCGCGACTCCATCACAACTTTAGCGGATCGGAACATCTCCATCCAACAATCGCCGGAGGCATTGTTTCATTTGTCGCTCGGCATTGCTAGCCGATGCCGGCGGAAAATGGTCCTTGTCCAAGCTCTACTTGCGAGCGGCGCCAACCACGTTGCGCTCAACATAACGAACGATCGCCGGTGTCAGTCGGGGTAAGTCCGGAAGAAAGCGCACAGACAGGCGTACCATGTCCGGGTCAGGCGGATCTCCATTCGGGTTAGGCGGCGGATCGACAAGCAGGATCGCGGCTCGTGCTATTGGCTTGTCGTTTTTCCCTAGCAATGAATCGAAGTTTCCCAAACCCTCCGTTTGAGCCGGAGTTTTGTACTCAACGATCGTTTTACCTATGTACTCCAGAGTGTCTTTCGGATAAGGACCGGACGGAATCGGGAGATCAATCCCATCCAGGGCGCGGATAGCAATTGCTCTGTAGGCCGGAAAAACTCGTGCGATTATCTGTGCAATGTCATATCGTCCAGAGGTCCCACCGTTCATGTGCTCGATCTCAATCGCCGATCCTTCGAGGCCCTCCCATCCCGACATGCTTTGGTGGATTGGTTTGGGACTCAAAAACATGGCGTAGCCACTGGAGCCGGAGACTCCTTCGCAATACCACCCGCGCGGGGCGAGGAGCCCGATTCCATCCGCAGATGTGTAATAAGCGAGCGCCTGGGCATCTTTGGGGCTTATCGCCACAGATCGATTTGTACCCTTCGGCGCTTCCAGCGTCCCGATTTGGCCGGATGATGCACACCCGACGAATGGAACGGAAATCGCAGCTCCTTGGGGGTTCGCCGCAACGCCGGTTGTTTGCGCGAACAGAGGAGATCGCACATGAAGCGCCAGGATTATTCCCGCTGTCACAAACAGGAAGAAATCCAGCCAGAGTCTCATGGCTGAAGCTTACTACGATTTCGCTGCCGCACGAACAATTTCACTGCTGTCGATTGTTAGGTCGCGCAATCAGCTCTCGGATTCCGCATGCAGTGGTTTCGGCTTTGCTTGAAGCCGCGCGCTTCTCCTGACGGGCGAGATTGGAGCTTGCTGGAGGCTGCGGAGGGCACAGACGGCTCCCACAAGGTCGATGGCTTGATGTATCATATCCGCAAACCGGGAGGCAAACGGAAATCCCGGTTGGAATAACGTTCTCCGACAGGGCCCTGACGATGGACTACCTGGCCGAACTTGCCGACGCGTATCTTCAATCTAAGAAGAAAACCGGGAAGCCGTTCGAGGCACTCGACAAAGCGCTCGACTCAATTCCGGGCTACGCAGCGGCTACCCAAATGGGTCGAGAGCTTACCATCAAGCTCTTGCACGAAGAGCCGACTCTCGCCGTGAACGTCGCGAAAGAGATCAACTATTACCCGCTCTTTATTGAGCGCCTGGCCGACGATATCCTTGACTGGCTCGCAAACCAATCCCGTTCTCTGCGATTGCAAGTGCAGTCTAAGCGGTACACAAACTGGTTAATCAGCGATGACGTCTCTCCGCGCCCGGAGTCGGAAATCATGCGAGGTCTGGTGGAGGAGCGAAAGGAAATTCTCGCCAGGCTGACCATACTGGAGACGCACGGCCTCACAGCGGACGAACTCTACGAATATCTGGTGGAACCAGGGCCGCGGCGGCCTGCCATAAAGCTCAAGTTGATGGGCTGCCTCCTTGGGCGCCGCGAGCTGGTTGACCGGGCGATTGATCTGACCAGGGCGGCCGTCCCATTCACCTTGATGCTGAAGCGCGAATTGGAAGACATCTCGACGGTCCGCCAGGCCCACGGATTCGAAGGTCCCCAATCGGCGGCCGCCGGCAACCGGTACCCTCCGTGGCATGCGCTGGAGAAGGAACTGGTCGGGCTCTCCCTTTCGGGCGGCGGCATTCGCAGCGCCACGTTTAATCTCGGGGTGCTGCAGGGACTTGCCGAGCTGAACCTGCTGAGCCGTATCGATTACATCTCAACCGTTTCCGGAGGCGGCTACATCGGCGCCTGGCTGGCCGGGCGGATTCTCCGCGAGACCGCCCAGCGGATCGAAGCCGCCCAGGCGATCCAAACAGCCGATGCCGGGCAAGCGGTTCCAACTGCTCCGGCGACCCAGGCAGTTCCTGCAGTCCGAGCGGCCCAAGGGGCGCAGGCGGCGCAACCGGTCCAAGCCCTGGAATCGGCACCAGCGGCCGGAACGGTCCAGCCGATCGAAACAGTCCAGGCGACTCAAGCGGTCCGAGCAATTGAAGCTTCTCTTTCCTTGAAGCAGTCCCCAAACCCGGCCCTGCGTGACGGGCGGCCGATCCAGTTCCTCCGCGAATACAGCAACTACCTGACGCCGCGGACGGGATTCTTCAGCGCCGATACGTGGACGATGGGCGTGACCTGGTTACGGAACACCCTGTTGAACCAGTTGATTCTGGTAATTGCGCTGGCGGGTTTGCTGCTGATCCCGCGGGTTATACACGAAGTCGCGTTTCCCGCGCAAGCGGCCGCCTGGAAATGGGACGGCGGAATCGCCCTCATTTGCGTATTCATCTGGTGCGTGGGGGGCAATCTCAGCCGGGTGGGCCGTATCCCGAATGCGGCGGGCCAGGCAAATCCTTCGAAGAACCACTGGCTGACCGTTCAATCGAGGATCCAGGTTCTTGCGGTGCTTCCCCTTTTATTGCTCATATCGCTGGCGGTCACACGCTTCTACTCGGTTGTCTACAGCCCTCCCGGATGGTGGATTCCCGCCGGTCTTTTGCCTCACGGCACAGATGCGGAACGCCACTTCGCCTGGATCTGCTGCCTCTTTGGAGCGGCCTGCGCACTGGTTCTGTTTCTGGTGGGGACCTTCGGCGGGTATGAAAGATGTATGCGCGAGCGGAGTATGGGAGGAAGCCGCGCGCTGGCGATCGTAACCAATGCGATAGCCATCATCGGCTCGTTGTTCACAGGCGCCGCCGTCGCGTTTCTGGCGTGGTTTTGGGCGAAGCTGATCCGATCGTTGGCGCTCGCGCTGACGCCCGGCTGGTTCCTGCCTCATCTGCCCGATTCGGTACGCCACATGGCGTTCGGCAGCGTGTTGATCGCGCTATGTATTCTGGCGCTGTTGACGGCGATCGGGGAGCTTTGGCGCTTCCAGGAGCGCCGGAGGGGCCGAACCACAGGACCGTCACACCGGAAAATGCTGAAAAACGCGCTGGCGTGGGCACTGGGCGGCATTCTGGGAGTGGCGGCACTCTGGTTTGTGGGTCACGTTTATCCCGACAGGTACGTTCCCGCGTGGTTCCCGGCCGATCCTGGATCGCCGGAGCGCCCGGTAGCCTTTCTATTGTGGTTGACGGTTTCGATCCTGTTCGTGTTTTCCGGATATATCCAGCGCCTTGCGGATGAACTGTGGTTTGCGGGCGAGAATGGAAAAAAGCTCGCGCAACGAGTGCTCACGTACTCGCTGCTGGGCATGGCGGTTCTATTAGCGAGCGCCGCCGGCGCTGGCCTGCTATGGTTGGCGGGGAGTGCGTTCTTCGCGTGGGCTCCTCAAAAAGCGGGAGAGTGGCACGTACTGACATTCGGGCCTCCGCTGGTCATCCTGTTGATCTCCCTGATCGTGGCCCTTCATTTGGGAATCCTGGGATCGAGACTCGTCGATTACCACCGGGAGTGGTGGTCCCGCTTCATCGCGTGGTGCATGATCTATTCGTTGGCGTGGCTGGCGCTGTTCACCGTCAGCGTTTATGTCCCGCTGCTCTACGCATCCTCGATGGCGGCCACACGGGAATGGGCCATCTCCGGCCTTAGCGCTACATGGGCCATCGCCACAGCCGTCGGCGTGTTGGCGGCACGAAGCCCCAGAACCAGCGGAAAGCCGCAACAGACGCAGAACGGGAACGGCCAGTCGGCCTTTGCGTCGGCCGTGTCGGCCGCGGCGCCGTACGTATTCATCGTGGGACTGCTGACGGCAGTCTCGGTGAGCCTGGAACAACTGCTCCGCGGCCTCCTGGTCGGCGGCGTCCCCGACTGGAACAGCGTACATGGCGCATATTGGGGAGATCTGGAGACCATTCAGCAAAGCCTGGGAAGCGGGCTCATGTGGACTGCTCTGGGATGCCTGGCGCTCTCCTACTTTATCTCCACACGCGTCGACCTGAACGAATTCTCGATGCACAACTTCTATCGGAACCGTTTGGTGCGCTGCTATCTGGGCGCGTCGCGGCTCTCCCGCCTGCCCGACAACTTCATTCAGTTCGATGAGAGCGATGAGATTCTCCTGAAGGACCTGACCGTATCCAACCCTTCCAGACCTTACATGGGCCCGTATCCAATCCTCAATACGGCCTTGAACCTGGTGGCCGGGGGTGAGTTGGCGTGGCAGGAACGCAGGGCGGCATCCTTCGTCTTTACGCCCCGCTATTGCGGGTACGACGTCCGTCAGACCATGGCGACGCGCTTACCCGACCGGAACGCGGGGCCGGAAGCATACCGGCCAACCGAGCACTACGCCTATCCCGACGCCGGCCCCTCTCTAGGGATTGCGATGAGCATTTCGGGGGCGGCGGCGAGCCCGAATTCGGGGGCGACCACGTCGGCGGCATCGTCTTTCTTGATGACCGTATTCAACGCGCGGCTGGGCTGGTGGCTCGGCAATCCCCGGAAAGAACGCTGGTGGCAAAGCTCCAGTCCGGGTGCGTTTGGTCTATTCTATTTATTCAACGAGCTGACGGGCGGCGCCAACGACGAGAGCTGGTACGTCAACCTCTCCGACGGCGGACATTTCGAGAACTTGGGGGTCTACGAGCTCGTTCGGCGGCATTGCCGGTACATTGTAGTTTGCGATGCCGGCCAGGACGGAGCTTTTGCGCTGGAGGATCTGGGAAACGCGATCCGCAAGTGCAGGGTCGATTTTGGCGTGGAGATCGAGATGCGACTGGACCAGATCCGCGACGTAGATGCCAATCGCAACAGCCGGTCGCATTGCGCGGTGGGAACCATCCGTTACCCCAATGCTCCCGCGGCTGTGCGCGAGGGCAAGCTGGTATATCTGAAGTCGAGCATAACGGGAGACGAAGACTTCGACGTGCTCGAGTATCACCGTCGCGTGCCGGCATTCCCACACGAAACAACGGCCGATCAGTGGTTCAACGAATCGCAGTTCGAGAGTTACCGCAGCCTGGGCCGCCACATCGCTCTGACCACCTTCACGCCGGCCGGGCGCACGGCCGCAGACGGAGGCGATTCCCCGAACGGAACACCCTGGAATAAGCCGGAGTATTTTCAGACGCTGGGCAAACACTGGTACCGTCCGAGCGAGAACTTCGAGAAGAAGGCGCTGAAGCACGCCGAGATCTATGCGGAAATTATGGAGCGTCTGCGCAAACTGCCCGGCCTGAGCAGCCTGGATTACGATCTGTTCGGAAAGATCATCGTGGAACCCGGGTCCCTTCCCAGGGAACTCAATCGGGACTCCTTCTACGTGGTCAACTCGCTGATCCAGCTCATGGAGAATGTGTATGCCGATCTGGATTTGGAGCATGAGTGGGACCACCCCCGGATAGAGGGCTGGAGAAGCGCTTTCCAGAGATGGGCGAACTCGCCGAGCTTCCACAAAGTCTGGGAGATCAGTCGAGCGACTTACTCCAGCCGGTTCCAGCGGTTTTACGAAGATCGCCTCACGAACGCCGATAGAGTTTCCGGGAGCTGAGAAATCTATCGTCGGGCGACACCGCTACGGCAATGATCTGCCAGCGGATTCCTCAACGTTGCGCGCCAGGAGGATCAATTTCGACGGTTAATGTTAATCATCGGCGTGCGGATGGATCGCCCGTGGGCGGGGGCGCGTGGTCTTCGCTCGCTGGCGCGCCGAGCAGTTCCGTTAAGACCGGCTTCAGCGCATCCGCCCAGACTCGATATCCATTCAACAAGGGATGCAGCTTGTCACGATCGTTCATCATGCCGTCGTGGAGTTTCCCATCATGTTCGGCGAGCCGGTCGTTAATGTTCAGATACCGGATCTTCCGGCCGTCCGCCATAGCTGCCAGGTTGGCGTTGATTCTCTCGATCTCCGGCATTACAGCTAAGTTATCGTTGCGTGGAAAGATGCCCATCAGGATGATGACCGCGTTTGGAGCCTTCGATTGCATGACGCGGACCACGGCTTCCAGGCCCTTTGTCACATTTGCCGCAGTCCTCTCGGCGCCTTCGGGCGGAACTGTGTTGCCAACATTATTAGTCCCGGCTAATAGTACAATCACCTTCGGATCGACGTCATCCAACTCACCGTTTTCCAGCCGCCAGAGGATGTTCTCAACCCGATCGGCGCCCCATCCGAAATCCGCCGCGTTCCATCCGAAGAAGTTCTTCTTCCAGTTTTCAAGCAGCTCCGGATAGTCTGTAGCGCCCCACCTGCGAGTGATGGAATCACCTTCGAAATAGACGTCTATGCGGCCCTGTTTGGATTTGGCGAGAAGCTGTTCGTGCGCGATCTGGGAATTCTTGTCCGTTCTCGGCGCCGGCCGGTCCGCGGAAACCGTCTGGGCCGGAAGCAGCGATATCAACGCTATCGCCGCTATCGCCGCCAGGACGGTCTTCACACGCGACCGCCCGGACGCGCACGGTGCAGGAACTTGTCGGCCCACGGAATAAAGTATTTCCAGTTCGGCGCGTCGGTATGTCCACCGTCGTGCTGGCGCCACGCAAGCTGCCCATCGAGCAGCCCGGTGTTCACCGGCGGCATCTTGGCGGTGCGATAGTCCGCGGTAACGCTGAGATCCTTCGCGCCGAGTAAGCGGAACACCGGCTCGGCGGCTACGGCTGCCATGAAGCTGCCCTGATGATCGAGCCACTTTGCGTCGCCCTTCTCCGGTACGCCGTAGCTGACGAAGGTCGGGCGCGGCGCGCAGAGCGCGAGCAGTTCGTGAGCGTCCACCGGCAGGTCGCCCGGCGTCTTGCTTCCGAAAGTCGCTTCGGATGCGCCGTACTTCAGGAAATTTCCGGCCATCCAGTGATATTCACCGGACCCTGTAAGGTTCTCGACAGCCTCACCCCAGTTGCGTCGATGAAGCTTCGCTCCACCCTCACCGGAGGAACCGATCAAAACCACCGCGAAACGCGTATCGAAGGCCATCGTCACGAGGGCGGCTTTGCCAAAACGCGAGACACCCTCGATACCGACCTGTTTGGCATTCACGGCCTGGTTTGTTTCGAGATAGTCGAGGCCGCGTGATGCGCCCCATCCCCAGGCCCGCAGCGCGCCCCAGTCGTCGGGCTTACGCGGCTGACCCTTGTTCACCAAGCCAATAATTCCTTTGGTCAGACCGGCGCCATTATCGGCCTGAATGCTGCCTGGGTTGATGGAGGCAAATCCCCAACCATCGGCGATGAGTTGCTCGGTTGCGGGCAGGTCGGCGTTCGCCGGAGGCGCCACGGGTCCACGGCCACCGGCAGGCGCGCCGCGTCCTGGCGCTCCACCGCGTCCGGGGAATACCGGCGCGGGAAACGCGACCTCGGGAATGGTGCGGCCGCCGAACATCATCATTACGGGCACGGGTCCTTTAGCGTCAGCGGGGAGAACCAACGTCATTTGGATATCGACCTGTATGTCCGGGTCCGACGAATTGTCGACATGGCCGAGAAGCTGCTTTCCGATGACAGGATGGTTGCCGACCATTGCCTCGGCGGTCTTGGTAACCTCCCAAGTCACCTTTGGAGTGGCCTTTGGGATTCGTCCCAGCACCTCACGCTCGAAGTCTTCGACAATTTCAGGCCGGCGCTGATTCCACCACTTGGCGGCCGTAGTAACCTTTTTGCCATTCTTTAGCGTGAGAACCTCAGGCAGATTCGGAAATGGATTCGCCGTGGCCTCGTCGTAGTTGGCGTGGTTCGGCGCGCTCTCAGTGCCGCTGGGGCCCGGGCGAAGCGCCTTGATTCCGAGCTGATCCATCATGTTCTGGTGATCTTCGGCGGCGGTCCAGTTCTTTGTGTCGACCGCGCTTTGGGCTGACACACTGAGGACAACGGCGACTGCCGCAACAAGGGAGAATGCCGATCTGAGACGCTGTCGATTCACACTAAATAAGAGATCACATTTTGTTCGATCACGCAACAAACTTGCGCCACGCCGTTTCCGCAATTGGGACTTCGGGGCTCGGGCCGCCGGACTCACTTCACCGCCTTCCAATTTTAGGTGTCAATGGGTGTCCATCTCGCCGTGCCGCCGCCGTTCCGCCGGTGGGCGTATCTACCTATAGGTTCCGCAACTGGCACTTGGCGCCGCACACCCCACCTCGCTACCATGGCTCATGCAAAATAACCTGGCGGCGGTGACCCTGTTCTTCGGCATCCTCGGCGCCCTTTCCGCACCGGCCCCCAGTCTGGCAAAGGACTCTCCGATCGCGATCAAAGTCGTCATCGTGACCATGTTCGAAGCGGGCGCCGACACGGGTGACCGCCCCGGCGAGCTGCAGTATTGGGTGGAACGTAATCATCTCGACAAGATCCTTCCGTTTCCGCAGGCCTACCACGACCTACGGATGAATCGCGACGGAGTCCTCGCCGTGCTCACCGGCGTGGGGACGGCTAAAGCCGCCGGCAGCATCATGGCTCTTGGACTCGACCCGCGCTTCGATCTGCGCAAGGCCTACTGGATCGTCGCAGGCATCGCTGGCGTCGATCCCTTGGACGCATCGCTGGGCTCGGCCGCCTGGGCCGAATGGGTGGTTGACGGCGACCTGGGCTACGAGATCGACGGTCGCGAGATCCCCGCCGATTGGCCCACCGGCTTCGTGCCGCTCGGTAAGTCCAAACCCTATGAACCCCCGAGAACCGAGGGCTGGGGTGAGGCGTATCACTTGAATGCCACGCTCGCCGATTGGGCCTTCCATCTGACTGAGCACGCGGACCTCGGCGATACTCCCGAAATGCAGAAGGACCGCGCCGCGTACGCTTCTGCCAACGCCCGCCGTCCACCCTTCGTGTTGAAGGGCGATACGATCTCCTCCAGCACCTTTTTCACCGGCGTCAAGATGAGCGAATGGGCCAACCAGTGGGTCAAGTATCACACCGGAGACAAAGGCAACTACGTCACCACCGCCATGGAAGACACCGGCACTCTCAGCTCGCTGCAGATGCTTGCCAAAGCCAACCGCGTGGATTGGAATCGCATCATGGTCCTGCGCACCGCCAGCGACTTCGACCAACCCCCGCCGGGCGTGAGCGCCGCGGAAAATCTAGCCCGCAACGCCGGCCGGCAATATGTCGGCTACCTGCCCGCGCTCGAATCCGCCTGGCGCGTCGGCAACACCGTGGTTCAGGAAATCACGACCCACTGGAACAAATACAAGTGACGTCCCCAGTTTCTGAAGAAAGGGAATCCACATTTCCGCGGGATCGGCTACCCGCGCCATGGCTGGGCGCGGGTAGCGTGGCATCTTGCAGCCGTGAAGGAAACGGCCCTCAGAAGCTGAGTCTGAGGGCGAACTGCATGATTCGCGGATCGGCCGCCAGCGATGTGATGACGCCGGCGGAGCCTCCGCTCACGTTGGCGTTCGGCAAACCAAACGCCACGGTGTTGGTCAGGTTGAACGCTTCGGCGCGGAACTGAAGCCTCATTCGCTCTTTGATTGCGATGGTGCGGGAGACTGAGACATCCAGGTCCATCAGATTGGGACCCTGCAAGGTGTTGCGGCCGGAGTTTCCAAAAAAGCCCGGCGCGGGCAGACTGAACGCATTGGTTCCGCTAATCCCATTACACCCGGGATTACTGGAAACGTAGACCCAGCAGGTGACCGTTTGGGGCATCACCGGGGCGCCGATCACGTTGGGCAAGGCCGTCTCTTCGCCGATGTCGATCGAGCTGCTGTTGGCGCTGTCGAACGCGGTGAACGGACGCCCTGCGGAGTAAGTGTACGATCCGGCGACCTGGAATCCGCCGAGGAGTTTGGACGCCACCCCATCCGACAGGAACTGTTTGCCTCTGCCGAACGGCAACTCATAGACCCAGCTGAAAACGACGTGCTGCGGGACGTTGAAGTCGCTTAATCCGCGCCAGGCGTTCTGGTTATTGGTGATTTGGGAGAAGGCATTGGAGCCGTAAACCGAAAGCTCTTCGGCCGTATTGTCAATCGACTTCGACCAGGTCCAGGCGAGATTGAAACTCAGTCCGTTGGTGAAGCGGCGCTCGAGGGTGAAATCGAGTCCGTTGTAGCTGGAGTTGCCGTCGTTCTGCGAGTATTCGAGCAACCCGAAATTAGGATACGGAAGCACGGGCTGATTCTGCGCGTTGAGCAGCACCTGCTGGCCGTTATTGACGAACTGATTCAAGTCGCTCAGAGTCAGAAGGTGGGTGCCTTTGCTGCCAACGTAGTCGGCTTCGATGAACAGGTTGCGCATGATCTCGCGCTGGATGCCGAAGCTCCACTGCTGGTTGTAGGAACGCGGATCGTGCGGATTGGTGGCGCGGATGTGCAGGTCCTGGTAGTTGATGTCCAGCGGATTCAGGAACGTCGCCGGGAATCCGCTGTCGAGCGGGAACACGGGCTGTAGCGCAGTCGAGGCAAGCGCGATATTGTTGTTGATGAACGCCGGCGGATTCTCCGCAAGCTCGTCTTCGCTGCCCGCACGGTCGAACGGAACATAGTAAATGCCGTATCCGCCGCGCAGCACCGACTTGGAGTCAAGCTGGTAGGCGAAGCCAAAGCGGGGAGCGAAATCCAGCTTCTGCGGCTGCACCAGCGACCGGCTTTCGAGCGATCCATTGGTTGCGTTGATGATGGAGCCGGAACCGGCCGGATCGAAATTCGCGAGGTTATTGTTGCCCTCCCATACGGGCGAAGCGAAATCGTAACGAATGCCAAGGTTCAGCGTCAGCTTCGGCGTTACTTTGAAATCGTCCTGAGCGTAGAAGTCGAACCAGTACCATTTCTGATGCACCTCGAACTGGTTGGAGAGCATGGCGGTCTGCGGGTCGCCGTAGAGAAAATCGGCGTAGTCGTTTCCGGTGCCGGAGACGCATTGGTTGCTGGCATTGCGTTCGCAAGTGAACTGATTGGAGAAGTTGAGCGCGCCGCGCAAGCCGGGCACGTCCTGGAAGTTGTCGGTCTGCGGCGCGTGCAAATCGCCGCCGAATTTGAACTGATGCCTGCCGCGCGTCCACGAGAGACTGTCGGCGAACTGCCACTGCTGAGTCTTCTGGAATTTCGGCAGGAAGTTGGGCGACCCGATGAACGTGTTGAGATTACTGAATGTGATCATGGTGAGCCCGCCGGCGAACGCGGGGTTGTTCGGAACGCCAGGCACCAGGTTGCCGCCCGGCTCGCCGAAGGGTTCCTGCTGGGCGTAAGAGTTGTCGTGCTCATAGCCGACGCGGAAATCGTTGACCAGGCTTGGATGAATGGGCCGGGTCCAGCCGATGACGGCCTGATCCGCGGTCAACTGATAGTCGCCCTGGGAGGAGGACTGGGTGCCGTCGGCGAGACCGGGAAAGAGTCCCGGGCTGTTGCGGTTGCGGCCACTCCAGGTGTAGCGGGTGAACACGTTGTCACTATCGTCCGGCTGCCAGTCGACGCGGGTGGTATAGCGATTGGTGTTGTCAGTGAGGTCGGCGTTGCGGAAATAGTTGTTCAGCTCCGCCCCCGCGACCGTTGGCTGTGGAAACAGGTTCATGACCGCGGTGGCTACCGTCGAAATCTGCGATGCCGGGATGATGTTGCCGGGAACCGGCGCGCCGTTCTGGTAAATGGTCCCATAGGTGGTATTAACGGCCGCTCCGGCCGCGGCGCTGAAGTTTCCGACGCGTTCGTTGTCGGTGGGCACGGTGCCGCTGCGCAGCTGACCGGTGATGATGCGGGTGGTCTCTTCGTCGAAGAACGCGAACAGTTTGTTCTTTCTTATGGGGCCGCCGAAGTTGCCGCCGAACTGGTTGCGGACGTTTTCCGGTTTAGACAACCCTTCCCTGTTTGAGAAAAAATCGTTGGCGTCGGTGTCGCGGTTGCGCAGGTATTCATAGAGCGTGCCATGGTATTCGTTGGTGCCGCCCTTGGTGACGACGCTGACAACCGCGCCGCCGCGGCTGTATTCGGCCGAATATGGGGTGGTGATGAGTTTGAATTCCTGAAGCGCATCGATCGACGGGCGGGCCACCTGCGTGGTCAACTCCTGCACGTTTTCGGAGATGGAATTGTTGTCGATGCCATCGAGAAGAAAGTTGTTCTGAAGCTGGCGCATGCCATGGACGTTGAACCCGCCCGTGCGCCCGGCGCTCGTGCTTCCTCCCTGGTCGGTATAGCGCTGGCCTTGTACGCCGGCGACGAGAATCGCGAGATCGTCCCAGCTGCGTAGCAGCAGCGGGTATTCAGTCACATACTTGTTATCCACCACCGTTCCGAGAGAGGCGTCTTCGGGGGACAGAAGCGGGGCTGCGGCTTCAACGCTCGTGATGGTGGAAACCGCTCCCACGGCAAGCGTGAAGTCTTGGCGTCCCTTCTCCGTCGCCTCCAGGGTGACGTTGCTGACGGCTTTCTGAAAGCCCTGCTTTTCGATGGAGATTTGATACATTCCGACCGGCAGATTAGCGAAGAAATAATAGCCGGTCGAATTGGTCTGGTCGTCACGCTCCAGTCCGGTTGCAGTGTTCCGCGCTGTGACTTTGGCCTCGGGAATTATGGCGTCCGTCGAGTCCCTGACCAGTCCGGTGAGGCTGGAGGTATTCACCTGGCAGATGGCGCTGCCGGCGCACAACAGCGACGCGTACAGAGCGCGCTTCAAGGTTTGATTCATCTTGTTAGTGGCTGTCCTTTTGATTTGAAGTTGTACTACGAGGGCCTTTTTTACACGTAGCAAGACGACATGACAGAAGCATAAAACATTCATGACTTTACGATTACAAAGGAGTAAACTATCGGAAAGTCATTCTATTGTCGGATTCGGCTTGTTACACTGACGATTCTCTATTCCTCGAATCACGACATGAAAAACAAAACCCTGTCACTAATCTGTATAGGACTCCTGAATCCTCAGCCGCTTGGCGCCTGGGGCTTCCGGGGTCACACCGTGGCGAACCTTGCCGCGGTCGAATCGATCGGCGCCGATGGCCCGGCTTTCTTGAAGGCGTATAAGGCTTACATCGGTCATCTCGGGCCGATACCCGATACCTGGCGAAGCGTGAGCGAGCCCTGGCTCCGCATCTCCGAGGATCCGAATCACGGCTGGTACACGGAATCCTTCGACTTCATGAAAGAGATCCCGCGATCGCGCACCGAGTTTACGCTTCGCGTTTACGACGAGTATCTGCGCGTGAGCAAGACCGATCCCGAGCGCGCGAAACTGCTGAATATCCGCTATACGGGGCTGCAGGCATATTCAATGATGGAAGGGTATGAGCGCATGAAGGCAGGAATGCGTCTCTACCGGCTGGCCGGCGGCAAGGCCCCGGGCCTCACATCGCGGTATCAGGATATCGACGGGCTGTATGGATCGATATCGCCCCTATTGGGCGATCCCCGGCGCGTGAAAGAGTACCTGGCGCAGGACATCGCGTTCTATATGGGGTGGCTGGGGCACTATATCGCGGATGCGGCGCAGCCGCTCCACAATTCCAGGCATCACGACGGCTGGGACGGCGAGAACCCGAAGGGTTACACGCGCGATCCCACGATCCATGGCCGCTTCGAATCGGAGTATGTAGATCTGATCGCGGTTACAGAGGCGGACGTTCTGCCCTATATCGGCAAGCAGGCTCGCCATCTGGACGATCCGTGGAGCGCAATTCTCGATCACATGCTACAGGCCCGCGAGGCTGTGGAAGACGTCTACCGCCTGGATTTGCGCGGCGCATTCAAGGATCGCAAAGATGCGGAAGCCAGAAAGCTAGTCTATACGCGACTCGCTTCGGGCGCGGGCTTCCTCAGGGACCTGGCATACACCGCGTGGATTGAGAGCGCCAAACCGGATCCTCCCGCGAAAGGCGTCGATCTCCCCAATAATCCGGAGAACCCGCGCTACAATCCCTCCACCGGATCCGCACCGGCGCCGGCCTCGATCGCTAAATAGCCCGTTGTGTTCAACCGGCGCGAAGAGCCAGCCGGGCAGAGTTATGCCACGGAAGCTCTGCGTAACAGTTGTCACTCGCGGTCCCGATGACCTATATTCGAGAGACATATTCGCCTGATGACCCCGGCCGGGAATTGTAACTGGCGGAGGAAGGTTTGGCCGCAATCATTCTGGCGCTTGTGATCGGCATTCTAGCTGTAGCCCCGCGGTGAGCTCGGCGCCACAAACCCCAGCCGCGTTTCATCTGTGGCGCTCGCTTAAGTGCGCTCGCATCCGCTCGTGAGTCGGGCTCCGCAGCGTCAGCAACAGCATTCGCCGCACCGATGGATGTCCGGCTTGACATTCGAGTCACGGCCGGAAGCGCCCAGTGGTGAGGACCAGCGCCGGGTGTGTACAGAAACTTCCGACCGGTCGTAATTAAATGAATCGTCGGCTGAAGGAACACATCCTATGGGGCAGGAGGTAATTTCAATGACGAATGACAAGAAGGTCGCACTGGTTACCGGTGCGAATCGCGGAATCGGACTGGAGACGGCTCGACAATTGGGACAAGCGGGTGTCACGGTGGTAGTGGCAGCCCGGTCTTTAGCGTCTGCCAAGGAAACGGCGGCGAAGCTTCAGGCTGAAGGGCTGGACGTATTTCCGATTCAGCTTGACGTCACGAAGGCAGACGATCGCAAAGCGGCCGCTAAGACAGTCGGCGACAGGTACGACAAGCTCGACATCCTCATCAACAATGCTGGCGTGGGCGCGGAAGATGGTATATTCGCAGCTAAGACAATCGAGACGACCGAAGCGGAGCTTCAGAAGGTCTTCGGAACCAATGTCTTCTCCGTCGTTGCAGTGACGCGGGAGTTCCTGCCCCTCCTGAAGAAGAGTGAGGCGGGTCGCATCGTCAATCTCTCCAGCATTCTGGGATCGCTGACCTTGCAGGCCGATCCGCAGAGTCCGATCGCGAGTATCAAGACATTTGCCTACGACGCATCGAAGAGCGCGCTGAACGCCTTCACTGTTCACCTGGCTGCTGAACTAAAGGGTACGAACATCAAGGTCAACTCGGCGCACCCAGGCTGGGTCAAGACCGAGATGGGCACTGAGCATGCGCCTATGGAGATCCCGGACGGCGCCAAGACGAGCGTTCAACTCGCCCTGATCGGTTCGGATGGGCCTAACGGCCGCTTCATCCACCTCGGAGAAGAGCTGCCCTGGTAAGGGACCGCACAAGAGTTGAGCGATGTTGAAAGGTGAGCGAACGCGAAAGCGGATCATTGCGAAGGCGGCCGCGCTCTTTAACCGAAAAGGCTTCGGTGGCTGCTCTATGCAGGATATCAGTGCGGCCACCGGGCTGGAAAAAGGAAGCCTGTACAGTCATTTCGGGACCAAGGAAGAGTTAGCCGCCGAGGCGTTTGACTATGCATGGTCAGAGACATGCGCCGCTCGCGTGGGCAACCTCGGAGATGTCTCGAATAGCGTAGATAAACTCAAACTGCACATCGACAACGTTGCCTCTCAACCTTCGTTCGCCGGCGGATGTCCGATGCTTAATACGGCTTTGGATTCGGACGATGGCAACGTGACGCTGCGACGCCGGGCCGAGAGTGCGATGCGTGGCTGGGTCGGTCTGCTTGCCAACCTGGTTCGCGATGGCCAGTTGAAGAAGGAGATCAGATCATCCGTCGACCCCGAAGGTCTCGCAACTCTGATCATCTCGCTCCTCGAGGGAGCGTCAGCTAGCGCCAAGCTTCAACGATCGCCTTTGGCCATGACCCTGGCTAAGCGACATCTCACGGAACACCTTGAAAGCCATGTGCGGCTTGCGGTCGGGGAGAAACGATAGTATCGGGATGGCAAGGGTGAGACCTTGCAGTTTCACCGCCTTGCGCCAATCAGAACCGCTTGGAAGGCTCCGTGCACGGGTTGAATCCCTGAGCTGACCTCTCGCCCGAGACCCGCGAGATTATTCAGAAGAAGCCCTGCAGCCCGATCCTGAGCGGAGGGTATCAAAAAACGATCACGTTGCAAGTGAAGCGGACGCGAAGCCGCCCTCTTGGGCGTCCGCGCTTAACTTTCGACTTCCTCAACGCCGGTCCACCAGGGAAATCAACTCCACTTGCGTTGACCCCGGAGGCATAATCGGCGACACTCGTTAGTTGGGATTCCAAGACGGAAATCTCAGATGAGGCTTCGTATGCGCTTTCTATTCCCCGCCATCGTTATCTGCACCGCCGCGGTATTGCCGGTCCTCGCCGCTGACCGCGTAAAGACCGCGAACGGCATCGTCGAATCCACTACCGCGCCCAAAGACGGTGTGCGCAACTTCAAGGGCATTCCGTTCGCACAGCCGCCTGTAGGCGATCTACGTTGGCGGGAGCCGCAACCCGTCAAGAACTGGACCGGCGCCCGCAACGCCGACCAGTTCGGCGCCCGGTGCATGCAGCGCACCTCCCCCGGCGCCGACTATTGGTTCCGCAGCAACGGCATGAGTGAGGATTGCCTCTACCTCAACGTCTGGACTCCCGCCAAGTCGGGTAATGAAAGACTTCCAGTTCTCGTTTACATATTCGGCGGCGGCTTCCAGAACGGCGACGGCTCTGAGCCGCGCTACGACGGCGAGAGCATGGCCCGCCGCGGCATGGTCGCGGTATCTGTCAACTACCGCATCAACATCTTCGGCTTCTTCGTACATCCCGAGCTGACGAAGGAGTCCCCGCACCACGCCGCCGGCAACTACGGTCTGTTGGACCAGGTGGCCGCTCTCCAGTGGGTGCAGAGGAACATCGCGGCCTTCGGCGGCGACCCCAGGCACGTCACCGTCGCCGGCGAATCTGCCGGTTCGATCTCGGTCAGCGCGCTTATGGCTTCGCCGCTCTCCAAGAACCTGATGGCGGCCGCCATCGGCGAGAGCGGCGCCGCCATCTCCAGCCTGCCGCCGCAGCCTCTTGCCGATGCCGAACAGAACGGCGTCAAATTCGCTGCCGCCGCCGGCGTCAACACGCTCGCCGCCCTTCGCGCGATGACCGCGGAGCAGATTCAGGACGCCGCCGCCAAAGCCCAGGGGGTCCGCTTCAGCACGGCGACGGACGGCTATTTCCTTTCGAAGTCTTTGACGGAGATCTTCGAAGCCGGTGAGCAGGCTAAGGTTCCGCTGCTCGAGGGGTCGAACACCCAGGAGCAGGCGGCGCGCTCAGTTCTGGGCAGTGGCGACCCTACGCCGGAGACGCTGGCCAACGCCATCAGGAGGTTCTATGGGGATAACGCCGAGCCGGTGCTGAAGGCCTACGCCGCCAGCACCACCGACGAGGTTTACGAAGCCGCCACCCACCTGGCCAGCGCCCGCTTCATCTCGTACAGCACCTGGAAATGGGCTGAACTCCAGATGAAGACCGGTGGCAAACCGGTATACCGTTACCTATACGCTCGTCCCCGGCCGGCTTATCTCGGCATGCCGGGTGAATCCTCGCCCGCTGCGCCTGCGGTCGGCAGGGGCGGCAACGGCGACAGTGGGGCCGGCGCCCAACAAACCGCTCCGCCCCGCGGCGCGTCGCATTCCGCCGAGATCCAATACGCCTTGGGCAACCTGGATCTCGACAAGCGCTACACCTGGGAGTCTGCCGACTTCGAAGTATCCAAAACGATGCAGGCCTACTTCGTGAATTTCATCAAGACGTTCAACCCGAACGGCTCCGGTCTGCCGGACTGGCCGGCCTACCGCGCCGACGATCGTTACCAGCGCATCCGCATCGACGTGAAGTCCCAAGCCGAACCCGAAGGTGACCGCGAGCGGTATCTCGCGCTGGAGTCGACGACGGCGCGACAATCGTCGCCCCTGCGATAAGGCGTTTCAACGGAAGCGCGGATCGTTGAAATTGAGTCGAAGGTCTTCGAAGGGGTTGGTCTCCCGCCCCACGCGCGATAGAATGTCTCACTTTTAAAAATCGGGCAGGCGTTTTGGTCAAGTAGGCTGGGCGCCGCAACGCATACGTATCTATCGGCGTTTATCTGCGTTCATCGGCGGCCCAAAACACCTTCCGTGTGGGCTGGCAACCAACTTCGGACGCTTGTCGCGCCTGGCGGACAAGAAGACAATACTGAACTTCGGCGTCCAATTTAATTGGATACGTTTTACTTTTCGGTTTTGGTCTCTGCCCGCTCGTGTGAATGATGCCCGCATCCAAAACAAAGCATTATGGATATGTTTTATCGAAACGTTACGGCCCACCAGCAGCCGGAGGGGACCGATGGCGCCGGGGCGTCAGGCGACAATTTGCGGAATCAATTCGCCGTATACGTCGGTGAGCCGCATGTTCCGGCCATTGAATAGATAAGTCAGCCTGGTGTGATCGATGCCCAGCAAATGCAGCATGGTGGCGTGGAGATCATGGACGGCGATGGGCTGCCGCTCCGCCTTATAACCGAAGTCGTCGCTGGCTCCGATGATCTGGCCGCCCTTGATTCTTGCGCCGGCCATCCACATGGTCATGGCTCCGGGATTGTGGTCGCGCCCGACGCCTTTCTGCGAAATCGGCATGCGCCCGAACTCGCCATGCCAGACCACCAGGGTTGTGTCGAGCAAACCGCGCGCCCCCAGGTCGGTCAGCAGGCCGGAGATGGGGCGGTCCACCTCCGCGGCGTGCCGCGTATGATTCTCTTTCACATCGTCGTGCGCATCCCAAGTGTCCCGATTCTGCTGACCGAGTCCACCATGATAAAGCTGCACGAACCGGACTCCACGCTCCACCAGACGGCGGGCCATGATGCATTGCCGGGCGAACGGCTCGGTGATCTGCTCGTCCAACCCGTAGAGCTTGCGCGTGGCTTCCGATTCGCTATCCACGTCCACCGCTTCCGGAGCGCAGCTCTGCATCCGGTACGCCAGTTCGTACGAAGAGATGCGCGCCGCCAGTTCGGAGCTGCCGGGATAGTTCTTCAGATCCATCGCATTCAGCTTGCCGAGCAGATCGAGCCGGTCGCGCTGCTGCTCGGGGCTCACCTCTCCCGGCGGTTTCAGATCGATGATGGGGTCGCCGGCCGAGCGGAAAATGGTGGCCTGGTAAGCCGCGGGCATATATCCCGCGCTCCAGTTGGACGGGCCGCCTAACGGTCCGCCGCGATGATCGTAGATCACTACGAATGCCGGCAGGCTCTGGTTTTCCGAGCCGAGACCGTACGTAACCCACGACCCAACACTCGGGAGTCCCATCTGAATCTTGCCGGTATTCAGCTCATAGGTCGCCTGCACGTGATCGTTCGATTTTCCATACACCGATCGCAGGAAAGCCATCTCATCCACATGCTGCGCCAGCAAGGGGAATATCTCCGCAACGTCCATCCCGCATTGGCCGTGTTTGCGGAACTGAAACGGGCTCGGCATCAGGGGGCCGGGATTCCCTTGGCGGACGACAATCTCGCCCTTGCCGGACAACGGCTGGCCGGCATACTTCTCCAGCGCCGGCTTGGGGTCGAAGGTATCGAGATGGCTCACGCCCCCGCTCATGAACAGTGAAATCACACTCGTGGCGCGCGGGGCGAAGTGAGGCTTGCGCGGGGCATACGGGTTGTAGCCCACCGCTTTGGCGTCGCACGCGCCGCTATCCGGCTCCGCGCCCAGCAGTCCCTCCTGGTTCAATAGATAAGCCAGCGCGAGACCGCTTACGCCACCGCCCGATCGAAACAGGAAATCGCGTCTGGACCAAAAACTCTGCATGTGTCACCGCACGTATAGAAACTCGTTCAAATTCAAAAGCACATGCGTGAAGTCGGCAAGCGATCGCTTTTGCAGGAACTCCGCGGCGAGCTTCGCTTCGTCTTCGCGCGGGGGCCGCGACAAGGCGATCCGGTATGCCAGGTCGACCCGCTTCGCGGTATCGCCGTGCGCCGCTTCCTCCACCCGGTCCGCGAACAGCTTGGATTGGTTGAGCACGAACTCATCGTTGAGCAGCGTCAAAGCCTGCGTGGGAACCGTAGAGACATTCCGTCTCCCGCAGCTTGTATTTTGATCGGGCAGATCGAAGACCTCGAACATCGGGAACGGCAGACCGCGCTTGCGGTACACATAGATGCTGCGGCGCCACACGCGAGGTCCGTCTTCTTCCCTCCTCCAGATGCCCTCGGACATCGAGCGGAGGATTTCTGCGGGAATATGCGGGAACACCGGCGGGCCGCCTATCGTCAGATCCAAAGCGCCGCTCGCCGCCATCATAGCGTCGCGCACAATCTCCGCATCGAGTCTCTGGATGCGGAACCGCCACAAGTATTGGTTGTCCGGATCCTTCTCCGCATCGCCCGCATCCTCATACTGCGACGCCATCTGGTATGCCTCGGACGTCATGATCAGGCGATGCATCTGCTTGATGCTCCAGCCACGGCGCATGAATTCCACAGCCAGCCAGTCGAGCAATTCCGGATGAGTGGGCTTCTCACCCATCTTGCCGAAGTTGTCCAGCGTCGCAACGATACCCTGCCCGAAATGGTGGCTCCAGATTCGATTCACAATCACGCGCGCGGTCAGCGGATTTTCCGGTGAGCCGAGCCATTCGGCCAGCGCCCTTCTTCTTCCCGAAGTTCGCCCGTTCGCCGGCGGATCTTCCGTCGGTGGATTGCCGTAGGTGATCACGCCGATAAATCCGGGCTTCATCAATGAGCCGCGGCTTTCGGGATCGCCGCGGATCAGGAAGTAAGAAGGCGGTGGCTGATAGCGGCCCGGCCCTTTGAATAAGAAACTGCCTTCGGTGGCCTCGCTCTTCACGCCTTTGCCAGGGGCGGGCTCGTCGCCCGGACCGTCGGGAGTGAAGCGGTAGTCGCCGTCGGTGACAATGGCCGCCATCGGGAGCGGCTTCGGCCGCTCACTTTCCAGAGCGCCGATCTGCGTATTCAGGGCCTTCTTTTGCGTCAGGTCCCCGGGGGACATCGCGCGGTCGATCTCGTCGCTCGCTACCGAGGTGGTGCGAATCACCTGACCCGCCAGTAGCGCCTCTCCGGGCGTGCGTTTCTCTTCCGGAACTGCGATGGCGCGCTGTACGTTGGCAGGATACTTCTTGTACTTCTCCTGCGCCAGCCGGGAACGATAAGGCTCCTCGATTTGTCGAACCCGCTGCCTCAAAGGCGCGATCTTCGTATCGATTTCAGCGGTCTTCGCTGCATATGCCGCGGCCTGCTCGTTCGACGCCAGCGGATAATCCGTCTCCACGTACCCGAACAGCGAGGCCTGCATCTGGTAGTAGTCTTTCTGCGAGATCGGGTCGAACTTGTGGTTATGACACCGCGCGCAGTTGACCGTGAGCCCCAGGACTCCGCGCCCGATGGTACCGATCATGTCGTCCAGGTATTCGTACCGAAACTGAGGATTGTCTTTCTCGCGATAACCCACCTTGGCGTAGCTGCGGAGAAACCCGGTGGCGATCATGCTGTCGTCGGTGACCCGATCCAGCTCGTCGCCGGCGATCTGTTCGGCAAGGAAAGTGTTGTATGGAATGTCCTGATTGAAAGCGCGGATCACGTAGTCCCGGTAGCGCCACGCGTTGGGCCGGTCGTAGTCGTGCTCGAAGCCGTTGGAATCGGCGTAACGGGCCACATCCAGCCAGTGACGGCCCCAGCGCTCGCCATAGTGCGGAGAGGCGAGCAGCTTGTCGATCAGATGCTCCCACGCTTGCGGCCCGTTGTCGGCCAGGTACTCGGCAGCCTCGGCGGGCGTCGGCGGCAACCCGATCAGGTCCATGTATGCCCGGCGCAAGAGCGTGATTTTGTCGGCCCGCGGCGCGGGTTTGAGGCCCTTTTCACGGCGTGCGTTTTCGAGGAATCGATCAATCGGGTTAGTCAGGTTTGGGGAAACCAAAGGCACGGGAGATTGCACGGGCTTCTGAAACGCCCAATAACTGCGCGCCTCCGGTGGAATTGGCATCTCCTCAAGCGAGGTGAGCTGCGGCGAACCCGGCGGCTGCGTTTGACGGGCGTCGGATGTGTTCCGGGCTGTCGTGTTCCGGGCTGTCGTGTTCCGGGCTGTCGTGTTCCGGGCTGTCGTGTTCCGGGCTGTCGCGTCCCGCGGTGTGGCGTCCCAGAGTGCGCCCTGGTTGATCCACTCCTTAATGAGGGCAATCTGGCTGGCCGTGAGTTTACCGTCCAGAGGCATCGAAGGCTTCTCAAGTCCCGCGACCAGGCGGTACAGGCGACTGTCCTCGGCCTTCCCCGGAACAATCGCAGCGCCTCTATCGCCGCCCTTCAGCGCGCCGTCGCGCGTACGCAGATCGAGCTTCGAAAGCTGGATGGCGCTGCCGTGACATTGGAAGCAACTGTTTTCGAATACAGGCCGGATGTCTTCGGTGAAAGAAACCGGCTTGTCGGCGGCGCGGATGAACGCGCCAAACGCAAATCCAACCCATGCGCAAGCGAACACAAAGTTGGCCGCTCGCTTGAGCGAGATTCGCGCCCCAAGATTCCGCAGAGCACCGACCGGCATTTCAAGTCGCCCTGAGACAGTATAGTCCTTATCTGCGCGCAGTGGACGGCGAGCGCGCGGCGGGAACGCCAGCCGGACCGGAATCGTGCGCCGCTCATCCGTTGCTAAACTACTCCCGCCCTTAGCTGCCGACCGCTTCGGGCATATGGTGACGCGTGCGCATCCAGGTTTGCTATTCCAACCGAATCACGGCAGCATTCCGATCCCCAACCGTAGTGGCCACCGTCTTCCCGCTAACAGTCGGGTGATTGGATTCCTGCCAGAGTTCTACTGCCCGTTGAAACGTGGAAGGCAGTGAGATCCGCACGGTCCGCGCCGTGCGCGTGGGATTGACAACCCAGAGGTAGGCGCCGCCCGCTCCCTTATGAAGCCGGGCTTTCACCTCCGGGTCGCTGGACTGGACTTGCTGTTGGACGCCAGCCCAAGCGAGAAGACCAGCGAAGAATTCGCGCGTCGAAGGAGCGTGGTTCCGAAAGTAGCCCCCGCCGGGGAAACTGCCGAGCAACAGCGTCTTGCCGTTGCCGAAGGTGTTTTCCACGGCGGCGATGTGGCCGTTGGCGTACTGACCCACGGCCTGGCCCCCCGCCGTTTTATATTCCTGCAAGAAATACTGACCGGGTATCTCCTTGCCTTTCACAGTCAGCGTAAGCTTGGTCAACAGGTCGGGAGTGAACTGAACATAAGTCTCGCGGGCCCCAAACACCTGGTCCAGACCGAGGTTTGGCTGGATGGCGCCGGCCGTGCCACCGTCCCCGAAATACCCGGGACAGCCTTCGCTGACCAACTTGCCGCCCTTCGCGACATACTCGCGGAGCTTGTCGGCGGTGGATTTCTTGAGCATCTCGGGGTAGGGGAGATAGATCATCGGGTATTCCCCGATGTCGTCGATACTCACGAAATCGGCCTGAATATTCGAGTCGAAGAAAGCCTGGTAAGCCCCTTGCGCGGATTGGGAGTAGGCGCCCGCCGCCGATCCGCCGCGGCCCCCACGACCACCGTCGGCTCCCCCGCCGCCACTCTGGACGGAGTTAAAATCCTCGGACTCCTGCACGAAAACGATTCCCACGTCGCCCTTGACCGGCCGCGACTTCCAAATGTCCGCGTGCGCGTTGGTCCAGCGAGCCAACTTGCCGGCCATCTCCGCCTGCGGGGTGACCGAGCCGTCCATTCCCATGGGACCGAACGCTCCGAATAGCGGCCCGTCGAGCAACGGGCGCCAGCGCGTGAAGAGGATGCCGGTGGCGCCGGCGGCCATGTCGATCAGGCTCCACACGCGGACATCCTTGTCGTCCGAGCTGCGCCCATCTTCCAGCGGGCGGTTTATGACCTGCGGCTGCATCCACAGGGGCCCGCCGGTCGCTTCGGCGTGCCAGAAGGGTTTCCCGCGCGAGGCGGCGCGCACCAGATCCACCGCATGAAACTGCATCCAGGGATCGTTGCCATGGCGGGAGGCAACCCACGTGTAGCCATATGAATCCACGTCGGCTGCCGTCCGCCACTCAATCTCCGTGAGGGCGCCCGTACCGTGCGCGGTGATCTTGTTTTTCTTGTCGAGCCGGCGAATGAGTTCCGTACGCCAGCGCAGCAGGCGAATGGCGTCGTCCCGGCGGAACGCCAGCCAGTCGAGGGAGTCGGGGTACCCGCCATTGCCGTGCGGCGGGTGAACCGATTCCCAGTCGCCGAAGCTGTAACGGCGCCAGGCACGGCCAAGGGCCTCCACCGTGCCGTATTTTGCTTTCAGCCACTCGCGGAACTTTGCCTGAGTGGCTGGACAGTAGCACTCTTGCACCGCGCCCTCGTTCCACACGTCGTAGCCCAAAGTGGCGGGACTATCGCGATAGCGCTCGACCAGCGCAGTCAGGAATTTTTCGGCTTGGCCGCGGACATCTTCATTATCCAGGCAAAGAGGCGCACTGCCGGTCGCGCTACTGGCGCCGACGGACGGATAGGTCTCAGAACCGTCGCTGCCAACATGGCGCGCTTGGGGGTATTTATCCCACATCCACTCGGGCGCGCCGTTGACGATTTCGGCGATGACGACCTTGATGTGGTTCTGAGCTTCGAGTTCCACCATGCGGTCATAATCGCGCCAGTCGTACCGGCCCGGCGAGTTCTCGATCGAGGCCCACATGAACCAGTGACGGAAGATGTTGACGCCCATCTGAGCCGCGGTCTTGTGGTCGCGTTCCCAATCCTGCTCAGGCGGGTTCGATTTGCGAAAATACACCGCGCCAAAAGGGAACAGGGGATCCGGTAACGATTTTTCTTGGGCCGCAACACAAAACGTCAGAACAAATGCGGCGGACAACACGCCCGCACAGGCGAATTCGATTCTTTTCATCGAGCGGCGCTCCTCATCATTTGGTGGACCCTCGGAAGACTCTCAACCCAGGATCTCGACTGGTTCAAACGTCCACGGAATTCCCTGAACCCCAAAACCTCGTCCCGCCAACAGCTCATTCTATACCCCGTGCTGGTCGCATCCTGCACAATGCGCGGCTGCGGCGACGCTTTAACGCCACGTCGCTACGGTAGTCTTGAACCGGCGAGTGCGAGCGCTGCGGTCGCCAGGGTCGCCAGCAGCTGTCCACATTGACCGCGAGGGCGGAACCCGAAAGCCAAGCGCGCCCGCCGTGGCGGCGAGTGCCGTGCTGCTCGCGCTGCGGAGTCCGACTCTCGGCGAGCCAGATGCGCGCGCACTTCACCATATGCCCGAAATGGCCGGCGGCCTCCGTGCACGGGGACCGATGTGGTACGTCATAGTGACTCGTTCCGTAAAGCGGACTCTTCTGGCGGTATCACAGCGCATGGCCCCGCTCAACTTCCGAGTAGCGCGTGATCCAGACGAATCGGGACGTTTCGGCGTATTCACGTCAGCCTCGCCGCGCTGCCTCGATGGCGGCGATGTCGATCCTCTTCATCCTCATCATCGCCTCGAAAGCACGCTTTGCCTCACCGCCACCAGCCGCAAGCGCATCGGTGAGCGCGCGCGGGGTGATCTGCCAGGAGAGGCCCCAGCGGTCCTTGCACCAGCCGCACTGGCTTTCCGTGCCGCCATTGCCGACGATCGCGTTCCAGTAACGGTCCGTCTCTTCCTGATTCTCCGTCGCGATCTGGAAGGAAAAGGCCTCGGTGTGCCTGAACGCCGGGCCGCCGTTGAGACCGAGGCAGGGAATGCCCAGGACGGTGAACTCCACCGTCAGCACATCGCCCTTCTTGCCGCCCGGATAGTCACCGGGAGCCTCGTGAACAGCGGCTACTTTACTATCCGGAAAGGTGACGGCGTAGAAGCGCGCCGCCTCATGCGCCTCTTTGTCGAACCAGAGGCAGATCGTGTTCTTCGGCTTCATGTTCGTGTGCTCCTTGTGCTCGATCGGGGCGAAGGCCGCGGTCTTTGCGTCGGTCCGCATCGGTGACCCACCAATTCATCTGCTGATCTGCTGCGGCCGACGTCTCAAATTGGTCGCGACCCGTCCTGCCCCCTAAATCATATCGCCGGCAGAGATCGACTTCCGAAGCTATGACGGGCCAATTTCCGAATGATCCCGATCGAGGTTCCTCCTCGGAGTAGATTGCGCAAATCGGCGTAGCCTTTACCGATAATGCCAGGATAGTCGGCCATCGGGAAAGTCAAGCCTGTGAGACGGCGTTACCGGAATATGCGCCGTGACGAATCGACGCGCGCGATCCAACTTGACGAGAAACGCGCTTCCAGGCGAAGCGCCGCCCGGAAACCTTCATCGACTCCGGCCCGCAGGAAGTTTATTTGCCGGGACTGTGATCGCCTTGCTCACGGATCCGGATGTTCCGGAACATGGCCCCTCTGGGGACCGAAGGCGCTACAGGCTTGGGCTTCGGCAAATTGGGAAGCGATTTTCCGAAGCCGGCGTGTCTCTGCGCCAGTTCCTTCTCGTGCGGCTACGCTTTCGGCGTCAGCAACAGGAATGCAATCAATCCGCCTAAAAGTGCGGCTAGTACGCCTGCAACGATGACCACTGTCCGCCTTTTCGTTGGAGATGGCGGTTTCAGTTCTGACGGTTTGCGTGTGCCCGTGCGGCTCTCATCCTGCTGCCGGGCCGCAATGATTTGCGCCAGATCGAGCGCGGGCGAATAATCGGGCCGCCGGGCCAGAACCTCACTCACTCTTTGACTGGCTTCGCCATACCTTCCGGAGTCCACGAGTGTCTTCGCAGCTGTTACGCCTTCCTCGGCGCGGGCGCCTTCGATCTCGTCCCCAAGCTTCTTAAGCCGCTTTTCTTTTTCCCAACGCTTCCGCCCAGCGGCGACGATCTCCGCCGCGTGGGCAAGATTGCCGGCGCTTCTCGCGTCCGACGCAGCCGCCACGATATTGTCAATCTCCGCCTTGTACTTTCCTTCGTCCGCCTTTCGCTTTAAGGACGCAAAAGCGGCTTCGCGCGGAAATTTTTCGATGGCGCTCTTCGCTTGGGTGCGGGCGTCGTTCCAAGCACCCTGTGCAAGGGCCTGTTCGATAGCCGCAGCAAGTTGCGCAATCTCGTCTTTGTGTTCGGCGTCGTCCAAGAGCGAACTGACGCGCGCCGCAGATTCAGCCAGTTCGCGCGAATCCGGATAAGACTTGATGCTGTCTTCCAGGGAGCGCTTCGCAGACTGGAATTCACCTTGCTGCACCAACTCCGAGGCCGTAGCCATGGCAGCGTTGATTGCCTTTTTCCGGCCGAAATCTTCCCGATCTCTCCTGACCTCGGACAGCGCGGCGGCAACCACCGAAGAGTTCGGATAGCGGGAGTTGCAAGCTTCCAGCAAGCGCGTGGCGTCATCGAACCGGTTCTGGCTTCGAAGCTCAATCGCTTCCTGGCAGACCTTTTCGATGTTGGCCGCTTGCTCCTTCCGCGCAGCGAGTTCAGCCAGTTTCCGCTGTACCTCGAGGAGCCTGGAATCCTTTCCCAGATCCCCAAGTTTCGCTTCCATCAGCACGGTGGCCGCCTCATCGGCGCGCCCGCCGGCCAGCATGGGCTGAACCTTGGCGAGGGTTTCCGCGATGGCGCGCTCGCGGCGCTCTTTTTCCAGGGAGCCGCGCACAGATTCGCGCTCGGCTGCCAGGGCAGGCTCGTTCGGAAATGTTCGCAGGCCCTCGTCGATGCGGTCGAGGGCCTCCTGCCAGCGTCTGGAGGCCGCCAGTTTCCGGATCTCCTCGATAGCCGCGGTGACGTTCGCAGAACGATCGCGGCTCTGCAGTTGCGATTCGGCGCTTTTCAGGAGTTTGGCGATCTCTGCGTCCTCGCCACTCCGTGCGACCGATTGGCGGAGAAGCTCGGCGGCGGCCTCGGGCTTTTTTTGCTCCAGCAGGATGCCGGCCTTGCGCACTGCATCCTGAATGGCGCGCCTCTTGTCGCGCTCCTTTCGCTCGGCCGAAATCTCTTCCAGCAAGCCATCCAGGGGCGCGCCATCGCCCCAAACCTCGATCGCCTGCTCCAAGCTTCTTTGCGCTTCTTCCACCTTGCCCTGACGGCGCAGCTGGCTCGCCTCTTCGACAACCAGGGCCACCGCCCGATTGCGTTCTTCAGCGGCTTTCCCCGCGACGGCGCTCTGCAGCAGACGCGTCAGTTCGCCATCGTCGCCGAGTTTGGCCACGCCGGCTTCCAGGGCGCGGATAGCCCGATCGTATTCACGCTGTTCGATCAACGCGGCAGCGTCCGCCTTCAACTGCGCGGTCTGCCTGGCTCGCCGATCGGCAACTAAACGCTCCGTGACATGCCGATGGAGCGCGACTAGCTCCGTATGATTGGGAAAATCGGCAAGCAGTCCGTCGACTCTCGCCAACGCCTGCTCGAAGCTGCCGCTCCTCAGCAGCGTTTTGCATTCTGCCGCGCCGTCGGTTATCCGCCGCCTGCGGATCTCCTCTGCCTGTTGATCTTCGGCCCGGCTGCGCAATGCCGAGGCTTCGGACGAATTCGGATAGCGCTTCTCGATCCCCGTAATCAGGTTCAATGCCTGTTCGGTTTCACCGATCAGCAACAGACCCTCCGCGCGCGCCAAGGCCTCTTGCAGTTTGCGCTTAGCGTCGCGCTCTTCCATGCCAGCGCGAATCTGCCGCAACAATTCTTTGCCAAGATGGTTGGCGGGGTCGGAACCCAAGGCTTCGGTTACCAATCGAAAGGCATCCGTGAGATTCGAACCGGCCAGCTCCTCGCGCGCGCTGGCGAGCAGCGTTTCGGCGCGCCTAGCCTGCTCAATTTGACCCTCGGCCTTTTCCAGGCGCGTTTTGAGCTGCGGGTCCACCGGCCCCAGTTGCCGGATCATGGCCAAGGTGGCTGCGGCCTCTTGCAACTGCCGGTCGCGCAGCTGCTTCTCGGCCTTGTCGAGGTGCGTACCCGCGCGGCTGGCGGCATCGCGGCGCTGGAGCGCTTGCTCGATCTGCGTACGGAGCTGGCGGGCGGGGGCATGCACGGGGTCGAATTCGAGCACTTTTCGCACGGCTACCTGCGCCGCATCCAACCGGCCGGCGGAGAAGAGCTGGTTAGCCTGCGTATAGAGCGGCCCCGCCTGGGCCCGCTGCAGCTCCATGACGATCGGCTTGGCATCCAGCACCACGTCGGATAAGCTGCTATAGCGCGCCTCGCGAGACTTTGCCAGAGTGTTCTTCAGGATGCGGTCGAGGCCTTCCGGGCAGCCGGGCACAACCGAGCTCACCGGCGGCGGCTCGATAGTGATGATGCGGGTAATGGTTTCGCCGGTATTGGGCGAAGCAAAAGGATTCTTGCCCGTGAGCAACTCGTAGAAGGTCACGCCGAATGCGAAGATATCGCACTGCGCGTCGGCGGCGGAGCCGTTGAATTGCTCGGGCGACATGTAGGCGAGTGTTCCGATAATGAAACCGGTTTTCGTGAGGTTGCTGGTGGCCTCGGTGGCGATGCGCGCGATGCCGAAATCCATGATCTTCACGGCCCCGCTGGCCAGCCGCATGATGTTGGCCGGCTTGACGTCGCGATGGATGATGCCTAGCTCGTGGGCGCATTGCAACCCATTGGCGACTTCCGACATGATCTCGATCTTTTGGAGCAGACTAAGCGAATTCTCACGAATCAAATCCTGCAGGTTGGTTCCCTTCAGGTACTCCATGACGAGATACGGCGCGCCGTCCTGCACCCCGGAATCGTGAACGGTGACGATATTCTTGTGGTGCAAATTCGCGACGGTGGTAGCTTCCGTGCGGAACCGCTGCACCAGATCCGGATCGCCCGGGGCGCTCATTACCTTGATTGCGACGGTACGGTTGAAGCCCGGGTCGTGGGCGCTGTAGACGCGTCCGAATCCCCCGCTGCCGATCTCTTCCTCAACTTTATATTTTCCGATGAACTTCCCGGCAACGGAAGGCGCCTGACTGGCTTCGGACTGCTTACCGAAGATTTCACGCGAATTCTCGTAGGAAGATTGATAATCCGTGAGTAGCAACTCCACCTCTCGCATCAGCGCGTCGTCGCCGCGGCATTCGCGCTCCACAAACCGTCGGCGCTCTTCCTTCGGCATTTGCACGGCGAGCTGGAAGACGTCGGTGATGCGCTTGCGCCGGTCGGTAGGGGTCATTTTGCTTAACAGCTCCCGGGTCACAAACTTTGAGGTCACGTCACATGCTGCCGGAGGGCGCAATCAGCCGCGTTCCAATCCGTTGTGACAGGCTCCCGCAAAGTCGTTCTCGGTGCTGGAAGAGCGCGCAAACTCTGTGGTGTTGGGTGGGCCGCCGACCCACGACATCCCATGAAAAGCCCCGGTGTGCCCAGGGGTTTTCCCGGTGTGCGGGGTGATTTTGCGACTCTGTCCAGCGGTATATCTCAAGTACTCCTTTCCTCAATGGATAAGATTCTATACCTTATAGACAAACGGTGCAATTCGACATATGTCGGGCGCTTCGCGTCTTAGTTCTATAGTTGCTTGACTGAAACAGTCGAATCATGGGTTGAGTACTGGGCGGTGAGGTAAGAAGGTACCAGAGCGTGTGTTGGAGCACTTCTTTAGATGGCGGCCACAGGAAAGCACAGGTCGGTAGTGGGTATGGCTGGCAAGCAAGCCAGGCCAGGTAAGGGCCGGACCTCTCCATCAATTACTTTGGCCGCCTCGGCTAGGTTCGCAGGAAAGCCTGGCAATGGAATTATCGAAAGATTTCGCGGTGGCGGCTCGCTGGTGAAGATCCGGTAAAGCGTCTCGTTGTTGACGGCGCCCAGTTTCAAAGCTGTGCAGCGCCCCAGCCTGGAGACCCGCGACTCCCGGTACCAAAAGCCATTTGATTTTTGCGTCAGTATTGATATCCTAATGGCCTACCATGGCTACGTCTGCGTTATTGACGATCAACGCCCGTTACCAAGTGAAGGCAAAACCGCTTGGCCAAGGTGGAATGGGGGTTGTCTACACAGCCTACGACATCGTAACGAAGCGGGACGTAGCGCTGAAGACGATGAGGGGCGCGCTAAGCCCCGAGGCCCTGGAGCTTTTCTCCAAAGAATGGTCGGTGCTGGCGCGTGTGAGCCACCCGAACATCGTCGACATCCTGGACACTGGAGAGTTTGAACAGGACGGCGAGCGAAAGCCGTTTTTCGTGATGCCGCTTTTGCCGGGCGCTACCCTGGAACGCCTCATCGAGACTTCCAGCACACGGCTAACCGTCGAGCGGATTGTGGGGATCGCCGCGCAGACGTGCCGCGGACTTCAGGCGGCGCATGAACAAGGTTTGGTTCACCGCGACTTAAAGCCGAGCAACATCTTTGTAATGGACGACGATACCGTGAAGATTATCGACTTCGGGGTTGTCCATCTCGCGGGGGCGGAGTCCATAAAAGGCATTAAAGGCACGCTTCAGTACATGGCGCCGGAGCAGGTCGAGATGAAGGGCGCATCGCCGGCTTCCGACATCTTTTCGTTGGGAGTGGTCTGCTACCAGGCTTTGACCGGCCGTAAGCCGTTCGGCAGAAAGACGGAGGCGGAAACCGTTGACGCCGTAATGCGCTACATACCGCCGCCGGTTTGCGAATTAAACCCGCTCGTCAGCCAGATTGTCAGCCGCGTAATTCACAAAGCCATGGCTAAGGCCCCGTGGCATCGGTTTTCGAGCGCACGTGAGTTTAGCGAGACCCTCCAAAAAGCGCTCAACGGTCAGCCCATCGAGCGGTTTGATCGGGAAAAGATTCAGCCCCGCATTGAGCGGGCGAAGAAAGCGCAGATGGAAGGCGATTTTCAGTTCGTCTCCGAGATTTTGACCGAATTGGAGGCTGAAGGTAATATCGATCCGGAAATGACGGTATTGCGCATTCAACTCGATCAAGGGATCCGGCAGAAATCCATCCGTCAACTCCTGGAAAGCGCCCGGGTCCGCTTAGAGGAGGATGAATTTCCCCTGGCGCTTCAAAAGATCCAGGAGGTACTCGGAATCGACCCGGACAACGCCGATGCGCTCCATCTAAGGAAGGAGATCGAGAAGCAAAGCAGCGAGCGGCAGACCGAGAACTGGTTTCGATTGGCGGAGCAACATCTGCATAACCACTCCTTTGGCCAGGCGAGGCAAGCGCTCAACGAAATCCTCAAGCTAAATGCCAGGGATAACCGGGCTCGCGAGATGTTGGGGGAGGTGGATCGGCAAGAGGAGGAGATCAATCGGCTGCAAGCGGAAAAGGAGCAGTTGTACCAATCGGCAGTGAGTTGTTACCAGCATGGCGAGGTCAGTTCCGCACTGAGCAAGCTCGAACGCGTCTTGGAACTGCGCCGCCAGTCGCCCGATTCGGCCATTCCCGACCGTGATGCGCAATACCAGAGTTTTTACAATCAGATTCGCACGGAAAAGGACGCCGCGCGAAGTTGCTACGCCGAAGGCCGGCGGTATCTTGCGGACAAGAATTTCGCCAAGGCGCTGGCGCTATGTGAAGACTTTCTGAACAAGTCTCCGGGCGATCCGATATTCCAGGCGCTCAAGTTGGAGGTGGAAGAGCAGCAGCGCCAGGAACAGTCCGCATTTATCGCCGAGGTGGCGCGCCGCGAGGAGGGGGAACCGGATCTCGATCGCCGGGTGAACATTATTAAAGAGGCCGTGGAACGGTATCCCGACGAGCCGCATTTTCAGAAATCGTTGCGCCTGGTCAAGGAACGCCGCGATCTTGTGAATTCCATTGTCGCGAAGGCCCGTCAGTATGAGGAACGCGGTCAGTATAATGAGGCTCTCAGCCAATTTGACATTCTTCGAAACATCTACGCACAGTATCCCGGGATAGAGTTCGAATCGGAGCGCCTGAAGCGCCGCCGCGACGAGCAGGTCCGGGAAGAGGCCAAAAGCAGGTGGGTGGAACAGATTGACCGGAGCATCAGCGCGGGCGACTATGCAAGAGCTTGGGAGCTTGTACGCACGGCTAGTTCGGAGTTTCTGAATGACGGGGAATTGTCCGGTCTGGAGCAGCTGGTTCAGCAGGCTCTAGAGCGCGCCGCCGAAGCGGACGAGTGGCTGCAGCGCGGCCAAAAACTGTGCTTCGAGCGGCAATTCGGCGAGGGCCTGGAAGCGCTGCGCAAGGCAGCTTCGCTCGACAACCGGAACGCGATGATCCGGGCGGCCTTGTTGAACGCCTTGGTGGAGCAGGCTCGCTCGGTGCTAGGTCAGGATTGGCGGGCGGCCGAACCGCTGATTGAGCAGGCGCTGAACATCGACGGGGGCCACCCTCTGGCCAAGAGTCTCCAGGGACTTGTGCTGGATTACAAGCGTCAGGAAATCGTGAACGATTGTGTGTCGCAAGTGCGGGTGATGCAGGCCAACGGCGATTTGAGCGGAGCCATGGCCAAGGTGGAAGAGGTGCTGGCGTCATACCCGAACGAAGCGCGGTTGGCGCAACTTCGTAAGACGCTATTGAATCTGGGCGCGGTGTCTTTAGCCGCTCCGGCGCCGGCGGGGCAGCCGGAAGCTTCGCCCGCGGCGCCCAAATCGGAAGATCCGGCGGCGGGGGAACCCGGAGCGGTTTCGATCATGGAAACCCAAGCGCCGGTTATCGACTATACCACCGTTGGCGATCCCAACCCGGCCGGCGTTTCGCCAATGCAAGCTCCGCCTGTCGCGAAGCCGCCGCAGCCCGCGGGTGGTCAGTCAAAAGGGTTGACCGGGGCGCCGAAACCGGTCGGGAAGAAACCCGGCGGTCTACTGAACTTGCTGCGCAGTTGGGCTGGCCCCCAGGGGCGTTTTTCAAAATTGCAGTGGGGCATAATTGGCGCGGCTCCGGTAATTTTGGGGTTGGCCTTGATAGCGTTACTTTCTCATCGGCAGCCAACCCAGAAACCCGTGCTGGTTCCCGAATACGCGGTGGAAATCGAATCGAATGTGCCCGGCGCGAAGTATCTGGTTGACGGCAATCCGCCGGCTTCCAAATATCCGGCGGGAACACCGCATAACGTAACCGCGCAAATGGCAGGGTATAAGCCGGCGGCCCAACCATTCACGCTGCCGTCGGAGCCGCCCAAAACCCCCTACGTTATTTCCTTGCAGCTGGAGCCGGAATTGGCGCGGCTCGGACTGACATCCGATCTGAAGTCGGGCAAAGTGTCGCTGGACGGTGGGCCGCCGGAAGATCTTAAAGACGGCAACTTCGATAAGGACGGGATTGCTCTGTCCACCGACCACACTTTTTCACTGACTGATGGAACGGGATCCCTGGAGTTTTCGTTTCGCGCCGAACCGGGGAAGATCGTCACCCTCCCTGCGCCTCCCAAGGCTAGAGACATGAAGGCCTGGGTGATCGCAAATCTGGGCTCAAGCGCTCGCGCTTACGCCGGCGATACTTCATTGAAAGCCGGGCCCAAGGACCATCCCGAACCAATTCCGGTCGAAGGTCTGGACCTTGGAACAATCACCGCCGATACCGAGATAACGGTCGACGACGGTAAGTCCCCGCAAACATACTCCCTGAAAGCCGGCAATGCGCCTACGCTCACGATTTTCCTGGGCAGCGATCCAAATTCGGCCAACGTTCACCTGGAGGGCGTGCCGCCCGGCGCGGACGTGTTAGTCGCGGTGGATCGACACACGCCGATACGTCCCCGCAACAACTATCTGGGGTTGATGGCGGGCCAGCACACTCTCCACTTTACGGCAGCAGGTTACGAGCCGATTGAGCAAAAGGTGGACTTGCAGAAGGGCGAGAGGCATGATCTGCAGCTTGAATTCAAGGTAGTGGTGCGGACTGGAACCCTGGTGATCGACGGCGCTACGCCGCAGGCCGAGGTATTGCTGGATGGCACTCCCAAAGGCACTGTGGACGGCGAGGGTTCGTTCAAGCTGGCGGATGTGCCGCCGGGCGATCGCACTGTAGCGCTGCGGAAAGCGGAATTTGAACCTAAGGAACTCCCGAAGACGTTCACGGCGGGGCAGACGGTTCATATCTCCGGAGCGGATGGGCAGTTGAAGCCGATACCGATGGGCGCGCTCGTTTTTCGGGTTTCACCGTCAAACGCGATCGTCTCATATAGACAGGTGGACGAGTCACAGATGCGAAAGGCCGAGAATGGTCAAGATCTGCCTCTGAAAGCGGGGCGCTATGAGGTCGCGGCCACCGCGCCTGGGCACGAGTCGCGCCAGACAACGGTCGCGATCGAATCTGGTAAGACTCAGACCATTGGCTGGACATTGCCGCTAACGGCGGTGACTGGCAGCACCGGGACGGTGGTGAAACCGCAGCCCGAGAAAAAAACGCCGGATTATTTTCAGGATCCGGATTCCTGGACGCAGAGCGATGCCTGGTGGATCCATAAGGGCGCGGGCACGAGTTGGCTGATCCGCCCTGAGGGCACGTTTCGGATCGAACTCCAGCAGGTAAAGACCGGGAAAATTATCAAGAAAGTGCGGCGCGTGGACTGGGTGATCGATGAGAAGGGTCCGAACAACCAGGTGGAGTACTCGTTCGACTTTAAGACCCTGGTGCGGCGAGTGACGGTGAACGGCAGCACAACCGAGTCGAAACCCGTGAAGTTACCGCCCGCGGCGGCATCCGCTGAGAGCTACGCGATTCAAATCGAGATCGGCGCGGACCGGATCGTCATCAAAGACGCGCAAGGTAAAGAATTGGATCGATATCAACGCCCCAACCCCACCGAGGCACTTGGAAAATTCGGGTTCAAAGGCGAGGTGGGGCTAGTGGTGAAGTGAGCGCGGGCGCTCGCAGAAATTTGCACGGTTCCGGACCGCGAGCGTCGGATGCCAGCCTTACGAATTCGGGCAAAGCCGCGCGGGGGCCGTTACGGCAACATAGCTATTTTCGAGACTGGTCTAATGCGGAAGGTTGAGGTACATGGTCGGTAGTCGGGCTGCGCGATTCCTCCCCCTGGTAATTGTCTCTTGGGTCTCGACGACTCAGTCCGGTATCTGTCAGTCCCCGCCGAGAGTCGATCAACGCCAAGCCGACCAAACATGTTATCCGGTAGGTCAAATCATTATTGGCTTAGGCAAGAATGTGGACCGGAACAAGACTGCTTATTCTGAGTCGACCCTCATTGCGTCAATCAAACAGCGAACCGTTTGTTCTCGACCGACCGCAAGCGAACTGGGTAAGATTCGAAGCGCTGGCGGATCGGAAAAACTGATTGATGCCATGGAAGCGGCGTCGCCCGCGCCCCTGCTTGCCGCTCCGGCCCCGCCATGCCCACAGCTGGAGGCGGTCGCCCCGAAGCAGGGACGACTGACCGTCACTTGCTCCCTGGTTGACTGTAACGTCTTCGTGAACGGAACTTCCATTGGGACAACCACGAACGGGGTGCTGTCCCAAACTATACCGGAAGGGCCGGCTGCAGTCTATGTTACCGCCAGGAATTACGAGCCTGATCGGCGACAGGAAATCGTAGAGATCAAGGATAGCGAGCCCAAACTAGTCAACTTTAAGCTGACTGCCTCGCGCGCTGCCCTTGAAGAGCTGGGCGCCAAATTGTTCACGCAGATGGTCGAGGCGCTCGGAGGTGAAGATGGTCTGAAGGCATCGGCGCTTGTACGAGGCAAAGGCGAATTTACGTCGTATCGCGACGGAAAGCCGACCGAGTGGCAGATAGTAGCGTTGATCAAGCTGCCGGACAAAGCTAGATTTATTGTCGGCGATTTTAAAGGCGGCCGTCAAAGCTACGAAATCGTGCGCACCGAAGGCGAAATGGAGTTGACCAAGACGGCAAAGGGCGCGGCGCTGGATGATTTGAACCTGGCTCTCCATCAACTTCAGGATTATCAACTTACGGAAACTCTAAGGCGTCTGCGAAGCCCAAGCTTCAAAATCGCGGCTACAGAGCTTATTCCGAGCCATGGCGAAGACGTAGTCTTGGCGGCACAGGGAGGAAGTGAAAGGTATTTGATTAGCCTCGATACCGACCATCGCCCACGCGAGGTTCTGTTTGAGTCGGGGGGCCTTGACAAGGGCTTGAAAGTTCTTTACTCGGATTACGCGCCAGCGGGGCCGGCCTTTTACCCAAAAAGAATGCAGGTGCAGCGGCCGGATTCAACCAATGGTATCGAGGTGAAGTTTGATACAGTCGAGCTAAATCCTCCCGACGTCAGGGACGCGGATTTTGTGGTCAAGAAGGGGAAACGCTAACCCGCCCCGTGGTGACCGCGATAGCCCATACCGGAGATGCGCATGGCTAACAGGAGGCTGGGACAAACGCGATCGGCGGCGGTTGCAGGTCTTCTCGCAATATTCGCGGCGCTACCTTGCGCTTCGTTTCAGAAGCAGGATTTCAGTGCAGATCGAGCCCCGCGGCCGCCAAGCACTCTGCTTATATCTTTGCAGAGCCTCTTAACGTTTTTAGGTAGTTCTGAAGGCGATCACTCCTCTGAAGCTATGGCTATAAAGCTCATCGAGATGCATGGGCTGGGCTTTCGGCCTACGGCGGATGATTTGGAAAAGCTGAGAAAGGCATCTGCTTCGGAGGATTTTCTTAAGGCGATTGAAACGGCCGGAACGCCGGCCCCGGTCGTGAAACAAGGCCGGTTGGCGGTAGGTTGCGAGCCTGTGGACTGCGAAGTTTGGGTGAGCGGTAATTTGATTGGAACCACCACTCGCGGTGAGATTCCATGGATCACCCTTCCTGAGGGAAAGGTAATTGTGTCCGCGGCCAAAACGAACTATGATCCAATTCAAGCGAAACAGGAAGTACCGATTCGGCAAAACGAGCTAACTCGCGTAAAATTCCAGTTTAAGATTTCCCGGGCGGGGCTCATGGCGACTGGCGCGAAGCTCTTCCAACAAATGCGCGGTTCTATTCGCGCCGGCGAAGGTGAAGCGGCCCGCGGCGCATCGACCGAACAAGAAGGTAATGCGTTACGGGTAGCGGGAACGTTGTACCTTCACGATTCGGCCGGGCACTGCACGGTATGGCCGGTAGAGGCGTGGTTTCGGGAGGGGCATGAGGCCCGGTTCGAGCTTTCCCGGTTTTATGAGAGGTATGTGTTGACCATGACGGCAACCGGCCATTCGTGGGACCGGACTCCTCCAGCCAAAGAAGCCCGCGAACTCGAGGCTGGCATTCGGTTGATCGCAGACGGGCAGCTACCCAGGCTGATAGAGCGTCTCGATGATCCGGGTTTGACTATGGCGGCGGTTGATGCTCCAGTTGGAAGCGAGGTTGCGCCCGTATTCCAAGCCGGGGGCGGGTCGCAGACCTATCGCATAACCCTGGATGCGGCGTACAGGCCGAGTGAGATTCAAGCGGAGTCGCCTGTTCCGGGTTCAGGTCTTAGGATGCTGTACTCGGACTACGTCTTGCAAGGAAGTGCTTATTACCCGAAAACAACGCAGATCATTCTTCCGGATGGCGTCCAAGGCATCGAAGCACGGTTCGATACGGTGCAGATTGTCTCTTCGCAGAACACTTACAAACAGGTTTCATCGAAACATTCGAAATTGCGCTGAGTCGCTTCAGACAGTCATGGCTTCCCTAATACCTGTCGGAGCACGGCGCTCTAAGTTGATGCGCGTTCGCCTGGGCGTGATCGGCTTTTGTGCGATCCACGGGCTGCTTCTGATGGTCGCGCCATTTGAGGGCGCTGGACAAAAGAAAATCGAGAAAAGCCTGACGCCGCAGCCTTCTCCGCAAGTAATTTCGGACGTGGACACCCTTCGCCCGATAGCGGACGCTTCTAAAACACCCGCGACTCTGAGTATCGCGCAACCAGAGGCGCTAGTGCCGATGTTCGAGCATCTATACCGTCTCAATGCGCGACAGGACTCAGCGCCAATCCATATTCTGCAGTTCGGCGATTCTCACTCCGCAGCTGACGATTGGACTGCGGGGCTCCGTCGCCTGCTGAAGGAGCGGTTCGGCGATGGGGGCTCTGGGTTTTCTCTGGCCGGTACGCCTTTTCAGGGCTACCGTCGCTTCGACGTGCAGGGCGGTGGAAGCGCCGGCTGGCATTCTGAAGGTCTTCGCTCCGCGACCGGCGACGGATTTTTCGGAATCGGCGGCGTCGGCATCTCGACTCAAGTCGAAGGTCAATCGGTTTTCATTGAGACAGAATGCGATCGCCTCGAAATCGATTACCTCCAGCAGCCGGCAGGTGGCGACTTAGCTCTCTTCGATTACAATCAGCTTCTGGAGAGATTTTCTACCAGAGGCGAATTGGGGCCTGGTTTCGTCAGTTATCAAACCATGCCGGGCCTTCACCGCTTCATACTGAGGACGCTCAACTCAAAGCCGGTCCGGCTCTTCGGCTGGGTTGCGGACAAAGAGACCGGAGTCACTTATGAGACTCTTGGAATCAATGGAGCGGAAGCCTCGATTATTCTCCGCTGGAATGAGAGTATGTTCGCCGCTTACTTACGCCGCCGCAATCCCGGACTGATCGTACTGGCCTACGGCACCAATGAAGGCGTCATTGGAGACTGGAGTTCCGAGAAATATCAGGCAATGTTTTCGGATATATTACAGCGGTTTCACCGCGCCGTCCCCGCTGCTTCCATTCTGGTCCTTGGCCCGCCGGACAGCTGGTCGTACCGCGAGGGAACGCGACGGCCATCACCAGGCATCGACCGCATCATTACAGCCCAGAAGAGCGCCTGTCGCGAAAGCGGCTGCGGTTTTTGGGATACACGGGAGCGCATGGGCGGTCTGGGATCAATGCGCGATTGGGTCCAGGCTGGACTCGCACAGGGCGATTACATTCACTTTACTCCCGCGGGTTACCGTCGCTTGGCTACGATGCTCTTTGGAGATATGATGCGACAGTACGAGCTTTTTGGGAAAATCCGCATAGAAATATCGGACCCAGTCCCTTCTCATCCGCGATGAGTTCCGCGCCGGTCCAAAGTGCGCGCTCTCGCAGCAGTCGGTGAACTACGCCCGCATCTGGCTTGCCGTGAGTCGGGCGCCCGCAGCGCCAGCCGCTCGGCATTCGTGGGCCCCATGGGCGTCCGCGCTTGGCGTCGAGTTCTCCCTCGGCGGTCCGCGTAGTCGCTACCCCATCTGGTTGCACACATCCCGGTAACCTACGAATGCGCAAGCGCCGCGCTCACGGCTCTCGCCCCAGTGATGACCCAGTGATATGGCTGGACCGTTTCTGAGGCTGGTGAAATGAGGTCCAGCGTGAGATACGTCCGGGTTTGACTGCGAAATCACTTTGCACTAGACTCAGGCAAATGATATCGAGGGGTTGGATGTTCGCTGCGGTAATCCTGGCAGCCACAGCTTCCGCGCAGCCGCCTTCGTACAAAGCGCCGCGCACGGCTGACGGCAAACCGAACCTCAGCGGAATCTGGCAGGCGCTCAACACCGCCAATTGGGACATTCAAGGCCATGCGGCCGCAGCCGGTCCATTGCCCCAAATGGGCGCGATCGGCGCGATTCCTCCGGGACTGGGCGTCGTGGAAGGCGACGAGCTTCCCTATCTGCCGGAGGCCGCCGCGAAGAAGAAAGAAAATCTGGCAAATCGCTGGACCGCGGACCCGGAGCTGAAATGCTACCTGCCGGGAGTTCCCCGCGCCACCTACATGCCGTTTCCGTTCCAGATCGTCCAATCGGCGAAGACCATCCTGTTCTCCTACGAATATGCCAGCGCGGTCCGCACCGTCAATATGGAGACTGCCAAAGAAGCGCCTATCGACAGTTGGATGGGCTGGTCGAACGGACACTGGGAGGGCGAAACCCTGGTGGTTGACGTCACGGGCCTCAACGACCAGACCTGGTTCGACCGGGCCGGCAATTTCCATAGCGATGCGCTGCACGTAGTGGAACGGTACACGGCGCGCGGCCCGGAGAGCCTCAATTACGAGGCTCTGATCGAGGATCCAAAAGTATTTTCGAGACCGTGGAAGATGCGCATGGTTCTGTATCGGCATGAAGAACCGAATGCCCAGCTTTTGGAGTTCAAATGCGTGGAGTTCGTGGAAGAATTGATGTACGGGCCGCTTCGCAAGAAGACCGGCAAGTGATATGAAAGAGGGGAAATCATGATTCGTGCCGCCGCGTCGATCGCCGCGACCGCCATTCTGGCGGCAACGTCGGCCTTGTGCCAGGACCATCCCGATCTGCAGGGCATCTGGACCAGCGCTTCGGTGGTTCCGCTCGAACGGCCCGCCAGCCTTAAGGGCAAGGAATTTTACACCGAACAAGAGGCCGCCGAAAATGCGAAGCGAGTGCTCGGGATGACGAGTTGGGAGCGACTCGGAGGCCAGGCCCCGGAGCACTACAATATGTCCCAATACGGTCTCGACCTGAGCCAGGTGAAAGTGGCGTCCACCTTGCGCACGTCGCTGATCGTCGGCCCTGACGGGCGTGTCCCGCCTTTGACGCCCGAGGCGCAGAAGCGGAATGCCGAACGGTCCGCACGCAATCGAGGCCATCAATTCGACGGTCCGGAGAACCGCCCGCTGCAAGAGCGGTGTCTCATCTACTCCACCGAAGGACCGCCCATGCTGCCGTCGGCCTACAACAGCAATCTGCAGATCGTACAGGACTCCGGGCACGTGGCCATTCTGCAGGAGATGATCCATAGCGCGCGGATCATCCCCACCGACGGGAGTCCGCATCTGCCGTCCACCGTTCGCCAATGGATGGGCGATTCGCGCGGCCATTGGGAGGGACAGACGCTGGTGGTCGACACCACCAATTTCACCGACAAGACGGCCTTCCGAAGTTCCACCGCCGGTCTCCATCTGGTGGAGCGCTTCACTCGCCTCGATAAAGACACCATCGTCTACGAATTCACCGCCGACGATCCCGCCACGTGGGTCCGCCCCTGGACCGCGCAGATCCAGTTGACCCGCATTGAAGGCCCGATTTTCGAGTTCGCGTGCCACGAAGGAAATCAGGGTGTCGCGAACACCCTCAGCGGAGCCCGAGCCATGGAAAAGGCCGCCGCAGAAGCCGCCAGAAAAGACTCGAAATGAGGATCGATATGAGGACCAAGCTAGCGATATCTTCGGTGTGCGCCGGTCTCTTTCTGGCGGTGGGGCCAGTCCGGGCGCATCATTCGTTTGCCGCGGAGTTCGACATCAAGCGGCCCGTCAAACTGCGCGGGATTGTGACCAAGATGGATTGGATCAACCCGCATTCCTGGATTCACCTGGACGCCAAAGGTCCCGAAGGGAAGGTGGTGAGTTGGATGATCGAAGGGGGCAGCCCCAACTCCCTGCTTCGTTTGGGCTTTACCAAGACTGCGTTGCCGCCCGGCAGCGAAGTGGTGGTGGAAGGATTTCAGGCTAAGGACGGGTCCAACCGGGCAGTCGGACAATTTGTTGCGTTCGCCGACGGCCGCAAGCTGTTCCTCGGCGGTTCGGCTCCCGGCGCTCACGGAGACAGCGATAAGTAGCTGAGCCGTTGTCGAAGCGCGTGGCGGGAATCTGGCTGTTTCCGATTATCGAGACCGTTCACGTGCTCGGCATCGCAGCTTCCGCCGGAACCATCTTATTCGTGGACGTGCGTCTGCTGGGTATCGGCATGAAACGCGAGCGCTTCAGCGATGTCCTGGAGCAACTCCAGCCCTGGACGCTGTCGGCCTTTCTGGTGATGGTCATCACCGGTTCGCTGCTCTTCCTTTCGGAAGCGGTGAAGTGCTATCACAGCGTGTTTTTCCAGATCAAGGTCGGGATGTTGGCGCTGGCCTGCGGGGAACGCCCTCCCGTTCCACTGGAAGGTGTATCCGGAGGTTGAAGTCTGGGACCATCTGCATCGCACGCCTGGCCGCGCACGCCTTGCCGGCGCGCTGTCTCTCGCGCTCTGGATCGGCATCATCGCCGTGGGGCGGCTATAGCCCAGGCTATAGCCTATGGGAAGTAACGCGCTGCACTCCTTTTTTTGAGTGGTGCGACTCCACCGCCCTTAGGCGTGGCCATCCGCGATTCCACATAGATGTTTGCCGTCGTAGAGATGCTACACCTGCTCGGACTGGCCTCGCGACGACTGATAAGCGGGCTCGGATGTCCTTGTACAACTGCGGAACTGGAAGCGAATCGGTTTCGTCATGATGGCGGCGGGCTGCCTTCTGCTGGCGGGCTCCAAAGCCGAGACGTACTATGCAAACCCGTACTTTCACCTGAAACTCGTCCTGCTCGCGCTGGTCGGCATGCATGCGCTGGCCTTCCGGAGTCGCTGCATCGGACTCCGAAACTGGCGGCTTGCCTGTCGCTCGCGCTGTGGCTGGGAATCGTCTCGGCCGGACGGCTGATTGCGTACTATGAGCCGGCGTCCGGGGATCCGGCTCACTCCGTTCCAAGAACGGCGCCGCCCTAACCAGCGTTATCCCGCCAACGGACTGTCCGTGAAGACGTATTCCGATTCGGTTGCGATCTTCTGGCGGTGATCGTCGGCGCGGCGCGGATTCAAGCCTGCGACCGCTCCGGGCATACCGTAAAATGCGCCAGTATCCGGCTCGCCATGAGTTGGGCGCCGCGACGCCCGCCGCACAGCATTCGCCGATGGGCGACCACGCTTGGCTGCCTGTCCCTCCCTCGCCGGGCCAATCAAGGTGAAGAGATCAGACGAAGTCGATTTGGAAGATCCAGCCCGCCGTCGGACTATCGTTGTTGGGCCATCCCGGATGGATACCGGCATCGCAGCTGATCAGCTTGCCGTCGTGCATCGCGAGCCCGTGAGGGTCGGACGAGTTCGGAACAAAGTCCACCGTCTCCAGCACTTTGCCGGTCGCGGCTTCGTACCTCACCAGGCAAGGCCGGTACTCATCGTAACGCTTACAGTCGTTGCCGACGACCTGCCAGATGGTCTCGCTGTCCCATGCGATGCCATGGTAACGCACTCTGTCCGGAGCCTGGTAGAACGGGATCAGGAATTCGGGCTCCCAACTCTTGGGATCGATGCGAACATTGGCGCGCAGCCGCAAAGACGCGATCCAAAGCTTGTCGTCGTGCCAGAGGGCGCCGTGGCAACCGCCGCCGTCGTTGGCCGGACCGAGCGGGATCTGACGGTGGCTAATAAGCTGCGAGTTCATGTCCACCTGAAACACGCCTTGCGGAGGCGCGTTGGCGACCATCCAGACATACCCGCCACCCACGGCCATGCCGCTCGTGTTTCTGGAAGGTGTGGTCACCGTTTTCAGAAGCTTGCCATTCCAATCGACCAGCCAGGCGTCTTCGGTGAGGGATTTCGGCTCGGGCAAATGATACGTAGCGGCTTGGGCGCCCGACAGCTTTTGCTCGGCAATCCATAACCCCCCCGGCGTGACGGCAATCCCGTTGGGAAATCCTTGCGGGCTCTTGAAGAGCTTGGTTGTTTTCGCCATCCGGGACGGAACCCGCCGATTCGATTGCCCGCCGTTCTTTTGGGTGTCGGCCAATGTTTGTTGCGAAAATGCAGCATTCCCTTTCGCCAGGGCCAAGCCGGCGCCGATGCCAGCCGTGAGGAATTCCCGTTTGGTCATAAGACCTCCAGAACCTGCTATGCCGGATCGACGGATCGCTTCTGTCCGGTCACAGCAGTTGACGTGGCGAATTATATAACACTTGTACCCGCGAATCGCGATTCTCCGACGCGCTCCGGCGACGGTCGATCTCCTGGACGGCGGGCAAGAGCGAAGGCCAAGGGCTGTTGAGGAACTACGTCGGGAGAATGACGGAGTTCCCACTTAGGAAGCAGAACGGACTGAACGCAGCTTACGGCCGCCCCATTGCGTACCAGATTACGAAGTCCGTCATGGACGGCGTTACTCCTGTTGGCGCATCCGCGACGTGTTCTGACCGCTGAGAGTCTGTCCCGCACAGCCGCTGTCGGCGAGAGCCGGCGGTAGTGGGCTGACTTCGACGCGGCCGGTTCCGTGAGGATCCATCAGATTCCAGATAGCCTGGCGACAGCCGGCTACTTGGCGCCAACCTTCATCGTGACGGGGCAATCCGGCTTCTTCTGGACCCAGATTGGTCCGCCCGGAAGGATTCTCAGCACATCGACCGGACCACCCACACTCGGCGCGCCCGCGTCGATCTCGACTTGAAAGAGGTACCGGGCCAACGCGGGCATATCGAGTTCCGGCAACCCGCCGGCGGCACGCAGCCGGTCGATGGCGTCGCCCTCTCCGAACCAGAACGCGCGAACGCCGCTCGGGCAGTTCCCAGGACAGGAATCCCGGATGATGGTCGTCTCTATCGCCCCCTTCGGCGAGAGAGCGAGCCCGAGCGAAAAACTGGTGGCTACCGGCGCTCCAGCGTCAACGCCAACCAATGCTACGGTGACTGCGCCCTTAGAGTTGATAAGCTTCGCATACCCCGCCGGGTCGCGCTCTTTAACGTTCGGGAGTTCGCGCAGTACGGCGGTTTGCACTTCACGCTCGACTCTGGCGAGCTTCGCGGCAACGCTGTCGCCTTCCCGGCTGCTGGATGCGACGATTGTCGGAATATCGAACCCGGTTTGGGGATCGTTCACAAGTCCCGAGACGGCAAAGAAAAGGCTGGTGTCGGCTTGGTAGATCTTGCAGACAGTTCGCCTGGTGGCTGAAAGTCCGCCGCCGCGAATGGTGGCCGCGCTATCGGCGGCGATTACGACTTCCTGCGGCGTGCGAATGATGACAACAGTCGTGGCTTCCGCTGGCGTCATGTGCAGGCGCAAGACACAAAGCAGTCCAACCGATCGTATGACTCGCATGGCCGCTATGGTTTTCAAAGGCCCGGTCAACGGCGCCCTCCTGCTCCGTGCGGCGGTATCACACGAATGATCGCCATCATGCCGTTGTCCTCGTGTCCCAGGATGTGACAGTGATAGACGAAGTCGCCGATCAGCGGACCGCGAAAATCCATGCGCACGGTAACGCTCGGATAGGGCCCCGACCCCGACCAGTAGGGCACTTGGATGATATCGAGGTATTGCCCGTTCTTCACCGGATCGCCGTTTAGCTTGAGGAGCAGAAAATGAATCTGGTGAATGTGAAATTCATGATTCTCCATGGAGCGGTTCTCGATGGTCCAGTCTTCGACCGAACCCTGCGTAGTGACGATGGCCGGCGGGTTGTCCGGACTGAAGAGGGTAGGGGATTGGCCATCGACGGCGATATAAAAGTTCGTCTGGCTATTCGGGTCGGTGGGGTCCGATAATACCTCGGAAAAGTAGAGCTTGCGTTCCGCCGCGGGCCGCTCCCGATCCAATCCCGCGAAGCGCTGCTTGTGAGGCGGCTCGGAGCTATAGGGAACGTTGAAGGGCGGCTCGGATGCATTGTCCGACGCCATGATGGCTGCTATCGGCCGTGTGGGATCATTGTCGCCGTCCGGACCCGTATCGACGTTCAGGGTCATCAGGGTCGCGCTCTTGACGCCTGAGTCCGGCCCGGTCACGATGAATTCGGCGCGTGCGGCGGGCGCCAGCAGTATGTCCGTTTCGGTGATGCTCTTGCCTTGCGAAGCGCCGTCCTGAGAGCCGGTCGGAACGCCATCGAGAGCCACTACTTGCAGCGACTGGGGCGTTCCGTCGTATTGCAGCTGCAAATCGATAATCGTATCCGCCGAGGCGTTCAACACTCGCCAGAACCGCTTTTCCGCAGGTTTCATTTGAATCACAGCGGGCGTAAAAGCCGGATAGGCAACCGGCACATAGTTGAGCGATAGATCCCAGGATGGGATGCTGCCGCCGGCAGTCGGATTGCCCGGAACGAGATTGTCTCTGATGACTAAGAGCTGCTGCGGCAATCCGGCCACATCGGAATTGACATTCTGTATCCCTTCCACGATCAGTGCTCCGGAAGCCCCACCCTGCACAGCCGCCTCGGAGATGCCGTGAATGTGCGGGTGATACCAATAGAGTCCGGGGGGCTCATCGAGGGGAAATTGGACATCGTATTGGAATGTCTCGCCGGAATTCACCATGGTACGGATGACTTCATCTTGATGACACGCCGCCGGAGTGTTCGTGCCGTGGTAGTGAATGTTGACGGAAGAGGCTGTCATGGTCACAGCTCCGCAGGTGTTCGATGCGGTCCCTGAAACAGTCATTTCCGGCATCGCCGCCATCGCGGTGGAGGGAGGACTGGCCGGCACATTGTTTGTCAGGTTGATCAGCAGCCGATCCCCCGGAAGCACGTGGAGAGTCGGAGACTCCGAGCCGCTCTCGGTCATGAAACAGAAGAGAGTGTTACCGTACCGATCGACAGTGGTCTCGTAAGTAAAGTTGACCCGCAGGACGCCGTTTTGGCTGAACAGGTCCTGCGGCGCCGTGATCGAGCTTCCTGCAGGAAAGCGCGGACAGGCCGCGGATCCCTGAGCAAAACCGCACAATTGCGCCATCGCAAAAATGACCGCCGCGGACGCGAAATGCGCACTCAGATGTAAAGACTTTTCCAGTTTCATAAAATGTCTCTTCTTCAGAATGTGAACTTCGCGCCGGCCTGAACCAGGCGGGGAGCCGCTGCATTGACGACTTGGCCGAACGTCGCACTGCCGATATTGCCGTCAACAGCTTGCGGTCCGAAGAACTGAGCATGGTTAAAGACATTGAAGGCTTCGAGCCGGAACTGGAGGGATTTGGATTCGGTCAGGCGCAGATTCTTGAGAAGCGCCATATCGAAGTTCGCCATTCCCGGGCCATGGAAATAGCGCCGCGAGGCGTTGCCCGGAGTGCCGAGGGCATTCTCGCTGAACAGTGAGGCATTGAAATACGGCTGCCCGTTGCGTGGATTGTGATTCAGAGCGAGGGGGCCAGCCGTAACATCCGGTTCATCGACGCCAAAATTGTTGATGCCATTTGGTTCCGCGCCCAACAGCGAGTTATCGCCGTAGTTGATAAGCGTAACGGGGAGACCGGTAGTGAAGCGTGTGATGCCGGAGAGTTCCCACTCCTGCGTCCAGTTGTTCTTGACGCGAAGAAGGCGTTCCAATGGGACAAGATAGCTATAGCTTACGACAAAGTTCTGCGTCATATCGAAGGCGGACAAAGCCTTGCTGAGTGAGGGATTGAGCGGATTCACTTCTTCGCCCAGGTTGGAAGATTGATCGAGTGACTTGCTATACGTATATGCCGCCAGCAATTGCAGCGGACCGCTGGTGCGCCGCAGGGTTACCTGCAGGGAATTGTAGGTGGAGTTGCCAATGGTGGTCTCCGCGGTGTCGCTTCCGAAGTTTGGCCCCAACGGACCTCTGGTCCCATCGATCACCTGCCCCGACGCGGTGGTGAAAACGTCGCTCTCGCTGAACGGACCGCACGGGGTTTGGCCGGGAGCCAGGTTGGCTGGGTTGCCGAGTTGCAGACAGAGCGCGGGGTTGCCGGGATTTGCCTCCCTGAGAACTAGAAGATGGTGCGCCTGATTACCAATAAAGCTTACGTCGAGTACGGTATTGTTTCCGAAGCCCCGCTCGATGGCGAGCATGTACTCCTCGGCGTAGGGGATCCGGTTGTTGGTGGAATAGTTCGGCATACCGCTTATCGGCTCAAACTGCGACCAATCGAGACTCGCGTCCGGGTGAGTGGCCGTCGTGTTCAGCGGCGCCAACTGAACCGGAAAATACTGCCCGACGTTTTGGCCGTTGGCCGCCGTAATGAAGGGGCTGGCGAACAGCGGCGGAGCGGGACTGGTATAAGTGGTTCCATACGGCGCGTTGGCGCTGCTGATTCCAATGGTCAGGGCTTCGATCGCGGTATAAAAGATGCCATAACTGGCCCTGACGCTTGTCTTGCCGGGACCGCCGAGGATCTTGCCTGGCAGGCTGTCCCTGCCGGCGCTGGGCGACCACGCCAGCCCGATACGCGGCGCAAAATCAAGATTTCCCGGAGGCGCGATGGTGCGCGGGACGCCGGGGTCGGTCGGGAACAGGATACCGGCGGGAGCGCCAGGGAAAACCACAGACTGCTGTCCCGGCGCGAAGGTCGCGATCTGATTATACTTTTCGTACCAGGGCTCGACCCGGTCCCAGCGCAGCCCATAGTTTAGCGTGAGGTTATTTCTCACGCGCCAACTATCCTGCGCATAGAGGCCGGCATACTTATTGCGCCCGTAGAAAGATTGAAGCTGGCTTTGGTTGTACTGGCTCGGTATGCCTAGCAGGAAGTCCGCGAAATCGACGCCGGTCTCACTGCCGAAGAAGATGAAATTGCCATTCAATTGGGCAATGGGATCGGTGTTGACTTGATCGTAGTGGAACTGTCCACCCACTTTGATCGTGTGCGTGCCAACGACCTTCGAGAAGTTGTCGCCCAGTTGAAATGTGTTATTGACCTGTTTCAGCTCGTTGGTATTGGTCCCGATGGAGAAGTTATTGAAGTCGACGCTCTCCACGCCTTCGGTTTTCGGCGAGAGCGGCACGATACCAGGAGTATCCTCTCCCACCGCGAAACCCTGCGATGCCAGGCTTGCGCCTACGCCGCCAATCGGCTTGCCCAGGTCTGTGGCGTCGCGCATGAAGCTGAAGTGGAATTCGTTGACGGCGGTCGATCCGAACGTCTTGGCGTCGCCCAGGGCAAGCAGCTGCGCACGCCCGGAATTCAGAGCATTGAAACCTGGAACATTCGCGCCGCCTTGAGCGACAGGGTAGGGGTTGTTCTGCGACCAGCCGTCCAGAAAATAGTAAGCGGACAGCACGCCCCAGCGCGTCGCGCCATCGAGCCGGTAGGCGCCCTTGTCATCCTGCAAGGTCTGGTTGTAGCCCGAGGTAGAAAACGTGCCGTTCGGATTATTGGGCGCGGGAATGTATTGCAACAGATTAGTAGCCGGAGCGGACCACGCGCTCTTGGGAATGGTGGCATTGGGCAAGACGCACTGAGTGGAGCTGCTGCATCCCGAGAAGTAATATGGCTCGCCTGGAGTTATGCCATAGCCGAGTTTCTGCGAAAGCTGGCTGGCCCAATAAGACCCGGTCACTGTGGTCGGGACCGGGTTTCCATTCTGATCGGTGGTGGTAAAAGCGCTCGCAAGGCCGGAAAGATTGCCGGTACGGTCCTGTAGCGAGGGAACGGGGATCTCGCCCGTATCGATTCCCTGAGTCGACCGTGTCCCCTGATAATCGGCGAAGAAGAAGACCTTGTTCTTCCGGATAGGGCCGCCTATTGTCGCTCCAAACTGGTTTTGGTCGAACGCCCCGCGAGTGGGCGAGAAGTAGTTGCGGGCATCGAGATCTGTGTTGCGCAGAAACTCGAAGACATTACCGTGGAATGTATTGCCTCCGGACTTAGTCACCACACTGATCTGGCCTCCGCTGAACTCGCCGTGTTCGGCGTCGAAGCTGCTTGTAAGAATCCGAAACTCAGCGATGGAATCCAGGTTGGGAACAATCGCCGCGCCCATGTTGACGTCTTCCTCGACGTCGCTTCCATTCAATACAAAGCTGTTGGCGAACTCCCGCTGCCCGTTGATCGAGATGGTTCCAGGGTTCAGGCCGCCGGAGGGAGAAAATGCGCTCACGCCCACATCCTGAGTAGTGTCGGAAGTCAGGGAAGTGACTGGGATGACGCCGGATTGAAGGGCGAGAAGGTCCGTATAGCTCCGGCCATTTAGAGGCGCAGCCGCCATCTGGCTGCCGCTGATCACCTGGCCCATCTGGGTATCGGCGGTCTCGACGTGCGCGGCGGATTCGGAAACGGTCACCGTCTCAGTCCTATCCCCGATGGCGAGAACCGCGTCCACGACCACTTTGCCGTTGACATCGATCACAACGCCCGTGCGCCGGAGCGGCTTGAAGTCCGCGGCGTCTACCGCGAGGTCGTAGCGTCCAACGGGCAGACTCGGAAATGCGTAGAAGCCCCGTGCATCGGTTGTGATGGTTTGCTTGACGGCTGTCGCCGTTTCGACCACAGTGACCTTGGCGCCAGGAACGCCTCGGCCGCTGGGATCGGCAATGGTTCCTAGTAAGGCGCCGCCGTCGCTTGCCCAAAGAGTCAATCCCAGCAGGGCGAGCGCGGGGATGATCCCGACACTCTTGGTTCCCACGGCTGGCGGTCTACTCCGCTTGGTTGTTCCCTCATTGTCCTCTGCCTTCCGCAGAGTCTGGATGTCGATCTTCACCGGCTGTTCTCCTTAGAACGATTCTTCGGCTCGTATGACGGGCCGGTTATTGAATTGAAATGAGCAGCCATAGCGCCTGACTTGTGCAATTTGCGCAGGCGCCAAAAATGGAATGTGTTGCGATTCGAGTATGGAAAGGCGGGAGTGCCGTGCGCGGAAGCGCGGCCGCCAAACGAACTTTCCTCTCGGGCTACACGGCTGACGGCCTTATAATGAGGGTGTCGCCAGCCTTCCGTGTTGTCGATGGACGGGTCTCCACGGTGCTTCGCCAAAAGGTTTCCGTGGAGGCCTGTTTGTATTTAGTGGTTTAGCGATTGTGCAGTCTGTATTTCCGCCTCCTCCTGCTCGGTTGAGTTTGCGCAGGCCCGACAATTGCCGCCGACCTCCAATCGGGTCACCCGAATCGTGAACCCGGCCAGCTTTGAGAGCTCCGCTTTGAGCCCTTCGAAAAGAGGGCTCGAAAACTCCTCGATGCGACCGCAGCGAAAACATGCCAGATGGACGTGGTCGCGCTTGGTCTTGACTTCGTAGTAATGCTTTTCGCCCTCCAGATGCATGAGATCGAGTTCGTCGATCAACCGCAGCTTCTTTAAGAGGTCTATGGTGCGATAGACGGTGGCGCGGTCGATATTCGGTTCCCGTCCGCGGGCAAGTTCGAGCAAGGAGCCGGCATCCAGATGCTCCTTGGCTTCTTGAACGACCTCGACGATCGCGCGGCGTTGGGCAGTCAGACGAATGCCTCTCGAAGCCAGTTCGGCGAGTAACGCACGGCGTTCTAACTGCGGACTCATGTTCTTCCCCATAGTTGCAACTCATTCGCAATACGCCGCGCAGAAAAGCCGCGCTGTTTGTTCCTAGTTGCGACTGTGTCGCAAAGAAATCGGGAGTAATACATCGAAATAACTCTTCCGCTTCATATTACGGAACCCACGGTTCGAAGTCAATGGAAATCAGCAAGCGAGTTGCAACTGGCCAAGACAGCGATTAATCGCGCCAAGACTGCAACTGCCAGGGTTGAGGGAGCCACTCAGGGTTCGGAAGCCGATATTCGCGAGCGGGCCGGAATACTCTTCATGGAAGCGCTCAGGGTAGAGTTTCAGCAGCAGCCGGATCAATTGCCGCAAGCGCACGGCTTGCGCCACGCGCCGCCCTGGTTACGTAAGGCGGTAGTAGCGGCGGCGATCGTCGTCCAGGTGCGGATCGGGCCGCTCGCCGGATTCTACGATGAACCCCTGTTCGGGGCATAGCCGTGGCGCTCGCCATCGGCCAGGGCGAGGAGCATGTGAAACATCGGCAGCGGAAGGGGGAGGAAGGCTTGGACGGTGTCTTTCGGTCGCATAGGTCAATTTATAACCTATGGAGTCATTTGACCCTTCTGCGTCAAGAAACATCTTTCGGGAGATTGCAGGCCGGGGACCGGCGCTACTGGGATGGAGCGGCGATCGGCTCCGATTTCATGCCTTCGGCGGAAAGGATCACCAGGTCCACGCGCCGGTTGTGCGCGCGCCCTTCCTCGGTTTCGTTCGTATCGGCGGGGGCGTTCTCGGCATAACCCGCGACCGCCATGGTGTCGGTGGGGATCGCGAAGCGGTCTCGCAACAACTCCAGCATGGCAATCGCGCGGGCTGTGGATAGATCCCAATTGCTGTGGAAGCGGGAGGTGTGAATCGGCCGGGCATCCGTATGACCTTCGAGGCGCACGGAATTGGGTAGGTCGCGGACCACGGCGGCAATCTTCGCGATGGACGGAATACTGGCCGGCTCTACCGTTGCATCGCCCGATTCGAAGAACCCGGCCTCGCGGAGGCTGATGGTAAGCCCGCGCGCGTCCATGTGGAGTTGAACCTTGCCGCTCTTCAGCTCTTCGGCTAAGGCTTCTTGCAGCTTGGCGAGCGATTTGGTCAGGTCCGCCGGATGCCGCTCAGGCTCCACTGGCGCGGGCGGCGGTTGGTGAGCCGGGACCGGATCTGGAGTGACCGGCGCCTTAGCGGCCTCGTGTTTACCACGCCCCAGCGCGGTATTGAGGGCGGCGCTCAACTGCCCGTGCTCCAAGGCGTCCCGCACCGATGCCGATACCTGCTTCGCCTCGTTCTTCTGGGTCGCGGCGAACATCACCACGAAAAAGGCGAACAACAGCGTAATGAAATCGGCGTAGGAAACCAGCCACCGTTCGTGGTTTTCATGCGGGCGATGTATGTGGCGCCTCAAGCCGGATCCCCTGTGCCGTTCACCGCTACCGGACAAGAAAGTGCGCGATTGGATGGTCTGGTTTTCATCTGCTAAGCGCGCGGGGCGGCGGCCTCCATAGCGGACGCCTTTGCCGAAGCCTGCGCAGGCTTGGCTGGCCGGGCTGGTTTGTCGGGCTTTCCGGGCATGGTGTAGGATTCCAGCTTCAAGCGGATCAGCGTCGGGTTTAGCCCCTGGGCGATACCGGCGACGCCTTCGAGCGCCATTTCCTTGAGCATAACCGCGCCGCGCACGCGAGCCCGCAGTTTGCCGGCGAGCGGCAGAAAGAAGATGTTGGCCGCGCCGACGCCGTATAGCGTCGCGACGAACGCCACGGCAATGCCATGGCCCACCATCTTGATGTCTTCGAGGTGCTTCATTACCTGAATCAGTCCCATCACCGCGCCAATGATCCCGATAGTGGGAGAGTAACCGCCGGCGGCTTCCCACACCTTGGCTTCATCCTCACCAGCCTGTTCGAGCATGGCGAGATCGATTTCCATCATATGCCGCAGTTCCTGAAGATCTGCCCCATCCACCGCCAGGCTCATAGCTTTGCGGAGGAACGGATCGGGGAGCTCGGCGGCTTCGCTTTCGAGGCTCACGATGCCATGTTTGCGTGCAGTGGAGGCGAGTTGGATCAGCCTCTCGATCAGAACGGATGGAGAGTCGCTGGGCTCGAAGAACACGCCCCGAACCGAGCGGAACGCGCGCAGTACCACGGGCATCGGGGTTGTCACCAACACCGCTCCGAAGGTTCCTCCCAGTACGATCATGGCCGCCGTAATCTGGGCAATGTCGAGTATGTTACCCTTTTCGAGCAATAACCCGCCGATGATGCCTCCCAGTGCGAGGACGATTCCAGCCAGAGTGGAAAAATCGAGGCGGGTGCGGGCCGGCGTGTCGAGGGCATTTTCCGCCTTCTTCAATCTAGGAGTATCTTCCATGGGTCTCCGAGCGGTTCTCTATTCAGGCTTATGCTGCACCGGCGGAGGGGGGAAATGGCCCTGAATGGTGCGCCGGAAATCTATAATGCGGTTCAATACCTCATCGGCCGTTTCACGCACACGCACGCTTTGGCCGTTGGTAAGGGCGATCACCGTGTCCGGCGTCACTTCGATGTGCTCGATGAGATCGGAATTGAGAATCATCGGCGCGCTGTTGAGGCGGGTGACGCGAATCATGGTCGGCTCCTGGAAGCATATCGGCAATTCCGGGGAAAAGATTAGGATTCCGCCAGTCGGCGAAGGTTTCGCGGCGCTGTCCGATAAGCAATTCAGGAGCAACGAGCATGAAAGCAGGCCGGGACTGGGCCACGATGGAAGAAGAATGCCACGAGATCCTTCATTCAGTGAAGGAGGCGCTGGCGCAAGAGATGCAGCAAGAGGTGCGCGGCGCCCCCGGCCGCACTGCTCCGGATGGGGCGCGGATTGCGGCCTGCCTTCATTTGCAGCGCGCCATCCTTCATTCGGTAATGATGCGGCGCGAGCGAGCAACATGGAAACCGCCTCTTCGCCGGCCGGCGCCGCACTCCTGGCTGAATTAGGAAGCCGGCTTCTTGGAATATGGTGACAGCGGCGGTTGGCCACGATTGAAGCCGCGCAAAGAACTTTCGACGCTGAGATGCTGAGGCGGCAGTGAGTGATGGCGGCGATTGGCAACGGTTGAAGCCGCCGAGCTACTACTGCACTTTTCCGCGATTTTCCGCACGCATAGAAGCGCGTGCCTCGCGGCCCTGGGCATCAGTTGCTTCCATCCGGGTCTGGGAAGCGATCTGAGGCTTTTGGAGTGGCTTCCGCGGAGCTTGCCGGTGCATGTTTGTCGGCAATCGTGCCGGTGAGCGGCGGGGCGTCCGGAGGTTTGGGAGCTGCGTGAGTTGGGGTTTCCGGGTTTTGCCCGAACGAAGCCATTTTCGCGCAACTGGGTGTGGATTGTTCGGGTTGTGGGGCGGTGGTTGGGGCTGGAGTGGGTCCGGATTCGGGTTCAGGGGTTCGCAGGCCATGGGCCCGCGCCACTAACTCCTTTAAAGCGCGGTGGTAGGCGCGTTCGCAGGAATTGACGACCCGTTGGAGTCGCTCGAAGGTGGGGGCGGCAGTGGCGAAAGCGTCGCCGGAGGAGCAGGCTGGGGCTTCGGTATGGTTTGCCAGGAAGCCGTCGCTGGCGCTCTGCCAGAGCTCTGCTTCGACGCGGCGCAGGCGGCGGAGGCGCCATTCGTTGCTAACGAGAGTATCGACGAGGAAGCGCGCGTCAGGGTCGGCGGGGCTGTGATGTTCGTGGTATTCGGCGGCGAGATCGGCGAGATCTTCGGCGGTTTCGTCGAACATGATCTGGGTGGTAGCGAAGATGCCGTGCTTGACGGCGTTGTAGCGGGATGCGGCTTTTCCCGCGGTGGTGTGCGGTCCAGTGGATTTTTGCGCATTCATGCGGTTCGCTGCGGTTTGTTTAGCAGTTGGCATAAGGCCTCTTTCGATTAGAGCCTAGCAGGCGTTTTTGCGGCTGCGAGGAGGCGGCGCGGCTTAAGTGCTTTAAAATGGCCAAAAAGGGGCTGAAAATAAAGTTCGAAGTGCTGTGACTGAGGTTTTGGGGGAGGGCGGAATGGCGGGAAAAGATGGTTGGCCGCCGATAAACGCCGATGAACGCGGATAAAGGATCGGGGACTCTGGCGGGCTTGTGCCTCCACGGCTACGGCCCTGCCCGGCGACGGTCGCAGAGGCGTGACGCCGCGCCGCAACCACACGTCGCGATCAGCGGCTGCTGGCGCGCCAACGAGCTGAGCCGCCTAAGCTGTAACTCGTCCGCGCAACTAACCTCTTACCGCACGGCCATCGTGATTGACGGGCTGATTTGGCTAGGGTAGTATGCCGCGTAAATTATGACAGGAATAGCGGCGCCAACGGGCGCACTCTGCGGTATCTCTACATTCAACTGCGTGACTCCGGCGATTAGACCGGGGGCTTGACCGGCGAATGTGACCGGCGCATCCACCTGGCCGATAGTAACGCTGATGGCCGCCGTCGGCTCCGGAAACGGAGGGACGGGCGGGCCCAGTGCACCGTCGGCGATAAACGGATTCAGTGCGCCTACGCCCGTCATATACACCGAGACGATGGAGCCTCGCGCCGCCGGATTGGAGGGTGAGTTCACGCTAGAGTCCTGGTTCAGGATAGCTCCCTGTCCGCTACCGCTTCCATTCACGGCAAAGATGCCAGGCGCGGCGACTACTACGGGCAGTTTCACCGGCCCCAGCGTCTGCGCGCCGGACTGGACGGTAACGAGCGTCGCCACACCCGGAGCAGCTTCAAAGGGAACCACTGCATCGATCTGGCAGTTGGATGCATATAGAACCGCTGCCGGGTATGGGCCAAAGTTCACCGATGGTTTGGACGATCCGAAGTCATTGCCGAACAGAGTAACAATCTCACCCGGCGCCACCGCGCCTGTCGGGTATTGCGCGGGATAGCCGGGAAGCAAGCTAGCGGCGTTCCACACCGAAGCCAGTGAAGGCCCGGCCGGTTGGGAAAAATCGACTTTCGCGGCAAACGCGTCGGAATCGCCGCCGCCATATTCGGTTTGAAAGGCATGGGGCGTTGAGAAGAACACGAGCGTATATGCCAGGCCCGCCGAATAAAGCCCACCCTGCCCATCTAGCGCGAGATAGCGGGCGGGAATTGGCGAAGTGGCCACCAACGCGGAACCGCTGGAACTAATGACGGAGACGGCCGGATTCGGGGGCGTTGCGCAGGTGGGCTGGATGGTAGAGGACGAAGCTGTGGAGACCGCGCTCACATAGGCTTGGCCAATGGCGTCGACGGCGATCGGCGTAGGGCCGCCGAGGCCGGTAAATTTGGAGTAGATAAGATGCCCGGACGTATCCAGCTTAGTAGCGAAACCATCGCCTTGGAGGCTTGGCAGTTGATTCGGGTTGTAGCCGCTGTAGGTAGTCTCAAGCGCGCCTGGGGTGGTGGGGAAGTCGGTCGATTGCGTGCCGCCGGCGACATACGCCGCACCCGTTGCATCTACGGCAATACCGAACGCGCCGTCAGGTCCGCTGCCGCCCAGGTAGGTGGAATAGAGCAGGTGACTGCCGCTGGGATCGAGCTTCGCGACGAAGGCATCGCCGTAGCGCAGCGGCCCAAGATCTATTTCGCCATGGAAGGTCTGCGAAATCGCTCCCGAAGTGGTTGGAAAATTCGGCGAAACAGTTTCGCCCGCCACCCACACATTCCCCGCGCTGTCGACGGCGACGGCGTGCGCGTCGTCGGGACCCGAGCCGCCCAAGTAGGTGGTCCAGGCCAAACCTCCCGAAGGCGTCAGCTTGGTGATGAATGCGTTGGAACACGGCGCACTCGACGTGGCATTGCCGCCCGGGCATGGCCCTCCGGCGTATTGGCTTTGGTAGACTCCGGGAGTGGTGGCGAGACCCGGTCCCGCGGCGCCCACGACGTAAATGTTGCCCGCCGCATCCACTGCCATCGATTCCGCGGAACCGCCGATCGCCGTGGTGTAGAGAATATTTTGGGCGGAGGGGTCAAGTTTGACCACCGCGTAAGAGACGAAATACGGGGAAGAAGACTGTTGGACAGCCAGATAGATGTTGCCGCTCGCATCGAGCGCGAAGGCGGAGGCGCTCGAGTTGGCCAAACAGACAGAGAATTCGATGGCAGTGCCAGACGGATTTAATTTGGTAATGAACGCGCAACTGCTGTTAGCAGTGGGCGTACCGAGGCTGGTGGACGTGACCGGGAAATCCGGCGATAGGGTGGACCCGG
>Ga0116129_1000106_pt1 | contig 62143 bp, 55 predicted proteins | sample June2015DPH_17_2_FD_89732 | JGI IMG/M metagenome (GOLD analysis project Ga0116129, IMG submission 89732) | Peatland microbial communities from SPRUCE experiment site at the Marcell Experimental Forest, Minnesota, USA - June2015DPH_17_10 | ecosystem: Environmental > Terrestrial > Soil > Wetlands... | reverse complement strand
GGAAACCCGCGGCGCGGCTGGCCAATTGCGCGCGCCGTCCGGCCGCGTCGATACGCGTGACACCCCGCGGCAATGCCCGTTCGAGCTCGGCAAATTTGACCAGGCGCGGCGACAAGGTAGGCGTCTCGGTGGCCCCGCTTGGCGGAAATGACTGCCAGCGATGGCCAAAAATCAGCTGCTGCCGGCGGCCCGTGTCGAGCCAGTTATGCACGCCCGGGTCCTGGTGCGCGATGACATAGGTGAAGCGCCGATCCTCATCCCGCGCCATTTGTTTCATGTTCAGGCCGTTGATGTGGGCCCAGTAATCGAGCGTAGTGAAAAATACGCTGCACAGGCTGACATCGCGGAACAGCGCCCCCGCATCATTGGCGGTGAGGATCAGCGCCTCGTCGGCGGCGAGTTGAAGATTGCTCTTGCAGCCCCATTGCGAGGCCATGCCGCCGAACGCGGCAGAGGAGGAGGGCTGGCGAATATCGTTAGGCGCCTGGCCATTGGCCGATAGTGTGCAGTAATAGGCGTAGTAGAAACCATCCACCACCATCCGCGCCGCGCGCTGCGCAATTTCGTCTTCCGTCATAGGAGGTCGCTGCGGCGCGTTGAGCCGGAGTACGCGCAAGGCGTTCGGCGATTGCGCCAGCCAGTCGCCCAGCGCGTCGCGGATTAGCATGTATTGTTCCACCGGTTGCGTCTGAATGTGGTTGACACGGCCATTGGCGGGTTCGGAATCGATGGTGACAATGAAGCTCCCATCCTCCCCCAGCACCATGCCCTGGCTGTCGAGCACCGAGAAGGTCGATGGCGTGGCCGCCGAATCGGCGGTCAGCGAATAGGTGACGGTGGGCCGCTCAGCGCAGGTTGCCATGCCGTGAATCTCGTAGCGCCCGCCATGCTCGATGGGAATGCAGCGATAGATGAAATTGGCGCTGCTACCGCCCCAGCGCGAGCCCGGCACGTCGTGGCCGAACCAATGCCCCGGCGCGTCGGTGTAGCGCAGGATTTTCGGGTAGCCTGCATCGCTGTTGACCGCGCGCAGGACATAGAAGAACACATATTCTTCGACTGCCGCCTCGAACAAATCCATCTGGCCGCGCATGGGCCACGCCGCGCCGTTTTTCCACAACATCGAAACGAAACTATGGGCGCGCCGCAATTCGGGCCGCGCCATCACGCGCAGCGCCACGCCCTCCAATTCGCGCTGCTCGATGGTCGCGGCGGGATTATCGGCAGAGAGGAAATAGCCCTCGCCGCCAAGCTTCATCCAGTTCGGGTTCATGATTCCTCCCGTAGTCCAAAGCGCTTGCTGTAATCAGCAAACAGGTTCTTCACCCATTCTTCCTCGAAGCCGAGCGCCTCGTAGGAATAGGGATAGCGGCCGTAACGGTCCACCTTGTTGTTGGGATTGTTGAGCCAGCTCTGCAACCTTGCTTCATGCTCGGCGCTCACGCTGGTACCGTGCCTGGCATGGATTTTTTTCACCGTGCCGATCGGGTCTTTCGAAAGCTCGTGGAACGGTATGTGCATAATGCGCGGATCGTCGATCATCGCATTTGCCATCAGCCGGTCGAGACCCGCCTTCATTGTCTCGGCCCGCTCGCGCGCTTGAGCGGTCCAATCGATCGCGCCACCATTGATCGCATCGTACGTCACGGAACGCAGGGCGACGTTCGAGGCATAGATATCCGCAACGGGGCGGTGTGACCAGACCAGCAGCGCATCGGGATAGACATCCAACAGACCGGATAGGCTGCCCTGGGCGCTGCCGGTCTTGCAGACCCAGTACTTCTTGCCCGTGTTCCATTGCAGATGCTGCAGCACCTCTCGATGGAATTTGAACGTATCGTGTCCGTCATTATCGAGGACGACGCGGACATCGAGGGTCGGCACACGGTACATCAGCGAGGGATAGGCATTGCGGAAATCCAATGTGTAGATTTCCTCATCCTCGATGGTCTGATACGCGCCCATGTCAGCGTAAGGGTGCATGATGAGCTGGCCGGGACACATATCGATCCAACGTTCGACATAGCGCTTGGCATAGGCGATGCGGCCGGGTGCGATCGGCCCTGCGCCTGGCGGCGGTGAGATCATGCGAGTGTGCCACACCAGAGGAGTGAGGGCTTCCGGGTCTTCGGCCAGCAGGCTGTGCAACAGTGTGGAACCCGAACGGGCAAAGCCGATGACGAAGATCGGACGTTCGACTTTTTCCTGCGCAATGCCCGGAAAGGATTTGCGGTCGAGGATCAGGCGCAACCGGTTGACGAGAATGCCCTGCAACTGCTGGTGCATGCCCACCACCTGGTCGGGCGTATAGGGGCCGCGGCTGTTGATCCAGTCCACCATGGACTTGACGCGCTCGCGCAAGCCCTGATCGGCCAGACCGACGGCGCCGCTCTCGCGCTCGGCAAGCATGAACAGCTTGTCAGCAGATAGACGATCGGCTAAATGGCTCACGTGGTTTCTCCCTGCGTCCGGTGTGTCTACCCGCTTCCGCGCGCTGCGGTCGGCAACACGGCTTATCGCGTCCGATCGACTGAACATGCACAGAATATGATTCCGCCGCCCAGTACTGTCAAGGTGATAGCATGCTCGCTAGACTGCCGGCCTACTGCGCGGTATAGACGAGACGAGGGGCCCACAACAAGCCGCACTAATTAATTTGCACGAATCGGTAAACACCCCCTTTTCTTCGGCGTGGCGGATATGACAAGCTGCACCATCCGCGTCGCCGGAGGCCCGAATGCAACAGATGTCAGATATCGAGCGCCTGCTCGCGATTGAGGCCATCAAGGACCTCCAGGCGCGTCGCTGTCATGCGGTCGATACCGCGGACTGGGCGGCATATGAGGTGCTGCACGCGCCCGATCATGTCTCGAACAACGAAGGCGAGAGCCAGCCCTATGTCGGCGGCAAGGCGAACGCCGAGCGCATCAAGAATACACACGACACCTATGGCATCACGTCCATGCACCATGTGCATTCGCCGATTATCACGTTCGAATCGCCGGCGCGGGCGCGTGGTATCTGGAGCATGGAGGATCAGCTCTGGTGGACGGTGGACGGCGTAGAACACTGGTCCCACGGCTGGGGCTTCTATCATGAGACTTACGAGAAGCGTAATGGCACGTGGCTGTTCACCAGCCGCCAACTCAAGCGTCAGAAGATGACGGCGTCTCCGGGTGCCAAGCTCGGCAACTTCTCGTTCGAGACGAAGCGGCCCCTGCTGTGAAGACCGGATTGTGCCCGTTGCATGTCCCGTTAGGTGAGTTTGTGGCCCTCTGGCGAACTGCAGGCTGCTTGACTGGGACTTACGGACACCGGACGCTGCCGGTCAAGAACGATACGGGGGGATTGAAATGGGAAATGAAGGCAGGAGCCCTTCTTCAACGGTGCCTCGTCGGACTGTTATTGCGCTGATGTCTGCAGGTCTCGCGTCAGCAGCGCTCGGTCGAAGCGACAAGGTCTTGAGCGGCGAGGGGGCAACGGGTGCAATTCTTGCTACCCCGGCGCAGATCGAGGCGGAGAAGACACTTCTGCGTCTGCTGAAGCAGCCGAAGCTCAAGCAGCTGCAGGCCACGATCAAGGCCAAATGGGCCGCAACGCCGAGGGGGCAAATGTCCGACGGTGCAGCCACGTTGGACGAGGCCATTGCTCAATGGACTAACTCGCTGATCTTCGGCGAACTGGCTGAGAACCAAGCCAGTCCTGCCTTGCTCTGGGGAACCGACGATACGCCGCGGACCTGGCTTGGACATAGGATCGGTGGCGTAGGTACCTCGGGCGACAATCCGGACGCTGTCTACCGCAGCGGGATTATCGATGGCGACAACCAGTATGAAATCCTCGGCAAGTTCGATGTGGGCCGCAAGCCCACTCAGTTCGTGCTGGAGCTGGACGCCACCCGACTGACGAAGATACCCAAGATCGACTATTCGAAGAACTCCGATCTGGTGACGACGGTCTCCATGCTGACGGATCGGGACATCGTCACAGACCCCGACGGTTCGTTCCGCATCACAGTGGGCGGACAGGGCGAGGGGCCGAACCATATGGCGACCAAGCCCGGCACGCTGACGGTCGGCGTTCGCGACATCATTCCGGACTGGGAGCGCCAGCGGCCGGCGCGCCTGAGCGTGCGCCAGGTTGCCGGCAAGCCGTTCGCGCCTGCCACCTATGCCGAGACCGCACAGCACGTCCACGAAGATCTTGAAGGTTACGTCGAGTTCTGGGCAGCGTTTCCGGATGTTTGGTTCGGTGGTCTGCACGGCAACAAAATCGCCGAGCCCAAGCCTCGCAATGGCGGTTGGGGTTTCGTCAATGGCCTGTCGTTCGACTTGGCAGCGCCGGATGATGCGATTCTCGTGACGCTTGATCCGGCTGGAGCCGCCTATACGGGCTTCCAGATCAACGATCCGTGGATGATCGCGCCTGATGCCAAGAAGTATCAGGTGTGTCTGAGTTCGGCGCAGGCTGTCGGTGATGCCGACGGCACGCGCACCTATGTGATTTCCATGACCGATCCGGGCGTGGCCAATTGGCTCGATACCGCCGGCCTGCATCAGGGGCTGGCGATCATGCGCTGGCAAGCGCTCAGCAAAACGACGACCAAGGACAGTCTGGTGCGCGAATTCCGCGTACTCAAACACAGTGATCTGGTAAAGCTGCCGGATCTTGCCCGTGTGACGCCCGCACAGCGCAAGGCGGCAATTGCTGCACGCGCCAGGGGCTATGCGAATCGGACGACTTGACCCAAAGTGGGTCTGGGTATCGGCCATCGCTGGTGGCCTTGACTGAAATTTATCAGGGGGGGTGTGTATGGCGATCGATCTGACCGGTGGACAACCCGTCGAGCGCGATTATGTTTTTGCGGCGCGTCCCGGCCTGGAAGTTCGTGACGCGGTCAACTTCTGGGTGGAGGAGGTGAATGGGGCTTTCGCGATGCGGATTGGGGTCGAGGCGCTGGCGGAGGAGTGGGATGCGCACGAGATCTGGCTCGATGTCGCCTTCCCCGATGGCCGCGTCCTCAGTTCGCGTGACCGCTTTCAGTCCCGCTCGCCAATCGGTCCGGAAGGTAAGCCGACTATCCTGGGTTCCGGCCCGCTCGCGTTGCGTTGTATCGAGCCCTTCCGGCATTGGAAAGCCAGCTTCGCCGAGCACCCTGTTGCCGATCTGACAGCAGAACAATTGATTGCGGAAACCTACGCCGACACGCCATCGTGTCGTCTGTCGTTCGAAATCGATCTGTTCCCCGCCGCGCCGCCACTGGTTTCAGGCACGCTTACAGCGGAATCCCGGCAGATGATGAGCGGCGAACAGGGGACCTTCATCAGTCCGCGCTTTGAACAGCTCTGTCGAGCCCAGGGTGTGCTGGTCACCGATGGGCAGCGACGCGAGTTCAAGGGGCAGGCCCTGCGCATCAAACGTCAGGGCGTGCGCAAGTTCGAGGGTTTCTGGGGGCACTGCTGGATGTCGGCATTGTTTCCCAGCGGCCGGGCCTTCGGCGTGAACACCTTTCCGCCGCGCGCGGATGGCAAGCCAAGCTTCAATGAGGGCTTCGTCTTCGATGGCGATGGTGCGTTGAAGCCCGCGCGCGCCGTGCAGACGCCCTGGATGCGGAAGCTTCTGGTCAAAGGTGAGGATATTCCATTGGTGCTGGAAACCGCCGATGGTGTTGTCTCGATCGAAGGCACGACGTTCATCAACTGTCGGTCGCGAGGGGGCAATCAGGGAATCATGGCGAGATTCCCGATCGTGTCGCAGGCCCACGCCTGGTACCGATGGGACGGTGAACAGACGACCGGTATGATCGAGCGATCGACCCGCAGAGAAGAGATGGAGCTTTAGAAGGGGGGCGCGGACCCTCGGAAATACGAGGGGTATGAGATGAGCAGGATCTCAGCCAGGTCTTGCCGGCATCGGTCGACGTCCGAAAGACCACGCAGTTCGCGGGCGCATCCTTCCCCACGAGCCCCAATTTAGGGCGACGCCGTCCCAAGCGATCGCGCGGGAATCCTAGACACACTAAAGACCCCTGTCAGACAAGTCAACACGGTCCTGGATCGCCACGATGTCTATCGGACCAAACAGAAATAGCCACAGCGTCGTCTGCAGCGTTGGGCAACCCATAACAATGTCGTCTGCAGTGTTGGGCAACCCATAACAATGTCGTCTGCAGTGTTGGGCAACCCATAACAATTCTTTTGCAGGACTGGATGGTGAAAACTTCCCGGTGAGAGTATAAGATGCATAGGTATGCATGGGTGCTGGGTGACAGCGCCGACACAGTCATGCGCACTCTGGGGGAGTGGAACAATGTTCGTTCGGATTGGAAGAGGGTGCGACCACGCGCCGCTTGCAGCCTCACTGACCGCCATCCTCTGGGCGCTGATGCCGCATGTGTCAAATGCCGGTGGAGAAGCCGCGAACACGGCTTCCAGGACCATCGCGTTTGCGTTGACTGACTGGTCCTACGCGCTCGTCGAAACCGCTGACGGCAAAGAGGAGTGTTCGCTGGGGCTGCAGGCAGGGGAAGTCGCGCAGTTCAAGGCCCAGCCAAACTACCAGGAACACCGAGAGAAATTTGGCGGAACCTTCGAGAACCGCGGACCCAATGGCGAGAAGGGCAACTTCAGCCCGACAGTGGTGCAGGATGCGCTGCCCTGGTCGCAGCTCGTGACCAAGCGAGGATTTGGCGCCAATCTCGACGGCACATCCGACGGTCACGCGACCCCCCAAAGCTGCAAGCACGAGAAATTTACCAGTGATAGCGGCGAGCACGTAGACAACCAGATGGCGCGCGTCATCGGCTGCATCCAGGGTTTTCGAACCAGCGGACTGACAGGCACGTTTTATCGAAATGAAATCCCTACCTTTTCGGTAAACCGCCATCTCATCGAAATCACCGGCGTGCACAGTGGGACCAATGATCCAGATGTCCAGGTGTCGATCTACAAAGGGATCGATCAGCTTGTCCGTACCACCGGTAATGGGTTCGTTGCCTACACGAGCCAGCGCATTGATACGCGCTTCCCGCAGTTCACGATAAGAACGCATGGCAAGATCGTCGATGGTGTACTGATCACCGATCCGGTCCCATACGCGCGCTTCCCCCTCAGGGAGACAGCGAACGTGGGGGAGCGCCGCATGCACGATCTAGTGCTCAGGTTGAAGCTGACCTCGAGCGGCGCAGAAGGCATGCTCGCTGGTTATGAGGACACTGCAGCGTGGTGGAACATCAAGAGCAAGGGAGTGACTCCAGAGCTCGACAAGTATAGCCCCGCGGGCATGTACCGTGCACTGCAGCAGTACGCGGACGGCTATCCTGACCCGACGACGGGTCAATGCACGGAGATCTCCGCCGCGTACAACATCAAGGCAATTCCAGTGATCATCGTTCATCCGGCCGAGAACCAGCCGACTCTCGCCAAGAGCGCGAGCAACGTGGCCGCGGGTCACTAGCCTCATCACTCAAAGACAATGACACGTTCAAATGACTCGCGTCGATTGAAGGTGCTCCTCCGGGCAGTAGCGGTGGCCTCCGCCTTGGTGGTAGCAACATGCTGGGCCGAGAGCGGCGCGCGGCCAGCCGCTGTCCCAGTCGCTCGGAGGCCGGCGCCGACGCTGCGCCTCTTGAGCCAGAGCCAATACATCAACACGGTCCAAGAGATCTTCGGTACCGACATCACGGTGAAGGTTCGGTTTGCGCCGGTCAGACGCGATCATGGCTTGCTTGCCGTCGGCGCGAGCAGCGCAGTGCTGACCAGCGGTGGTCTTGATCCCCTGGAGGTCACAGCGCGTTCGGTCGCCGATCAGGTTGTTTCCCCCGCTCGACGCTCGTACTTGCTGCCCTGCACGCCCGCGCAGGCCGAAGTGCGCGATGATAAGTGCGCGCGCGAGTTCTTCAAGAGAGCGGGGCGCCTGCTTTATCGCAGATCGCTGACGGATGGCGAGATTGCACGGTTCGTGGATCTGGCCGGGCGGCCGGTCGGCCCCGGCACGGACTTCTATTCCGGCGTGGCCTATGCATTATCTGCGATGCTGGTCTCCCCCGACTTCCTATTCATCCGCGAGGCAGCTGAACCTGATCCAAGCGCTGCCAATTCGTGGCGGCTCGACGCGGACTCCAAAGCCTCGCGACTCAGCTTCTTATTGTGGGATTCGGCGCCGGATGATGCGCTACTGAACGCCGCGGAGCGCGGCGAGCTGAAAGAGCCCGCGGGATTGCGCCGCCAGGTCGAGAAAATGCTCGCCTCGCCGCTTCACAGGCAGGGCGTGCGGGCATTTTTAAGCGACTTCTTCGTCACCGAAGGATTCGATACCCTGGCGAAGGATTCCACCATCTATCCGGGCTTCACCTTGAAAGCGGTGGAGGAGGCACGTGAGCAGCTTCTGCGCACCGCAGTGGATCACCTGCTGGACCGCAAGGGTGACTATCGCGACCTGTTCACCACCCGCCGTACTTTCATTGCCGCTGAATTGGCACCGCTTTATCGATTGCCGGTCAATGTCGGCGCACTCGGTTGGGTGCCTTATGAATTCAAGGCAGATGATCCGCGGGCTGGCATCCTGACCCAGGTCGGCTTCCTGGCGCAGTACGCGCATCCCGGCCGAAGTTCTGCGACCCGACGCGGCCGTGCGGTTCGCGAAGTGCTGCTGTGCCAGCAGGTTCCCGATCCACCCGGGAATGTCGACTTCTCCAAATTCGAAGACCCGAAAAATCCTTTGCCAACGGCGCGCGAGCGGTTGGCCATTCATCGAGAAAATCCGGTGTGCGCCGGTTGTCATCGCTTGACCGATCCAATCGGTCTGGCGTTTGAGAATTTCGATGGTGGCGGCCAGTACCGGCCGACTGAAAACGGCGCAACGATCGATGCGAGCGGCACACTCGACAGCACCGCCTTCACCAACGCGGTGAGCTTGGGTGAGGCCCTGCGAAACAACCCCGCAATCAAGTCCTGCATCGTCAATCGTCTCTATGCCTATAGCAAGGGAGCCGCGGTTGTGGGGACGGATGCTGCGCTGCTCGCGCAGTACCAAGCAACGTTCGACAAGCAGGGATATCTGTTCGACGAGATGCTTCGGACTTTCATTACCGACCCATCCTTCTTCTCCGTCAGGGCAACGCCGGCGCCCATGGCCGCCCCGACCACCACTGCTTCAGTACTTCCGTAGGAGACTTCAATGCTCATTAAAACCGGGAAGGTAAACCGCCGTAGCGTGCTTCGCGGCATGCTGAACGGTGCGGCCGTCAGCGTGGCGCTGCCATTCCTTGATCTGTTCCTGAATGATAATGGAACGGCTCTGGCTGCCACGGGACAAGCGTTGCCGGAACGCTTCGGCACCTGGTTTTGGGGCTTGGGCATCGACCCCGGCGCCTTCATACCCAAGACCTTCGGCGCCAACTTTGACCTCACCGACGAGCTGAAGCCGATCGAGAAGGTCAAGAAATACGTCAACGTCTTTTCCAACTACGACGTGATCACGGATGGGAAGCCGAATTTCTGCCACTACACAGGATGGGTTGCCCTGCGCACCGGCAGTGTCCCAGGCGCACGCGCGACCCTTCCGGGCCAGAGCCTCGATGTGGCCATTGCGGATGTCATCGCCGGCGGAAGCCGTTTCCGATCGCTGCAAATGGCGGCGACAGGGGCTCCACGGGACAGCTACAGTTTCTTGAGCGCCGATGCCATCAATCCGCCGGAGATCTCGGCGCTTGATCTGTATCACAAGATCTACGGGCCGGACTTCCAGGATCCGAACTCACCGGACTTCAAACCGAATCCGAAGATCATGGTGCGCAAGAGTGTGCTGTCGAGCGTGAGTGAGCAGAGCAAGGATTTCGAGCGCGACCTGGGGGCGGCGGACAAGGCGCGGCTCGATCAGTACTATACGTCGATTCGCGAGATCGAGAACCGCCTGGCGCTGCAGCTGGAGAAACCCCCCGAGGCTCCCACTTGCAAGTTGCCCAAGGAACCGAAGGAGACACCGGTCGGCCTCGAGGTCGAGCAGGTCTCCGCGCGCCATCGAGCGATGACCGACCTTCTGGCCATGGCGTTAGCCTGCAATCAAACCAGAGTATTCAACATGGTCTACTCGGACAGCGCCTCCTCGCTGACACGCACCGGGCTGGACAAGACTCACCACGCCATCACCCACGAAGAGCCCGTGAATGTCGAGAAGGGTTTTCAGCTCCTCGCGTCCCAGTTCGTCTCGGCGGCGTTGAAGGAGTGGGGTTATTTCGTCGAGAAACTGGCTGCCACTCCGGAAGGTGCAGGCTCGGTCCTTGATCGATCCCTCATTTTTGCGCACAGCGATTGTCAAGTCGCGAAGGTGCATTCGATCACAAGCATCCCGATGATGACCGCGGGAGGACTGGGCGGGAAGGTGAAGATGGGTCTGCACCTCGATGGCAAGGGCGAGGCAGCAACACGACTGAGCTTCACGCTGCAGCGAGTCATGGGCGTACCTATCGACAGCTGGGGAACAGGCTCGATGACGGCCACGCGTGCGATCGATGAGATTCTCGCGTAAGCCAACATAAGGGAGCATCACGAAATGCGACGCTCAAAATCAGCAGCCACTGTGTATGTCGGGTTGGTCATGCTCGGCGTCGTGTCCGCGTTGTCAGCCAGCGCGGCTGCGCCGGCCGGTGCGCCGCCCCATACGCAGTGGACGGACGACGGCCCTATCTTGGTCACGCCGACAGGAATGACGCTGTATGTCTATGGTCCAGACGCCACTTCGCCCGGCAAATCCACCTGCACGAATGTCCCCAAGAAAACCTATGCCGATGAACAGGGCGGCATGGGGCCGGCCCCCCTGATTGGGGCGGACATTCAAAAGAGTTGTGCCCAGAAGTGGCCGCCCTATCTGGGCGGCGAACAAGCCCAGCCGGTGGGCGACTTCTCGCTGATCGAGCGACCCGAAGGCGGCAAGCAATGGAGTTACCGAGGGTCTCCGCTCTACTTGTCAATCAGGGATCACGAACCTGGAGATCGGCTCGGAATGGGTCATGCCGGCTTTGGATTCCCCGGCGGCTTTCGCTTCGCCATGTCAGACGCGAACCTTCCTGCGGACCTGAAGCTGGCGCACCGGGACGAGGGGCTGGTGTTGATAGCCGCGAACGGAAAGCCGGTCTATACGCCGCACGGCGCACGGATCGTCAAGGCATGCGTTGATTGCGATGCGGATCCTTACGAGCCGATCCTCGCTCCCGAGCTGGCGCGCCTCGCAGGAGACTGGTCAACCGTCGATGCCGGTGTTGGCCGCCGACAGTTTGCCTTCCAGGGCAAGCCGCTTTATGCGGCGCCAAGCAATCTTAAGGAATACGAAATCAGCGCCGCGGACGGATGGGAGATGGTGGTCTACCGGAAGATGAAGGGCGCCCCCTCTGAGATCAGCAAGCACCTGGCGCTGATCGGCGATGTATATACCGATAGGGCCGGGCATACCCTTTATACGTTCAACTGTGTCTCACCGGCGCGGGACGGCGTGCGCTGTGATGATCCTGGCGATCCGGCAGGGTACTGGGTGGCGCTGTGCGGGGACGCCAAGGAATGTGCCAGGCGATGGCATCCTTATCTTGCCGCACCGCATTCCCGTCCCTCCGGCGACTGGTCGGTCGTCGATGTGGCCTATCCCATGTTCACGAGCAACCCGGGCGTTACTTATCCACCCGAGGCGCCACGCGTGAAGGCCTGGGCCTATCGTGGCTACCCCGTCTACACGTACTACGAAGACAAAGAGCCCGGTGATATCTGGGGCGACAACACGAAGTGGATTGGTGGGTCGAACTTCTCTGCCTTGCGCGTGCCCGGACGCGAGATGCCGAACTGACCTCCATCATTTCCACTACGTGCTGCCGCGGGCTGGAGTCAAGGAGTCACGACCGTGGAGATAGCAGTCTCTCATGTGGGTATCTGCACGTCTGATCTCAATCGCTCGATCCGCTTTTACACGGAGGCGTTGCATTTCAAACTCGAGTATTGCGTGGCTGTCGGACAGCCGTTCGATGTGCTGACAGAGTTGGCGGGACTTAAGTGTCGTGCCGGCTTCGTCCGGCAGGACGGTCTGCGAATCGAGATCGTGGGCTATGACACCCCAGAAGTCACCGGGACCGCGCAGCGCCGCCCGATGAACCGGTTGGGAATGACCCATCTGAGTCTTGTGGTGGATGATATCGATAAGGTAGCCACGCGCATTGTGGCCTTTGCTGGCCAAGTCTATGCCGAGACCAAGGTCGCGACGCCGAAGGGGCAACTGCTATTTTGTACGGATCCGGATGGGGTGCGCCTCGAGCTTTGGCAAAAGGCGAAGTAGTCCGACTCATCGGCGCCGCTGTGCGCGATACAGCGCGGCGGCAGTCGGTTGCGGCGCTCGGGGGAAGCGGGCGCCGCATCGGATGCGGGTTGGAACGAGTGAGTTGGTGATTGCCAGAGGTGGGGTGATTCGTCCATGGCCGCGTGATTGGGCCACCAGCGAATGTGGACTGGATTGATGCAGACGAAAACCCGTGCGTAGTACCACACAGCATGGCGGTTGATCGACCAGTCGGACATCGCTGTCTTGCCGGACACGAGGGCAGTCTCAGCTAGATAGCGTTCAAGATTGGCCTGTAGCTGGTCGTCACGTACCGCGGCCATACCGGCAATGGACACCACAGGCGTGTCTGCTTCGCCATCGAACAAGAGTCCCACTTTGGGGTTGTTTCGCGCGCGCTCGGCTTTCGCTGGATAGGCCAGGCCTGTGGTGAAATCGAGCGTTGAAAGATCTACGCTCGTGAACACGGCTGTTGGTGAATCGATGGGCACACCCGCCGCGCTAACCGTCGCACACTGCACCACCAGTTGCGAGCGGATAACCTCGCGGACCTCCGGCGGCAACTGCTCAAGATAACTAACCCCCGGTTCCATCGCCGAATCGAACTCCCCTGCTTGAGGCCCTGCAGCCGCTGGCTCGCGCCAGGTCTGACCTACGCGAGCACAAACTCTTTTCTCTTGATGGACACCGCCGATGCAGGACCACGCGACAATTTGCGCGCCGCGGCGCAGACCAGGGTGCCAATTCGGGAATAGTCGCGAGGCAGCAGGCGCTCAGTGGGCGCCGATACCAGTACGGCGCCCACTGGTCGACCATCTGCCTCGATGATTGGTGCAGCAAGGTTGGTCGATCCAGCGACCACCTCGCCACTGCTGATTGAATATCCGCGTGCGACCGTTGCGGTGAATTCCTTCATTTGAACGGCATCCGGAGCTGCCCCGAGAAACTCGATCTGCCGTTCGCGGCTCATGTACGGCAGCATCGCGCGACCAGTCGCACTGCCGAGGGGGGCTACGATCGTACCGGCGAGAGGTACGACACGCAGGTAGTGCCGGCTCTCCAGCACATCGCTGACAATAAAGCGGCCACGCTCCGGTACATTCAGGAGTACCGACTCTCCCGTCTTGTCGCGCAATGCTTGTAGCACGGGGCGAGCCCGGTGACGCAAGTCATTCGTGCCAAGCGCGACATGTGCGATCGCTTGGATGCGCGCGGTGACTTCCCAACGCGTTGGTTTGCCCGGAGCGACGCGAATCCATGCATCGCGTGCGAGCGTCGTGAGCGCGCGCTGAACTGCGCTCTTGTCTGCCTCTAATAGTCGGGCGAGTTCGGTGATGCCAACCGGTTGGTATTCGGCGACTTTTTCCAGAATCGCAAGCACCCGCGATGCACTCTGACTCCATTTGACGGCCATAGTCTCGAAGCCCTAGTCTATCACTTGGTGCTCTCGTATGTATCACATAGTGATCCCTATCGCAATTATTGGCTGCGAAAAAGCGGACGACATTGGAGGTGCCAAACATGGCGAAGCTTGTTGTGAAGCCGCTGCGAAATGATGTTTCGTTCGGTGCGAGAATTCCGGGCATCAGTTCGGACGCATTGACGGACGAACAGATCCGAAGGCAGATCAATGACGTATTTGAGGATCGGGGACTAATTGTCTTTGAAGATGTCGAGCCCACCAGCGAGATGCAGCTCGCGATCAGCCGTGTCTTTGGCCCCTTGAAAGATCATCCGGTCAAGGTCGTGCCTCGCGTTGACCAGGCTCAGATGCCGGGTGTGATCATCCTTGAACACGATCCGCTGCGTAATTCCATCATCGAACTTGACGGGAAGCCTCTGGTGGCATGGCTGCCGTGGCATTTCGATCACTGCTACAACAACAAACTCAATAGGGCGGGTGTCCTTAGGGCGTCGGTCATCGCCCAGGAAGGCGGACAGACTGGTTTCGCCGACGGCATCCAGCTCTACAAATCCATCCCTCGGGAATTATTGGAAAGCATTGAAGGGCACCGCATCCGGACTGGGCTATTTCGAGAACGATTCCAAGGACCATGCGATTTTGGAGATGACGGTCTAAGAGGAATGTAAATTGGAAAGCTACAGGATCCGATTTGACGGTCGAGCATTTCTCGTGACTGGCGCGGGGCGGGGGCTGGGGCGTGCCCAAGCGCTTCTTTTGGCCTCTCGCGGTGCGAAGATTGTCGTGGCCGACAATGGCGTAGCAATGGATGGCGGGGACCCCGATGGAAGACCCGCCGAGACGGTTGCCGGTGAGATCAACGCCGGCGGCGGCGCAGCCGTTGCCTGCACGGCGGATATCGGCACCGAGAATGGGTCGAAGCACGCTGTGGAGGCGAGCTTGGATGCGTTCGGCCGCATTGACGGGATTGTTCACTACGCAAGCACGTCACCCGACCTCCAGACGGCGGATAGGCTATCGAGCACTGCTCTCGAGTTGGTGATGCGCGTCAATTGCTTTGCCGGCCTGTGGATGGCGCGTGCGGCGTGGCCGCACATGGTGGGTCAGCGATTCGGTAGAGTCGTATACATGCCATCGGCCGGCGTCTACGGCGCTCTGGGCAATACCGATTATGCGGCGGCCAAGGCTGCCTATATTGGGATGATGCGTTGTCTCGCTCTCGAGGGAGTAAAGTACGGCATCCTGGTCAATGCCGTGGCGCCATCGGCACGTACGCGCATGACCGAACGCTTCCACCCATCGCCATATGCAGATTGGTTCTTCGGGACGATGACGCCCGAGAAAGTGGCCGTCGGCGTTGCCTATTTATTGAGCGAAGAGTGCGAGATCCATGGCGAGATATTCGCGATGGGGGGCGGCCGTATTGCTCGCGTGGTGCTTGCCGAAAGCGAAGGGGTGATCGGGGCGGGTTCGTCGATCGAAGAGGTGCGCGAGGTGATGGGACGTGTGATGGCCGACACGAAATTTTTCTACCCGAAAGATCTCGGCGAGCGTTCTAGAACGGTAGCCGAGCTTTTCGGCTTTCGAGGTGGCCTCGAATCCAGCAATGCCTACGCGGTGAGACCGATCGACAAGGGTTAGTCAAAGCGGGTCTTCCGGTTAGCACGGATGAATCCCAAGGAGCGTCATGAGCAGAATCAATGAATCCGTCACAGATCTTCGCCGCAGGCTCGCCCGCCGCGTCGTTGAATGTGCGAAGAACGGCATGACCGCTGCCGCGTCGAGCGTGAGACATGAGGATGTCGCTTTCTTTCTGGACCCGGAGATCTACGCCCGGGAATATCGACAATTCTTCCGCGAATCGCCCCTCATCGCCTGCTTGTCGAATGAACTTGCCGAGCCGGGAGCGTATCGGACTTTCGATGACGCCGGCATTCCAATCTTGGTCACGCGCGGCAAAGACGGCAAGGCCCGCGCATTCCTCAACATATGCCGGCATCGTGGTGCACGTATCGTGCGGAACGAATGCGGAAAGGCCAGTCGCTTCACCTGCCGTTTCCATGGCTGGACTTACGACACGGCCGGCAAGGCAGTAGGCATCCCCGAAGAAGATCAGTTTTGCGGATACATCGATGCAGAGAAACACCTTGTGTCGGTTCCGGCGGAGGAACGCCATGGGCTCGTTTTCGTGCAGACTACACCTGATTCCATCATGGATTTGGATGCCCATCTGGGGGAATTTGGTCAAGAGCTAGAGACGCTCAATCTTCAGCAGGCCGTTCCAGTGCTCCGGGACGAGGTGAATATCCCATCCAATTGGAAATATACCCTCGACACCTATTTCGAGACCTATCATCTTAGATCGCTACATGGAGTTACCTTTGGCGACCTGTTTTCGTCCCTCTGTGTTTTTGAGACTTGGGGTCCCCATCATCGCTATACCTTCTCACCCAGCTCGATTTGCGATTGGGTCAACATGCCAGAGCTTGATTGGCCGGTAGATTCGCTTCCCCTGCAGTATTTCATTTTCCCTCACACCGTGCTCTCGGTCGGTTCCGTGTCGCCGAGCGGATCCACGATCACGGTCCACCGGATGTTTCCCAAATCGGTAAGCGAACTGACCACGAAAATCGCGCTATGTGCGATGCAAGGTGTGAGATCGCCAGAGCATTTGGCCGAAATCGAGGCAAGTTTCGCGAAGATTATGCATGCGACTCGGGAAGAGGATTACTCAGTTACCGGCGAGAGCTATCTTGCTTTATCTGCGCTTCCAGCGAACACTCGATTCCCCGTTGGTCGCCAGGAGATCGGAGTGCAGAACTTTCATCGCAATGTGCAGACCCGTCTCGGCCAAGACGGCGCGATGGACAGAAGACGCCTGGCGCAAAGTGCGTACCTCTAGCGCCGCTCAAATCGAGGCGCAACGGTTCAATCGTCTCTATCGCTTCCTGAGGTGCGTTTGGGCCACCGGGTCCAGTTCAGCAGCCCCCGGCTCGAGCTCGACATTGAAGCTATTGAGGGCCATAGCCAACGTCTCGTAGCAACCAACGATGAAGACCACCTCGATTAGTTGCTCAACATCGAGCCATCGGGCAAGCGCAGCCCAGGTGTCGTCTGTGATACGAGCGCTCGAGGTCAGCTCATCCACTGCCCGTAAAAGGATCGCATCCTCGGCGGCCCAATCGGCCGTGGGACCGGCCTGAATCCCTTCTATGTCGGCATCCGTGAGACCTGCCCGCCGCCCTATATCAGCGTGCGCCAGAAATTCACTTTCCGCATGCCGAATCCAAGCGACACGCAGTATCAGAATCTCGCGCACGCGCGCCGGTAGCTTGCTCGCATGAAAGAAGTGCGCGTTGTAAGTCAGAAACGCCTTAGCAAGCGCGGGGTGGCGCAGCTGAGTGCACACCAGGTTGGTCCCAATGGGCGGCTTTCCGCTTCGCCAGCCATTCAAGATCGTGTCGCGGCCATTGGGCAGCACGCTCAACGCGTCATACTCTGCAGCGCTCCAGTCTGGCGGCAGCACAGGCGTGATCCGGGTGGCATGCTGTTTCGTCATAACCTGATTCTCCATTGACGCATCGCGTTCCCCAGAGTACACGATCGGGAAACTTCTCGACCAGCAGATGCGCAAATGGCGCGACGTCGCAATGGGCGTTGCGACCGCCGCCGAGGGCCGGCGGGTCAACCTGAGCCAGAGCGGTGGTCTTCGCTACTTGTTGATCAGCGAATGAATACGTATACTTATATGAATACCTATTCAAGCGCGTGAGCCTGATGGTGATAATGGGGCGCGACGCATACCCGTTTACGTCGTCTTTTCGAGGCGCACCGGGGGGTCAGGCTGAGACATAACAATGAGGAGTTTGCATATGGCTTTGGACAAGACTTTCGGCATCCTGCCGTGTCTCTTCGCTGTTTGTTTGGCGTCAGGCGCAGCGTGCGCGGCGGATTCGGCGGCGCGTCCGGGGGTCGCTGCACCTCCTCCGGTAAAAGATGATGGAACCATCACGGTGCCATCCTTCGATCTGCCGTTTTCGTCCTTCGCCAGCCACGAGGCGGCCGAGTCATTCGTGCATCGCCTGCGCAGCCCCATGCCGATCGTGGCTGATATCGTGAAAATGCGCCAGATATCCGATGAGCGGCTGAAACCTCAACTCGAGAATGTCAAAGCCATGTATCCGACCAGCTCCACCAAATCGATGATGGGGGGAGTGCCGGTGGAAACCTTTGTGCCGGCGGAAGGCATCGCACCGCGTAATAAGGATCGCGTTCTCATCCAGGTGCACGGCGGGGGCTTTGTGGCGGGCGGCGGCGGTCTGAGCGGAGCTTTGGAGTCGATCCCCATCGCCAGCGTCGGGCGCATCAAGGTGGTGGCGGTCGATTACCGGCTTGGGCCGGAGTATCACTTTCCTGCCGCCAGCGAGGATCTTGCGGCGGTTTATCGCGAGCTGTTGAAAATCTATCGCCCCGAGAACATCGGCATTTACGGATGTTCAGCGGGCGGCATGCTAAGCGCCGAAGCCATCCCCTGGTTCTTGAAGGAAAAGCTGCCGTTGCCCGGTGCCATCGGAGTCATCTGCGCTTCGTTGCATACTTTTGCTGAAGGCGACTCGGCGCAGCTGCAGCCGCGTTTGGGGAGTGTGCTGGCGCTCATTCCTCCGGCGACACCGGAAGATAACTTCGGTCCCCGCGAGGGATATTTTGCCGGCACGAGCACCAAGAATCCTCTGGCCGTGCCAGGGGCTTCCAAGGAAGTCATGAAGGCTTTTCCGCCGACACTTTTCCTCACTGGAACGCGTGCACCGGAAATGAGTGCCGCCGCGGAGAGCAATATCGAGCTCATCGAACTTGGGGTAAAGTCCGAACTGCTGCTTTTTGACGGCATGGATCATGGCTTTTATTCCGATGCCAGGCTTCCCGAATCAAAGCGCGCCTACAAGTTGATCGTTCGATTTTTCGAGGAAAACTTGGGAACGAAATCCGCCAAGAAGACCCAGGCGGCGTCATAGTTCGGTCGCTCGACGATAGGGACGATGCCCAATGACCGAGCGTGTAACTCGCCATGATGCGGCTGGTGCGTGCACGCTGACGCTGAATCGGTCGGCCAAGCTCAACGCCCTTGATACGGCTGCTTTCGATGCACTGAATGCTCATCTCGATGCGATCGAGAAGGATGAGGATGTTGGGTGTGTCGTGTTGAGAGGCGCGGGAAAGGGTTTCTGCGCGGGTGCCGACCTCAACATGCTCGGATACTCTGATAATCCGGTGCCGCCTACTTTCAAGCCACGCGTGATCGAGCGCCTTTCGCAGCTTAGACAACCGGTAATTGCGGCAGTCCATGGCATTTGCTACACCGGTGGCCTTGAGCTCGCGCTCGCCTGCGATTTCATAATTGCCGATGTCACTGCTCGATTCGCCGACACTCACGGCAAGTGGGGCCTGGTCGGCGCCTGGGGCGTGACGCAGCGCCTGCCGCGTCGGATTGGACTGGCACCCGCCAAACGAATGATGATGACCGCGCGCGTAATGGAGGCCACCGAGGCTAAAGAGATTGGACTCGTGGATCTCCTCGCGCTCGAGGGTAAGCTTGACGAACTGCTGGAGAGCTTTGTAATGGCAATCCTAGCCAACAGTTGGTTTAGTAATTTTGCAACAAAACGCCTTTTGGTTGAAACGGACGGTATGTCATTGGCCCAGGGATTAGCCCATGAACAATTCCGCTATCCGGGCCTTGCCCCCGATCATCGGGAGCGAATTGCGGCGTTCCGCAAGCGCTGAACTCATACGTATTGGCGCAGTGAATCAAGCGCGAGCGTTTCGGCCTAGTCGCGCTGGGTACTTCCACGACACTTGAGGTTGCCCGTTAATGTAATGCGTTTTGCAGGCTCGACCGCAGTCTCGTCCAGGATAGCCACGACGCTATCGATCATCGTACCAACAGGTTGTTCGTACGTCGTAAGATCGAAAGAAGGCCATGAAGCTTCTTCGATGCCATCAAACCCAACAACACCGAGCTCTCTTCCCACCGTAATGTTGAACTCGTGGCGGGCTACTTCGATAGTAGCTATCGCCATGTAATCGCTTGCGCAAAAGATTGCATCTGGTCTGCGACGTTGTGAGAGCAGAGATCGAGCAGCGGCCATGGTTCCAGCGCGCTGAAAGTGTCCCTCCACGCATTGGGGTTCTGGCAACCCTTGCGCAGTCACGTAGTTGACGAACGCCGATTGCCGATCCTGATTTGTGGTCGAATTGCTGAAACCGGCGATATACGCCAACTTTCGATAACCCCTCTTCAGCAGATGCTCGGCAATTTTTCCGGCGCCGTGGTGATTATCGCCCGTCACACTCCACATGCCGTCAGGTTTGCGACTCATTCTATTGAAAAATATTACTGGTATCCGAGCAGCCTTGCATCGTTCGATGAGTTCGGCTGACAGGTTGGCCGACATCAACAGCAGCACATCGACGCGAAACTTCAACAGATCCTCGACATGAACGTCGGCAACGCACGCTTGGTCCTCCGCCGTAAATATGAGAATTTGTTTCCCAAGACTGGATACTCGCGCGGACAGCAATTCCAAGGCGGTAGTAAAAAATGGATTTCTAGGGTTGCCCATCACGACGCCAATAATACCGGAGCGGCCAGTGATCAAAGAACGGGCCAAAAAATTGGGTCGATACCCGAGCTTCTGCGCGGCGAGCAATACCCGGGCGCGCGTCGCATCGGCGATGATAGCTCCTGGTGTAAACGCGCGTGAGACAGCCGCCTGGGACACTCCCGCCAGTGCGGCGACATCATGGCCGGAGGGGGGCGATGAGCGTTTTCGCGTTTTATCCATCAAAATCCTACAGCAAGTCTGATCAGCCGCATATTGCGCAGAACAGCCCGCATCACTTTCGCTTGGTGCTGCCGCGACATTTCAGGATCCCTTTCAACGAAACGCGTTCTGCCCGATCGGGCGATGGATCGTCCAGTATGGCGACGACACTATCGATCATCGTATAGACGGGTTGCTCATAGGTCGTGAGATCGAAAGTAGGCCAGGAAGCCTGCTCAATGCCGTCAAAGCCGACCACACCAAGCTCACTTCCTATCGAGAGTCCGAACTCGTGGCGCGCGACGTCGATCGTGGCCAGTGCCATGTAGTCACTCGCACAAAAAATGGCGTCCGGCCGGCGGCGTTGCGATAGCAATGTACGCGCAGCGGCCATCGTGCCCAAGCGCTGGAAATGGCCATCGATACACTGCGGGGGAGGCAATCCTTGCTCGGTGACATGTTCGGTAAAGGCAGATTGTCGATCCTGGTTTGTAGTCGAATTGCTGAACCCAGCCATATAGGCGAGCCGTCGGTAGCCTTGTTGTAAAAGGTGCTCGGCAATCTTGCGCGCGCCGTGACGATTGTCTCCGGTCACGCTCCACATGCCGTCGGGTTTTCGGCTCATACGATTGAAGAAGATCACCGGTATGCGGGAGACTTTGCATCGCTCTACCTGTTCGGGAGACAGATTTGCAGACATTAAAAGAAGGGCATCAACCCTGAACTTCAAAAGATCCTCGACATGAATGTCAGCCACACAGCCCTGATCATCCGAAGTGAATATCATTATCTGTTTGCCGATCTTGGATAAACGCCCGGAAAGCGCCTCCAAGGCAACGGTGACGAACGGGTTCCTTGGATTCCCCATCACCACGCCAATGATCCCTGATCTGCCCGTTATCAAAGACCGCGCCAGCAAGTTCGGTCGATAATCGAGCTTTTTCGCGGCCAACATTACTCTGGCACGCGTTGCATCCGCAATGTTGGCTCCCGGTGTATACGCGCGCGACACGGCCGCCTGCGAGACTCCCGCGAGCGTAGCCACATCCTGGCCTGATGGGGGTTGCGGACGTTTTCGGGCTTTTCTCAAATGAAGCTCTCGTGCAAGACTATCGGACTCGCATTGGCATTACAGTATAGTGCGCCAAGGGCCACTGCAATACGCCCGGATCCGTGAAAACATCAAGTCGACGTCAGGGTCGGTCTCCCTACGCGATGGTCGACATCGCTCAGTTCGAGCTGCACCGAATCCACTTCGTGGCCACGAAGGATAAGAACTGCGGGGGTATGCGGCCGGACGTCAACCTGCGGTCTATGTACGTTGCCCGTATACGTATACAATGAACACCGGCCACCACGAATGCACGGGAGAAAGCGCTTATGAAATTCAGGCACGCGAGTCTTTGCGTCGCGCAAGCAATCACGTTGGCAATACTGCTGCCGACGATGGGAACGCATGAAATGGCGCTCGCCTCCACGTCATCGGTGCCGACGCCCACCGTGTCCCAGCCGCCGCCCGGAACGCGCGGGCATCCATTTCCTGACACGCTGGAGAACCTCGGCCAAGCTGGCTACGTGCAGGAGGAAGTGTTTATCGAAGGCACTGCGCGCAGCTTCGTGCCCGTCTCTCCTATGAACGAGATCGCAGATGGACGATGGAATGCAACGCCCACGGGTCCTGCTGCGAATTACAAAATTCGACTATTGATTCGACGTCCCTCTGATGCGGCCAAGTTCAACGGCACGGTGCTGGTTGAGTGGCTGAACGTCTCCGCGGGATTTGATTCCGACACCTTTGACGGTTTCGGACAATCTTTCATGCGCGCCGGCTATGCATACGTTGGGGTCAGTGCGCAAGCTGCCGGGGTCAACCACCTGCGAGACAAGTGGGACCCGTCGCGTTATTCGTCCCTTGTGCATCCCGGGGACTCCTACTCGTACGACATATTCAGCCAGGCGGCCCAGTCCCTCCGGGCAGGAAGTCCTGCGCCGCTCGGCAATCTGACGAATCGAATCAAGTCTCTCATTGCGTGGGGCGGATCGCAGTCGGGCGCACGATTGTTCACCTACATCAACTCGGTCCATCCGACGGCTGCCGTGATTGCCGGATTCGTACCGTTTATTGCGACCTCCGGCGCGCCCCTTTCGCAGGCCCCCCTCCCGGTCGTGCAAATGCCCACGGGTGCTCGAGCAGTGATCCGAACAGACTCCGCAACCCCAGTCCTCTTCGAGCTCTCGGAGTCAGAGTTCATCAACGCAGCTCGGGGCATCCACTCGCAGGCCGATTCAGAGCATTTCCGGCTCTGGGAATACGCAGGGACTTCGCACGCAAATCGGATCGGCGTTGATTATACGATGCGGCGATTGCAGGCTAACGGTATACCGACCGGTGTCTTTCCTCCCTGTGGCGTTCCCCCGATCAATGACCTCAGCGACTTTCCCGTGTGGCACGCCATGCTTAATGCAATGCATGTGTGGCTGCAACAGGGAAAAGCGCCGCGGAGCGCACCACGCGTTGAGTTGTCCATCCCCGCGGATGTTGCGCAGCAAGCATCAGTTGTGCGCGATCCCGGCACCGGACTGGCGAAGGGCGGTATTCGGCTACCGGATATTGCGGTTCCGACTCGAACTCTGACGGGCACCCGCCCGGCGTTCGCCCTAAAGCAGCATCCCAATTGTGCCCTGTTTGGCGCCGTTGACCCGTGGAATGGCGACTCGGACCCTTGGGATGCGGATCCCGCCCTCGACATCTCGCCGAAGCCCGAGCCAAAGCTCGCGGCCTTGTACGGGAGCAACGCGAGCTATGTGAAAGCAATCAAGCACAGCGCCGATGCACTTGTTGCTGCGGGCTTCCTGCTGGAGTCGGATGTTCAAGAGATCGTGGATGCAGCGAAGAAGGTCACTATTCAATAGAATGCGGCGGTAAAATGAGCTGCCCGGGCGGACGTAAGGCGACGCAGAATCATCGCAGAGGTTCTCTCATATGGCATCCATCGCTGAAAGGCCGTTGAAAGAGGCGCTTCCCTTCGGAGCCTTGGTAACAGGCGTCACCCGGAAGAGTCTGAAGAGCGAAGATGTCCGCGCGCAATTGCTCGATATCTTCGAGCGTCGCGGCGTGCTCGTCTTTGAGAATGTGGATTCGTCGGCCGAGCTGCAGATGGAACTCAGTCGAGTCTTCGGACCGCTGCGCGAGCACGCAATGAAGGGTACGCCCCGTGTCGATGACGGCGCGATGGCCGTCGTGCTGGACCTGAATTTCCAGCCCGATGAGGCTGACATCTATGAGGTTGACGGCAGGCAACTCTCCGGCTGGATAAACTGGCACTACGACGCTTGCTACACCAATAAGCTCTATCGCGCCGGGCTGTTACGTGCCATTGCCATCCCGGACGACGGTGGCCTGACCGGATTTGCCGATGGCATTCAGCTCTACCAGGCTATTTCTCCGTCACTGCGTGCCCAATTCGAACATGCCGGGATCATCTACCACCCCAAGCTGATGATGATCAACCAGCGTTTCGGTATGCCGAAGCACTTCCGCGCGATTCGGGTGAGCCCGGGGACGTTGACCCTGCTGGCACAATCCGAAAACGCGCCACGGGCCGTGCATCCGGCGATCTGGACCAGGCAATCGGGCGAAAAAGTGCTGCATGTCTCGCCGTGGCAGGCGGCGGGGATCGAAGGACACGGAGATGGGGAAGGCGATGCGCTGCTGGAAAGCCTGTGCCAGGAGGTCTACGCGCGGATGACGCCCTATTGGCACAAATGGAAGTCGACCGACATGGTTATCTGGGACAACTGGCGCTTCGTTCATTCCGTGAGTGGTCACGATCCCGGGGCCACCCGCCGCGTCCATCGCGTGACCATAGAGGGAGATTACGGTCTGGGGCGTTTTTTCTAATTTTTGACTTCGCTCGGGTGAGGGACGGGATGTGGCACGGATCGAAATATCGGGTATTGGCATTGAATACGAGTTACTCGGGGAACGTGGCTCGCCAGCGATTGCAATCACACCCGGCGGTCGTTTCGGCAAGGACGCTCCAGGTCTGCCGGAGCTGGCACAGAAACTGGTGGCCGGGGGCAAGCGGGTGCTGCTATGGGATCGGCCCAACTGCGGAGCATCCGACGTCTGCTTCGAGGGCGACAACGAATCGGCACTGCAGGGCCGCACGCTGACGCAGCTGACGCGCGCGCTGGAACTGGGACCGACGGCGCTTGCCGGCGGCTCCGCCGGTTCGCGGACGGGGCTGTTTGCAGCCCTGCATGATCCGCAAGCCGTCTCCCACCTGATCCAGTGGTGGATCAGCGGTGGCACCATCAGCCTGATGATGTTGGGTGCAGCGTACTGTTGCGAATCAGCCGTGGCAGCCAGCATGGGCGGGATGGAGGCTGTGGCGGCCCTGGCTACGTGGTCGGAGCAGACCAGACGCAATCCGCGCAATCGCGAAGTTATCCTCCGGCAGGATCCTGATCGGTTCATTGCCACGATGGAACGTTGGGCCTCAGCGTTCATACCATCCGCCGTATCGCCGGTGCCGGGGATGTCAGTGCAGGATTTCAAACGCCTGACCATGCCGGTCATGATCTTTCGTGGCAACCCCCGCGATCTCTACCACCCGCCGCGGATCAGCGAGTGGGTACACGAACTGATTTCGCAGTCGCAACTCGTTGATGCCCCCTGGACGGACGATGCGTTCGCCAAGGGCATGGCGGCCGCAACGCGGACGGGCAGCGGGCATTTCCAGGACTGGCCATTGCTCGCGCCTGCCATTCTCAGCTTCATGCAGGCATAAGACAGACGGGAGATTCGCCGTTGGCTTACCTGGTAAGCGACTTGGTATAGTTATGAGCATCATTTAAGATGCGGTAATAGAAATCATGCTTGCTTAATTGTACGCTCCGCCCCAACCCTCTCGTCTGCGGCCACACTCCCCAGACAAACGCGTCACCTTCGCGGAACTGCGCCCAAAAGAGGTCGTCGACCTCGGCGCGATGCCGCGCATCTTGCGCCGCGTAGTAGGCCTGGCCCTGAACTATCCCGGCCGTTTCGCACTCGCAACGTTTGCCACGCTCGGTGCGGCCGCAAGCAGCCTGCTGCTTCCCCGACTGCTCGGCGCGGCGGTGGATCGGGCACACCGTCTGCTCGGTCGTGATCTATCCTTTAGTGCAGCGTTACATGAGCTCGGTGGGAGTGCGGCTGTGCTCCTCGGCCTCTCAATCGTCCGCGGCCTGCTGCGGATGGTGGGCGCCTACCAGGGGGAGGCGGTCAGTCAACGGGTGGGATACGACCTGCGGCTCGCTTTCTTCGAAACGCTGCAGCGGCTGGGATTTGATTTTCACGATGGCATTCATTCGGGCGACCTCATCACCCGAGGAATGCTCGATTTGGAGGGCGTCCGCGGGTTTATCGGTGACGGACTGCAGCGGCTCGTGCTGGTCGTCATTCTGGTGGGCATCGGCGCCTGGCGGTTATTCTCCACCGATCCGCTGATGGCCGCGCTCGCTCTCGGTTTCGTTCCCATCGTCACGTGGCAGGCGGCGCGTACCGGGCTGTTCCTGCGCGTGACCTGGACTCGGCTGCAAGAGAAGATGGCGTTGCTCACCCGCGCGATGGAGGAAAACCTCCAGGGTCTGCGTGTCGTGCGCGCGTTCGCCGCCGAATGTTTCGAACTGGGCAAATTCGACGCCGCGGCGAACGCAGCGCTGCGCATTGCGCGGTATCGCATCACGTTGCGGGCGTTTGCGATCACCGGCATGCAGGCGGCCTTCTATTTCACCATGGCGATCGTGCTCTGGGTCGGGGGTGTGCGAGTGGCGGCAGGGCGGATGACCGTCGGCGAATTGACCGAAATTCTGGCGTTCATGACCATCGTGCAGCAACCCGTGCGCCAGATCGTCATGATCGTCAATTCGGCAGCCCGGGCCACCTCGTCGGGACAGCGCCTCTTCGAGGTGTTGGATCGTGAACCCGCGATCCGCGATCGACGCGGCGCAACACCCCTTGTCGAGCCGCGCGGTGTGCTTCGCTTCGAGCGGGTCGATTTTGCCTATGCCGGCGGACCACTCGTTCTTCAGAACATCTCCTTCGAAGTCGAACCGGGGAAAACGCTCGGGATCGTCGGGGCGCCGGGATCGGGAAAATCCACCATCGCCCACCTCATACCGCGCTTCTACGACGTGACTGCGGGAAGGATCACCCTCGACAGCCATGATATCCGGGACTTGACGCTGGAATCGCTGCGCGCGGCCGTGGCGCTGATCGCGCAGGATTTGTTTCTCTTCGATATTGAAGCGACCGCCAACATCGCCTATGCCGATCCGGATGCGGAGGATTCGCGGATCGTCGCTGCTGCCACCAGCGCGCGCATCCACGATCATCTGATCGGCCTGCCGTCGGGATATGCCACGCTCATCGGCGAGCGGGGCGTCAGCCTGTCAGGCGGGCAGCGGCAGCGCTTATCGATTGCACGGGGCGCGCTCCCGAAGCCGCCCGTGATGGTTCTGGACGACTCGCTGTCGGCGGTCGATACGGCGACCGAAGCCGCGCTGCGAGCGGAACTCGGGGCTTCCCGTTCCAATCGAGCCACGATCATCATCGCCCACCGGCTCAGTTCACTCGCCGATGCCGACGAGATCATCGTCCTCGACGGCGGGGTCATTGCCGAACGCGGTACGCACGCCGAGCTGATGGCGCTCGGCGGTCATTTTGCGGCACTCTACCGACTGCAGTCCGGCCATCTCGTCACCGACCGGGACTTCGCACCGGCATGAACGCCGCGGACTTGGCAACGCGTCACCTTCAGGATGTGGATCAGACCGTCCATGCCGATTTTGAGAGCGGCATCGCGCTGCGCTTTTTGGGGTTCGTGCGGCCCTATCGCCTCTGGCTATTCGGCGCGCTGGCGGCGATCGCCTTATTCGTCGCAAGCCAGGTTTCGATTCCTCTGATGATCAAATGGGGTATCGATGAGGCGCTCGCGGGAGGGCGCGCACCGATTGGCGTGCTCGCGGCGTTCCTGGGCATCGTCGCGAGCAATGCGCTGGGTTGCTACCTTCAGGAATTGCTCTCGGCGGGGCTTGCGCAGCGGGTGATCTTCGATCTGCGGCGGGCGATGTTCGCTCATCTGCAGAATGTCTCGATGGACGTTCTGGACCAGACGCATGTTGGGCGCATCATGTCCCGGCTCCAGGGCGACGTCAACGCGCTCCAGGAGTTTCTCGAAACGTCAGTTTCCGCCATCGGCGATTTCTTTCTGATCGTCGGTATCATCGTGGAACTGCTGTTTCTTCATTGGCAACTGGGCCTCCTCACCCTCAGTGTCTTGCCGGCGTTGATTTTTATCCGGGCGCTGTGGCTGCCGCGGGTGCGCGAGACCTTCCGCCGAGCGAAGGACACCTCGTCCATCGCCAATGCCGCGCTCGCCGAAAACATCAATGGTGTCCGTACCGTGATCGGAGCGCGCCGCGAGCCGCTGAACCTCGCCCAGTTCACGGTCAAGGCCGCCGCCAACCGCGATGCCCAAATCGCGGCGGCGTGGGCCGCTCAAATTCTGGTGCCGGCCGTCGATACGCTGACCGGTATGGCGCAGGCCATGATCGTGCTGGCGGGCGGCTATGCGGTCGCCAGCGGTCGGATCGAGCTCGGCGTCATGGTGGCGTTTATTTTCTACGTACAGCGCTTCTTCGATCCGATCGCAACGCTGTCGCAGCAATACACGGTAATGCAGCGCGCGATGGCCGGCGCTTCGCGCATCTTCGAGGTGCTCGATGTGCCCGTGACGATCGACGATGCGCCCGACGCGATCGAGCTCGTAGCGGCGGAGCCGAGCGTCGAGTTCCGTAACGTCACCTTCGGCTATCGTCCCGAGCGGCCCGTGCTCCACGACTTGAGCTTTCGGATCGAGCCGCGCCAGACGGTGGCGCTCGTCGGACCGACGGGATCCGGCAAGACCAGCATCGCCGGCCTCATCAAGCGCTTCCGCGAGGTCTGGGACGGTCAGGTCGTGGTTGCCGGCCATGATGTCCGCGACGTAACGCGAGCGTCGCTCGGCCGGGCCGTCGGCATGGTGCCGCAGGAGCCATTCCTCTTCTCCGCGACCATCCTCGAGAATATCCGCTACGCGAGTGAAGCCAGCGCCGAGCAGGTAATGGACGCTGCCAAAGCGGTCCGTGCGCATGACTTCATCATGGAACTGCCGGAGGCGTATGACACGCAGCTCACCCAGCGCGGGCAGAATCTCTCATTCGGCCAGCGCCAACTCCTGAGCTTTGCGCGTGCGCTGGTTGTGAACCCGAGAATCTTGATCCTCGATGAGGCGACGGCCAATATCGACAGCTTCACCGAGCGGGATATCCAGGCAGCACTCAAGGTGCTCCTCGAGGGCCGCACGACTCTGATCATTGCTCACCGTCTCGCGACCGTCCGCAGCGCCGATTTGATCTTGGTGCTGCAGGCCGGCCGCATCATCGAGAAGGGAACCCATGGGGCTCTCATCGCCGCCGGGGGACTCTATAGCCGTCTGCACGCCCGGAGCGGCGTGTCATTCGACGATATGCATTAGCGCGTGAGGACACCTTCCTGATGACAGCGGCGGCTGGTCGACAACGCGCAGCCGGCTCGGACCTTATGAGATCAGCGACGCTCATGGTGTGCCGCTGGTGGCAACAAAAAGATCCTCAAATTCCTCGATTAGCTTTCGGGATAAAGAGCGTTTCGTGGCCGCAATGCCGGCCGGCGGTAATTCGAGAAACACCTTGGCCAACTCCAACGAGACCGCGAGTTCCTCGCCCCTGGGGCACACCTTATTTGCAAGACCAAGACTGAGGGCCTCCCTTGCGTCCACCTGGCGCCCTGACAGAAGCAGCTCCCGGGCGACAATAGGCGATGCGAGGCGCGGCCACATGAGTTGAGCGACAGGATCCGCCGAAAGATCGAACTTCACATGCGGATCGCTGAGAAACGCGCCTTCGCCCATTACTACCACGTCGCAGAGCGCGACAAGACCGGCGCCGAATCCAGCGGCAATGCCGTTCACGGCAGCAATCACAGGGACCGACATCTCCATCAAACACCGCATTGTCTCGTGGTAGTCCCGACGGATTTCTTGCCTCCGTCTGGGTCCAGAAATAGCCTCATGCCGCATTGAATGGTCACCGCCGGCACAAAACGCCCTGCCGGCGCCGGTCAGAATCAAGACGCGCGTGTCGTTAGCCGCGGCAACGCTCTTCACTTGCGCGAGCAGGTGCTGCTGCATTTCAAGACTGATGGCGTTTAGTTTTTCCGGACGATTTAAGGTTAGTATTCGGATCGCCCCGAGGGACTGCGCCAAAACAGTTTGGAAAGCCAATCAATTGAACCGCGAAAAGTCCGGACGGCGTCGCTCAAAGAACGCCGCGAATGCCTCGCGCGCCTCGGGCGATCGTAGCCGCTCACGGAATTCGTCGCCTTCGAGGATCATGTGCGACTCGATCGCTTCATTCCGGCTGTGCTTCATGAGGCGCTTGGTTGCACGCACTGCCGCGGCCGGCAGGGCGACGAGCTTGTCCGCTTGTACCCGTGCATGTGCAACCACTGCATCGGCCGGCAGTACGGCGCTTACAAGGCCCAGCTTGAGTGCCTCCTCAGCTCCAAATGGTTCGCCCAGCAACAGGCGCTCAGCGGCCCGCTGGTATCCAAAAAGGGCCGGCAAGAGCAGGCTGGAGGCCGCCTCAGGTACCAGGCCCAACTGCACAAACGGCAGACTGAAGCGTGCGTTGTCTCCTGCGAACACCAGATCACAGTGCAACAGCATGGTTGTACCGACACCAACTGCAGCCCCGCACACGGCCGCAACGAGCGGCTTTGGAGCCTGACTCAACTCCCTGAGAAAGCGAAACACCGGGCTGTCATCGCTCGCGGGCGGGTGGTCGACAAAATCCTGCAAGTCATTGCCGGCGGTAAATATGTCGCGTTTACCGGCGAGCATCACGGCACGGATTTCAGGCATCTCGCGTGCCTCAATCAATGCGTCGGCGAGAGCGCCGTACATGTCAGCGGTGATGGCGTTCTTCTTCTGCGGCCGATTTAACTCAATGGTCATGACACCGGCTTCGCGCGTGATTAGTATGTCCATGGGGAAGTGGAACCTCCGATAAGTTTCCTTGCCGATGTTGTGACCCTGCCTGGGTACGGCAAGATGCTACCCCATTTAGCCCGAAGATAGTTTGATCGCGGCAATCATCGGCAGTCCTTGCCCGCCCGGCAGTCGAGCGTCGTCTACCTGTTCAATCAAGCCACGCGCGAGGGCGGCGGCCAGAGTAGATTGGCCAATGATTGCGCCTGAGAGGCCTTGCCGCCTGCCTCGCCCTGCAGGTACTTGAGCCGATACGTCCACAGGTGCAGTGGATATTCGAGTGTCAAGCCGATGGCTCCCGAGAATTGATGGCAGTCATAGATGAGCTTGCGCATTGCATCCTGCGCATACAGGCAGGCGAGCGCGGCAGAAGGGGCCGTGTCTTCGTCTGCCGAACGTAATACCAGGGTTCGACAGGCGTGCACGATCTGGGCGTCCTCCGCCAGTCGATGCTGGATCGCCTGGAAATGCCCTAGCGGCTGTCCGAACTGTCGCCGCTCCTTCACGTACTTGACCGTCAGATCCAGCGCACCTCGCATCAGCCCGGCGGCCTCGGCGGCAATGCCCATAGAGGCTCGGCGTCTGATCGCCGCGGCTATGTCGCCCGTGAGGCGGACTGCGTTTTGCGGCACGGAGGTCAGGATGGCAAGGGGGTAGGCGGCCACACTCTCTATCGCGGTGAAATTGGCAGGACCCGGACGGCCAACGTAGACGGCATCCTCCTGGATATAGCACAAGGTCCTGGCGTGGTTCAGAAACCGCGACGGACGATTCAAGTTCCAGGCCAGGGCCACCGGGGTAGCAAATCCCTCGATAAGCGGAGCGATCATGGCGGAGGATGCCGCCTCCACGCTCACGGGGCAGCGCGCAACAAGCTCGACCACCAAGGCCGCGTCGAGCAAGCCGAAGCCGGGTTGCGCGGCAATGGTGAGAAATCCGCTTTCCTCCAGCTGTCGCTGAAGTATCGCGCTGTACTCGACATAGCCATGTGCGCCGGCCGGCAGGCTCGAATACGGCTTGACCATGGCTTCGATGGAATCGATGAGCAGTTGCTGGTCCGATGAGAGCTCAAAGTCCACGGGACACTCCCAGTCCGAGCACATCGCGGGCGATCAAGTTGAGCTGAATCTCCGCGGCGCCGACGGCAATGCCGGCCGCAATCGCGCGCTTGTGATGGGTGGCAATCATGGGATCCTCGTCCGACACGAAGAGGTGCGGCGCAAAGTCCAGCACAAAGTCCGCGACGTGACGTTCCGCAGTGACGATGGCGTAGCGTGCCATGCTGGTCGTGCCGGTGGACGGTGCGCTGCGGGCACGATGGTCCACGACCTCGTAAACCAGAAATCGTGCGGCCTCGCAGGCGGCGTAGGACGACGCGGCCGCCTGTCGAGCCACGGGGGTGAACTCATCCGTCTGCATCAAGGCATCGACGACGCGTTGCAATGTTCTGAGTGCAAGCGCATAGCGTGGAATGCCCACGCGCTCGTAATTCAGTGCGTAGCGAACCACGTCCCAGCCTGTACCTTCTGCCCCCAGGCGCTCGGAATCATGGACCTCGACATTGTCGAAGAACACCTCGTGAAAGTCGCCGTCGCCAACCACGCTCTGGATCGGGCGCACCGTGATCCCCGGTCGATCCATTGGCAGCAAGAACACCGAGATGGCTCGCTTCTCCGGACTGGTCCTGGCGAGCAGGAAACAAAATTCGGCAAGACGTGCGTACGAGGTCCAGATCTTCGAGCCATTGATCAGGTAATGGTTCCCCTGCCATTCGGCTCTCGTGCGTAGTGCGGCGAGATCGGAACCGCCGGAGGGTTCGGAAAAACCCTGACACCAGATCACGTTTCCGCGCCGCATCCGGTCCAGGTGGAGGCGCTTTTGCTCCTCTGTTCCGTACTTCATGATCGTCGGGCCGATCCAGTTGACGTTGTAATACTGAGGCCCGCGCGGCTCGCCGGCTTCCCAGAGCTGCTCGCCGATGATGAAGTGGTCCCATGCGGATGCGCCGGAGCCCCCAAATTCTACCGGCCAATGTGACACGAGCAATCCGGCATCGGCGAGCTTGGGACAGAACTTCAGCGAGAAGTCGGTCACCGCCCGCGATCCTGGGCTCAGAGATGCGATGCGGTCCCAGTCCTCGGGCAAGTTTTCGTCGAGGAACACCCGGATCTTTTCACGAACCGCTGCCTGCTCCGGGTTCCAGCGAAAGTTCATGGGGATCTATTGCCGAACAGCGATTTGCGCGCCGCGGCTCGAATATATGAATGGATCTGTCCCACTTGCGAGCGATCGAGCTCCTCGAATCGAGGCATCCCCTGCGCCAGCAATACGCCGTCGTGCAGCACTTGCCACAAACCCTCTGCGCTCACGGCGATGGAGGATTCGCGCAGATCCGGTGCAGGAGCCCCGGCGGAGATCGCATCGAGACCATGACAGAGGGCGCAGTGCGCGCTGAACAGGCTTCGACCCAGGCGCACCTCACCCTCATCAAGCTTTAGCGTCGCATCATCCACCGCGTGGGTGGTCAGGTCGGCAGGCGGTGAGGGCGGTAATTCGGTCTTCCCGTCGAGCATGAAGGTGAGCAGCCGACGGGGCTGCGCCCGGAACTTCCATCCCACGTTCAGCACATCGCCGAGCATATTGGTTCCACCATACCCAACGAGAACCGATATGTATTGCCGGTTGTCGATGGCATAGCTCATCGGCGCTGCCGTAATGCCTAGGCCGGCATAAAAACGCCACAAACGCTTCCCTGTAGTGGCTTCATACGCCTCGAGGTAACCCTCGGCGGTGCCTTGAAACACAAGGTTGCCGGCGGTGGCGAGCGTTCCACCATTCCAGAGATGTTGATGCTGGACCTTCCAGCGCACGTTCTGCGTGGTTGGGTCCCATGCCAGCAAGCCACCTTTCAAATCATCAGTGTCTAGCGCAACCTTGGTCATCGATAGGCCGGCAAACGAGAGTGTGCCAGCCTTGTCTTCCGTGGACCTCTCGTAGCGCATGCCCATCTGTTGATAGGGGATGTAGGCGAGACCAGTCTTGACGCTGTAGGACATGCTCTGCCAGCTATGTGCCCCGTTCGGCGCCGGCCAGATGGTGACGGTCCCATGCTCGAAACGAATGTTGGGAGCTTCGACCGGACGTCCGCTCACCAGGTCGATCCGCTCGGCCCACGTTGCTTTGCCGAATTTTTGCGCGGAAATCAATTTTCCGCTGCGTCGATCGAGCACGTAAAAGAAACCGTTTTTCGGAGCCTGCATCAGCACCGCGCGGCGTGCGCCATTGATCTTCAAATCGGCCAGCGCCATTTGCTGAGTTGAGTCGAAATCCCAGGCATCACGTGGATTGATCTGGTAGTGCCAGACGTATTTGCCCGTATCGGCATCGAGGGCAACGATGGAGGCCGTGAAGAGATTATCGCCGCCGCCCGGGCTGCGCACTTCCGGGTCATAGGGCGCTGCGTTACCCGTACCCACATAGATTTGGTTCAATTCGCGATCGCAGGTGATCGAGTCCCACGGACCGCCGCCGGTGCCGCTTTCCCAGAACTTACCGTTCCAAGTCCGTGCGGCGCGCTCCATCGCCGGATCACCGGCATTTTCATCGGGCGCTCCCGGCACTACATAGAATCGCCAGCGCTGCTTCCCGGTGGCCGCGTCGAAGGCTGAGAGGTAGCCACGCGCGGCAAAATCCGCACCACCATTGCCAATGATGACCAGGTCCTTGCAAATGCGCGGCGCGCCCGTGATGTATTGCACCGACTGTGGCGCCGTAGTCTCAACGCTCCAGACCAACTCGCCGTGCTTCGCATCAAGAGCGATGAGTCTTCCATCAAGAGTGCCAAGGTAAACGCGACCGTTCAGGTACGCGACCCCCCGGTTCGCGGGTAGAACGGTGCGCAGCTTGCCAGGGTTGTGCTTCCAGACTTGCGGATCATAGGTCCATATCGATGTGCCGCTGACCGCGTCGACCGCATAGACCTTGCCATAGCTGCCGGTGAAGTACAGCACGCCCTTCACCTCGAGCGGCGTCGCCTGCAACATCTGCTCGCCCGGTAAATCGATGAACCACCCCAACCCGAGGCGATGCACGTTCGATGCGGTGATCCGAGCCAGCGGACTGAAGGCACTCTCTCGTTCGTTGTTGTGGCTGGTCCAATCAGAGGACTGGCCGGCGCCGCCGTGCGCCATCGTAGCCACGGACGAGAGCAGTGCAAGGAGCATGAATCGGCAGCTTTTGCGTCGCTGTGGCACTTAGTCTCGAGTACCCACATACCGATCCACGCTGCGCTCAAAATTTCGAATGCGGATCTCTTGGTAATTGCCCAGCGTCAAGCCTTGGCAGGCGGTGGCGTCAATACCTTCCTGCTGCAGTGCCAAGTTGGCGGTGTCCTGGTCGAGGATCTGCGCAAATCCAGGATCCATGCCCTCGGCTTCTGCAAAGGACTGGTCGTCTCGCAGCAAAATCGGCTCCGCAGTGAGAGGCCGGGCTCCGGATTCGGGCACCGGTCGCAGGAACCATACTTCGAACAGACTCTTGCGATGATCGTCCTTATCGGGGCGGAAGCGGTACACCATTGGAAATGAGACGCCCGGAAACAGGAAGGCGCTTGGAAAGAGGGTGTACGAAAAGCAATCGAGAAGTTCCGAATCCGACACGCAGATCATGTCCCGATCGTGCGCTTTGCCGATCATTTCTCGGTACATGTCCGCCATGATCTGCCGCGCCGTACCCCCTGGCGGCACAACCCGCTTGACGCCCTCGAGTGCACTGCTGTCTCCGAGGGTGAATAGATCGAGTATACCCTGCTCGGTATATTGCCCTTCAAGATGCGGGCTCAGAACGCCCATCGCGGAAATGAAGCGATCGAAGTGATCGCCATACACATCGTACTCCATGTTGGCGTCGGCGCAGGAGACCGCTACCTGAGGGTGAGTCGAAATAACATGGTAGCCTTCGGCAAAAGCCGCCACGACCAGCTTCCAGTTGGCCGCCATCCGCTTCACAACGTGCAAATGCACGTACCGATCCTGAAGCTTCCATGCATCCATATGAGCCTTTCCCTCAGGCCCGAGATAGTCCGCGAGCGACGGCGCGTCGCAGTCCATGTTTATGAAGACGAATCCACCCAAGCGCTCTACGCGTGCCTGGGGTAGCGAGGCTTGCTTCGCATCGACATGCGGGAAATCCCACGGACACATAATGCGCTTGTTGCTTCCATCGACATTCCAGCTCCAGCCATGAAAGCTGCAACGAAACTCGGTGGCGGTTCCCTGCGTCCCGGACGCACGCAACTTCGTCCCACGATGCAAACACGCGTTGTAGTACGCACGGACCTCATCTTCCGCCACACGTGTAATCAGGAATGAGTAGCGCCCGATATCGTAGACGTAATAGTCACCAACCTCCGGAATGTGCTCCTCTCGACAGGCGATCTGCCAGGTCTTCTTCCACAGCGTTTGGTATTCGCGTTGCGCAAACGCCGCGCTGACATACCGTTCCGTGGAAATGTCATCATCACCCAAAAACTCGTAGCGCTGGGATCGAACCCAGTCAGGAGCCTTGGCCCGATCCTTGGCAATGATCTCCTGGGTGGTCGGGGCATCCGGACAACGTGCGGCGCCTTTTGCAACCGGGGCGGCCGCCTGCATTTCTCTGGCCTTGACGGACATCATCACTCTCCTGATCCAATGAGTTAGGCAACGGCACGCTGCGGGATACAAGCGCGCGCGTTCTTATGGAGCTCGCCATTTTTCATGATGACAGCGAGGCGGTCGGGATTGCGCAGCATCGACAGATCAGTCAGCGGATCCCCATCAACGAGCAGCAGGTCGGCGAGAAAGCCTTCCCGGATCTCACCGAGCTTGTCTTCCTGCCCCATCATCATGAGGGCGCCGCCGTGCTGGGTGGCGCAGCGCAGGGCCTGCGCAGGCGTGTAACCGTAGTACTTGACGAAGAACTCCAGATCGCGCGCGTTGGTGCCATTCTTGCTCCAGGCGAAACCGTAATCACCGCCAATCAGGTGTCGAATTCCGCGCTTGCGCAGCTCAGTGTGCGTCTTTGCCGACAATTCGAGCATGCGGTCTGCCCCCATGCTCTTCGCAACCTCCGGAGTGATCCACGGCGAAGCCTCGTGGAGCATCGTATGGAACAAGCTGATGGAAGGCGCGACGAAAATGCGCTCCCTTGCCTCTTCGAGCATGTCCAAGGTCTGCTCGTCGGCATACTCGACGTGATACAGAACATCGGCACCGGCCCGTATGCTGTATTGCGTGCCCAGAATCGAGCGCGTGTGGACATTGACACGGCGGCCGTAACTGTGGGCAGTCTCGACTGCCATGCGGATTTCCTCGAACGACATCGGCGTGCAGTCGGCGGGGCAGTTCATGTAGAAAGGGTCTCCCGAGACATCGAGCTTGATGTTGTCGCAACCCTCGCGACAGCACAGGCGGACTGCTTTGCGCATCTCTTCAGGACCGTCAACAATGATGGCCGGGCCTCTACGCGGATTGTGAATGCGACTCTCATCACCCATCGCGCCGGTGACGCTGATCTCAATCGACCCCGCGCGTATCCGAGGACCTGGTATGCGACCGGCGTCGACTTCGTTCCGCACCGCGACACCGAGCCGCAACTTGGCCTCGGAGGCGCCGTATGCACTGGTGAACCCATGATCCAGAAGCGTTTTGGCGACACGAGCCGTGAGAAGTGTGTGCTCTTCCGGCGGTGGAGTGATCAAGTCCTCCACGGATGTGACATTTTCAAAGGACAGATGCGCGTGTCCTTCCACCAGACCGGGGATCAAGGTCATCCCGTGCGACTCCACGACCTGACAGTCGCTGGCGGCTATCTGGCCCCGAACGCGCGATACGGCACGAATGCGATTGCCTTCGACGAGCACATCCCCATCGAACGGCGCCGAGCCGCTTCCATCCCAAACCCTTGCTCCGGACAGCAATACCTTGCCCATGGACATCTCCCCGCAGTGCGCCTAGCAACCGGGCGGAATTATCTCGCGCTGCACACAAGCACTGAATGACCCGGACTGTGGTCAGGCTTGATCAAGCCTGGGGTGCAGTGCGATGAGTTGGTAACCCAGGCGCACTGCAGGCGGACGTCGCTCAACCTCGATCGGGAGGTTCGCCCAAAAAGCGAGGCGGGCGCTTCTCCAAGAGCGCAGTGAGTGCCTCCAGCGCATCCGGATGAACGAATGACAAACGCTCGAGCGCCGCCGAGTGCTCAAAGATAGGCATGGCCTGGCGAAGCCAGCCGTTGAGCGCCCGTTTCGTCCACCTGATTGCCAGCTGCGGTCCGGCTGCCAGCTCGGCGGCGATTTCGAGAGCAGTCATCAGTACCTTCGCCTTGGGCACCGCAAGGCTGACGAGTCCAATGCGGGCGGCTTCGGCGCCATCGAGCGAGCGGCCGGTCAACAAGTAATACTTGGCTTTCGCCATGCCGCACAGCAGCGGCCACATCAATGCCGCGTGATCACCCGCGACAATTCCGCCACGAATATGTCCATCGCAAATAATGGCATCTTCTGCCACGATCGAGATGTCGGCCATCAATGCCACTGCAAGGCCGCCGGCAACCGCGGCTCCGTTGATCGCGGCAACGATCGGCTTGTTGAGATTCAACATTCCGTCAGGAATGGCGAGCAATTCGTCGAAATCCGAGAAGTCCCGCCGGCCTTCCGCCGTGGTGGGCTTTTCGATCAATGTCTTTACCCAATTCAACTCGCCCCCAGCACTGAAGGCGTCTCCGCTGCCCGTGATTACGACCGCACGAATAGCCGGATCCTGACCGATTACTCCCCAGACATTGGCGAGCTCCCGATGCAATTGCGCCGTCATGGCATTCTTTTTTTGCCCGGTGTCCATGGTCATCTGCAACACCCCGTTCGGAAGTAGTTCCAGATGAAGAGATTGGAATTCCTTGAGATTCATGTACTACGCATCGAGTCCTGCGCTGCCGGCCGGCAGCGGCACGCGCAATGCATTTTGCGCATACGCGATCATCTGATATCCACCGACCAGCAGTGGAAGCTCGATCAGCTGGCGATCATCGTACTGCAGGGCGAGCGACCGCCAGGTCGGGTCGCTGATCGTGGCGCTCGCGTGCAATTCCTCTGTTGCCCGCAACACAGCGCGCTCGTGCTCAGACCAACCCGGAGCTTCGGAGCCCGTCTTTATGCGGTCCACATCGGCAGACGTGAGTCCGACAGACTCTGCGATATTGACATGCTCGCCCCATTCATAGGCAGCGGAGCACAACCACGCACCGCGAAGGATAGCCAGCTCGCGATCTCGTGCCGGTAGCTTACCTCCCACCAGGAGCTTGCCCGCAAAGGGAGCAAAGTGTCGATACAGGCCGACGTGGCGGATTACCGTGAGCAGGAAGGGAGACAGATCCTTGCGCTCGTGTCCCTTCAGGGGCAACTGCAGCAAGGAGCGTTCCTGTTCCCCAAGCTGCTCCTGGGTGAGAGGTGCGACCCTAGGGTCCGTGACACTCACGATAGTCCCCGAGGTACCGTGAAGAACTGAGCATCTCGCGCATGGGTGCGTGCTGGACCCTCGGGAACGCGGCATTCGCAGGGATTCATCGCAAAAGCTCGCTTAAATGCGCGACTGAAATGGGCAGGACTTTTAAATCCCGAACGATAGGCGACTTCACTGACCATTGTCTCCGTGGCTTTCGTGGACGACAGCCACTGCTTTGCCGCCTTCAGCCGTCGATCCCATACCAGCTCCCGGAACGGCGTACCGTGTTCTCGGAGCAAAGAGAACAGATAGCGCTCGGAGATGCCACACGCTCGGGCAACCATTGCAATCGATAGCTCCGAGTTGGTGAGGTGCACGTCGATGAACTTGAGCGCTTCCTTGATGCGTGTGTCCGCCTGGCGCTGCCGAGGCTCCGGTCTCATTCGACGACTCTTGATGGCATCGCTCAACACCAACAGGGCGCTCTCGACCACGGTCGCCGCGACTTTATCGGATAGCTCCCCGGTGTCATCGAAGATATCCTTCAACATGCGCTCCGCGATGGCGAAAACCTGTCCGTGTAGGGACAGATGGAATGCGGAGTTCCAGTCCGATGGGAACAGGCGCCGTAGGACGTACGCGGGTACCACCACCTGTAGCGTCTCGTACATGGAATCGTCGTCGGTGAGACATTCTGTGAATAACGGTGTGGCCGATGTGGTCGCAGCGAAGTCTCCCGCATGCGCGGTACAGCGATCCATGTGCTGATCGATCGTCAACGTGCCGCGTTTCACGAACCACAAGACAGCGACGTCGATACCATCTTGCCTTATGTGCGACCATGAACGCCTGAACGTCATCCGCGTCCGCGATCGTACGCGGATGATCGAATAGGCGCCGACGGCCCTTCGTTCCGCACGCACTTCGATCACCGAAGCAGGCTCAATGGAGTAATCACCCAGGTAGTACTCCTCGTTGTGGCTGCCGCGATAGCCGTCTTGGCATCGAAGATAGTTGTGCTTGTCGAATTCGAAGAGTGTTTCCGTCATGTCGAGACCCCCCCCCCACTTGCCCAAGCCACGTGCGACTTCCGGTCGTTCTTCAGTTGCGCACTGCACGAAAATTGTCATTTTCCTGCATGGGCACAGGCGATTATGCAGGGCTCAATCTTCCCCCGCATGACCGCACCTGAAGCGCCCATTGACCGAACATGCTGGTCTTTATCCCAAGTGTGCAGCCGTTTGGTAACGTGAGTCAAAGAAGCGTATCAGTCGAAGACGCGCAATCACTTTCTAGGAGGAAAACATGGTTGAAGCCACCGCCATCCCCAGCGCGTCCGCCAAGTTGGATACGACTGACGTCGATCAGTGGATCGGCAAGCGCATCATCTTCGCGGAGATGTACGATCCCTGCAACGCCACCGACATACGGCGCTGGGTCCAGGCAATGGATTATCCGAACCCGCTCCACTGGGACGAGGAGTTCGCGAATAAGTCCAAGTTCGGCGGCATCATCGCGCCGCAAAGCTTCACCGTCGCAATGGACTATGGCCATGGCTGCCATCCCTCCTGCGTCGGCAAGATACCCGGCACGCACCTGATCTTCGCCGGCGAGGAATGGTGGTTCTACGGCGTGCCGGTCCGTCCGGGCGACAAGCTGACGCAGGAGCGCGCCTTTGCCGGCTACAAGGTGACCGACACGGGCTTTGCGGGCCCCACCATGTTCGCGGATGGTGACACCGTCCACTTTAACCAGAACGGGAAGATGGTCGCCAAGGAGCGCGCGACCTCAATCCGCTATCTCGTCGAGGAGGCGAGCAAGCGCGCCGTCTATGGCAAGGAAAAGCGTCCGCCGAAGAAGTGGACCAAGGAGGAGCTGAGCGAGGTTGCCAGACTCCGCCACCAATGGATCGTGTCCAACCGCGAGGGCAAGTCGCCGCGCTTCGAGGACGTGCAGGTCGGCGACAAGTTGCCCCGGCGCGTGATCGGGCCGCACTCGGTTGTCACCTTTGCCAACGAGTGTCGGGCTCACCGCCAGAACATCTGGGGCACATGGCGCTGGAACCCGCCCGAGGGTGTCCGCGATCCGGCCACGGAGGACGCAGGTTTCGGCGCGGACATGACCTACGACTTCGAGGCGCGGAAGATCGATCCGCGTTATGGCGATGGCCTCTACCACGGCCCGTCGAGCGGTCACGTCGACCCCGACAGGGCCGAGAAAGTCGGTATGGGCGGCAGATACGGCTACGGCTCGTCGATGAATGCGTGGATGCTTGACACGATCGCCTACTGGGCGGGCAGCGACGGCTATATCTGGCATTCGAAATCGCAATTCCGCAGCCCCGCCTTCGAGGGCGACATCACCTACGTCGACAGCGAGGTGATCAGCAAGATCGAAAAGTCTGAGTTCAACGGCAAGCCGGTCGTCGTTGTGCAGCTGGTCATGAGCAAGCAGGATGGCGAAACCATCCTCAAAGGCAAAGCGGAGGTCGGGCTACCGGTCTGAGCATCACCACGGGGAAACCATGAGCGAACCTTGTGCGCTGTCGATCGTCCACGGCATTCCCCTGGCTGAGCAGCCGGGAATCGGTGCCCTGACCATCGGCGGCTACCTGCGCGAGGTGGTCAGCCGGCACGGGCCTGCCGAAGCAGTGGTGTCGTGGCACGGTGATCGCCGCGTCTCGTGGAGCTATGACGTCCTGCTGGCGCGTTCGCTGGAGGTCGCGCGGGCGCTTGTGGCAATCGGGGCCGGCAAGGACGCCCGCGTCGGCATCCTGATGACAAACCGGCCGGAGTTCCTGTCCGCACTGTTCGGCGCGGCGCTGGCGGGCGCGGTGTCGGTCTCGCTCAGTACCTTCTCAACGCCGGACGAGCTCGATCATCTGCTGAAGGCTTCGCAGGTGACGACGTTGCTGTTCGAGCGGCGCGTCGCCGGCAAAGATTTCCTGGCGATGCTCGCCCAAATTGAACCAGCGATCCGCAGCGCACCCGCCCCGGGTCGGCTTGCGTGCGAGCGCAAGCCATTCCTGCAGCGCTTGGTTTGCCTGTCGGAAGGGATCGATGCTCCGGGCCATGAAGATTCGATCCTCGGCGGTGCTGTTGAGTGGTGGGACGAGTTCCTCGCACATGGCGCCCCGATCGCCGATGCCCTGGTGCTGGCCCGTGCCGAGAGCCTGACGCCGGCGGACCCCGGGGGCATATTCTTCTCCTCGGGCACGACCAGCCTACCCAAGGGCATCGTTCATGCCCATCGTGCCTTCGCCATACAATGGTGGCGCTGGGGCTGGGTCATGGGCTGGCCTGGACCGGTGCGGATTTGGACAGGGAACGGGCTGTTCTGGTCGGGCAACATCGTGATGATGGTGGGAATCAGCTTCTCGACGGGCGGGGCCATGATCCTGCAACGCACGTTCGAGGCTGGCGAGGCGCTGCGGTTCATCGAGCGCGAGCGCGTGAGCTTCCTGAGCGGGCGGCCGCATCAGTGGGCGCAGTTGCAGACGGCGCCAGGATGGGCAGGCGCCGACTTGTCCCGTGTCAAGTACGTAACGCGCGGCGAACTCATCTGGGAACACCCAACGGTCGATACCGACTGGGTGGTACCGATGGCTTTCGGCACGACCGAGACCATGACGGTCTGCACCGGCTTCCCCTCGGACACGCCCGCCGAACTGCGCACGGACGGCAGCGGCAGGCCATATCCGGGCAATACGCTGAAGATTGTCGATCCCGTCACCGACGTCGTGGTCCCGCTCGGCGAACTCGGAGAAATGTGCATCAAGGGGCCGACACTGATGATCGGTTACCTTGGCAAGTCTGCCGAGGAATGTTTCGATGCGGAGGGCTATTTTCACACCGGTGACGCGGGCCATGTCGATAAACTGGGCCGCTTCTTCTGGAACGGCCGGATGACAGGCATGATCAAGACCGGCGGTGCCAATGTTTCGCCCGAGGAAGTGGATGAGGTCATTGCGCTGTTTCCCGGGGTGCGGCGCTCGCAGACCGTAGGCGTCCCGGACGAGCTGCTGGGCGAGAAGGTTGTCGCTTGCGTCGTACCGCGTGCCGGCGCGTTGCTTGACGAGAACGCGATCAGGGCTTTCGTCAAGGAGCGGCTTGCGAGCTTCAAGGTTCCGAGGATCATCCTGTTTCTCGCTGAAAGCGACATCGCGGTCACCGGCAGCGAGAAGGTCAAGGTGAGTGAGCTGCGCGAAATCGCTCTCAAGCATCTATCCAAAGGCACAAGCTGACTCGGGATACCGGAGTGCCTGGGAAGCCATTGCGGCGTGTCGTTACCGGGCTCGACCCCAATGGTCGATCGACGGTGATTATTGATGGACCGGCGGCGCAGGTAATCTGGACGACCGACCGCTCTCCCGCCGACAATGGCGGATCGCTCGATGCGGGCGGTGCACCGTTCAGCTTCACCATCCCCGTGGGTGGCACGACATTCTTCTTCACGGATTTTGCCCCCGCTGGCGAGGGAGCGTCGATCGGCATGCATGCCACCGATACGCTCGACTATGCAGTTATCGTCTCGGGCGAGATCACTCTGGTTACTCAGACCGGCGAAACGAAACTCCGCGCGGGCGACGTGCTGGTTGATCGTGGGATTCTCCATGCTTGGCGCAATGCCCGTTCGAGGCTGGTTAACGAATCCACATGTCCCGTGATGAGCCCGATGCGTCGATAGCCCTGCTGGATTAGATGCGCTGCAATTTGCTGCGCGCCCTCGCGATTATTCGCCGTGACGCTGGCCAAATATTTTCCGTCTGGAGGACGCTGGTGCAAAGCTATAACGGGAATTCCTTCTGCTCTGCATTGCTCGGCCAATTTTGGCGAGAGATTGGCCGCCATGAGAAGTAGTGCATCGATTCGATACATCAACAATTCCGAAACATGCTTATCCACAATCGAAGTGTCCTCGCCGGTGTTGACGATGATGTGTTTGCCTTCTTGAGATAAGCGCTCTGAGATTGAATCTAGAGCTGACATGAAGAGCCAATTTCTCCGATTCCCCATGACTACACCGACCATTCCCGACTCTCCCTTAATCAAGGAGCGTGCGATCCGATTCGGGCGATAGTTGATGGAATTTGCTGCGTGGAATATTTTGTCCTGTGTAGCTTTCGCCACGCTGGCACCGGGCGTGAAGGCCCGAGACACCGCAGCTTGCGAGACGCCCGCGAGACGAGCCACGTCATGTGCGGAAGGCTGTAGACGACGCTTAGTCATTTTGGTGGCTGAGATTAGAGCTACGAATGCGAGAGTAGATTGTTTGCATTGTTGCCGACAGATTCCAACCCAGCGGAATTTCTCCTCCGTGTGTCGATTCTCCAACATTTAGCGCGCTGTCAGGAGAACTTGATGATATCGCCTGGTGAAGCCGCGACCAATCCCATATCGGTAAATCATACCGTTGCTGATGGCCGTCAGCAGGGCGTTGCGAGTGCAGACGTATGCATTATGCTGTAAAGCGGCGACGTCTCGCAATGCGACCGCGTTGGCGACGAGTGCGTTGTAGACGATTGCCCTCTCTTGGTCGGCAGCAATCAGTGTCGCCTTTTCCACCGGAGGGCCACCACCAAGCTACCTTTGTATGATTAAATCGTCAACGACAAGAGGGACAAGGACAACTCTCAATTGAAATTGCCATTACAACCTAAGGGAGACCGTGCATGCCAGCCGTAACAATCACTGTTCTGAAGAATGGTCCATTGATCATCAGTGGCGACGTGGAGTTGAAGGATGGGAATGGGAACACTTATCCCACCGTCGCGAAAACAGTGCTCTGTCGCTGCGGAGCGTCGACCAAGAAGCCGTACTGCGATGGGACCCATTCGAAGGTGGGCTTCGCGGCGGCAGAGCAGGCCGTGCCGGGTTCCGCGGAAACCTAGTGCTCGTTTGCGGCGAGATCCGCTGACGATCCACTGCCAGCGATAACTCCGTGAGCAGACGTTGTGCTGCGGAGATAGTGGCAAGCAGATCTGGGATGGCTCGTGCTGCGGCTGCGGCTCCTGCGACTGCTTGACGAAAGTGTCCTAGGCGCCGATCGGCGCCGCGAATTCCGCGGCGGCCTCGGGTGCGTCGGCATCGAGGATGCGCCAGACGCCGATGATGCGCCGACCCTCGGCGTCGAGATCGTCGAGTTCGATGACTCGAGCGCCGTTCGCCGTGGCGTCTTCGCGGCGCCGGATCGCGCAGCGGGTCGCCGTTTTGAACGGCAGCGTCGAGCGCTCGATCAGCCACTCGCGCTCGTTGGCCGCCACGCTACCGAGCGACACCTCGAGATCGAGCAGATCCTGCCTCTCTTCGAGGGTGGGCAGCGCCGCGAGCGCCTCGGTGACCATGCGGCCGGGCGGCAATGACGCGCGGCGCGCGCGGGCGAACATCATCTTGTCGGCCGCGCGAACCAGAAAGCCGCGGCGGCCGTCCGCTTCGCTGGCCAAGCGCAGCCCCCAGTGCACGCCAGCCCAAGGGTTCCTGCGCTCCCAGCGTTCGTAATAGGGCGACTCCGTGCCGTATTCGTCGAGGACATCGCCGGCTTGGCTCAGTCGAGCGCGATCCTCGAAGGGACCCTGCGGTTGCATGTCGATGCTTCGCCACCACCACGCGAGCGTGCCGTCGAGTTGCAGGATTCCGGCAAAGGCTTCCTGCAGGGCCAGCCACGCAAGGTGGGCACGATCGAGGTCGCGCAGACAACCGACGCCGGCGAACGAGATGCGCTCCACGGGTTGGCGGATGTCGGCGAAGTAACGCGGCCCTTGCAACCAGTAAACCTCGGTGGATGTGTCGAGCACCCCGTCCACGCGCCGATAGATGGTTCGCCGCCATAAACCGCGTACATCTCCGACCGTTGCCAAGAGACCCCCGGGCTCCATTCAGACGACGGTCAGAAAGGATACCCCGTGAGCGCCCACGAACTGGTCGGGTGTGCCGATGGGCTCGCCTGAAGCGCCATATTCATCTGCGCTCACCCTCCGGACGCGATTGCGATGCCAGGTGCGCAGCAGCGCGGCGACCGGCATGACGCCTTGGCCGGCGTCGCCGTAGAGGCTGCGATGGTAGGCCGGCAATCGATACCAGGGCACGGAGGCGCGCTGATGGTGCGCGTTATGGAACCCGAAATTTAGCGTGAGAAGATTGAGCCACGGGTATCGGGTCGACACCAGATTCGAGTAGGTATTGTCCTGCTCATAGGCGCGATCGCGTTCACGGTCCGGTATCGGCTGATGCGCCTCGACGAAGAATTGCTCGAAGGTATGATGGAACGCATCGAAGAAGTTCAGCACGTGCAAGAGCAGCCCCGCCGCCAAAAAGTACAGCAACAGCGCCTTGATGGACCACCAGCCGAGTAACGCGAGCAGGCTGCCGCGCAGCACCAGCATGGAAAGAGTGCGCGGCAGGTGCCGCCGCTGCGACGACACGAAGAAGGGGCGCCATACCACCTGTAAATGCATGAGGACTTCGGTGGCCGGCACGTAGCACCATTCCAAGGCCTCCAGCGTGCGACGGATCGCGGGCCGGCGCTGCATCAGGCCTTTGAAATCGAAGCAGGTCAGATCGGCTTTGTCGACATGATGGCGGATATGCATATGCCGGATGCGCTCGAAGGACGCATAGGCCGACCCGGTGATGAAGTTCACGACTTCACCGGCGGCGCGGTTCGCCCATTGTTCGGCGAACAGGGTTTGATGAGCCGCTTCATGAATCAAATAGGCGGCGAGCACCATGGTATGGGTGCAGAGCAGGACCCCCAGGACGCTCACGATCGGCGTCTTCGCGCCCATGAGCGCGAAGGAGGCCAGCCACCCTAGACTCACCCAGGCGAGCATCGACGTGTTGGCCAGCGCGGCGGTCCGGTCGCGAAACAAACGGCGTGGTGCGGATTGGACGATGGTGCTCATGGCAAACTCGTTGACTGAAGCCCTTAAATAGCACGACTACCGATAGAAATATACAGATTTATGTACAGTTTTGTAGGTATATTTCGTTATCGAAACTGGGGGTCGGATTGGAGAAGATCTTGACGAGCACGAAAACCGACAGGAGCCGCAAAGCTCAAGCGCGGCGCCGCTTTCTCTTGGCGCTGCGCGAGCTGGACGATGCGTGGGTCGCGACCTTCCACAAGTCCGGGTTCGGCGACATTTATTTCTCGAGGCTGTTCACCGAGCTCTGGCTGCGGGACTCGTCGGCCGTTTCCAAGAGCGTTGCTTATGGCCTGGTGAAGGGAGTCAGCGTGCAGACCGCCATGAAGTACGTCAACAAGGCCATAGCAGACGGCTATCTCGAAGAAATAGACAATCCCACAGACAAACGCTCGAGGCTGTTGCGCATGTCGAGGCTGCTGCGTGACCAGTTTGCGCAGGTCATCGATCGCGCCGACGCTGCATTCCTCGCCATCCTCAAGGAGGACGGGCTCGAGTCTTGACCGCGCGCCGGCGCGCGGTCGACCCTCGTGCGTCTACCTGAGTGGAGTCGCGCTACGATTGATACTTGACTCTACAACACGGATGTATAACCTGTATACGAATGCAGACAATGCGGTATGAAAACGAAGATGGTGCTTGAGCCTGCTGTTAGCTCGAGCGCATCGACCTGCGCCCTTCCACAACCGTAGCGGACCGCCGCGGGTTCGCGGTCGCGTCATGATCAAAACCATGTATCCGAAAGAGAGCACACGCATGCCAAACCCGTCCGCGAAAAGTTCCGAAGTGCAGCTTGATCTGAGCGATGTCGATCACCGCGTCGGAAAGCTGGTCGGCGGGGGCCAGCTATGGGATCCCTGTAACGCGATGGACATTCGTCGTTGGGTAATGGGCATGGACTACGCGAATCCCATCCATTGGGATGAGGAGTTTGCCCGCAATTCAAGGTTTGGAGGAATAATCGCGCCACAGTCGATGGCTGCATGCATGGATTATGGCCACGGTTCTCAGCCCGCTTGTGTCGGGCACATCCCCGGCTCGCACTTGCTCTTCGGCGGCGAAGAATGGTGGCACTACGGGGCCCGCATTCGGCCGGGCGACAAGCTGTTTCAGGAGCGGCGCTTCCACGGCTATAAAGTGACGGACACCAAGTTCGCCGGCCCCACCATGTTTTCGCGCGGCGACACTCTCCATCGGAATCAAAACGGAATTCCGGTGGCCAAGGCGCGTCAGACGGTGATTCGCTATCTGGCGGCGGAGGCGGAGAAGCGGAAAATGTTCGAAAAGAACAACCAGACTAAAATGCCGGCCTGGAAGCTCGATGAACTCAAGAAAGTCGAGAAGGTTCGCCATGACTGGATCCTGTCCAACCGGCTCGGCGTCTCGCCGCGCTTTGAGGCGGTCAAGGTGGGCGACAAGCTACCGCAGCGCGCCATAGGGCCGCACACTGTCGCCTCGTTTTCCACGGAGTATCGTGCCTTCATGTTCAATATGTGGGGTTCCTTCGGCTGGGTCGGCGTGCCTGGCGTAAAGGACCCCTGGATCAATCAGGATCCCGGTTGGGTCGAGGGGTTTGGCTTCGACGAGGAGGGCGCCAAGATCGATCCGCGCCGGCGCGACGGTCTGTACTTAGGGCCCTCGCGAGGCCATGTCGACGGCAAGAAGGGGGCGGAGATCGGCGTGCCGCGCGGTTACGGCTATGGCGCTTCGATGGCGGCCTGGACTACCGACTATCTGGCCTATTGGGCGGGCTACGATGGCATGGTGCGCCATTCAACCATGCAGTTTCGCACCCCCGCGTTCGAGGGCGATGTCACCTACCTCGACGCCGAGGTTGTCGACAAGCGCGCCGAGGACCCGACATTGGGCGTGCCGCTGATCGCGGTCAAGGTGCAGATGACCAACCAGGACGGTGCCGTGCTGGCTCAAGGTACTGCGGAGATCGAGGTTGCGACTTAGATGCACCGCGGCGCTAGCCGGCGGGCAAAGGGCGCTCGGCGATGAGCCTTAGCGAAGACGCGCCGCGCGGCGCACTCTCGATCATCCGCGGCGTTTCCCTGAGCGAGGAGCAGGGACTCGGTGCTCTGACAATGCCGGGCTTTCTGCGCGAGGTGACCGCGCGCTTTGCGGAGCGCGAGGCGGTGGTCCTGCATTCCGATGACCGGGTCGTACGCTGGAGCTATGAAACGCTTTGGACGCGAGCCGTCGCGGTGGCACGCGCGCTGCTCGCATGCGGTGCGGGAAAAGATAGCCGTGTTGGCGTGCTCATGACGAACCGTCCGGAATGGCTCGCCGGAGTATTTGGAGCGGGCCTCGCCGGAGCCGTTGCGGTTCCACTCAGCACATTTTCAACACCGCCGGAACTCGAGCATCTCCTTAAAACCTCGGCCGTCTCCTTCCTGTTGCTTGAACGAGCCGTTGCCAAGAAGGATTTCGTCGAGATGCTATGTGGCTTGGAGCCACAGCTACGCACGTGTAAGCCAGGCGCGCTCGCCTCCAGCAATTTTCCATTCTTACGCCATCTGGCTGTGGTTGACGCCGCCACGGAACGGGGAGGCATCGTTTCATGGAGCGACTTCCTGGCGCAAGGCGATGCGATACCTGCGGCATTGGTCGAAGCAACCGCCAATGGCGCACGGCCGTCCGATACTGGATCGCTTTTCTTTTCTTCCGGTTCGACCGACAAGCCGAAGGGCATTCTCAATACACATCGAGCGATGGCGATTCAATGCTGGCGCTCGCGCCGCATCTATGCGCTGCAAGACGACGTGCGCTGTTGGAGTGCGAATGCATTCATATGGTCAGGAAACTTCGTGATGGCTTTGGGAGGCACCTTGGCGGCCGGCGGAACGCTGGTGTTGCAGCGAATCTTCGATCCCGCCGAGGCGCTCGAACTCATGGCGATGGAACGGGTAACTTTTCCGGTCGCATGGCCCCACCAGTGGGCGCAGCTCGAGGCGGTGCCAGACTGGAGGACCGCCGACCTCAGTAGTCTGCGCTACGTCGATCCCAGCAAAGCCGTCGCGCGCCATCCCACCGTCTCGGTCCATTGGCCAGAACCTAGATGGGCTTATGGCAATACGGAGACGTTCACCGTTAGCGTCGGATTTCCGAGCGGGACGCCTATAGAGATCGCGCAAGCGAGCCATGGCATCCCATATCCGGGCAACACGTTGAAGATTGTCGATCCGGAAACCGGGGCAATCCTGCCGCGCGGAGAACGCGGTGAGATCGCCATCAAAGGGCCTACCCTGATGCAGGGTTACGTCGGCGTGCCAATCGACGAAACGTTGGATGCCGAAGGATTCTTCCGCACCGGAGATGGCGGGTATGTCGATGAGAAGGGGAGACTTTTCTGGGAAGGGCGCCTGACCGACATGATCAAGACCGGCGGCGCCAACGTCTCGCCGCTCGAAGTTGATGGCGTATTAGCGACCTATCCGGGCGTGAAGATCGCCAAGACAGTGGGCATAGCGCATGAAAATTTGGGCGAGATGGTCGTAGCTTGCATCGTGCCGCAACAGGGGCATGTGCTCGAGGAAGCTGCCATTCGCGATTTTCTGAAGAACAGCTTGGCAAGCTACAAGGTGCCGCGTCGCATCGTATTTTTGCGAGAAGATGAGCTCTCCATGACCGGCAGCGCAAAGATCAAGTCCGGGAACTTGCGTGAATTGATATCAAAGCGGCTCAAGGCGGAATCAGCAGAGTAAGAAGGGGTCAGGTGCGCCGGGTGCTGCCGCGAAACTTTAGGCTTCCCTTCAAGACGATGCGTTCTGAACGCTTGGCGGTAGGATCTTCCAGGATCGCCACGACGCTGTCGATCATTGTATGAACGGGCTGCTCATATGTCGTAAGATCGAATGACGGCCAAGAAGCTTGTTCGATGCCGTCAAAGCCGACAATACCGAGCGCATTTCCTACCTCGATCCCAAACTCGTAGCGCGCCACCTCGATTACGGCGAGCGCCATGTAATCGCTCGCGCAAAAAATGGCGTCGGGCCTACGGCGCTGCGATAAAAGACTTCGCGTGGCGGCCATCGTGCCCTCGCGCTGAAAATGTCCGTCCACGCACTGCGGGGCAGGCAGCCCTCGGCTGGTGACGAACTCGGTGAATGCCGACTGCCGATCTTGATTGGTGGTCGAGTTGCTGAAGCCCGAAATGTAGGCCAGCCGCCGGTAACCCTGATTCACCAGATGCTCCGCGATCTTACGGGCGCCGTGACGATTGTCTCCCGTCACTCCCCACATGCCATCGGGCTTGCGGCTCATGCGATTGAAGAAAATTACCGGTAATCGGGCGGCTCTACATCGTTCCGTGAGCTCGGGGGAAAGATTGGCCGACATCAAAAGCAGTGCATCGACCCGAAACTTCAAGAGATCCTCGACGTGAACGTCGGCCACACAGGCCTGGTCCTCCGAGGTAAATATCATTATTTGTTTGCCGCTCTTGGACAAACGCTCGGAAAGCGCTTGCAAAGCCACGTTGAAGAACGGGTTCCTAGGGTTTCCCATCACGACACCCACGATGCCGGAGCGGCCCGTTATCAAAGAACGGGCCAGCAGGTTGGGTCGGTAGTCGAGTTTCTTGGCGGCGATCATTACTCGCGCGCGGGTCGCATCCGCAATGTTGGCTCCCGGTGTGAATGCGCGGGAGACGGCGGCCTGCGAAACGCCGGCCAGCGCGGCAACGTCGTGGCCGGAAGGGGGCGATGAATTTTTATGTGTTTTGCTCAATGGAAACTCCGTCGCATCGAACAACCTGCGGTCGTAGACAGAAGAGCGTTTGGAATCAACGCGAAATCAGACTGCTAGCCTATATACGCGATTTGCCGTGCCGCTGAACAGCGCAGCTTTCTCGTCCTTCGAGGCGCTGGCGACGATCCGCTTGAATGCATTCCAGAGGACCGGATAGCTGGTGGTAGCCGCATCCACCGGGTAATTGCTCTCAAACATACAGCGATCCGCGCCGAATGCCTCGACGCAGGTTTCAATGTACGGGCGCCATTCCCGCGCAAGCTCCTCTGAGCTGGCGCATGTGGTTGCAAAGGACGAACGAAAGCCGCATGTCGGCATGCCCAGTCCACCCAGTTTCATGGTTACATTTGGGCACTGCGACAATGCGCGGATGTGCTCGCGCCATCGCATAAACCGCTCCTGCATACGGCCGCCGTGAGCACCGATCCCGAACAGGCCGCCCACATGGTTCACGATGATTTGTGTGCCCGGAAAGGCGCGGGCCAGGTCTGTCAGGTCGGCTAGCTGATACTCGAGCAGCCAGGCATCGAACGAAAGTCTGAGCGGTTCAAGGTGTCTGAAGCCTTCGCGGAACTTGGTGTCGAGAAGCAGGTGGGGTGCACCGCCGAAGGCCCCGAGCATCTTAGGATCATTGTCATACACAACGCCGAGGGCGCGAATTCCCCGGTAGCGTCCGCCGCCGGCCCGTATGTGCGCCTGCAGAACTTCTCGGGCGTCATCACCCAATCGAAGATCTACACACCCGACGATGCCGGCGCACACGGCGGTATCGCCAAAAAGGCCGCTTGCGGCCATCGCCGCCATGCCGTTTGCGAACTCCACTTCGCCGACAGACTTCATCGCCTCGGGCCCGCTCGTGCGATACATGGTATGCACCTGGACAAACACCGTGGCACGAACGTTATGGCCGGTTCGCACGTCTGCCAGAAATTCGTCCAAAAGGTAGCGTGCGCGGCGGCGAAATGTGGACGCGAGCGTCTGCGCGGTCAGGTTCTCCGCCTTATCCAGCTCGGCCAGTGCCGCCTCGGAGCGAAGCCACAGGTGATGATGCGCGTCGATGATCGGTAGATCCGGCTCGATAATCGGTTCGGCTGATCGCACGCTGTTCATGATATCGATGCGGAGTGTCGGTTGAGCACTCAATGTATAGGCGTACACAGGCAGAAGTCAATCGGACGGGGCTCCGCGGCGGCAACGCGAATCTCAAGTTGCGCTGCACGCGGTATACGTATACATTAGCGGCTGTTTTGCTGATTGGGTGATCATGGGAACGTTGGATGGAAAAGTCGCACTTGTCACCGGGTCCGGTCGTGGCCTCGGACGCGCATGCGCGCAAGGTTTCGGTCGTGAAGGCGCACGAGTCGTGGTCGTCGATCTGCTACGTGATCTCGGTGAGGAAACGGTCAGCCTAATAAAGAATGCCGGCGGCGAGGCCATGTTCGTCTCCGCGGATATCTCGAAATCCTCGGACGTTCAGAACATGGTGCGTACCGCGGTGAGCAGCTACGGCGGCCTCGACTGCGCAGTCAACAATGCCGTGCTCAACATTGGACGCAACCCGCTGGCGGACATCGATGAAGAGGACTGGAACCGATCCATCGCGGTCAATCTAACCGGCGTGTTTCTCTGTATGAAGTATGAAATTCGCGCGATGCTCGAACGTGGCAGTGGAGCAATTGTCAATGTGGGATCAGGAAACGAGCATAGTGCGGCTCCAGGGCTAGCGTGGTATCTGGGAGCCAAGCAGGCGATTTATGGCATGACCAAGATCGCTGCACTTGACTATGGTGCGCGCGGAATAAGAGTCAACGCGGTTGGTCCCGGTTCCATGTGGACTCCTGCGCTGCGCGCAGAAGCGCAAAAGAATCCAAAACATGTCGAACAGCTTCAAGGCCTGACGCCACTGGCGCGCTTGGCGGACCCGGCGGAAGTGGCGGCGGCCGCGGTATGGCTGTGCACCAGCGCTGCCTCGTATGTACTCGGACACACGCTCGTTGCCGATGGCGGCGCGGTGCTCTAAAGGCGCAAGACGCGGCCGCCCATCAAGCTGCCTCCATACCGTGGCGTCGCTTGACAATTTGCGTCGGCGCGGATGCCAGATACACGAGCAGCGATCGTGCCGTGCCGGGCGAGGCGCTGCGCGCACAAATTCCTCCGGAGAAAGTGGTCATCATCTGTATGGCCAACGGCAACGAACCGAGCACTTGAATGCCGGGCACCGCCATCAATTCGCTCAGCTGCTGAAATCCAAGTTCGACCTTGCCGCTTGCGATCAGCGTTGCGACGGGTATTCCGGGCGGCGGAATGGTCAAACGGCTACGAACCGACTCTAGAATGCCCCAGCGGGCGAATAAACCCTCAAGGTATACCCCGCTAGGACCAGTCGAATAGCTGAGTGCCGCCGCGGAAAGCACGGCTTGCTTCACTGACTCTTCCGAGGAGATATCAAGCGGTGCTGCGCTTTTGCGCGTCGCAACGGCAATGCCCGACCTCATGAGGTCCATGCAACTCCCCGGCAGCAGGTGCCCCTGCGAGATCAGCTTGTCGAGCGCTTCCCGGGCAAGAACTACAACGTCGAAAATTTCGCCGTCTGCAATTCGTTTGGCGACATCGACGCCGCCGGCGGCCTGGGCTTGGACCGATTGCGCGGCGGCCAGCCGGTACTCGGAAAGTAGATCCCCCAAGAGCGCGCGAGTGGCCATGGAAGAGATCAACCTGAGCGGAGCCATGCGCTGCTCGCGGACCTCAGCCGGCCAACTGGGACTCGAGGCGAGCAAGCGTCTGCATCGCGGGCAGGCACTGAGCGACGCTTGCATTCGGTTCGCGCCTCTCGCGAATTGCAGCGAAGAACTCGCGGTCCTGGAGCTCGATCCCGTTCATCGACACGTCGACGTTGGACACGTCGATAGGGTTGCCGTTGCCGTCCAACAGTTCGTCATAGCGCGCCACGTACGTGCCGTTATCGCAGATATAGCGGAAAAACGTCCCCAGCGGTCCGTCGTTGTTGAACGAGAGGGATAGGGTGCATAGGGCTCCGCAAGGCACCGCCAGTCCAATGCTCATGTCCATCGCAATTCCCAGGGTCGGGCTTTTGGGACCCTGTAATGCGAAGCACCTGGATATCCTCTCGCCCGTCTGATAGCCAAACAGATCGACCGTGTGACAGGCGTGGTGCCACAACAAGTGATCGGTCCAACTGCGAGGCTGGCCGAGCGCGTTCGTATTGGTGCGGCGGAAGAAGTAGGTCTGTACGTCCATTTGCTGCACTTTCAGTTCGCCCGAGCGGATTCGCTTGTGGATCCATTGATGACTGGGATTGAAGCGTCGCGTGTGCCCCGCCATCGCGACGACTCCGGTCTCCTTCTGCACTCGAACCAGACGTTCCGAGTCCTGCAGCGAGTCTGCCATTGGTATCTCGATCATGACGTGCTTGCCGGCGCGCATGCACTGCTCGGCTTGCTGCGCATGCATCTGGGTCGGAGTCGCCAAAAGCACCGCATCCAGGCCGGGTTGAGCGAGGCATTCGGCGAGATCGGAGCTCCAATGGCGGATGCGCCACTCAAGGGCCGCCTGCTTGGCGGCGTCGATACTTGACCCGGCAAGCGATATGACTTCGACATCGGGGATCTTCGCCAGCGCTTCCAGATGTTTGACGCCGAACGCGCCGTGACCCGCCAGACATACCCTCATCGCGGACTCCGGTTCTCGAGGATCATCAGCGCGGCGGCCGTATTGGACGCTGGAACATGATAGTGCCGATGAACTTCGGTGACCTGTTCATTCAGGGCACCACGCATCACGTGCCACATCACAAGTTCGACGCCTTCAGATCCGGCTTCGCGCATGTACTCAGTATGGGTTATTTTCGTCAGCGATAAGGGATCGCGGGTCATTGCGTCCAAGAAGGCGGTGTCGAATTGCCGATTGATGAGCCCCGCTCGCTCCCCTTGCAGCTGATGCGACATCCCCCCCGTGCCATAAATCACCACGCGCAGGTCCTCATGGTAGTCCTCGACCGCCCGGCGGATCGCTTGGCCGAGCTTGTAGCAACGAGCACCGGTGGGAGGCGGGTATTGGACCACGTTTACACAAATGGGAATCACTGGAAAGGGCCACGCCGCCGGCTGTCCACAGGTAACCGAGAGCGGCACCGTCAGACCGTGGTCCACCGGCATTGCATTGGCAATAGTCATGTCGAATTCCGCCAGAATCAGCGACTCGGCAAGGTGCCATGCGAGACTCGCGTGGCCTTGCACGGGCGGCACGGGCCGAGGTCCGAATCCTTCGTCGGCGACGGGGAACTGGTCGGCAACGCCAATCAAAAAGGTGGGGATGATCTCCAATGAGAATGCCGAGGCGTGGTCGTTGTAAACCATGATCGCAACATCGGGGGCGAGTTCGGCGAGCCATTTGCGCGCGGGTTCATAGCCTTTGAAGAGCGGCTGCCAATAGGGAGTCGCCACCGTCCCCTTATCCATCGCCGCGCCGATGGCCGGTACGTGCGAGCAGGCGATGCCGGCAACGATCCTAGCCATGGACTTTGCGCTGCGGGTCAAGTTGTTTGGTGCGGTTGCCATCCGGACTGCGACCGCCCGCCAGCATCATTTGCGCATAGGCTTCCCTGGAAACGCCCGACATCATGCCCGCGACATCTTGAAAGGTCAGACCGTCGCAGAATGCGATCTTGATCGTGTAATAGATGTTGCCGCCGGCCTTGAGCATGCCGAGCCAGTCGCGCTCGAGCACGGTGCGACGCTGTTCAGAGGTGAGCTTGAATCGATCTAGATAGGCCGGTTCGTTCTCTTTGAAGGCTTGCCGATTCTCGGCCTTGTTGAGCGACATGCAGAACATATTGAGACAATAGCCCAGTCTGCAGCGAGCTGCGTCGTACACGTACGTCCCGGGAATATCGTCGTAGTCGCGAGTCGTGTTCATGCAGTGTGCCTTGTGACGATTTCCTGGCGCACAACGTCGCGCACGAGATCCATGGACTTGCGCATCAGGGGGCTGCGCGCGCGGCGTGATGACGTCGCGATAGAGAGCGGTATCGTCAAGGTCGGCTCCAGCACCGGCATCATTCGCACCTGTGCGGCCCACTGCGTCGCGCCTACGGCGTTCTTCGGCAGTACGCCATAGCCATGACCCTGGCGCACCAGATCGATGATCGCGGGAACGGACTCGATTTCATGCGCAATGGAAATCTTTTGATTGACCTCGGCCAAAGCGCTTTCCACGGCCATGCGCATGGCATGCGGCCGACTCGGCATGATCAGCGGATATTCGGCAAGTTCGTTGAGCGATATGGAGACCCTGGCGGGCGCCGCTGCGGGCCGCCTTGCTGCCGCCAAGCCCGGGCCTTTTCTCATGCCTTTCGCCCCACGGACCGCTGCACCGTGGGAGGCGAGGGGGCTTATCAGAAAGAGTTGGTCGATGAGCAGGGGTTGAAATTCAATGTTGGGCGGGGCCGCCGAGCTGTACACCAATGCGCAATCGACGCGTCCCACGTCGAGCCATTCGAGCATGTAGGCAGAAAAACCCTCGACCGTGACAAGATTCGCATTCGGCAATGCGTTTGCAAACGCCTTCACCAGAGGAACCGTGATGCTGGCGCCAAGGCTGGGCGGAAGTCCCAGCGCGAAGTGCCCGGTATCGCCCTTGCGCTGGTCTTCGAGTTCTTGTCGCGCGCGGCCCACTTGGTTGAGGATGCCGCGTGCGTGTTCCAGAAGCCGTACGCCGGCTTCGGTCAGTACCACACCACGACCGTTGCGCTCGAACAAGTCTTGACCGAGCTCCACCTCGAGTTGGCGAATTTGCCGACTCAGCGCGGGCTGAACCACGGATAAAAAGGACGATGCGCGCGTGAAGCTACCAAGCTCCGCCACGTGGCGAAAATAATCCAGCTGCTTCAAGTCCATGAACTGCCATCAAATATCGGCATAGCAGGTATACCTCCCATGCCCCAATAGTATACGCGATACTCAGTGCTTGCGCAGGCACGTCCACGGTCCGGAGTCGCCGAGGAGAGAACTCGTGAGTACAGAGGTCAAGAAAAACGCTCTCAAGAGCTGTCTGCCGCCCGACCCGAATCCGGTCAAGCCTGATTGGGTGCTTCCGCCGGGTGCGTGCGACGCTCATTGTCACGTGTTTGGTCCCGCGTCGATCTTTCCTTATGCGCCGGACCGTAGCTACACGCCGCCAGACGCTCCATTGGAGCATCTACGCCGTCTTCATCAGCAGCTGGGCATCAGCCGCGCCGTCATTGTGCACGCGAGTTGTCACGGCTCCACTATGGACGTGACATTGAACGCCATAGCAGCGAGCGGCGCTGCTTACCGCGGTGTCGCCTGCGTCGAGGATGGCGTGTCCGATGCCGAACTCGACCGTTTACATGCCGGTGGAATTCGCGGCATTCGGTTCAACTTCGTCAAGCACCTGGGCGGTGTGCCCGATCTCGGCGTCTTTTACCGGTCGATCGCGCGAATCAGGCCGCGGGGCTGGCATGTCGTGCTGCACTTTGACGCCGAGGACATCTTGACGCAGCAGGATCTGCTGCGACGCATCGACGTGCCGTTCATCATCGACCACATGGGGCGGGTTAAAGCGGCGGATGGGCTGGAACAACTTCCCTTCCGACTGCTATTGGATCTTTATCGCTCCAACCCGCTTGCCTGGGTGAAAGTATGCGGCGCCGAGCGCGTCTCGGCGGGCAAGCGGCCGTTTCGAGATGCCGTTCTTTTTGCGCGAGCGCTGATCGACGCGGATCCGGAGCGGATTCTATGGGGCACCGATTGGCCGCATCCTAACATCACAAAGGACATGCCCAATGACGGTGAGTTGGTGAATTTATTCGCCGAAATCTGTCCCGATCCCAAGCGTCGACATCGCATCCTCGTGGACAACCCGACGCGTCTTTACTGGGCCGATTGATCCCTTATTTAACGAGGGTCTTGCATGATAATCGACTGTCACGGTCACTACACCACGGCGCCTGCCGGACTGCAGGAATATCGGGATGCGCAGCTCGCGGCACTGAAACAGGGTCTCGATGTCCCGTCCTTCGCGCTGAGGCGCATCAGCGACGATGAGATCCGCGAGAGTCTGGAGAATGCACAGTTGAAGTTGCAACGTGCCCGGGGGACTGATTTGACGATCTTTTCTCCTCGCGCGTCGGCGATGGCGCACCATATCGGCAATGAAACGACCAGCCGACGCTGGACGGAAGCTTGCAATGACTTGATCCATCGTGTCGTGGGGCTCTACCCGGGGAACTTTGTCGGCGTATGTCAATTGCCGCAATCCCCGGGCGTCGCGCCTGCCAATAGTGCGGCGGAACTCGAGCGCTGTGTTGCGCAACTTGGCTTCATTGGTTGTAACTTGAATCCAGATCCCTCCGGAGGCCATTGGAATTCACCGCCCTTGACCGATCGCCATTGGTATCCGTTGTACGAAAAAATGGTACAACTCGATGTGCCCGCGATGGTGCATGTGAGCGCTTCGTGTAATCCGAGCTTCCATGCCACCGGCGCCCACTACATCAACGCCGATACCACGGCGTTCATGCAATTCTTGAGCGCCGATTTGTTCCATGACTTTCCGACGCTACGATTCATCATCCCGCATGGGGGAGGTGCCGTTCCGTACCATTGGGGGCGCTATCGTGGTCTGGCGCAGGATATGAAGCGACCTCCGTTGAACGAATCGCTGCTGAAAAACGTATTTTTCGACACCTGCGTTTATCACTTGCCCGGTATCGAACTTCTGCTCAAGGTGATCCCCGTCGACAACATCCTTTTTGGGTCGGAAATGATCGGGGCAGTGAGAGGCATCGATCCCGAAACCGGTCAATATTTTGACCATACCAAGTTCTACCTTGATGCATTGCCCTTGAGCGTCGGTGACCGATATAAAATATTCGAGGGCAATGCGCGCAGGGTGTTTCCGCGCCTCCGCACCGGTTAAAGTGCCCGCTCAAAAGGCAAGCCTTGGTTCTCCACAAGGCTCGCCTGGGTAGCAAGTGTTAGTTCATACTGATCCGACGCACGGGGGAATTCGTATGCACGAAAGAATCTCGATACACCCGGTTTGCTTTCCGGATATCTCGTTTCAAGACTTGGTAGGCAACTGGCAGAAGCTCGGCGCGCGGCGGGTGGGCTTGATAAGCAGCTATTTACGGGACCCGGGCTTATCCGCCGTTCGGACCGCCGTGCAGGAGGGAGGCTACCAGGTGGAGACCATCAACCATGTCTTTCTTCCCTACGGCCAGTACTGGCAGCCGGACGAGGATACCTGGCGGGAACCGCGAGAGACGCTCAACGGCTTGATCGAAGCGGCGAAGGCGCTCAATGCTCGCTCGATTTACCTGCTGACCGGGGGCCACGGCACGCTGACCTGGGAAGAAGCGGCGGCATGTTTCAGCGCGGCGATCGCGCCGTGCCTTGTCCGGGCACGGGCGGCAGGGGTTCTCCTGCTGATCGAAAATGCCTCCGCGCTGTACCCCGATATCCATCTGGCGCATAGCCTGCGCGATGCGGTGACGCTGGCGGAGTTGTCCGATACCGGCCTCTGCATGGACTTCTTCGCTAGCTGGACCGAGGCAGGGTTGCGCGAGTCGATCATCCGCGCGATGCCGCGCTGCCATCTGGTGCAGGTCTGCGACTATGTCTATGGTGACCGGTCCCTGCCGTCACGGGCAGTTCCAGGCGACGGCGCGATTCCGGTGAAGCGGATGATCGGTTGGGTTCTCGAAGCCGGGTATGCAGGTACATTCGACCTCGAGCTGCCGGGGCCGAGAATTGTGCGGGAAGGCAGTCTCGCGGCGGTGCGCAGGGCGGCGGAAAACGTCGGCGCGATGCTGCGAGAGCTCGGGGCCTGACCGCACAGTGAGTGCACGTCGCGCAACGCCCCCCGCCGAAAGTCCCTGCAGCTTGATACCATGAGCGGGTGAATCAACCACCGTTCTCCCCGCGCCGGCGCTGGTTGATCCTCGCGGCGTGGGTTGTGGTGGCGCTTGCCGCGCTACCGTTTGCCGCTCGGGTCAACGAAGAACTCGATGCCGGGGTCCGGCTGAAGGGCAGCGAGTCCTCGCGTGTGGAAGGGACGTTGCAGCGGCAATTCGAGTCGCCGATTGCGAAGATCGCGCTCTTGAGAATTGCGGCGGCACCGGACCCTCGAACCGCCGACGGCGAAGCATTGCTGAGACAGGTCAGCGACCAAATCCGAAGCACCCCCGGCGTGCGCGGCGTCTTGTCCTATCTGGACCGGGAAGATTCCTTGTTCCTCGGCGACGACGGCAGCCCGATACTGATCGTCGGGCTGAATGCCCCAAATGGCGCCGAGGACGCCTTGATGACCAAGCTGGGCCAGTCGACCGAGGCGCTGCATGCCCAGCTCGAGCGGAAATACCCTAATATTGCCTTTGGCTGGACGGGCGAGGCGGGCGTCAATGCAGACCTGCGCCGCATCAGCGCGCAGCAGACGCGCGCCGCCGAATGGCGGGTCTTTCCGCTCACACTGGTGCTTTTGTTGATCGCATTCCGCAGTCTGATTTCCGCCATTTTGCCCGTCCTGTGCGGTGCTCTGACGGTGGTGGTAGCGCTCGGTGTGGTGGCGGCGGTGAACCGGGTTTGGCCGTCATCCCTCATCGTAGTCAGCATCGTCAGCATGGTGGGGCTTGGGCTGAGCGTCGACTATGCGCTTCTGATCGTGAGCCGCTACCGGGATGGCCTGGAGCAGGGATTGTCGTGGCCGGAAGCGGTGACTCAAGCGGCCAGGCACGGCGGTCGCACGGTCCTGGTCTCGGGCACCGCGGTGGCCATCGGATTCACCGCGATGCTCATGGTGCGGGTGAGCGAGATCAGATCCATTGGCATGGGGGGGCTGGTCGTGACCGCGGTTGCGGTGCTGGTCGCGAGCACGCTCCTGCCGATCCTGCTCGCCTGGATCGGTCCGAGGATCGACGCCGGCTCGCTCGGGTTCGCGCGCACGCCCGCGACCCGTCGCCACTGGCGGCGCTGGGCACACTGGGTCATGGGTCATCCCTTGAGTGTGCTGGCGGTCACAGGCATACCGCTCCTTCTTCTGGCAGCTCAGGCGGCGCATCTGCGCGTCGATCTGCCGCGCGGCCGGTGGCTACCCGATACCGCCGAATCGGTGCGGGTGCTGCATGAAATAGACGCCGCAGCCCGGGGCAGCTTCGGCGAGATCATTCAGGTGATTCTCTACTTCCCGCCGGGAACCACCATTCAAGACGAGTCAGGCTGGGCCGCCGAGTCGCGACTCGCGAGATTCTTCGCGCGCGACCCGAGAATTCAGCACGT
>Ga0116129_1000101_pt1 | contig 63176 bp, 54 predicted proteins | sample June2015DPH_17_2_FD_89732 | JGI IMG/M metagenome (GOLD analysis project Ga0116129, IMG submission 89732) | Peatland microbial communities from SPRUCE experiment site at the Marcell Experimental Forest, Minnesota, USA - June2015DPH_17_10 | ecosystem: Environmental > Terrestrial > Soil > Wetlands... | reverse complement strand
TTCGAAGCCAAAATCAAACGGCAGGCACAGCAGCTCGGCTACAAACTCGTACCGATCGAAGAAAAACCTGCCGCGTAGCTGGCTGAATTGAAGGGTTCGCAGCGGGAGTTCCTTAGGAGGCGGCAAAGTGACTGGCCTGTGGGGCAGGATCCTGGCTCAACGGGTTTCCATGGGGCGCTGCAGGCCGTGCTCTTTGGCGAAGGCGATGGCTTCTTCGTATCCTGCGTCGGCGTGGCGGATGACGCCTATGCCCGGGTCGGTGGTGAGCACGCGCTGCAGGCGGCGCTCGCTCTCTTCGGTTCCATCGGCCACCACGACCATGCCGGCGTGCTGCGCGTAGCCGATGCCCACGCCGCCGCCGTTGTGAATGGAGACCCACGAGGCGCCGGCCGCGGTATTGACCAGCGCGTTGAGCAGAGGCCAATCGGCGATAGCGTCGGAGCCGTCGCGCATGGCCTCGGTTTCGCGGAAAGGCGACGCGACGGAGCCGGTATCCAGATGATCGCGACCGATCACGATCGGCGCCTTCAATTCGCCGCTGCGCACCAGGTGGTTCATGGCGACTCCGAACTCGGCGCGCTCGCCGTAGCCCAGCCAGCAGATGCGCGCAGGCAGGCCCTGAAAGTGGATATGCTTCCGCGCCAACGCGATCCATCGCGCCAGAGTCTCATTGTTCGGGAAGAGCTCGAGCGCCAGGCGATCGGTGCGGTAGATGTCTTCGGGATCGCCCGAAAGCGCCACCCAGCGGAACGGGCCGCGGCCCTCGCAGAACAGCGGACGGATGTATTCGGGCACGAAGCCGGGAATATCGAAAGCGTTGGCGACGCCGGCTTTCTGCGCTTGCGCGCGGATGTTGTTGCCGTAGTCGAAGGTGATGGCGCCGCTCTTGCGCAACGCCAGCATCGCCTCCACGTGCACGCCCATGGCGGCGATGGAGCGCTTGATATACTCGGCCGGATCGCTGGAGCGCAGCTCCCGCGCCTGGTCGAGCGACATGCCGTTGGGCACGTAGCCGTTTAGCGGATCGTGCGCGCTGGTCTGATCGGTGAGCACGTCGGGGACAAAGCCGCGGCGCACCAGTTCGGGCAGCACGTCGGCGCAGTTTCCAACCAGGCCCACGGAGATCGCGGCGCCGTTTGAGATTGCGTCGTTAAGCGTGCCGAGGGCTTCATCCAGATTCCATGCGATGCGGTCGCAGTAGCCGGTTTCGAGTCGACGCTCGATACGTTTGGGGTCCACATCGATGCCGAGGAAGCACGCGCCGTTCATGGTGGCGGCCAGCGGCTGCGCACCGCCCATGCCGCCCATTCCACCGGAGACCACGAGCTTGCCCGCAAGCGATCCGCCGAAGTTTTTGCGCGCGAGCGCGGCGAATGTCTCGTAGGTTCCCTGCACGATGCCTTGGCTGCCGATATAGATCCACGAGCCAGCCGTCATCTGCCCGAACATGGTGAGGCCCATGCGCTCGAGGCGGTTGAATTCCTCCCAATTGGACCAGTGGCCCACCAGGTTCGAGTTGGCGATGAGCACGCGCGGGGCTTCGGGAATGGTGCGGAAGACGCCGACTGGCTTGCCCGATTGCACGATGAGAGTTTCGTCGTTTTCGAGCGACCGCAGCGCGCGCACGATGGCGTGGAAGCATTCCCAGCTTCGCGCCGCACGGCCGGTGCCGCCGTAGACTATAAGCTGATCGGGATTCTCGGCAACTTCGGGATCGAGGTTGTTGTGGATCATGCGCAGGGCGGCTTCCTGATGCCAGCCCTTGCAGGTGATTTCGCTCCCACGGGGAGCGCGAATGGCAGTCGCAGTGGACATTTCAGTCAATCATACCGTGCGTCGCCCGCAGAGCTATGCCGAGCTAAGCGAGCGGCGCTTACCCGCGCGGTAGAGGGCCACGCCGGCGATGTTCGTCAACACTACGACGCCCGAAATTTTGGCGGCGTAAGAGACGCGGCTGACCACGTCGACGATGGGATAGACGGAGATCAGCAAGGCTACTGCGCTCGCGGCCATGCCCGCCAATGCGACGGCTTTCAACCAGCGGGGCAGCGCCGAACGGAGCCTCCGGCTTCCGAAGACGGGCAGCGCGAACAGCGCCACGTAGGCGATGGCATAGTGCACGGTGGACGCGTTGAGCAGCAACTGGCTGGCCTCCTGCTCGCGCACTCCTAACATACTTAGGAGAATGACCGCCATCACCATAGCCGTCACAAACAGGATGGAATTCACGGGCGTACGCCATTTCGGATGCAGGCGCGCGAACCAACGCGGCGCGAGATGGTCCCATCCGGCGGTCATGGGCAGGCGCGTGAGGCCGGTGAGCAGCAGGCTGGCGGCGGCGATGGCGCGGGCAATCAGCAGCGCGATGGCGAAGGGCACGGCCGATGCCGCCGCGCCCGAATTTCCCGCGGCCGCGCGCAGGGTCTGCGGGATGGGCCCGATGACGTTGATGGGTTGATGCCCGACGAAGGTGAGCACGGAACTGGTTCCGAGAATGAACATGAGCGCGATGATGGGCGCGGAGATGACCACGGATTGACCTATGGTGCGCGATGCGCCGCGGCATTCGCCGGCGAGGATGGCGACGTACTCAAAGCCGCTGAGCCCGCCGACGGTGATCTGGCCGAAGATGGCGACGCCGAACCAATCGAGCTTGGGCACTTGCCAGGGGAAAGGCGTGTAGGCGGCGATGCGGCCGCGCCACAGCGCCCAAAGCGGCAGAGCGAGCAGAATCGCGTAGGCCAGCAGTATGAGCATGCTGCCGATGTTGTGCAGCCACTTGCCGATATCGAGTCCGCGAACGGCCACCCACGCGATGGCCGCCATCACCGCGCCGGTGAGCGCGAGCGTGGCCAGTTTGCTGGCGGGGAGCCAGGCCCCGGATGGGCCGGCCATGTAAGAGATGTCGGTGGGGATGACGAAGACGATGGAGGCGGTGCTGACAATGGCGTAAACCCACAGGTTCCACGCGGTGAGGAAGCCGGCCATTTCGCCGAAGCCCTCTTTGGCCCATTGATAGAGTCCGCCTTCGAGCGGCATCAGGCGGTTGAGATAGATCACGACCGCGGCCAGCGGCAGATAAAAAAGCGCGATGGCGACCAGCCAGAAGACGGCCTCGGAGTTTCCGAGCTTGGCGGCGATGCCGACCCAGGCGGAGCCGACTACGCATAGAATCTGGGCGAAGACGAGGTCGCGGAGGCCGAGCTCTTTGCGAAGACTGGCTTGTTCGGAGTTAGCGGCCTGCACGGTTCACCAATGATGACACAGGTTCTGAGATGGGAGGAGATTCGAGAAATCGATTTCGACGCTGAGACGCAGAGATTAGCGCGGCGTTCCTACACAGTAAGAGCATCAAGGTCGGCTTCTTGACGGACGAGAGGCTTAGTGCAGGAAAATTTTCATAGGAAGGTCCGCTGGGCGGTCTAATTGTTGGCCGCTGCCGCGGTGGAATCTCCCACTGTGTTCGTCAACACCGCCGAGACAGAGCTGAGTGAGACACTTCCGGTGAACGTGAATGGCAGCGTCAAGCTGAACTGCCCGCCAAATGGCGCCGCGGGTGAGCTTTGAAACCAGGCGTTCGCCGCGGCGGTAAGCGGAACGGTTATCTGCGATGTTTGCAAAGTAGTCCCGGACGCTGGTTGGAAGGCCAAGCTCACTTGCGTCAATTCGCGCGTGTCAGTCACGGCCGTGATCTGTACCTGGACTCCTCCGGTGGTCGGAACTAACGCGATGGTCCCGATGACCGGCGGGGCAGGGTTTATTTGTACGGTTTGTAACAAACCATTGGGGACTGGCAAGGATGAGCCCCCAGCCTGAAGGGAAACGATGTTTAACGTAATCGTTCCGGCGACGCTGCCCGTCTGCACCGCAAGCTGGGAAGCGCCAAAGGTCGCTTGCGTGGCGTTTGCTGGAATGGTGAATGTGGCGGTCCGGCCGCCTGTCGAGAACTGTATCGAAGGATCATCCAGCGGATTCGGTCCGCCGGGAGCAAACGACAGGCTCACCGTTCCGGTGATCGGCGACGGGAATGGGTCTGACAATGTGATTTGCACCGGCGGCTGCTGCAATGGCTGCATGGCGCCGGAGAATCCGCTGATGGAGATGGCGGGAAGGGCCGGCAGGCTGACCACGATGCTGCTTACGCGGGTTGCCGTGATGTTCGCCGCATCACTCACCTGGACTGTAAAGTTGAAGGTTCCCGGGGTCCCCGGCGTTCCGCCGATCAGGCCCGAGGCGGCGTTTAGGGAAAGGCCGTCAGGCAAGGCGCCTTGAGTAATGCTCCACGAATATGGCGCCTGCCCGCCGGAGGCCTGCATAGTAAAGCTGTACGATGCGCCTGCCGTGGCGTTGGGGAGTGAGGCCGGCGTGGTGAATGTGAGACCGGCGCCAATCGAAAGCGTGAACTGCTGCTGCGCCGTCACGCTGTTGGCATCGGTAACAGTGACCGTGAAGGTGAAATTGCCGGTCACTGTGGGCGTCCCGGCGAGGACGCCGCTGGACACCGCCAGCGAGAGGCCATTCGGCAGGGAACCCGCAGTCACGGACCAGGAGTAGGGAGGCGTACCGCCGGTCGCGGTGAGAGTCTGGGCATAGGGCGCCTGGGTGGCGCCCGCGGGCAGTGACGTGGATGTTACAGAGATTCCCGCGGCCACGGCGAGAGTGAATTGCTTGGTCGCGCGGTTCGAATTCGCGTCGGTCACTTGCGCGGTAAAGGTGAAGGAGCCGGAGGAAGTAGCCGTCCCGCTGATTTGGCCCGCTCCGCTGAAGTTCAGCCCTCCCGGCAGCGAACCGGCCGTCACCGCCCACTGGTAAGGCGACAATCCACCTGAGGCCTGGAGGGTTGTGCTATAGGACGCGCCCACTGTGGCGGACGGCAGTACGGGCGGAGTGGCGACCGTGAGCCCGCTCACTACTTGCAGCGAATAGTTACCACTCGCTTGCGAGCCGGCCGAGTCAGTCACCTGTATAGTGATTGAGAAGGCTCCAACTTGCGTGGGCGTGCCGCTCAGCACTCCGGTGGCGGCCGCGAGACTCAGTCCGGCAGGCAGAGTTCCTGAAATCGCCCATTTATACGGCGGTACGCCGCCTTGCGCGGTAAAGGTTTGAGAGTAGGGCGCGCCAGCGGATCCGGTAGCTAGCGCCGGCGCCGTTGTGACGGTAAGCGCCGGATTGATGGTAATCGCGAAAGCTCCGGCAGCTTTCTCCGAAGCGCTGTCGGTCACTTGCGCCGTGAAACTCGACGTTCCGGCCGCCGTGGGCGTCCCGGTGATGCTGCCTGTAACGCTGAGTGACAGGCCCGCCGGCAGCGAACCTGCGGTCACTGCCCAGCTATACCCTCCCGTGCCGCCGTTGGCTGTCAGAGTTTGCTGATACACGGCTCCCACTGTCCCACTGGGCAACGATGATGTGATGATTGTTAGTTGCGGCGGCGCGATCAAGATGCTCAGAACCGTGCTTGCTTTGGCGCCCGAGCTGTCGGTCACCTGCGCCGTAAAGTTTGATGTTCCAGCGGCTGAGGGAAACCCGGTGATGCTGCCTGCGGTGCTGAGCAGCAGGCCCAGCGGCAGCGAACCCGCGCTTATAGCCCAGCTATACCCTCCTGTTCCACCGCTGGCTGTCAGAGTCTGCTGATACGCCGCTCCCACAGTCCCATTAGGCAATGATGATGTGGTGATTGTCAGCTGTGGCGCCGCAATCAAGATGCTGAGCGCTTGCGTGGCTTTGGCGCCCGAGCTGTCGGTCACTTGCGCCGTGAAACTCGACGTTCCGGCCGCGGAGGGAGTTCCTGTGAGGCTGCCTGTGACACTGAGTGACAGGCCCGCGGGCAGCGAACCTGCGGTCACAGTCCAGCTATACCCTCCTGCTCCGCCGCTGGCTGTCAGGGTCTGCTGATAAGCCGCTCCCACAGTCCCACCGGGCAACGATGATATGGTGATTGTTAGCTGCGGCGCCGCAATCACGATGCTTAGCGATTGCGTGGCTTTGGCGCCCGAGCTATCGGTCACTTGCGCCGTGAAACTCGACGTTCCGGCTGCCGAGGGCGTGCCGGTAATGCTGCCTGTGACGCTGAGTGACAGGCCCGCGGGCAGCGTACCTGCGGTCTCTGCCCAGCTGTATCCTCCTGCTCCGCCGCTGGCGGTCAGAGTCTGCTGATACGCCGATCCCACAGTCCCGCTGGGCAATGATGATGTGGTGATTGTCAGTTGCGGCGGCGCAATCACGATGCTTAGCGCTTGCGTGGCTTTGGCGCCCGAGCTGTCGGTCACTTGCGCCGTGAAGTTTGACGATCCGGCTGCCGAGGGCGTGCCGGTAATGCTGCCTCCGGTACTGAGTGACAAATTTGCAGGCAGCGCGCCAGCAGTCACGGTCCAGCTATATCCACCTGTTCCGCCGCTGGCTGTCAGAGCCTGCTGATACGCCGCTCCCACAGTCCCCCCGGGCAATGATGATGTAGTGATTGTCAGCTGCGGCGGCGCGATCACGATGCTCAGCGGCATAGTTGCTTTAGCGCCCGAGCTGTCAGTCACTTGCACCGTAAAGCTCGATGTTCCGGCTGCCGAGGGCGTGCCGGTAATGCTGCCTCCGGTACTGAGTGACAAGTTTGCCGGCAGTGCGCCAGCAGTCACAGTCCAGCTATATCCTCCTGTTCCGCCGCTGGCCGTCAGAGCCTGATGATACGCCGCTCCCACAGTCCCCCCGGGCAATGATGATGTAGTGATTGTAAGCTGCGGCGGCGCAATCACGATGCTCAGCGGCATAGTTGCTTTAGCGCCCGAGCTGTCAGTCACTTGCACCGTAAAGCTCGATGTTCCGGCGGCTGAGGGCGTCCCGGTGATGCTGCCTCCGGTACTGAGTGACAAGTTTGCCGGCAGCGCGCCAGCAGTCACAGTCCAGCTATATCCACCTGTTCCGCCGCTGGCTGTCAGAGCCTGCTGATACGCGGCTCCCACAGTCCCCCCGGGCAATGATGATGTGGTAATTGTCAGCTGCGGCGGCGCGATCACGATGCTCAGCGGCATGGTTGCTCTAGTGCCCGAGCTGTCGGTCACTTGCGCCGTGAAGTTTGACGTTCCGGCTGCCGAGGGCGTGCCGGTAATGCTGCCTCCGGTACTGAGTGACAAATTTGCCGGCAGCGCACCAGCAGTCACGGTCCAGCTATATCCACCTGTTCCGCCGCTGGCTGTCAGAGTCTGCTGATACGCCGCTCCCACAGTCCCGCCGGGCAATGATGACGTGGTGATTATTAGCTGCGGCGGCGCAATCACAATGCTCAGCGGCGTGCTTGCTTTAGCGCCCGCGCTATCGGTCACTTGCGCCGTGAAGTTCGATGTTCCGGCTGCCGAGGGCGTCCCGGTGATGCTGCCTCCGGTACTGAGTGACAAGTTTGCCGGCAGCGCACCTGCAGTCACAGTCCAGCTATTTCCTCCCGTGCCGCCGCTGGCCGTCAGAGTCTGCTGATACGCCGTTCCGACAGTCCCCCCGGGCAATGATGTAGTAGTGATTATTAACTGCGGCGGCGCAATCACAATGCTCAGCGGCGTGCTTGCTTTAGCGCCCGCGCTATCGGTCACTTGCGCCGTGAAGTTCGATGTTCCGGCTGCCGAGGGCGTACCGGTGATGCTGCCTCCGGTACTGAGCGACAAGTTTGCCGGCAGCGCACCTGCAGTCACAGTCCAGCTATTTCCTCCCGTGCCGCCGCTGGCTGTCAGAGTCTGTTGATACGCCGTTCCTACAGTCCCACCGGGCAATGATGAAGTGGTAATTGTCAGTGGAGCCGGCGCAATCACGATGCTCAGCGGCATGGTTGCTTTGTCGCCCGAACTGTCAGCTACCTGCACTGTGAAGTTCGACGTTCCGGCTGCCGAGGGCGTGCCAGTGATGCTGCCTCCGGTACTGAGTGACAAGTTGGCCGGTAATGCACCCGCAGTCACAGTCCAGCTATATCCTCCTGTTCCGCCGCTTGCGGCCAGCGTCTGCTGATATGCCGTTCCTGCAGTCCCGCCGGGCAGGAATGAGGTAGTAATTGTCAGTGGCGGCGGCGCAATCACGATGCTGAGCGCCTTGGTTGCTTTGGCGCCGGCGCTGTCGGTCACTTGCACCGTAAAGCTCGACGTTCCTGGAGCCGAGGGTGTCCCGGTGATGCTGCCCGAGGCGCTGAGCGACAGCCCCGCCGGCAGCGCGCCAGCGGTCACAGCCCAGCTAATTGGTGGTGTTCCGCCGCTAGCTGACAGAGTCTGCTGATACGAGGTTCCGACAGTGCCATTTGGCAAGGACGTAGTAGTGACCGTCGGAGCAGGGTTGATCGTGATGCTTAGGGCTTTGGTTGCGCTGGAGCCTGCGCTTGCCGCCTTCACCGTGAAATTCGAGGAAGCTGCCGCCGAGGGTGTCCCGCTAATCACGCCGCCGCTCGATAGTGTGAGCCCCGCCGGTAGCGCGCCCACAGTAACGCTCCACGTATAACTGCCGTTGCCACCGGACGCGGAAAGCGTCTGCGAATACGCCTGCCCCACCGTGCCACCGGGCAGAGAACTCGTGGTAATGGCGACGGGCGGCGCCACTATTAGAGAGAGAGACGTGGTGTCGACCGACCCATTTGCATCCTTTACCTGGACGGAAAACGTGGGGTCTCCCGCCGCCGATGGAGTGCCTGTGAGAGAGCCGCCGGAACTCAGGCTTATTCCAGCGGGCAGAGATCCAGATGTTACTGTCCACTGGAACGGAGGCGTCCCTCCGGATGTGGCCAGTGTCTGAGAGTATGTCACACCGGCAACAGCGACCGGCAGCGATGAAGTAGTAATCGCGACCGCCGGATCGACGCCGATCGTCAGCGGTTGAGTGGCCGCGCCGCCTGTGGCGTCCTTAGCCTGAACAGTGAATGTGCTATTGCCCGTGGCTGTCGGCGTGCCGGTGATGGCGCCGTTGGCATTGAGACTCAGACCCGCCGGCAGCGGCCCCTTGGTGAGCGACCACGTGAACGGAGATGGTCCGCCGCTAGCCGACAATGTCTGGCTATATGCGACGCCGACGGCGCCGTCGGGCAGTGAAGTGGTGTCCACTTGCACTTTGGATTGCGCGAGTCCCGATAGGGCGAGCAGCCATCCGATTGTCAATGCGGCCTTCACTCTTGCACCGCCGATGAGGCCGCCATTGCGGCGACGCAGCCATCGAGATCCACTGGATGATCCCTGAGAGGAGTCGCGCTCGCACGCATATCCGCTATGATCCGGAATATGGTTTCATGCAAGCCGTCCACGGTCGTTAACCGCGCGGCGTGAAGAGGTATATAGGACAGAACGCGAAGATGCCTGAGCTGCATATTTAGTCTCGTCACACTTGCAGGCTCAGTGCGGCGGGCCGAACGATGGCGTTCCCGGCGAGATGGAACCACCCGCCGCGCTGGTGGTGGCGGCGTTATCGGCCGGGTTGGATTTGCCGCGCGCCGCAATGGCGATGCCGCCGGCAGCGGCGCCCGCAATGATGGCGACGATCACAATGGTTTTCGAGTGAGATGACTTGGTCACAGGTTCGGCATTCGTCTGAACCAGCGTGGCGGCGCCCTGGGAGCCGTGCCACAATGCGGTAACGCGGATGCGGAACTGTCCCGCAATCGAGTTCGGACGCAGACCGCGGCCCACCGCCTTGCCTTGGCTATCTGTCTGAGTAGTCAAACTCAGACCGCCGTCCAGAAAAGACCCGCTAGGACCTGAAGCAGGCAGCAGAAAAGTGACTGTAGCTCCGGAGAGCGGTTCGCCTCCGGAACCGACGACCCGCACTACCGGTTCATGCGCGCGCCGCATGCGAATGCTGTTGATCGCGCCGTCACCTTCCACGGTCCCAATACTGACAGTGACCACCGACGGTTGAGTCGCATCTTGCGGCGCCTGTGCTGAAACGAACCAGAGAGGATAAAGAAGGACGTAAACCGGAAGCCCGCGGCGCATATGTCTGCTTATACACCAGCGTTCATTCCCTCTGCTGTACGAAACCGCCCAAATATGCGAATTATCGGTAATTCCAAAGGGGGCTTTCCCAATTAAGCTGGAGTGGGACGTACAGTTGTCCAACCGTTTGTATGTTATCAACCAACACCACAGCCATGGCTGTCTGGGAGGCGGCGAACGGCGCGACCGTCGAATATTCGCTGGCGGTGGTGGAGGAGGTGCGACGGCTGGCGGTGGATGGTTTCATGGCGTTCGGACACGGCGGCCTGGAGGTGGGCGGCGTGTTGTACGGCATTCGGGACGGAAACCGCCTGAGCGTACTCGCTTCCGCGGAGTTGCCCTGCGAACATGCCCTTGGACCGGGATTCGTGCTCTCCGGCAACGATCGCGAAAGGCTAGCCCGGTTATTGGAACCACCGGCCGGGCTTCAGCCGGTTGGGTGGTACCGCGCGCACACTCGAAGGGGCTTGGATCTGGACGCGAGCGACCGTGATCTATTCGACCAGTTCCTAGCCATGAAGAAGACCATCGGGCTGGTGCTGAAGCCGACGCACCGGGGAGCATCGTCGGCGGCGCTTTACCTGCGCGAGACGACTGGTGATATTCTGCCATCGGCGCCGCGCGAGTTCACGATAGAGCCACTGGGACGCCAAGCCGGCGAACCGGTGGAATCCGAGCCGGATGCGGACGCTGAAGCCTCGACGGCCCTGGCGATTCCCGCTGAACGCGAGGCGGCATTAGTAATTGTTTCGGAACAGGCGATGGTGAAGGGCGTCCATCGGAACGGCGTACCTCAGGGGCCGTTCCCGCGGCGCAGACATCATATGCGGCGCGCCATTGTCGCGGCTGCGGCGCTGGGAACTGCCGCGTGCGCGATCTACTACTGGTCTCGCCCCCCGCGCAATCTCGCATTGGCGGCATACGCGATTGCGCCGGGGCAGGTTCGCATCGAATGGAATCACCGCTCTTTACCCGTATTGGATGGCGCGTCGGCGGACCTGCAAATTCGCGACGGGGAGTCCGCGGTAACCATTCCGCTCGATGCGAATCAGCTCCGATCGAGCAGCCTCACCTACACACAAAGCAGCGGCCATATCACCGTGCGGTTGCGCGTCGAGCGGCGTCAGCCCGGCGCAGGCGCGGCCGAGGAATCCCTCGAATTTGTGGGCCCTCCCGAGCCGCGGTCGCCCCTGCCGGCAGCGGAAGTTCCACCCGGCGCGAAGGGCGCAGGTGACTTGAATACTGCGGCGCCTCCGAATCTGCGCGAGGCCTTGGTGATTCCCCCAGCGCAAGTTCGAGACGAAGTTCAAAAAAGCGAGCGCAACCGTCAGCAGGTTGAGCTACCGAAAGAGACAACGCCTCTGGGGACGGCATACGCGGCTAAGAGGGAATTTCGACTGTCACTGCCTCGACAGAACACCCCTCCTCCTGCAGTTCCCCTCCCGCTCGCGCCTCCGCCAGCCCCGGCCGTTGCGGTGGGAGAACCGGTATTGCCTGACTTTCTTTCCCCGACGCGGGCGGCCCCTAAGCCGGCTTCAAAACCCTATTCCGGACCCCGATCGGGCCGTCTAATCTGGACGGGAGAACTGGGCCGGCACGGAGTGGTGGAGATTGAAGGGACGCACGCAACCATAGGCTCATTGAGCGGATCTCTTTCCGGCGTGCCGGCTGTGTTTCGTGTCTGGCCCGCGGAATTCACCCGTGACGGACTCGCCGTCTACACCGGGAACACTGCCGAGCGGGGACGTAAGGAGCCGGCGTCGAAATCAACCGGCTGGAATTCGGTGAATTTTCAATTTGACCCGGTGCGTACCGCAGAATTGGTAGTGCTTGAGGCGCCAAGCCGCGTCAACGACTTCAATCGGATAGTGCTGCGTAACGACGCGCGGGCCTGCCCGATAATCGTGATCGATTGGACGGTGCAGTGAGGCGCGCGTCTGTTACGGGCGCGCATAACTATTCGACTCTCCGATTACATGGCGACCGCAGCCAGGCGTGACTGCACAGACGCTTGAAAAGCTTGGTCCTTGATGGAGTCAAGATTGATTCGGACGTTCTCTAAGACGCCCGCTTTGGCTGCGGCCGTGAGAGCTTTGGCCACCGCCAGATCGGATCCGAACTTAGCCGGAATCTCCAGACGCTCCAAACGCGTCAACATCGCGGCGGCCCGTTCCAGCACTTGCAAAGGCACTTCGGCGGCGCCGTGCAGCGCTTCTTCCACGAAGGGCGCGCGCTCCTCTTTTGGGCGCTTGTAGGCGGCCATCACCTTCTGAAAAGCCTCCGCGTCCAACTCCACTGCCTCAGTGAAGAAGCGCCGGTCCTCCTCAAATGAATCGCTGTCCTGTTTGGCTAAGCGCGTCACCATCGAACCCAGCGCCGCCCCCATGGCGGCCGCGGCCGCCGAGGCGCTGCCGCCGCCGGGCGTCGCCGTGGGAGCGGCCAGGGCATCCAAGAACTCGGGCAGTCCGCCGCGCGATGTCTTCGGCAAACCCATGGCGTCGGCGATGCGGTTTTCCAGCACCAGCTCTGGCCGGAAATTTTCGAAGCGCAGGAAGTACTCCGCGGACATTTCGATGGCCTTCTTGGGAATCAGGCCGACGATCTCACTACCCACGACCGGTACGCCGTAACGCTCCGCCTCGCGGCGCACGGTCTCGTAAACCAGATGCATGGGGGTCTGCTCGAAATCGGTCAGGTTGATGGAGACCTGGGCCAGATTTCGCGATGCCAGCGTGACACCCATGGATTTGACGAAGCGGAACCCTCCCGAAGAGAAGCGAATCGTCTTGGCGATCTTTTTGGCGATGGCGACATCCGGTGTTCCGAGGTTGACGTTGTAGGCGATCAGGAATTTGCGCGCGCCCACCACAATTGCGCCCGCCGTGGGATGGCAGACGGCGTCACCGCAATCCGGCTGACGCCCGGGGACGGTTCCCATCTCTTTGAGGAGCGCCTCAAACTGGCCGCGGCGGATGTTTTCCAGGTTCACGCGTTCGGGCCGCTTGGCCGCCGCTTCGTAGTGATAAACCGGAACCTTCAGCTTGTTCCAAATCTGGTTGCCGAGGCGCTCAGCGAGCTTTACGCAGTCCTCCAGCGTCACGCCCTCGATGGGGATGAACGGCACTACGTCAGCGGCGCCGATGCGAGGGTGCGCGCCCTGGTGCGTGGTGAGATCGATGAGCGAAACGGCGGTTTCGACGGAGCGAAAAGCGGCCTCGGCGACGGCCGCGGGCGGACCCACGAAGGTGAGAACGCTGCGGTTGTGATCGGCGTCCGATTCGCGGTCGAGCAGAGCCACTTCAGGCACGGCCAGGACGCTGGCGACGATGGCATCGATCTTGGCGGCGTCGCGGCCTTCGGAAAAATTGGGCACACACTCAACAAGCTGTCTGGGCATATAGTTCTTCAACGTATCATGCGGGGAGGCGGAATGCGGCTGGTAATCGCCCAAGTTGCGAGGTCTGGGGAACAACCGCTGAAATCGCTTCGCTAATGCACGTGACCCTGCGCCGCTTTCTTTGTCTTCTTATAGTTTGGCTCCATCATGAAGTCCGACACTTTACAGTCGGGCTGGTTGGCGCCGGCATTACGGGACGAGTCCGCTGTCCGCAGCCCATAGACGTTCACAAAGCCGGAAAACGTCGCCAAATAGACTTTGCCGTTGGCCACAGTGGGTGGAGCGTATTTTGCAAAATTGAACCTATCCTCCGGCTCGGCGCAGTAAGACGTCCACAGCGGCGTAAGTGTTGTCCCGTCCGGCGTAATCTTGAAGGCCCGCAGCGCTCCGCGCACGATATCGATCCACGCATCGTCATGCATTGGCAGCGCGGCCCACAGAACTCCGTTCTCCATCCGGTGCGCCGAAATCGACAGGAAGCCGCCGGGCATTCCAAGTCCAGCCTTTGGACCACTGGCTGTAGGCTTAGACGCGAACTTGCCGTCCTTGTCCGGGAATGCTTTCTTGTAGGCGAAGGCTTTGACATGGTCCCGCTCCGGCCAGACATAGAGTGCCCCACGCTGTAGCACTCCCTGCGCGTCAGGTTCACCCCAAAACGCGGGTGCTCCATGAATGTGATGATATCCGGTCGCAAAAGCAAACAAACTGATCGGAAACCACCCATACAAGAATTCCGGCTGCCACCGGTGGGCGGCCCAGAAGTATTGGATGGGCGGACCCGTATGATCGTGCGGCCAGCCGCGGCGTTGCAAGCCGCCGGGCGCCGAGCGTTTTACCAGGTACAGCCTGCCCTGCTTCCCGCCGCCGATCGCTTCATCGCTGCCCGGCAGCAGCACCGGCCCGGAAGAGCCCAGATCGATATCGAGAGCGTCCGCGTTCAGCAGGTCGACGTTCGCCGGAGCGAACCATTCGACCTTCTTCAGATCGGGACTGAACTTGACCAGGTTACTGCCAAACTGTTTGCCTTGCTCAAAGGCGCCGTTGCCGGTCATAACATAGACATTGCCGTTTTCGTCGGCAGCGGGACCGTTCCCAGCCTGCCAGATGCCGCCCTTTCCCAGTTTCGTCTTGTCTAAGTCAATGCCGGTATCGGTTTCGCCGATCCTGGAAACCATAAACGGTTCGCCGGACTGGCTCAGCTTATAGGTCGTCTTATCAAAATCGAATGCGATCAGCATGCCATGGTACATTGGGCACGGCGCGTCCTGATGGGAGCCGAACCCAAGATAGATGCGTCCTCCGTTGAACAGCAAGGCTGCGCGCTGCAAGTTGATGCGTGCGGCGTCCAACGCGCTGGTCTTTCTGCCGTCTAAGGCGCCGCAATCGTGGTCTATCTGGGTCAGTTCCGGCGGCGGCAGGCGAATCTCCTGTGAGTCCCGCACGTCACCGGTGAGTAAGTCGAGCGCGAAGATTGTGTTCGCTACGGGACATTCCGGTGTAGACACCTGGTTATCGCAGTTCACGTCCGGTTTTGCGATTTTGGCTATCTTAGCGACGAGAAAGATCGTGCTTGTCTCCCGATCGATTACAGGAGTGCTGGTGATTCCAACCAGGGGCTCAATATTGAACTTTCCCAGAGCCGCCCCGATGTCGCGCGGAATCCGGTTGACCGGTAGCGCCGGCCCCAGGGACTTTTCCCAAAGCGGGCTGCGGTTCCCAATCGAATCCACCCGTCCTTCCGCATCGAAGGCATACACCCAATTCTCCATAGTGGCTACGTACAGCGCATTGCGGGTCTGCCCCTGAATTGCGATGTTCGTAACGACCAGCGGCTGCGCATAGATCTGCCCTCTCACGCTAAGCGTGAATAGCTTGCCGAATGTCTTCGCGTTCACGTTATCGGGAGTAAGACAGGATTCGTCGAGATTTGCGCCGGTTCGGAAGTTATTGTTACGGTGCGTGAGGACATCTACAGGCTTCTGCGGCGTACAGGGCATGGCGCCGCCGTCGGCCGTTGGATTTGCCGGTGGGGAGCTACTCTGCGCCGGCGCAACACCGGCTCCCGCGGCCAGTAGGAATCGAAGCACCGCGCCGGGCAGCCTTGTCATTCCGAATAGAATATCATGGCAAGGCCGTCTGTCATGCACTTTCCGGAAGTGACCATAGGACGCTAATCTAACTGTCGTCTTGGAGTAATCACTCGACGTAACTCGACGGCGACTCTTCGCGAGAAGCCGCTAGCCGCCCGCAATAGCCCCCACCAGCAGAAAAGGCTCTGCGCCCGACGCCACCGCTTCGGGCAGCGGGGCGTCGGGCGACTCATGGGACAGATCCTCGCCGCAGGCGAAAAACCTTACGAATGGCCGGCGCTGCTGGGTTACGTGGTCGCGGATTGTCCCGCGCAGCATCGGATAGCGGGCCTCCAGCGCGTCGAGTAACGAGCGCTGCGTCGCCACGCCATCGACTTCGACCTCCACCTCGCCGCCGGCGCGCGCCAGCGTCCGCAGATGCGCCGGCAGCACCACGCGGATCATGGCAGCGTCTGGACCTCCACGGAAAGCACGGCCGGAAGATCGCGAACAATCGGGGCCCAGTGGTCTCCGGCATCGCGCGACGCATAGACCTGGCCGCCGGTGGTTCCGAAATACACGCCGCATGCATCGAGTGAGTCGACGGCCATGGCATCGCGTAGCACGTTGACGTAGCAGTCGCTTTGCGGCAGGCCTTGGGTGAGCGGCTCCCACTCATTCCCGCCCGTCCGGCTGCGGTATACGCGCAGCTTTCCCTCCGGCGGGTAGTGCTCCGAATCGCTCTTGATCGGGACGACATAGATGGTGTCCGGCTCGTGCGCGTGTACGTCGAGCGCGAACCCGAAGTCGGTGGGCAGGTTCCCGCTCACCTCACGCCACGAATCGCCGGCATCGTCGCTGCGCATCACGTCCCAGTGCTTCTGCATGAACAGCACGCCCGGGCGCGATTGGTGCATCGCGACGTGGTGCACGCAGTGGCCCACCTCGGCGTCCGGGTCGGGAATGTGTTCGGACCTCAGTCCGCGGTTGATCGCCCGCCAAGTCTCGCCGCCATCGTCGCTCCGGAACGCGCCTGCAGCCGAGATGGCGATGAAGATCCGCTGCGGATCGCTGGGATCGAGAAGAATAGTGTGCAGGCACAACCCGCCGGCGCCTGGCTGCCAGCGGAGCCCGGTGCCGTGGCCGCGCAGTCCGGGGAGTTCCTGCCACGTCTGGCCGCCGTCGCTCGAGCGGAACAACGCGGCGTCCTCCACCCCGGCGTAGACAGTATCCGGATCGGTCAGCGATGGTTCCAGATGCCACACTCGCTTGAACTCCCAGGGATGAGGCGTGCCGTCGTACCACTGGTGCGTACCGGGCACGCCGTCGTACACGAACTTATTGCCCACCGGCTCCCAGGTCTTGCCGGCATCGTTGGAGCGCTGGATCATCTGTCCGAACCAGCCTGTCGACTGAGACGCATAAAGCCGGTTCGGGTCCGCGGGCGACCCCTTCAGGTGATACATCTCCCAGCCTCCGAACTGGGGACCGGCAACCTCCCAGTGTTCGCGCTTACCGTCCGACGTAAGGATGAAGGCGCCCTTCCGCGTACCTACCAAAACTCTTACTCCGCTCATCTATTGCTCCTTAGCAGGTTGACCGCAGTTGATCATCCACGGCGTACCGAATTGATCTATCAGCATACCGAAACGCTCCGCCCAGAAGGTCTGTTGCAGCGGCATCCGAACTGTACCGTTCTCGGACAAGGCCTGGAACAGCCGGTCTGCGTCAGCCGGATCTTCAATGCCCATTTGCACGAAGAAGCCTTGCGGCTTTTCATAGTGCGGAGGCGGCGCGTCACACCCCATCAAGAGGCCGTTACCCACAGCCAGAGTGACATGCAAGATCTTGTCTCGCCATTCAGGCGACACCCGCTCTGCCATGGGTGACTCGCCGTGCGTCATTATCATCTGAATCTTGCCGCCGAGACAACGCTCATAGAACTGAAACGCCGCGGCGCATTGGCCGTTGAAATTGAGATAAGAATTCAATTGCATATCGCTCTCCTTTTTGATTAGTTGGTTAGAATTGTTTAGGCCGCCAGATCGACCCCGCGGATGAAGTTCCCTTTCCGCGTCCACGCCCTGCGGCCATAGACGACAAACGCCGCGAGCAGCCCTACCACCAGTGGCATCAGCGCAGCCGCGACGCCGCCGATCAGCAGCATGACCACCGTCGCGCCGATCATGATGACCACCAGTCCGCCGGCGGCCAGCGGAGTCAGACTTCGCCGAATGCGCAGAAGCCCGGGCAGGAGCAGGCCGATGGCGCCGAGCATCTCGCACACGCCGATGAATCGCAGGAACAGGCCCGGCAGCGGCATCTGCCTGGTCATCGCTTCGATCGGCAGCGCCAGTTTCATTCCACCGGCGAACAGAAAGAGCACGGCGAGCAGCCACTGTACGATCCACAGTGCGCGGTTCATGACCGGTCTGTTCTCTGGCGATCCGGCGCCCTGTCGTTCCATCGTGGTCTTTGTCATTGCAGATTCTCCTAAGCTGGACCCGATAAGTTGGTGGTGAATCCTTTAGGTCGGCAATCCCGGAATTTCAATCAGCGGACGGATCTCGACCGCGCCCGCGCGTGCCCCCGGAATGCGCCCGGCGATGCCGATCGCGCCGTCCAGATCCTTGGCGTCCACCAGGAAGTAGCCGCCGAGTTGCTCGCGCGTCTCCGCGAACGGACCGTCGGTCACCAGCCGTTTGCCGTCACGCACCCTGACACAGGTCGCCGTCGAAGTAGGCTGCAGCGGCGAGCTGGCCAGGAACTGCCCCTTCGCCTTCAGCTCGTGCGCGAGTTGCGTCGACTCCTCGTAACAGTGCTGCCGTTCGGCCTCGTCCACGGGGGCCTGCTCGTCCAGGTAAATCAATAACATGTATTTCATTGCGCGCCTCCACCGGTAAGTCGAACGACCGGCGTCAGAATCGACACTCCGGTAGAAAAATATTTACAATCGGTTATGTACGCAGACGCCGCAAGGGCTGTTGAAGCGCTCTACCGCTCGGATTGGGGCCGGATTGTCGCCACCCTGATCGGGCTGGTGGGCGATTTCGACCTGGCGGAAGAGTCGGCGCAAGAGGCCTTTACGGCCGCCGTCGACCAGTGGCTGGCCTCGGGAGTCCCTGAATTCCCGCGCGCCTGGATCATTCAGACGGCGCGGCACAAGGCCATCGACCGCATCCGCAGCCGCGTGCGGTCTGAGGAAAAGCTGGCGGCATACGCGACCAGCGGCTTAGTCCCCATTGCCGAAGAGCCCGATTATGATGCGGCTCTCGACGCCGGCGAAATTCCCGATGAGCGCCTTCGGCTGATCTTCACCTGCTGCCACCCCGCGCTGGCGTTGGAGGCGCAAGTAGCGTTGACTCTCCGCACGCTGTGCGGCCTGGAAACCGAGGAAATCGCACGGGCTTTTCTGGTGCCTCCAACCACCATGGCGCAGAGACTGGTACGCGCCAAACGCAAGATTCGCGACGCCGGCATTCCGTATATCGTGCCCGGGACAAGCGAGATGTCGGAACGCCTCGACGCCGTGCTGGCCGTGATCTACCTGGTCTTCAACGAAGGCTATGCGGCCACGCGGGAGGGGCCGCTGGTGAGGACGGATCTCTGCGCGGAGGCCATCCGCCTGGGGCGCCTGGTCAGCATGTTGATGGGGCAGCAGCCGCCGGGCGAGGCCACCGCTCTGGTCGCCCTCATGCTGCTTCAAGATGCGCGGCGCGATGCCCGTCTGGATGAAGCGGGCGACCTGGTGATTCTCGAAGAACAGGATCGCAGCCGTTGGGATCAAGCCCAGATCGCCGAGGCGCTGCCTCTGGTGGTGGAGGCCTTGCGCGGCGGGCCCGGTCCGTTCGCGCTGCAGGCGGCGATTGCCGCCCTGCACTGTCAGGCGGCGCGCGCCGAGGACACGGATTGGCCTCAGATCTTGCGCCTCTACGACGTTCTGGAGCGCGTGCAGCCCTCGCCGATCGTGTCGCTGAACCGGGCAGTGGCGGTCGCCATGGTGGAGGGCCCTCAACCGGCGCTGGCGATCGTCGATTCGCTAGCCGCCAGCGGCGATCTGGACGGCTATCATTTGTTGCATGCCGCGCGCGCCGACCTGCTGCGCCGCGCCGGTTCCTCCGTAGCGGCGGCAGAAAGCTACACGCGGGCGCTGGCGCTGGTCACCAACGGCAGCGAGCGACGGTTTCTCGAACGGCGGCTGCGCGAGGTTCAGTATCGGTAGCTCTGCCGGCAGCCGATCGAGACGGCTCTCGCCGTTGCGACGGAACCGACATGATCATCCATCGGCGCCGTTTGTCGAATATACTCCAAGAGGATGCATCACGGCGATAACAGCAGTTCACCTCCATTCGATTTGACCGGCCAGACGGCCATCGTCACCGGCGCCGCCACAGGAATCGGCGAGGCCATCGCGCAGCGGTTGGCAGCGGCTGGCGCCACCATTGCAGTGGTAGATCTCGACCTCGCCGGCGCCGAACAGGTGGCCGCCGCGCTAGGCGCCGGTTCGTTTGCCATCGAGGCGGATATTGCGCTGGCGGTCTCAGCGCAGGCCGCTGTCCAGGAAGCCATCCGCCGCACGGGCCGCATCGACATTCTGGTGAACAATGCCGGCATCGCCGGCCGCGCCGCTCCTATCTGGGAGCAGACCGACGAAGACTGGCAGCGCAATATCGCCGTGAACCTGACCGGCGTCTTCAACTTCTGCCGCGCCGTTGTCCCGCACATGCGCAGCCGAGGTTACGGGCGCATCGTCAATATCGCCTCTATCGCGGGCAAGGAAGGCAATCCGCGGATGACTCCGTACTCGGCCACCAAAGCGGGAGTTATCGGGCTCACTAAGTCGCTGGGCAAGGAACTGGCCACCGACGGCATCTGCGTCAACGCTGTAGCGCCGGCCGTGGTTCAAACGCGCATTCTCGATCAGTTGACGCAGGAGCAGATATCTTACATGACGGATAAGATCCCCATGCGGCGCACCGGCAAGCCGCAGGAGATCGCGGCCGTGGTTCACTTTCTCGCCAGCCGCGACTGTTCGTTCGTTACAGCGCAATGTTATGACGCCAGCGGAGGCCGCGCGACTTACTGATCGGTATGGCTGGTTGTTACTCCTCCGCGGGCTTCACCGGCAGCCACGCCAGCGCCCCCGCCGCCGTCAATCCGGCCGCCACCAGGAACGGAGTTGTCCATCCGAAGTGGCCCGCCAGCGCCGGGGTGAGCGATGCGGTTATCGCGCCGCCCATCTGGCCGCCCATGTTCATCACGCCTGAAACTGCCCCGGCGGAAGTCTTGCCGATATCCGCACTCATCGACCAGAAGCAGCTTTGCGAAAGGTACAGCGCGCCTGCGCCGCCCGCCAACACCACGCTCGCCAGTTGCGGAGTGGCGGCCTGCGTCCCCAGCGCCAGAAACGCCGCGGAGAATCCGATCGCCGCCGCCGCGAAGTAGCAGCGGCCGGCGCGCTTGCCGAATCTGCGCACCATGCGGTCGCTGATCCACCCGCCCAGCGGCGATGCCACCGCCATCGCCAGAAATGGCAGCACGGTGTAGTAAGAGCTCTGTTTCAGATTAAGCCCGCGGGCTGAGTTCAGGTAAATGAAGAACCAACTGAAGAAAATGTAAGCTTCATAACCATAGCAGAAGTAACTGAAAGTCACGGCGAGTAAGTTGCGGTCGCGCAAAATCGCCCCCCAATCCGTCTTAGCAGGCTTCCGCTTGTAAGCTTCGGGAGGCGATAACTCGCCTTCGCTCACCCAGGGATGCTGCGACGGCCGGTCGCGCGCAATCGAGTACCAGACTAATCCCGCCGCAAGACCCAGCGCCGAACTTACCCAGAAGGACGATCGCCAGCCATAATGCACCAGCAGATAAGTGACCAGCGGCGGCGTGACCCCAGCGCCAAAGCCGGTCCCCGCGAAAATCAATCCATTCGCGATGCCGCGCTCATGATCGGGAACCCATGCCGCGACGATGCAATTCGACGCCGGATACACCACCGCCTCTCCCATCCCCAGCAGGAAGCGGATCACGATCAGCGCCATCAGCGGCGCCGCGAGACTGGGAGACAGCACCGTGATCAGGCTGGTGAAAACGCCCCACCACAGAACGCCGAGCGTCAGCACCACCCGCGCGCCGAACCGGTCGCACAGCCATCCGCCGGGAGTCTGGAATGCCGCATAGCCCGCGATGAATGCGCTGAAGACCCATCCCAACTGCTGATTGGTCAGATGAAACTCCAGCGCGACCGCTTGTCCCGCGATCGAGATGTTGACGCGGTCCAGGTACGCGATGGCGCCCATCGCGAACATCCAGAAGATCAACAGCCATCGGACTTTGGAATTGGCGGCCGGCACGCGGTTAGAAAGTCGCAATCGGAGTCACCGGGGCGCCTGTAGATCCCCAAATCTTCGGGGATAGAACGCTTCCTCGTCGCCCAGATAACGGGCGCCTTTGTGCCGGGCCATGTCGAACAGCACGCCGCGCGTGAAGATGTCCACCTTGAATGCCATCACGTCGTCCTCCTCGCGCCACGGCCGGTAAAGCTGGCGCGATTTCCCGCTGGAACCAACTCCGCCGGGCGCGGCCGCGGTGGAGCCATCGCGTGGAAGATCGGCATCGAGCGCACCGGCCAAATCAAACCAATCTCTACGGGTAACTTCCAGCATCGCAGAGCGATTGTAAGCGCGGCCGGACCCGGAAAGCAATTCGCCCGCGCGCACTTTGTGAGCAGCCGGTCCTGGCTATAAATACCCCTCAGCCGGTGCGAATGCTTCGGAGTCAGTGACTGCGGCCTGACTTAGCGCCCCCCAACAAAGCCTGCCGCAGGGTCCTCAGCGAAGTCTCAAGCGATTCCCTTGGCAGCGTCCGCACAATCGGGTTCACCAGCCATCCCAGCCCTACCGGCACGCTCCGCGTCAGCGAGATAGCATCACACTCCACATAGACTCCGCCATCGCGCTCCTCGAAGCGCCAGCAAGAATTCAATCGCCACAGGAAGCCGTGATCCTGCCCGGGCTGCATCTCGCGCTCATCGGGTTCGCCGGCGTTATCCACTTCCGCGATGCGCGTGGTGTGCGACTGGCTGTAACACCGTGCCGCATCCAGTGGAAAAGATCCTGTCTCACCTAAGTGGGCACGGCGCGAGGAAAAGACCGTCTCGACCCAATTCTAAGCGCGTTCACAAGTGTGTGAACGCAGCACGCATGAGTGTGCAAATCCGGCAAAGAGTCCCTATACCTTCCGCAACTTAGTGACTCGTCCCACTTCTACCCACTCCACCACGATAATATTCCCCTCGTGATCGAAGCAGGCCCCATGCGGGCACACGAATTTCCCGGGCGTGAAATGGTCGCGCGTCAACTTACGCGTGTCGTTCCATTTCGACTCGGAATCGTCGCCCAGATTCTCAATCACGCGATTGTTCTTATCCATCAACGTCACGCGCGCCCCGAGATCGGGCACCACCACGTCGCCGTTCTTGAAGTAATTGAAGTGACATGGCAGGTTCGTGCCGCTGACGAAATCGATATGCTCCCCCGCGAGCGTGAACCGCTGGATGCGCTTGTTGCCGCGGTCGGCAACCATCAGGATGGGGCTGCCGCCGCGCGTGTCGAGCGCAATCCCGTGAGGGCAATCCACCTTGCCAGGCTCCGTACCTTTGCCGCCGAACGTGCGCAGGTATTCGCCCTTGCTGTTGTATTGATTGATGTAACTCGACCCATAACCATCGCCCACGTAGATATCGCCGTTCGGCGCGATTGCCAGATTCGTCGGGCTGTATTTCGGCAACTTGCCATCGGGGCCCGGCTTGTACGCTTCGGATTGCTCCGGATACCCGACTGACCACACCTCTTCCCCGTTCAGCGTCGCCTTCACTACCACGCCGCGCTTGGTGTCGCACAGGTACAGAAATTCCGTTGAGCCCTCTTTGCGGATATGCAGGCCGTGCGCGCCGCCTTTGAACTCCTTGCCCCACGACTTGACGAACTTGCCCTGGTGATCGAACACTACCATGGAGTCGGAGCTTTCGCTGGCCGCATTCACCGTGTGGTGTACGTAAATATTGGCTTGCGAATCCTCCACCACGCCGTGCGTGTTGCCGTACTTGATATTGGCCGGCAACTCGCCCCAATCGTGGATGGCTTCGTAGGTGTGCTCGCCGCTGCCCAGCACCGGGGGTTTGGTTCCGGCTTTGTCGTCGGCGTACAAAATCGCGGGCGCCGCGGCCGCGGTCTGCAGGAAACGGCGGCGGGATGTCTCGGAGCGCATGGTGACTCCTCCTTCGAGCAGTATACGCCTAACCGAGGGCGGAGTCCCGAGGGCTCAGCTTGACCTCGAATGTCCCGTTTGTTTGCGGTGGCTTGACGTCACAGGGCCTAGCCAGACGAGCCCACACCACGCCTATTGCCGCAATCACAGTTTTGGGGGACAGCCGGCGGCATCAGGCTCAAGCAAGCCCTGCCGGTTTACGCTTCGACTTGAACGCCGGCTTGCTCGCCGATGCGATGCGCTAATACGCCGAGTACCGACGCCATTTCGGAAAGCGCCTTGCGGGCTCGCACGGGCGCCACAGTGCGGGAGAGCCGGTATACGCACTGCATCACGCGGTAGTCGAAGATCAGCAGGCGGTCTTCGAGAGACTCCAACTCCAAACCAGCCGCGTGTTCGATGAGGTAGGTGATGATGCGGAAATCCCGTTCCAGGCAGGCTTGAAGCGGATCGAGGGCAAACCCCGATTTGAGGCGCTCCCTTACCTCGGCAAAGCCGAAACGGCCGTCAACGACCGCCGTGGATGCCTCCGCAGCTTCGCACCGGTTCCGAAGAATCAGAACACAACTATAGCGGAACCAATACACGAACAGTGCCAATGACGACGCGATAATTAAGATTCCGGCTAACATTTAATGTCAACTGAACGCGGCCATCTTCAGTACTAGTTCAGCTATGACGAGTTTAACATCGGCCTTCCGTATCGCGCAACACCTTTTTGAAGAATTTTGTACATTTAAAACCGGATGACTAGCGTCTCAGTACCCCCCAAATAGGGGGTATGGTTTGGGTTCCCGCTCTGCCAGACTCGCTGGCTTGCCAAGGAACAACCTTGAGGAGGTGTGCGTAAAGGCTTGTAAAGGAGTGCAAATGAACCGGATTCTCGGGTTAACTCTCGGAGCGCTGTGCCTTTCGGGATGCGTGGTGACCACGGACGCAAGGGGTCCGCTGCAATACGAATCCCAGGCGGTCGAGCGCGACGCCTCCGAGCGCGCACGGGTCAACCTTAATATGGGCGCCGGCGATCTCAAGGTGAGCAGCGGGACACAGAAATTGCTGCAGGCATACTTCAACTACAACGTGCCCGACCTCAAGCCGAACGTCCACTATTCGACCGCCGGCGGGGTAGGCGAACTGACGGTGGAACAGCCTTCGAAGCACACGCACATCGGCAATATGAAATATGAGTGGGATCTGCGTCTAAGCGACCGCGTGCCGCTCGACATCCACGTGAATTTCGGCGCCGGGCAGGCACAGCTCGACTTGGGCAGTCTCGACTTGCGGGGTGTGGAGGTCGACATGGGAGTGGGCCAATTGCAGATGGATCTGCGCGGCAACCCCAAACACGATTACAACGTGCGGATCAGCGGGGGCGTGGGCGAGGCGACGGTGCGGCTGCCGGAAAATGTCGGCATCGACGCGCGGGCGTCCGGCGGAATCGGCGACATCAGCGTGCGCGGCCTGCGCAAGCAAGGCGACCGGTGGTTGAATGACGCTTACAGCGCGCCGGGCGTGAAGATACATGTGGATGTGCAGGGCGGAATTGGATCGATCCACCTGATCGCGGATTAGCCCGGGCACGGGCGGCTGCTGGACGTCGTCGACGGCCCAGCACTGGACAGGCGTTGAGGCCTGTCCTACTGTGCCCAGATTGTCAATACCGGCGACGAAATCTTGCCTACCATCAATTGCAGCGTCAGTGGCCCCGATGCCAGGCCAGGCGGCAATTGCGCGTCCACCTGCAGCATGCCTACCAATCCCGGCGCCTCCCCGGCGAAAAGTACCGCGGCGGTTCCGCTACCCACAGCCACCACAACGGGCAATTGCGGCGTCGCATAGGGCGCCTCAGCCGCTTGGCCGGCGATGTTTGAGCCGTTGGTAAGACCTTCGCCGGTGGCGAAGAAAGTGAGGATGCCGCCCTGAGGCGCGGGGTTGGCCGCGCTGTTCCACGATCCATCCGGATTGAGGATGGTCGGGAAAACGGCCGGAGCCGCTGCGGCCACGGATAAGCTGGACGCGGCGACCGTTTGGCCCTGGTAAATCACCTCCACGTACGTGGCCGCCTGGCCCGCGATGGTGTACGGCGCCTGGACGTTGATCTGTCCCGCCTGCGCATAGAACATCGGCGCGGGCACGCCGTCGAAGTGCACTTCCGATCCGCCGAGCAGGTTGGCGACCAGGCCGCTGGAATCGAGCGTGCCCGGCACGCCCTGCTGCGGCCCGATGCCCGATCCATAAATAGTCAGAATCTCGCCGGGCGCAACCGGGCCGGGGGCCAGACTGGCGGCATTGACCGCGGTGACGGTAGGCAGCGCCAACACGGGCGCGACCACGGGCGGGGGCGCAGCTTGCGAAATCAGGCGGCGGACGCGGTTGTTGTTGGTATCGGCGAAGTAAAGCGCGCCCGAGCCATCTTCCACGATGCCCGCCGGCGCGTTGAGCAGCGCCGCAAGGGCCATGCCGCCATCGCCCGCGAATCCGGCGGCAGCCGCTGCCTGCCCGGCGATGGTGTATATGGTCCCGTCGGGCATCACCTGGCGGATCACGTTGTTGCCGGTATCGGCGATGAAGATATTGCCGTTATCGTCCACTGCGAGGCCGCGCGGCGTATTCAGCGCGGCGGAAACGGCGGCGCTACCGTCGGCGCCGAAGCCCGCCTGTCCGGTTCCGGCAACGGTGGCGATGATGCCATTGGGGGTGACTTCGGCGATGCGGTGGTTCAGCGTATCGGCGATGAACAGGTTCCCGGCGGAATCCACCGCACAGGCTCCCGGCTGATTGAGCTCGGCGGTAGACGCCGGGCCGCCATCGCCCGCGAATCCCGCGGTTCCGTTGCCGGCAGCGTTCTCTACAAGGCCCGCGGGCGGCGCGCTCAACACGCGGTTGTTGGACGTATCGACAACATAGACGACGCCGGTGCGGCTGGTACACACGCCGCGAGGGCCGCGAAGCTGGGTTTGCGCCGCCAGAAGATCCTCCGGTCCGCTGCCGCCGGTCCCGGTTCCGGCATAAGTGACGATGATGCCGTTTTGTACCACTTCGCGAATCCGGTGGTTGTAAGTATCGGCGATGTAGACGTCTCCATAGGCATCGGTCGTCACTCCCATGGGGGAATAGAGCTCCGCAGTGGCGGCTGGGACGTTATCGCTCACGTATCCGCCGACGCCGGTTCCGGCGAATGTAGCGATAACGCCCGATGGCGCCACCTGGCGGACGCGCTCGGTTCCGGTGTCGGCTATGTAGAGGTTGCCTAAGCGGTCAAGCGCCACGCCAAGCGGCTGATTAAGGATCGCCAAGGTGGCAAGGCCGCCATCGCCCACTGCGTGCAGATAGCCATCGCCCGCGACCGTCTGAATGATGGACAGCAGGTTCACTTCGCGGATGCGAATGCCATCGGCGATGAAGAGATCGCCGGCGAGGTCGAGCGCCAGATCGCGCGGAATGGTGAGCAGGGCTTTGGATGCGAAGCCGCCGTCGCCAGCGAAGCCGGGCGCGCCCGTTCCGGCAAACACATTCCAGGCGCCCGCCGACGTGTATATATGAACCATGTCGCTCGCATCCGCGACGTAGATTTGCCCGGCCGCGTCCACCGCGACAGCCACCGGCGTGAGCAGGGCGATGGTGGTAGAGCCGCCGAGCACGGTAGAAATGATGCCTCCGGGCAGGATCTCGCGGACGCGCTGGTTCTGGGAATCGGCGAAGTAAAGATTGCCGGAACGGTCGAGTGTCAAGCCGCAGGGATAGGCAATCTGGGCATTGACCGCAAGGCCGCCATCGCCGCGGAATCCGGCGACGCCGACGCCGGCGATGGTCGCAATCTTGCCATCGGGCGTGACTTTGCGGATGCGGTGGCCTTCGAATTCGGAGATGTAGAGATTGCCCGCGGCATCCACGGCCACATTGCGCGGCGTCATCAATTGCGCGTTGGCGGCGAGCCCGCCGTCGCCCAGCGAGCCCTTGACGCCGGTTCCAGCGGTGGTGGTGATGGAACCATCGGCGGCGATGCGGCGCACGCGGTTGTTGCCGAGGTCGGCGAAGTAAACGTTGCCGGCAAGATCGGCGGCCAATCCGTAGGGCAGGTTGATCTGTGCGGCGGTAGCCGGCCCGCCATCGCCCCCGTACCCCGCGACGCCGGTTCCGGCGATGGTGGTGATGATGCCCTTGGCGTCGATTTTGCGGATCAGGTTGCGGTCCGTGTCGGAGAGATACAGGATTCCCGAATGATCGACGGCGATGCCCTGAATGTTGCCGATTTGGGCGGACACCGCGGGTCCGCCATCGCCTATGGAAGAACTGCCGGCAAGGGTATTTATAGTGTAGACAACGCCGGGCGCGGTGGCGCCGGCGGTAAGAACGGACAAAAAGAGGCAAAAAACGCGGTTCGTCAAGGGCATACCACCTTCTCTATGAAGAAATAGTGCGCGAGATTCCAATAGTTCTCATTCCGCGCCGAAAAGGTGTGGCAGAGGCAGAAATGAAGTTTGTAAGAATCGGCGGAGTGCTAATCCTATTGCTGTTGCAGTGGGGTTCGAGCGCTTCGGCAGTCCGTCCCAAGAGCCGGGCCATCGACGCCCTGGCAACGGCGTCGCCATCGGGCAGCGGACCAGGCTCTCATTGGATCTTGCAATTTAAGGATTTCCCCGGCGCAGACGTACGCGGCGAACTGGCCCTGAGGGGCGTGCGGGTACTCGAATACGTGCCGGATTCGGCGCTGATCGTGTCGTTTAATCAATCGCCCGGCCGGCGGTCGCCCGATCTCAGGGGATTGAACATTACCTGGACCGGCCAACTGACCCCGCCGGACCGGACTGCGCCTGGCTTGGAGACCGCTGCTGCCTTCCTGGTGGTGTTTCACAGCGACGTCCCCAAGGCGGACGCAGAGCGGTTGCTGGAAGGTTTTCAGGTGATGAACGCGCCCGGCCTGCTGCCCAACCACTTCCTGGTGTCTGCCAACGAGGCGCGGCTGCCGCAGCTTGCCGCGAGGGACGAGGTGTCGTATATCGCTCCAGGCGACATGCAGAAAGCGGAACGCCGGAGGAATTACGTGTCCGGGAGCGATCGCTGAAGCGGGGCTGGCCGGCGAATATGCCAGTGAAATCTCGCGGAGAGGCTGACGAGATCTCCCTAAAACCTCTTTGCGACCTGGCGACTTTGCGTGATCAACGTCTTCCTGCCCATTGACTATTAGTCTGATGCGGTCTTCGATTCGGCTCTCGCCAAGCCGCCCAAGCCGCAACGACGACTCCAGGGACGTTACACGGTCTTAACCTACCTAACCTCCCGCCGAATTCTGCGAGATGGATGGGTGTTCCTTCCACTCAGCGACCGACTTGCCGGGTCGCGCCGGTTGCGCCGCGCGGGCTGTCCTGTCGCAAGAGCTTGTGGTCGGCTGAGTCAAAGGGACACCCCACCGCCCGGAACCGCGCCAACCGCGGCGTAGCTCTTCGCGATTCGACGATCGGCCTCGCGTCTGAAAGCCGGGAAGCTTAAATCCCGGAGAATTCTACCTAGTACTCTAGTCGCTCCGCGAAATACACCGATATGAGTAGTAGAACCATGGGTAATATCAAAGAACTGAAGTCCAATTTTCGGCGGATGCGGACACCGAGCAAACCCGTGGCATCGCCCCACAGCGAGCCCTGCGGTGAACTGCTGGCGGACACCCGGGCGATGACAAGCGGTCTCCAGGCGGAACACCCGGACGAGTTTGAGATTGACGAGACCGTAGGCATCCTGTTCGCGCTGGCACAGGCGGTGGAACAACGCGATCACCAGACGGCGGGGCACTGCGAGCGGCTGGCGTTCGTCAGCGTGGCTTTGGGGATGGCGTTGGGCCTGGAACGCGCCGAACTACTGGCGCTATACCGCGGCGGCTTCCTCCACGACGTCGGGAAAGTGGGAATTCCCGATTCCATCATGTTCAAGCCGGGCCCACTGACGGCGGACGAATGGGTGACCATGCGCAGCCATTCGGCGCGCGGCGAAGAGATTTGCCGCCATCTGAGCTCGTTGCGCCCGGTGCTTCCGATTATCCGTCATCATCACGAAAAGTGGGATGGCAGCGGCTACCCCGACGGCCTGCGCGGCGCACAGATTCCGCTACTGGCGCGGATTGTCCAGGTGGCCGACATTTACGATGCGTTGATCAGCGCGCGCTCGTACAAACCGGCGCTCACACCGCATGACGCGCTGCGAATCATGCAGGAAGAGACGGACCGCGGATGGCGCGATCCGGAGATTATCGCCTTGTTCTTCGCGCTGCATGAAGGCGTAATCTCAAAAATCGCCGATTATACGACCGGAGGCGACCGGAATCTGGAGGCCATGCGCAATACGCTGGCGAACCTGCAATTGGCGGTGGCATAAGGCGCCGGTCCAACGTGGCGCGCACGCAGGTTAGGAAATTCAGCTAGCCGCGTTTATCGGCCATCTTCCGTTCCAGGGCCGCCATCAACCGTTCCTGCACGTCCGGCGGCACCGGATACGGATCCATCCCTTTATAAATCTGAATCGTCCTGCGCGTGGTATCGGCGATCACCCAGCAGTTCGGGCATTCGGAGATGTGCTCCTCCAGCTTTGCCCGCAACTGCGCATCGAGCGATGCGTCCAGGTAGTCGCTCAACTCGTGCAGAAAGTCCTTACATGTAAGCAAAGGCGTCGTCCCCCTTGCGCTTAAATTGGCGGGTCAGCTTCTCTCGCAATTGCAAGCGCGCGCGCAAAAGCCTGCTCTTCACTGCCGGAATGGACAGTCCCAAAGCGGTGGCGGTTTCTTCGGTGGAAAGCTCCTCGATGTCCCGCAGCACGAACACCGACCGGTATGGCGTCTCCAGGCCCTGAACGGCGGAATCGAGAATCTCGCCCAGTTCTTCGCGGGAAAAGCGCTCTTCGGGGTCTTCACCCCACGCGGCGATTTCGCGCACGATGGTATCTTCGCCGGTGTCGATGGTTTCATCGAGCGAGACCGAGCGGTCGGTTTTGCGGCGGCGCAATTTCATCAGCGACTGGTTTACTGCAATGCGGACCACCCACGTATAAAACTTCGAGTTGCCTTGAAATTGATCCAGGTGCTCGTAGGCCTTGAGAAATGTCTCCTGCAGGACATCTTCCGCGTCCTCGCGGTTTTGCGTGATGTGCTGAGCCAGACGAAAGATCTTGCCTTCGTAACGGCGGACCAATTCTCCGAACGCGACCTTATCGCCCTCGCGGGCCTGGGCCACCAGAATGGATTCGTCGATGTTGGCTTGACTGGAGACGGCCATGAGGCTGTGTTTTTATGATAGCAGTCGATAGCTGCCCGGCGCTGCCAGCCGCCGTGAGGTAAACTAAAATCTACCCGGAGGGAAGCTGAGCAGTGAAGTTCTTTCTCGATACCGCAAATCTGGATGAATTGGGAACGGGCGTTAGCTGGGGAATTGTCGACGGCGTCACCAGCGCGGAGGCGGTGGAAACCGAATCCGGGCCGATGATCAAACAGGGGCGCGAGTTGGCGAAATTCACAAGAATGTGGTGGTGAAATGCCCGCTTACGCGCGAAGGCATCAAGGCGACTGCGCCGCTGAGCGCGGCCAAGGCCGGCGCGTATATCGTCACCCCGTTCGTGGGCAGGCTGGACGATACCGGCTTCACCGGTATGGACCTCATTCGCAGCATCACGCAGATCTACCAGAATTAGGGATATTCCACCCAGGTGCTGGCGGCGTCTCTGCGCTCGCCCACCCATGTGATCGATTCCGCGCTGGCCGGTTCGCACATCGGCGCCGTGCCCATCAAGTGGATGGACAACCATCCGCTTACCGACAACGGCCTGGAACAATTCCTGAAAGACTGGCACAAGACATTCCAGGAAGAGCCCGCGGTCCGATAGGGGTCGCGAGGAACACCAAGCCTTGAAATACGGGCCTGCCGAGTATGTCAGTCTGGCGCTGGCCGTCCTGCTGGTCGGCGTCGCCGCGGCGCTTGGCTGGCGCGCCTGGAAGGCCGGACGCATCACGCCGGAAGAACGCGAGCGGCGCCGCCGCGCGGATTTGGCGGCGTTCGGCAAGATGGGCGACGCCACGCTGGTGGACTACCGCGGTAACAATTTGTTCTACTCCTATCTGGTGCGCGGGGTGGAGTACACCGCCTGCCAGGACGTTTCCTCGCTGCAGGACCGGATGCCCACCAGCCTCACTATCGAGGGCGCGGTCTCAGTAAAGTACGATGCCAGAAATCCGGCCAATTCCATTGTCGTGGCGGAACGGTGGAGCGGGCTCCGCAAGTAAAATTCGGCGCGGGCCGGCCTCTTGCGGAACTCCAAAAACGGCGCCGTTCTTCGCGTTGTTTTTGCGGTACTCTGTTCTCTAAATGCGCTTACTCCTCATCGCCGCGGCGTTGGCGGCCTGCTCCTGCACGCCGGCCACGGAAGCCGGAGCCATTCCCGAGTACACTTACCGGATTGTACACACGTACCCGCACGATACCGGGGCGTTCACCGAAGGCCTGTTCTACCTGAACGGCTTCCTCTACGAGGGCACCGGCGAACCCGGCCAATCGTCCATCCGCAAGGTCAAGCTGGAAACCGGCGAGGTGCTGCAGAAGCGCGACCTCTCCGAAGATTACTTCGGCGAGGGCATCATCAACTGGAACGGCAATCTCTACGAGCTTACCTGGCAGACCCAGGTCGGTTTCATCTACGACCTCAATACATTCACCCCTAAAGGCCAGTTCACCTATCCCGGCGAAGGCTGGTCGTTTACCAAGGACGACCACCGCATCATTATGGACGACGGCACGCCGCAGATCCGCTTCTGGGACCCGGCGACGCTCCAGGAAACCGGCCGCATCACGGTCACCGCCGATGGCCAGCCGGTGGAGAAGCTCAACGAACTGGAGTGGGTCAAGGGCGAGCTTTTCGCCAACATCTGGGAGACCGACCGGATTGCGCGCATCGATCCCAAGACCGGCAAAGTGGTCGGCTGGATCGACTGCACCGGCCTGCTTCCTCCCGCCGAGCGGACCCCGGGCTCCGACTCCGTGCTCAATGGCATTGCATACGACGCCCAGGGCGACCGCCTGTTCGTCACCGGAAAAGACTGGCCCAAATTGTTCGAGATTAAACTAGTCCGGAAATCAGGAGCGCAGTAGTATGGTCAGCTTCTCGTCCGCGCTCTGAAAGCACTCTTCAATCTCGTGCATCCAGGAGGCTGGAATGGCGGCGAGTCCGGACAGAATCGTTCGCGCCGATTGCACCATTAACAGACAATCCTGCACTTTTTCGCGTTCGCTTGGCTTGAGCATTTGCCGTCTCCTTGTCTCACCGATCATTCCCCTCAACAGCTGTGTCAACAGCCGTGCTCTTCCAGGTGGGCCATGTAAGCGTATTTAGCCCGCCGTTTGCGCTCATTCGCGAGGTGAATTAAAAGGTCGAACCGGCCGAAATCGGGATCGTCCCCGATGACGGCTTTCACCTGATCGTTGTGAACCTTGACCAGGTCGCTGGCGGCAGCCAGGAACTCTTCCATGAGGTGCACTTTCTCTTCGCAAAATCCACCTCTGGCAAGAGTCACGGCTTTCTGCATTGTACGCCAGCGTCCCGGTATTTCCCGCTTAAGAATACGGCAAGGGGAGGGCCAGAGTATGAAATTACGCGCGGCTAAATGAGAAACTGTGCGTTGTTTGACGAAGCGCGCGCGGCGCGCTCCGCGGCTATATAACCGCTGCGCACAGCGCCCTCCATGGTGGCTGGCCACCCGGTGCGGGTCCAGTCTCCAGCCAGAAAAAGATTCGCGATGGCCGTTTCCGGTCCGGACCGCATCGATTCCGTCTCAGGCGCCGCGGAGAACACCGCGCGCTGCTCTTTGATCACGTGCGCCTTGACGAGGTTGGCGTCGCGCACGCGGGGAAAATAGAGGCGCAGATCGCCGATGGCGAGGTCGATAATATCGTTGCGGCTGAGGGAGGTGAGATCGCGCGACGCGCTCACTACCAGTTGCAGGTACCGCCCGGCATCTTTGTTGAACATCCACTGGATGGTGCGGTCGAGCAGCGTCGCGTGCGGCAGGTTGGTGACCTCGCGGTCGAACCAAAGGTGGATACCGGTGATGGGCGCGTGTTCCAGTTTAGGCGCCGGCAGGCCCACCGCTTCCAGGCGCTCGAAGGGTAGCGCGCAAATGTAGAAATCGGCGCTGTGGCGCTCGCCGTTCACCACGAAGCCTTCGGCATCGATGCGCTCTACCGTGTGCCGCTGATGCATGCGCACGCTGGGCATCCGCTTCCAGGCGTCGGAGCCGTAAAGCTGCGCCAGCGGGATGGTAGGGAGGCCCATCTCATACGCGTCAGCCTTGGCCATAAACGCTTCCCAGAAGACATGAAAGCCGTGAATCGCGGCCATGCGCTCCAAGTCTTCGCTGACGGCGCTCACCAGGACCTGCCGCCAGAAGCGGTCGATGGCGCGCGGCGTCTGGCGCTTCTGCAGCAGCCAGTCGAGCATGCTGATGCGGTCCAGATCTTTGCGGCGCGTGCGCTCGCGCCGCAGCGCGTTCAGCGCGCGGACGATGCCCATCTTGTCCGCGCGGCCCAGGCAGCGCATGCGCCACAACGAGCCGGAGAAGTGCAGCGGCGCGGGCAGCCTGCCGCGGCGCAGCACCGACATTTGTCCGCCGGGTTCAAGGAAGTAGAACTCGCGATAGAACCGGATGCGGTCGCGCACGCCCAGCCGGTCGTAAAAATTGAGCAGGTTGACGCAGCACCGCAGCAGCAGATGCTGGCAATTGTCGATTTCTTCGCCTGGCTGGCCGGCGATCCCGGGGGCGTTGTATGACGTGGCCCGTCCGCCCAAAAATGGCCGCGATTCGAAGAGATCGACCTCGAAACCCTCGCCGCCCAATGCCGCCGCCGCCGATAGTCCCGCCAATCCGCCGCCTGCAATGAGCACCTTGGGCATTTACTTTGTCAGTATGGCATGGACGTTCGGAAGTGGGAAAAGTTAGGAAAAACGGGGTTTCGACGCAGAGACGCTGAGACGCAGAGGCCACGCAGAGAAAACTTAAAGAAGAATGAAGTAGTTTCTTCTCAGCGCCTATCTCTGCGCCTCAGCGTCTCAGCGTCTCTGCGTCGAACCGAGGTTTGTATGCACGCATAGCACCACCAACGCGATCCACAGCAGGTCGGCCAGTAACAAGTGCACGATCTGCATCCAGACGGGCGCCAGTAACAGCAGGTTCAATGCGCCTGCCAGAAGCTGCGCGCCTACGATTGATACTACAGCGAGAGCCGGCTTGCGTGCGTCCGCGGCACGCCAGAGGGCATAATATACCAGCCAGAGCGCTACGGCGGCAGCCAGGAACGGATGCAGCGCGCGCAGGCGAACTGCGAAGTTGGCGTCCGGGCTGAGGTCCTGCGCGAATCCGGCGGCGAGCGAGTGTACCGGATAGAGGGTATCGGCGAGGGCGGCCATGGCGCCGGTGATCCCCAAAACCGCCACCGCCGCCAGACTGCTCCAGGCCATCCACGCGGCGCGGCCGGCCGGGCGAATCCGCGGATGGCCGGCCCACCACGCCGTCAGCGTGAGGCACGCCAGCAACGTCAGCGTATTCGTCAGATGCAGCGAGAGTACTGCCGCGCGCGCTGGCGATGCATCGTTCACCACCAGGCCGAACTTCACCAGCGCGGCGCCTATGAGCGCTTCGGTAATCAGGAATAAAGTGGAGAGGGCCGCCCCTAGCCGCGCGGCATGATGCTTGGGGAAAGCGCGAAACGCCCAGACCAGCAGCCACAGGATCAACACCGTGTCGATTACGGTCATGGACCGGTGCGCGAACTCGATTAATGTCGCCAGAGCCGGCGTGCCGAAGACCAGTTGTCCGTTGCACAGCGGCCAATTGTTGCCGCATCCCGCGCCCGAGCCCGTGGCGCGCACAAAGGCGCCTTCCAGGATTAACGCCACAGTGTAGGCGAGCACAATCCACGCGAATTTGGGAAAGCGGCGCGGGAAATCGGCGAAGTGCGCGTGGCTCGGGGTCTCAGGCGGGCGTGAGAGAACGCGAGGCATTGGGGTTGGGTCTTTGTGTCAGAGTCTTTCCTCGGGGTCTTCGCTATGAAACGCGGAAGGCGGAAGCTCACCGTGATCGATACGGTCGGCAATGACTTCGATAGCAACGCGCTTGGCGTTGGCGATCCAGCGGCCGTCTTCCTCCCGATCAAGTTCAATCGTCAGATTCACTCTTTCATCATACTTCTACAGCGGACGGCAGCCATTGATCGGACAACGCGACGAGGTGGGCTGCGCTCAACGATTGAGTTCTCGCCGCATTGGCAACAGTCGCCAGTGCGCCGACGCACTTTAGTAGAATACCCGGAATGCGTAGCGTAGCGTTCCTTCTCTTGCTGGGCGGCCTTCCGGCATTCGCCCAGTTCGATATCCTCATCACCGGCGGCAAGGTGATCGATGGCTCCGGCGGCCCGTGGTTCTATGGCGATATCGGCATCAAAGGGGATTCCATCGCCGCCGTGGGCCAGCTGCCGAATGCCACGGCGCCGGTGCGGCTAGATGCCGGCGGATTGACCGTCGCGCCGGGCTTCATCGACATCCATTCGCACGGACGCCGCGGCATTTTCGAAACGCCCACCGCGGCCAACTACCTGCACGAAGGCGTCACCACGCTGGTGGAGGGTCCGGACGGCAGCTCGCCGGTTCCGCTCGCGCCGTTTCTCGACCGTGTCGCGAAGACGCCCATCTCCATCAATTTCGCGACCATGGTGGGGCAGGGAACCATTCGCGAGCAGGTAGTGGGTCTGGCGAACCGCAAAGCCACGCCCGAAGAGATCGAGAAAATGAAGGCCCTGGCGGCGCAAGGCATGCGCGATGGCGCTTTCGGCCTTTCCACCGGGCTTTACTACGTGCCCGGCAACTTCACGCCCACCGAAGAGGTGATCGAGATTGCGAAGGTGGTGGGCCGCATGGGCGGAATCCACATCTCGCACATGCGCGACGAGGCGAGCCACGTGCTCGACAGCGTGCGCGAGACCATCCGCATCGGCGAAGAGGGCGGCCTGCCGACCCAGATCACGCATCATAAGGTGATCGGCAAGGCCAATTGGGGCGCGAGCGTGGAATCGCTGAAGCTGGTGGAAGCGGCGCGGGCGCGCGGCGTGGACGTGACTATCGATGCCTATCCCTACGCGGCTTCGAGCACCGGCATTGCGGCGCTGATTCCGCAGTGGGCGCTGGAGGGCGGGCACAAGGCCGTGGTGGAGCGCCTCGCGGCGCCCGAGCAGCGCGCCCGCATCAAGGCGGCTATCATCGAAAACATCAAGGTGGACCGCGGCGGCGGCGATCCGAAAAACGTGGCCATCGCCAATTGCGGCTTCGACAAGACGCTCGCCGGCAAGAACCTCGCCGAAATCACCCGCGCGCGCGGCGTGGAGCCGACCATCGAGAACGCGGCCGACACCGTGATCGACCTCGAAACCAGGGGCAGTTGCTCCGCCGTCTACCACGCCATCAGCGACGACGATATCGAGCGGATTTTGCGGTCGCCATACACGATGATCGCGTCCGATGGCGAGATTCCGCTATTCGGGCAGGCCGCGCCGCATCCGCGGAGTTATGGTACGTTCGCGCGCGTGCTGGCTGTCTATGTGCGCGAGAAGCACGACCTCATGCTGGAAGAGGCGATTCGCAAAATGTCAGGCTACCCCGCGCAGCGGCTGAAGCTGTGGGACCGCGGCCAGTTGCGTCCGGGGATGAAGGCCGATGTGGTGATCTTCGACCCCGCCACGGTGGCGGACAAGGCGACATACGAGAAGCCGCATCAATATTCGGTGGGCTTCCGCGACGTGATTGTGAATGGCAAGCTGGCCTTGCGCAATGACGCGGTGACCGCCGAGCGGCCGGGACGCGTGCTCTACGGGCCATCGTATTCGAAGTGACAGACGAAAGCGTCTGTCCCACGTGGGGCAGGCTGCGCCGCCAGCGTTTGGGCTGCAGCGGGATCGAGAATCACGCTGGCTGGAATGCCGGATGCGCGCGCGGCGATGCGTCCGATCGCTGCGAGCGCATGCTCCTCCAGCTCGTCGAGGAGGTTCGCGGATATCGCCGCGGGGAAAACTCTGGCGTTATTTCTCACGATCTGCGCCGCATGAAAATGGCGCCGAATCTCCATCGTGTCGTCGTAGGATTGCGAGAGCGCCCCGTAGCAGCGCCATGCCGCGTCGAGATCGGGTATGGGCAACGGACGGTCCTGCTGGATGACAAAGCCGAGGGCGCCGCTCAGAAGGCGCGCGGTGGTGGTTTCGATGCGCTCGGCGAGGAATCGTGCGCGCTGGTTCAGCGCATCCACCATGTCCTTGAGCCGGCAGGCGCTCAGCTCTTCTTGCGCGCGGATGCCGGCGAGATCGGCTGAGGGGAGGCGGAAACTCGCCGCCTTCACGGCGATGCCAGCCCCCTTGATCGCCAGCGCGGAGAACTGCAAGAGACTGGTCTCAACGGATAAATCGTAGGATGCGATTTCCAATTCCGGCCGAAAATCGGCAGACTCCGAGGACTGGGATTCGAGCTCCCGCGGTTCGGATGCCGGAAGGACGAACCATCGGCTGCAGAACTCCACCGGTAGGTGGAATAACTGTTGCGCGGCGCCTTCGAACTCGCGCGCCGCTTCGGCGTTCACGATCAGATCTATGGTGGAAACGAATTGCGCGGATGCGACGGGCAATCCGAGAATCTTCTCATAGTGGTGGCGGGTGGCCTCGGCGCAGAGAGCCGGCATGTCGCGAAAGAGGCGATCGGCTAAGCCTTCGCCTTGAAAAATACCGGCCCGCGCTTCCCGGCTGACAGCGGCGATGCGTTCCGCCGTGCAAGGGTGCGTATCCAATCGGCCGGTGGTCCGGCTGAGCTCGTGGGTGGTGATCGCTTGGGCGCTCTCCGCGGTCAAGTGGGCTGTGCGAGTGGAGATGAGGGCGGGGACGTTTTCCGGGAGGCGGCCGACGGACCAATCCTTCTGGACATCCTGCCAGGAAAGCGAGGCGCCGCAAACCAATGCCGGCAGGCGCAGTGCGGTCTCCTCAAAGACGGCGGCGCCGACCAGTGCGGATTCATAACGGTCCGCGTCGAATTCCATCTGGCGGCTGAAGGCGCTGCTCAACCAGCCGCCGCACTTCATCAAAAAGGCAAGATAGCGGCGGCTGCCGGCCACCACCGCCGCCGCCAGATGCGCCACGCCTTTGATGCGCCAATCGCGCGCGTTGCATTGGCGCTGCAACCAGGCGTCCCAACTATCGCGCTGATACACTACGCGCGCGAACCACCCTTGAATGGTCTGGATCAGGAAGTAGGAGCGGAGGCCGGCGCGTTGGGCGAAGTGGCCGAATTCATGCGCGAGCACGCCGGCGAATTGCGGCAGCGTGAGGCCGGTCGCCAATGGCAGGCCGATGGTGAGATCGAGATGGCCGAGGAAGAATCCACGCCATCCCTGCACGCCGGCGGAGGCATTGACTTGCAGGTTTGCTTGAATGCGCGAAGGGCGCGGCGACCCAAGTGCGCGGCACAAGGAATCGACGAACTCAAACAAGAGCGGATCGCTTTGCGGAGTCAACTGAATGGGTCTGGCGGGGCGCGGCGGACGGATCACGATGGGCTTGAGCAGGAACAGCGCGGCGATCACTCCCCCGGCGGGCGGACCAACGTAGAAAACGACGGAGATGATATTGAAAGGCAGGCCGGCCCCCAGCACGCGGTAACTGTAGAGACCGCTGAGCAGCAATACAACCGCGATGAGGAGCAGGTAGAGAATCTGGAGCGCAACCAGGCCGAGCAGGACGGCAAAAAGCCTGGCGCGGTAGCCGGCGGTTACGCGAACCGGCGGGATGGAGCCGCTGAAGTACGAGCGAATTTCGGCGGGCGTCAGGGGAGGCGCGGGCATCCGAGGATCAGGTTAGCAGAGGGCAAATTTCGCAGGCCCTGGGCTGGACCATATTCCCGCGCCACGTTCTGGTAGACTAGCTACTAGAATGCCGCAAGCCAACCGCCTTCAGCTGCTGCCGGGAACGCTCGAAATGCTGGTTTTGCAAACGCTGATCTTTGGGCCGCGCCATGGGCACGGCATCGCAACCACCATTCAGCGTACGTCCGACCAGGCGCTGCTGGTGGATCACGGCTCGCTCTACCCGGCCCTGCAACGGCTGGAGCGTGCGGGTTTGATGGCCTCCGAATGGGGTATCTCGGAAAACAATCGCCGCGCCCGCTTCTACAAACTGACCCGCGCCGGCCGCAAGAAGTTGACCGCCGAGACAACCAAATGGCAGAAGCTGGTGCGCGCCGTCACCGGCGTCCTCACGACGCCACAAGAAGAGGAGAGCTAATATGCGCTGGTTAGGCCGGCCCGACCGCGAATACGCGGAGGAGATGGAGGAGCATATCGCGATCGAAACGCGGGAAAACATCGACCGTGGGATGACGCCCGAGGACGCCCGGCTCGCCGCCCGCCGGACGTTCGGCAATCCCCTGGCGGTGCGCGAACAACTGGGCTCGGCGCGTCCGCTGCACTGGCTGGGGACGCTCGCCGGGGACATCCGCTACGCGCTGCGGTCCACGCTGCGGACGCCGTTGTTGGCCGGCATGATCCTGGTCACTCTCACGGCCGGCATCGGGCTCAATACCAGCGTCTTCACTTTGATCAACGCGCTGCTATTCCGCGCGCAGGTGGATAAGGACCCGGCAAGGTTCTTCAGCGTGTTCCCCGAATATTGGGCAAATGGCCGCCGCGCCGGGAACACCGCATCCTACTCAGACTACCTCGCGTTCCAGCAGGGCACGCAACGCCTCGGCGAGCTGGCCGCATCCGGCTGGGCCATGCTCACATTGGATGGCGAAGACCCCGCTCCGGTAAATGCCATGCTGGCTTCGTGCAATTTCTTCCAGGTTTACGGACCGGACCGTCCGCTGCTCGGCAGACTATTTATGGCGCAGGAGTGCGCCAATCCAGGCGGCGCGCCGGTCGCCATCCTGAGCGAAAATCTCTGGACCAATCGTTTCGGCGCAGACCCCGGCATTATCGGGCGCACGATCACGTTGAGCCGGCAGGCGCTCACGGTGGTGGGAGTGGTGGGCGCAGATCGAGCCGCGAATGGCGGTGGCGCGATGTGGATTCCCGTTACCATGGCCGCGCAATTTGAGGGCGGCCTGTCTCGGTCTCGGGGGTTCAAAATCGACGGCCGCCTGAAGCCGGGACATTCGCGTTCCGAAGCGGCCTCGGCTTTGCGCGTGATTGCCCGCCAAGAGGACGGGCTGCGCCCGGGCCGGCGATCCACAGTGACCGTGACCGATGGAGCGCCGCTGCACAACCCCGGCGCGGACGACAAAGTAGGCGAGGTGTTGGCGCTGGGTTTGCCATCGCTGGGTTTGTTGATCGCATGCGTAAACGTTTCCACGCTGCTGTTAGCACGCGCGGCTTCGCGCCAGCGTGAGATGGCCGTTCGCATCTCACTAGGTGCGGGAAAGGTGCGGTTGGTGCGGATGCTGTTCACCGAAAGCCTGGTGCTGACTTCGGGCGCCGCGGCCCTGAGCCTTTGGATGGCGTATTACTTCCCGGCAGCCATCGTAAAGGCGGTCGGCAACAATGCAGTCGCACACTCGCTCAATCCGGATTGGACAGTCTTCATGTATCTGGCAGCCATTGCTCTCGGCGCGGGATGCGTGGCAGGTTTGGCGCCGGCGCTGGAATCCTTGAGGGTGAATCTGTCGCAGTCGCTCAAGGGACAACAGACGGCGACGGACGCGGTGGGGAGCTACCGCGTGCGCGGATTCCTGGTGGCGTGCCAGGTGGCGCTGAGCCTGGTGCTGCTGGCCGCCGCGGGGCTCTGCGCGCAGGCTCAGTACAGGAAATGGAGCGCCGGACCGGATTTCGAGACGCGCCGCGTGCTGGCCGTTGGGGTGGTAGTCACTCCGGTTAAGTCACTCACGGCGGACGCAATCTTCCGCGATCTGGAGGATCGGTTTCGCGCGATGCATGGCGTAGGAGCGGTAGCATTCGCGGGGCCGCCCTTCAATCCGCTGGAGGGCCAGGGGACAAACGAAGTCACTATCGCCGGCGCCAGCCAGATGGCATCGTGGACGGAGGTCTCGGCCGGTTTTTTTCGCGTTCTGAGCATACCGATTCTGCGCGGCCGTACGTTTACGGCGGAAGAAGACCAGAGCGAGACGCCGGCGCCGGTCGCGATTGTCACCGAGCGTTTTGCCAAGCTCTTCTGGCCCGGGGAGGAGCCTCTGGGAAAGCGGTTTAATGGACCGCGTCCCCTTCATGGCGAGCCGCAGGAAGTTTTCGAAGTAGTGGGCGTGGCTCGCGATAGCGCAGCCGGACTCGCGTACGATGCCCAGGCGCAATACTTCGTGCCCCGGCGCAACAGCGCCAGGTTCCGGACGATGCTGCTCCGCTTTTCAGGCGATGACCAGACGCTCGAACGCGCCGTGGCAAGAGAGGTGACCACGAGCCGCCAAAGGATGATCGGCCGGCCCGAAACGCTGCACACCACGATGGGCCGGCTCCTGGTGTTGCCGCAACTGGTGGTGCTGATGGGAATCATGGCGATGATCCTCGCCGTGGTGGGCATCTATGGCGTGGCTGCTTTCGCGGCCAGCCAACGCATCCGGGAACTGGGCATCCGCGTGGCGCTAGGCGCGAACCGGGTGGACATTGTCCGGCTCATGGTGCTGCAAGGCGTTAAGCCGGTGCTGGCAGGGCTCGGCGCCGGTCTGTTGATGACTGCCGGTCTGGTTCACGCTCTGGCGAAAGTACTCAAAGATGGGCCTCTGCCGCTGCACGCACAAGATCCGCGAGCGTACGCCGCGGTGACGATCGTCATGGCGCTGGCCGCGGTGGCCGCAATGTTGGGGCCGGCGCGGCGGGCGGCGGCGTCGGACCCTTTGTGGGCGTTGCGGCAGGATTGAGAGAGTGGCGGGCAGACGGGTGGATCACTTTGCTCGTACCGGTCGCCATGCCAGTGAGGGAGCAATCCAGTTGTGGCGCCATGACGAGCTGCGTAAGCGTCGCAGGGTAGTCACGCTCACTGCCTACCCCCGGCGGCTGTGAGGACTTTGGCTTCCAGCGACGGAGCGATGAAAAATCGGGCTCTATTGCGGAGCGCTTGAATCTCTGGTCTGAGTGCGCCGATTTTGCCCGCGCGCTTTGCGCGCAGCAGGATGCCTAGGACGCCGGTGACGGAGAGCCCGGCCTGAGTGGCAGTTTGCCGCGCCTCCTGCTCGTCAATGATCACGATGTCGGCTTTCATGTCCGTAGCCAGCGCGATGGCTTCCGCTTCGCCCTTGTGAAGGGATGATAGGAGAATGCTCAACAAGGTCGAACTCTGCGGAAGCGCAGTCTTGATCCACTGCTCGCGAATGGCCGCCTGAATTGCCGCGCACGCGACGGGATCGGGATGGACGGCAAGTTCAGGAGATCGAGGCGTCCTATGATGGCAAGATTCGATATCGGCGACGTGTTACTGACCGCGAGCATACTCGAGGTCTAGGCTGAGATCGTCCTCGGCATAATGCCGTGGAATATTGCGGCTCGCGACAAGATCGGCGAAGGCGTACCTGGAGGATTCGGCCAACTCGCACGCCTTGCCAAAGGGGAGTATGCCTTGAGCGTAAAGCGCGATTGCGAGCTCGGTCCGCAGGCGGGGTTCGATCTCGGGAACGGGAAGGCGGAGGCTGCTTGCCACGGATTCGGGGATGTCGAGGTGGAACGTCATAATGGCCCTGCTTGTTCATTTTACGTCAATTTAGGCTAGGCTAGAGCCGCCGCTGTGAAACGCGTCGCCGTTGATGAAATGCTTCTGAATTGAAGTCGAGCTAGCCGCAGATGACGCCGAGGCTACCGCCGAGCGCGCCAGCGAGAATTTCCGCAAGATTGGGGTGTGACGAAGGCGCGAGCTGGCGGAAGGTAGTCGCTCAGTTCCTGCCTCGCGGCTTACTGCCCCACGAGGCATACTGCCAAAACCGCTCTGCCGTAGCTCTAAGCACGTCCTTCCAGTCTTGCCTCGGCTTGGCCTCAAAGACTTCAATCGGGAGCTGGATAAAATCCTCCATTGAAACGCGCCCCGTTGGAAGATGAGCTTTTGCAGCTTCGAATTCAGCTCGACCTATCCGCGCTCCTTGTCCAAGATGAAGATGTGGCTCTTTGAACGGGCTAGGGGAATCGGGGCGCCAATGATAACCCAGGATTTCTTCTCCATCATCGGTCTCAATGGTGTACTGATAGCCGGCCGTAGTAACGCGCCACGGCCCATTTACCGGGTCTTCCGGTCTTCGATGATATAAAACCATTGCCCGACATCGAACCACAAGTCTGTTTTTGGCAGCGCGCATGGTTTTTGCTCGCTGGACAGCATGTGCGCCACAGCCGATGGCTCATAACCAGTCGGACGGAGCACGGCCTTCGACACGCACGAAATCGCCTGCTGAAGCGGCGCCATGTAATTCTGCACAGCTTCACGTGGGGTTTTGCCGGGCACTATCGCTTTATCAGTGGCAGATAGAATAAGGCCGAATCGAGGCGCTGCTGAAGTTCCGGATGCTCCTGAAAGTACCCGGAATCGATCCGAGACAGGAATTCGGCAGTTGACATCTTCAAGTAGCGACGAACCACGCGCTCGAAGATGATAGCTGACTCATCCGCGGTCAGAGGGGCCACTTCTTCAGAACACGTTGGAAGTGCTGATTGGAGTATGGCCATACGATACCTACCCTGGTTTTAGTATAGCTGTATTGTACGAAGTCGCTCCGGCAGCCAAAATCAATAACGGACTCTTGAAACTTCCCATGTTTGCCTCTGTTGCCGCCGGTAACCCGTTACGCTGAAGCAACGGTAAGCATGCACCATAGAATTGACGCCAGCCCTCGAAATGTGTGATTATACAATCGAGTGGATAAATATCCATTGGAGGCCGACCCCGTGGCAGCCGCTTCAATCCAAGGCCAAATCCTCAAGGCCAACGCCTCAGACATACTGACCGATCTCGACCTGTCCAACGACGAGCTTTCGTATTTGCTCGACTTGGCGCTGGAAGTTAAGCGCGCGCCGCGAGAGTTTGCTCAGTCGCTGGCGGGAAAATCGATAGCGCTGCTCTTTGAGAAACCTTCGCTGCGCACACGGCTTACCTTCGAGCTCGCCATCAAGCAATTGGGCGGCGATTCGGTGTTCTGCGAAGGGCCCATCGGCAGCCGTGAGCCATTGAAAGACGTCGCGCGCAATCTCGACCGTTGGGTAAATGGCATCGTGGCGCGCGTCTTTTCGCATGCCACCGTGGAGGAACTGGCGCGGTGGTCGGCCGTTCCCGTGGTGAATGCGTTGTGCGACGGTTACCATCCCTGCCAGGCGTTGGCGGATGTGCTCACCATCCGCGAGCGGTTCGGCGAATTGCGCGGACTTAAGCTGGCCTTCATCGGCGATAGCAACAATGTGGCGCACTCTTTGATGTTGACGGCGGTCCGGCTGGGGATGAATTTTGCTCTGGGATGCCCCGAAGGTTTCGGCCCCAATCCGGAAGTGTTGGCGCAGGCCGAAGGATTGGGCGCGGCTTCCGGCGCCTCGCTCGAGGTCACGCATAACGTCGCGCAGGCGCTCGATGGCGCGCATGCGGTCTATACGGACGTGTGGGCCAGCATGGGGCAGGAGCAGGAGTCCGCGAGGCGCACCGCGGCGTTCCGGCCCTATCAGGTGAATGCAGGGCTATTCGGTTTGGCCCGGCCCGACGCGGTGTTTCTGCATTGCCTGCCGGCCAGGCGCGGCGAAGAAGTAACCGACGCAGTGATGGAAAGTCCGCGTTCGCTGGTGTTCGATCAGGCTGAAAACCGCTTGCACGCGCAGAAGGCTCTTTTGCTGATGCTGTTGTGACCTGTGGAAGACTAGAAGACGCCGGCGGCAACAAAGACACCGGCGGCAAGACCGCCGGCGTTACCTATTGCAGCTTCTGCACCAAGGCCAGAATTTGGGCCTTCTCGAAATCCGTTGGATTCAACTTCAGCGCGATTTGCGATTCGCTTAGTGCGCGAACCTTGTCGCCCTGCTTATAATAAGCCATGGCCAGGTGATAGCGATAAGTGGAAGAATTAGGCACCTTCGCGACCAGATCCTTGAATATGTCCATTGCGTCGCCGTTTAAGTTCTTCTTGAGATAAATCAATCCCAGCGTATCGGACACTTCGGGGAGGTTGGGAAGCAGCTGCTTGGCTCTTTGCGCCATGGTCAACGCCGTATCCAGCTCGCCGGCTCCGCCGTGCTCGGCCGTCAGAAAGGCGAGATTGTTGAGCGCAACGGCGTTATTCGGGTCCATTTTAAGGGTGGCGGTGTAGACCTGCTTGGCTTCCGTCCACTTGCCTGCGCTGTCCAATACCAGCCCCAGCGTGCTCAAAATAATGACGTTGTCGGGCAAAAACTTGCGGGCGTCCTCAAGCGCGCTGATGGAGTCCTGCAAATCGCCCTTTCGGCGATAGGTTTCGCCGATGCGCATATAGACATCGCCGCGAGCTTTGGTGGTCTTATCCAGGCCGTTTAAGACGCGCTGAAAGTAGCCGATAGCCAGATCGTAGCGGCCGGCGCGGACCTCGGTGTTTCCAAGCGCAAGCTGGACGTCCAGACGGTTTGGCGCCTTCGCCGCTTCGGCTTCCAGGGTTTTGATGGCTTCGTCCGGCTTGTTCTCGGCCATCTCGGTTTCCACCATGCCCATCAGCCCCCGTGAATTGGCGGGATTCAACTCGTACGTGCGCTTAAAAGAATCGTTGGCGTCTTTGTACTTGCCTTCGGCTAAATCCACTACGCCCAACTGGAACAGGACGTCGGGCGAGTTGGCATTCTGGGCGAGCATGCCGTTCAGCAGGGCTCGCGACTCGGCGTATTTCTTCTCTCCCAGGAAGGCGGCCGATTCGATGAGCTGGGCATTTTTGTTTTGCCTGTCGAACTTGAGAATTTCCTGAGCCGATTTCAGGGCGGCGTCGAAATCGCCGCGCGTGACCAGCAATTGGGCCAGGGCCAGACGGGCCAGCATGTACTCCGGCCGGAGCTCGATGGCTTTCTGAAACGCCTGGCGCGCCTGCTCCCACTCGCCTTTCGCAATGTGCGCGCGGCCCAGATTGTAGCGGGCTACCGGGTTGTCGGGCGAGCGCGTCACCACCGACTGCAATTCCGTGAGCGCCCGGTTGATGTCGCCCTTGTCGAGCAGGAAACTAGCTTCGAGACTGCGCGCGTCGGGATCGTTGGGATTATCCTTCAGGATTTGTTGGTTCACTTCGGCGGCTTCGCCACGCTTGCCCTGCCGAATCAGGACTTCCATCACGCTCTTCTGGTAGAGAGCTTTGCGCGTGGGGTCCTTGGTCATGCCTTCCTTATACTCGCGAATGGCGGATTCGGGATCTCCCAGCCGCAAGTAGAAATTCCCCACTTTCTCGTATGCCTGGGGGAAATCCTTCGCGTGGGACTTGATCTGCGCCAGCACGTCCAACATGTCCTGGCGGCGGCTTACCAGCGAATAGTGCGCGGCGAGCAAAGTCAGGTAGGAGTAGTTCTTGGGATTGTTCTGAAACGCAAGCTTCAGGAGTTTTTCGGCATCGTCCTTGCGGCCCTGGTGCATATACATTCTGTAGAGCTCGGTGTAAGCCGCCTGCTCGGACTTGTTCTTGTCGATTACCTTCTTGAAGTACTGCTCCGCGCCGGCTGCGTTCCCCTCCATCTCGAGGCCGCGGGCCAACTGCATCATGACGCCCGGCTCGCCCGGCTTGATCGAATCGGCAGTCCGGTATTCTACCAGCGCGGTGTCCATGAGCTTTTTCCCTTCGTCGAGACCCTTGCGTTCCAGCGCCTGGAGGGACCGCACGAAGTTCAGATCGCCGGACATACGGTGACCGTCGAAGGAATTGGGATCGTGCGCCAGCAATGCCTTGATGTTCTGATCGGATTCCGCCAATTGCGGGGGCTCATGCGCCGCCACAAGATAAATATCCGTCCACTTGATGAGGGCATCCCAATGGTCGGGCTGATCTTTTGGCAGCAACTCTACCGCGCGCCGAAGATTATTCACGGCGGCCGTGAGATTCTTCTGCTTCAGGTATGTGAGGCCAAGCTTATAGTAAGCCGGTCCGTAGAGCTTGCTCTTCTCGAGGGAGCGCCGGTACATGATACTGGCTGCTTTGTAGTTGCCCTTGTCGAAGTACTTATTGCCAATGTCGAGATAACGTTTCTTGGCTACGTTGGGGTCCGTATTGCAGGATACGAGGGCCACGGCTGCAGTCAACACCAGAGCGACAGCACGAAATTTACGCATGGGATTTCTCACAACTCTAACACTTTATTACGGATATGCTTCGGACGCTATAGGCCCAAGCGTATACTGCGAAGCACTCACGTATTATAACAGTACCGGTATCGCGAGGCCGTTTTCGGGTCCGTGGCGGGTGCTCACACGTTCGCGAAAATCCGCTCAGAACCACCGATCTGTGGACAAACACTCGGTTGCCCCGTTGCCGCTGGTGCGGCGCACAGAACTGCCGGTTGGCAGGCGAAAGCGCCTTACAGCCGTGCAAGGCTCGCGGGCGGAGCGCATTCACGGGTTCCTTGTGCGCACGGAGATAATAGCTGCCCGCTCATTGAGTCAACTGGCCTGGTTTACACTAAATGCTTGCCCGGCTCCGGAAGAGACAGAGGCGTGAAAGGCACTTAAGGCATGCGAAGGCTCGCCGTTCTACTATTTGTTTCGCAACTACTCGTCGCTCAAAATGCGGCCAACAGCCCGGCGGTAAGCCCCGAGCGCCATGAGTTCGTCATCCCGAATTTCCACACTGAACTCGGCGCAACATTGCCTGAGGCGCATATCGTCTACGGAACCTACGGCCATCTGAACGCCGCCAGGGATAACGCTGTGCTTATGCCCTCGCACTACATGGCGAACCTTAACGGCTATGCATGGCTCATCGGGCAGGACCGCGCGCTGGACGCTTCGAAGCTCTTCCTGGTGACCACGGAGCTGTTCGGCAACGGCCGGTCGTCTTCGCCCAGTAACACTCCGGAGCCGTTTCACGGGCCGCGCTTTCCGATCATGACCATCCGCGACAACGTGGAAGTGGTTCACCGCCTGCTCACGGAGGAGCTCAAGATCACGCACCTTCGCGCCATCATCGGCTTCTCCATGGGCGCGCAGCAGGCCTTCCAATGGGCGGTAAGTTACCCGGAGTTCGCCAGCCGCATCGTAGCTACGTCCGGCACGGCAAAGACCTATCCGCACGGAGTAGTGCGCCTGGAAGGACAGATCGCCGCGCTCACGGCCGACGCTGCCTTTGAGGGCGGCGATTACAAGTCTCCGCCCAAGAAGGGTCTCGAAGCATTCGGGATGGTGTGGGCAGCGTGGCTCTACTCCCAGGAATGGTGGCGCCGCGAGTTATGGCGCGGAACGCGGCGGCCGGGCACCACTTTCGAGCAGGTGATGAACGGATTTCGCACGTCGTTTTCCGCGGACGCCAACGATTACATTCTGCAGGCGCGCACGTGGCAGAAGCACGACGTGGGCGCCACTCCGGGGTTTGACGGAAACGTAGAGCGGGCACTCCGCTCCATCAAGGTTCCGTTTCTATACATGCCTTCGGAGACCGATCTCTACTTCCCCATCGGCGACGCGCGGTATGAGGCGGCGTTCATTCCCGGAGTTACGCTGATGCCGATTCCCTCGCTCTGGGGACACACGGCCGGCGCCGCCAGCAATCCGGCGGACGGAAAATTCCTGAACGAAAACATCGCACGCTTCCTGGCCGCCCAGCCGCCGCATTAATCGTAGGGCGGACCCCCTGGACCCGCTCTTCGCCGGGCAAAATCAGCCTGATGCCGGTCCCCGAAAGGCCGAGCTTGTCTTATTGATAGATGGCGTAGCCGCCGGCCCGTAGCCGCTATTCCCGCCCGCGCACTCCATTCAAAACCCGCATCACTCCCGCCGGATTCCCGTCGCGCAGCTCTTCCGGCAGCACGGCCGCCGGCGCATCCTGATAGCAAACTGCGCGCGCAAACCGGTCGATCGCGCGTGCGCCCACGGACGTGCTTCTTCCATCCGAAGTGGAAGGATACGGCCCGCCATGCACCATCGCCTGGCAAACCTCCACGCCCGTTGGATAGCCATTGAAAACAATTCGCCCCACGCGCGTCTCCAGCGCCGCGATCAGCTTCGCGCACGCTTCCTCGTCGCCCGGCGCGTGGTGGATGGTCGCCGTGAGGTTCCCTTCCATGGTCGCCGCCAGCGCCAAGGCCTGGTCGAGCCCTTCGTATCGCACCAGGATGGACGCTGGCCCGAACATCTCTTCGGAGAGCTCCGGCGTCTTCAGGAACGTCTTCGCGTCCGCCTCGAACAGCGCCGGAACCGCCGCGTTGGCCGGCTGCTCGGCCGCCGCTACGCTGCGCACGCGCACATCGCCCGCCCGCGCCGCTACCGCCTTGGCGTAAGCCTGCAGGATATTCCGGTTCAACATCGACGCCGCCGCCGTGGCGCGCAGCTTCTCGCCCAGCGCCGCTACCACGGCATCACCGCTCCGCCCGACCGGCGCCATCACTACCCCCGGATTCGTGCACATCTGGCCCACCCCTATCGTTATGGACCCGTGCAGCCCCGCCGCAATCTGCGCGCCGCGCTGCTCGATCGCGTTCGGCAGAATGAACACCGGGTTCACGCTGCTCATTTCGGCATAAAACGGAATAGGCTCCGCGCGTTTTTGCGCGATTGCCAGCAGCGTCAGTCCGCCGGCGCGCGACCCAGTGAAGCCGCCCGCCTTAATCGCCGGATGCGCCACCAGCGCCTGCGCCATGCGATGCCCCTCCGTGAACAGCAGCGAGAAAACGCCCTCCGGCATCCCGGTCTGCGCCGCCGCATCGCGAACCGCCGAACCGCACATTTCCGCGGTTCCCAAATGCGATGAGTGCGCCTTAACCACCACCGGGCATCCGGCCGCGTATGCCGACGCCGTATCGCCGCCCGCCACGGAGAACGCCAGCGGAAAATTGCTGGCGCAGAAAACCGCCACCGGCCCCAGCGGACGCAGCATTGAGCGCAGGTCTTGTTTCGGTAGCGGCTTCCGCTCCGGGTCGGCCGTGTCGATGCGCGCGTCCACCCACGAGCCTTCTTCCACAATGCCCGCGAAGAACCGAAGCTGGAAGCACGTGCGGCCCAGCTCGCCGCGCACGCGGCCTTCGGGCAGCGCCGATTCCGCCATCACGCGGTGAATCAGCGCATCGCCCAGCCCTTCCAGGTTCGCCGCGATTTGCCGCAGGAACGCCGCCTTCTTCGCGCGCGCCAGTCCCCGGTACACTGGAAACGCCGCCGATGCCAGCGTCATTGCCCGCTCCAGATCCGCTTCCGTAGCAGCCTGAAACGCGGGCTCCAGCCTTTCGCCGGTGGCTGCATTCACACCGTAAACCGTCTTTTCCGAGCCGCTGCCGAGGCCCTGTCCGATAATCGACTTGCCGTTGAGTTCCATACTATTGTTGTCAGCGCTTTCATCGCCCTTGCTTGCGGGCAGGAGGTATGATTACAACTCCGGGAACGATGCCATGAAAACCATTTCACTCGCCGTTTTGCCGGGCAATTTCATCTTCGCACAAGAGAAACGCGCCCCGCTGATCGCCGTAATCAAGCGCCATATCCTGGCTCTTTGGCTTCTGTTCGCCGCCGCAGCCGCCGCGCAACCTGTCTTCACCAATGTCTTCCCGCCCGATGAGTACGCTGCGCGCCGCGCCCGCGTGATGGAACAGATCGGCGACGCCGTCGCCATCATGCAGGGAACCACCGAGCGCCCGGGCGAGCAGCCTCTGCGCCAGAGCAACCAATTCTTTTACGTCACCGGCGTGGTAGAGCCGCGCGCCATTCTGGTGATTGACGGCAAAACCAAAAAGTCCACGCTCTTCCTGAACCCGCGCAACGAAATGCGCGAAAAGCGCATGTTCGGTCCCGGCCTCTATCCCGGCGATGAGGCCGTGAAAGCCACCGGCATGGACGCCGTTCTGCCGCGCGACGATTTCAAGATGACGCTCGAAGCCTTCGGCCGCGAGAACCGCATCATCTACACGCCTTTCCGCCCCGAAGTGCTCGGCTCGGCGTCGTCGAGCGACCCCGCCACGCTGGCGCGCAACACGAAGAACGATCCATGGGACGGCCGTATTTCCCGCGAAGAGCAGTTCCGCGCCAGGCTCAAGGAATACGCACCCAACTCCGAGATTAAGGATCTCGATCCCACACTCGACACGCTTCGCGGCACGAAAGACGCGCGCGAAATCGCCATCATCCGCGAGGCCACGCGCATCGCCGGCGTTGGCATCATGGAAGCCATGCGCGACGCGCGCCCCGGCATGTACGAATATGAATTGCAGGCCGACTGTGAGTTCGTCTTCAAAAAGTTCGGCTCCTACGGCGCCGCTTATTTCGCCCTGATCGCCACCGGTCCGAACACCTTCTACTCGCACTATCACAAGGACACCGCGCAACTGCAGGAGGGCGACCTGGTGCAGCTCGATTACGCGCCCGACTACAAGAACTACACCTCCGACGTGACGCGCGTTTTCCCCGCCAACGGAAAGTTCACGCCGCGCCAGCGCGAGTTCTACAACATCTATTTGAAGCTCTATCGGGCATTGATGACTTCCATCAAAGTTCACGAGCGTCCGAGCGACATCATCAATGCCGCGGTGGTGAAAATGGACGCCATCATGGCGTCGTACAAATTCACCGACGACAAGATCAAAGCCGCGGCTACGGCGTTCGTAGAGAACTACCGCAAGAGCCGCGCCAACAGCCTGGGCCACGCCGTGGGCATGGAAGTCCACGATGTGCGCAACCCCACGCCCACACTCGAACCGGGCCAGATCTTCACCATTGAGCCCGCCATGCAGATTCCCGACGAGCATCTGGGAATTCGCCTGGAAGACATGTTGCTCATCACAGATACAGGCTACGAAAACCTCTCGGCCTTCGTGCCAGTTGAGATCCCCGAGATTGAAAAGCTGATGGCGAAGCACCGCGGCTTGAGCGACGCCATGGGCCATTGATTTACAAATAAACCCTCCCGCCTCCCAGCCGTGCTATCATAAATCATGGCTGCTAGGCCGCGGAAAGCCATTGACGAACAGTTTTATCCGCCGCGGGCCAAGGGAGGGGGAATATTGCGCCGCGAAATCTGGGTAGACGCGCACGGCTGCGTGGTGCGCTATAACCTGGCATACATCAACCCTGTTCTCTATTCGCGCGATAACGGCCGGGTACTTGGGTATGATTCAGCGCACGGCTGGCATCACCGGCACTATAAGGGTGAGGTAACGGCAGTGCAGTTCGAGAGCTTCGAAGACATCGAAGCGAGGTTTCAAGAAGAGTGGATCGCTCTAGTGCGGAAGGTGAATTATGAAAAAAACTGAAATCCGGGTCGAGACCGTACACGCATTTTTCGAGCGCGGTCGCAAACACGCGAACTTGGCCGATCGCGGCCTGCCAATTCCCGAGAGCCATGTCATCTCGTTCGGCGATATGGAATCGCTGCTGCATGTCCTCACTGCCAAGCGGGTGTCGCTGATCAAGCAAGTCAAGGAATCGCCCGCGTCCATCAGCGATCTCGCGAAAAAGCTCAAGCGCGACCGCAGTGCGGTAACTCGCGACGTTCAGTTGCTGGCAAGCTTCGGCGTCGTGCATGTCACCGTGAAGCCGCTACCGGGCCATGGCACGCAAAAGTGGGTGACGCCGGTCGCGCGCGAAATCCGCTTAACCGCAGACCTGTAACCAGACCTGTAACCGGGGGGCCCTCTCTTGCGCTTTTCGAGCCTGATCACCGCCGTCGACGCCCATGCGTGCGGCGAACCCGGCCGCGTCATCACCGGGGGCGTCCTCGATGTCCCCGGTAAGACTATGTTCGAAAAGATGAAGCACTTCGAACGTCATGCCGACCACATCCGCCTCCGCATGTTACGTGAGCCGCGCGGATATCCCGCCTCCAACTGCAACCTCATCCTGCCGCCCACGCACCCCGAGGCCGACGCCGGCTTCATCATCATGGAGCAGGTGGAATATCCGCCCATGTCCGGCACCAACACGATTTGCGTGGTGACCGTGTTGATCGAAACCGGCATGGTTCCGGTCGATGAGCCAGTGACTAAACTCAAACTGGAAACCCCCGCCGGGTTGATATCCGTCGAAGCCGAAGTCAGTCGCGGCAAAGTCAAGAAGGTGACTTTCCGCAACGTGCCGGCCTTTGCGACACACCTCGATGCGCCCATCGAAGTCCGCGGCCTCGGCACAGTGACAGTGGATGTCGCGTACGGCGGCATGTTCTACGTCATCGCCGACGCCGCGCCGCTCGGTTTTCGCCTATCACCGGATGAAGCGCGCGAGATTGTCCGCGTAGCCGAGATGATCAAGGCTGCCGCGCGCGAGCAGTTGCCGGTAGCGCATCCTGAGAACGCGGAAATCGCCGGAGTTACTATCGCCCAACTTTCCGGCGAGCCATCCCGCCCCGAAGCGCACCGCAAGAACACGGTCGTGGTGTCCACCGGAACACTCGATTGGTCTCGTCCCGAAACGTGGACCGGCGTGCTCGACCGCTCCCCCTGCGGCACCGGCACATGCGCGAAGATGGCCGCCCTCCACGCGAAGGGCAAGCTGCCGCTGCAACAGGATTTCGTCCACGAAGGCATCCTCGGCACCACCTTCACCGGACGCCTCATCGAAGAGACCCGCGTCGGCCCCTACGCCGCCGTTGTGCCCACGCTATCGGGCCAGGCGTGGATCACCGGATTCGCGCAATACGTAGTGGACCCGGAAGATCCGTTCCCCAACGGCTTCACCGTCGGCGACATCTGGGGCGCATAGTGGGACGGGCCCATGGCCTGCCGCCTTCGCCTGCCAGCCACTCACGCCGCCCAGGTAGAACGTAACCGCCATCCGGCCCGGCAACTGGCTCCACTTAGAAGCTATATGAGACGCCGCGCCTGACGCTGTGATCCAAGGCATAGCGATGACAAGCTTCAGCATACCCAACCTATGCCGCGGCCAACACCAGATCGTGCCCGCGCCTCACCAGATGCGGCGAGCGCCGGGCCACATCGGCGATAAATGCGTCCGCATCGGCAGGCGCGATGCGCACCTCCGAGTTCAGCCCATAGCGGATGCACACGCCGTCCAACGTCAGCGCCAGGTTGCGCCCGCCCGCACATGGGCCAACGAAAGTAATCACCTCGAACGGGATGAAGCGATGCACCAGGCCGGCGCGGATGCGCACCCCGTCGCCCAGCGTCTCAAACCGCTGCGGCCAAAGCCAGAGTGCGAAGATCGGCAGCATCGGCCCGCCAATCCAATACTTTCCCGCGAAGAGCAGGGTTGCAGTGGCCAGGGCGAAGACGGCCACGAACCACAGGTCGTTGCGTCCCTTGTAGACCATATGCATTATCCCGCCTTGCGCTTCGACTTCAGCTCGTCGAGCAGCCGGTCCACCTCGGTCTTCTTTTCCAGCGCGGCAAATTGCTCTTCCACGTCGTCGCCGGCAAGCTCGGCCGTCGCCGCGGCGGTCGCTTCGGTTCGACTCACCTTCTCCTTCATGCGGTCGAACGCGGCCGCGTGCGTATCGCCAACAACGGCCCCGCTGGCCCGCGTTGCCTTGTTCAGCGCGCGCGTGCGGCGGTGCTGCGCGATCAGCGTATCGCTCTTGGCCTTCGCCTCTTCCAGCTTCTGCTGCAGCTTCAGCAACGCGGATTTGAGATTCTCCACCTGCGTCTTCTGGTCTTCCACTTGTTGCCGGAAGCCCGCGGCCATTGCCTTGTAACTCATGGAGCGTTCCAGGGCGCCGCGCGCCAGCGCGTCATCGTGCTTATCCAGAGCCATTTCGGCGCGCCGAACCCATTGGCGCTCGTTCTCTTCGTTCTCCTTCAGCTTGTTCTGGAGAACATGCTGGTCGGCGATGGAAATGGCCACCTGCGTCTTGACTTGCAGCAGTTGGTTCTCCATGTCGAGAATGACTTGCTTGATCATTTTCTCCGGCTCTTCGGCCTTGTCGATCAGGTCGTTGAGATTCGCCCGGATTAGTGTGGATACGCGTTCTAATAGTGCCATGTTAGTTTCTCCGATCTTCACTACACTTGCCCTGCGCCCTTCGCCTTGCTATCCGGCTTGGGCGATTCGTCGCCGATCGTGCGAATCTTCGAGAAAAGCTCGCTCATATTCATGCCCGAGAGCGATTCGAAGAGCGCCGGTATCTGCGCCGCCATTTGGGTGAGGTCACCCGTAATCTTGTTCAACCCGGCCGTCGCGCCGTTCCCCGTGGAGACCACGGTGATGCGGTCCACGTTGGCCAGCGGCGCGGCGAGAGCCCTTACCACTTCGGGCATGTTGGTGATCAGCTTATCCACAATGGCCGCCTGGTTGAATTGCAGATAGGCCTCGGCCTTCACGTTCATCGCCTTGGCTTCCGCCTCGCCCTTCTTGAAGATGATCTCCGCTTCAGCCTCGCCCTGTGCGCGGATTGCCGACGCGCGGCCTTCAGCTTCGGTGATAGTGCGGTTGCGCTCGGCTTCGGCCATGGTCTCAATGCGGCGGCGTTCAAACTCAGCCTGTTTCATGACTGTGGCAGTAAGTTCGGATTCGCGCCGCAGTATCTCCGCCTGTTGCACTTTGACTTCGTGCTCTTTCTCCACTAGGTGGATGGTTATTTCCTCGGCCCGCACCCGCTGCTGCATGATATTGGTCTGAATCTCATACGACTTATCCGCCTGCGCCTGTTGGCGCTTGCTCGATTCCATGTACTCGGCCTTCTTAATTTCCAGGTCGCGCGTAGCTTCGGCCTGCTTCGCCTGCGAAGCGGTTTCCGCAATCACTCGTTCCTGGTCGGCTTGCGATTTGGCGACGGAGGCTTCGCGAGAAGCGTTGGCGCGCTTGATGGCGGTGTCCCGCTCGGCTTCGGCGGCGGCTACATCGGCGTCGCGGCGGATGCGCACGATGTCCGGCCGTCCCATATTGCTGATGTATTCGTTCTTGTCGCGGACTTCCTTGATGGTGAACGAAATTACTTCGAGGCCCATCTTGTTTATATCGTCGGCGCAGGTGGAGCGCATCCGCTCACCCACCATCTCGGGCTGTTTCACGATTTCTTCCACAGTCAGTTGTCCGATGATGCCGCGTAAGTGGCCCTCCATCACCAGCCGGATCAGTCCTTCGCGCTCCTGCGGCGGCTTCGTGAGAAACTGCTCGGCGGCAGTCAGGATCGATTCCGGGTCTGACTTCACCTTGATTTGCGCCACGGCCTCCACAGTTACCGCGACGCCCTGGCGCGTGTAGAGATCCTGCTGCGGCGCCACATCGAACGACATCAACTCGAGCGACAGGCCGCGCACGCTTTCCACCATCGGGAAGATCACTGTGCCACGCCCTTTCACGATGCGCGTGCCGCGGAACCCGTAGACAATCAGAGCTTCGTGCGGCCCCGCTTTGCGAAATAGCCTGGCGAACATCGCCATCAGAAACAGCAAGGCCAATAACATCAGGCCAACGTAAACAAACACTGGGTGTTCCATATTGACTCCAGTCACTTACTTATCTCCTTGTGACGCCACAAACTCGTCCCACAGACGGACGTAGGCGATGCCTTTTTCGTAGCGCGTCACAACCACTTCAGTTCCCTTGGGGATGGCGGCGCCATCCTCGCTGCGCGCGCCGGCGACGCGACGCGTGCCTTCCTGCGAATAAATCACCTCGCCGGTACCGCCGGCGCGGATGGGAATGCTCAACTTGCCCAGCACGCCGACCATTTCGTAATCGGCCGGGTCAAGCGGTGCTTCCCGCTCGATGAGCACCTTGGCGACGAACCAGAACACCACTGCGGCCGCGCCGATGCCGCTCACTATAGAAATGCCCAGCGCCAGCGCAAACCAAACGCCGTAGTAATGTTCCAGCAAGTAACCCGTGCCGCCGAACCACGCCAGGAACGCCGCGATGGTTCCCATGTTGAACCACGAAGCGGCGCCGCGGCCCACATGCGCGCCATGATGCAAATGCAGATGCGGCACATGCAGACGGGCGCTTCCACCCAGCAGCGCGATCACGCTCAGACCGAAGCCAAATACGAAACATGCGAAATACAATTCAGACCAGTTCATACGCCACTCCCGTTCTTGCCTTTGCGGCGAACTTCGGGCTTCAATACTTCCATCAGCCGCTCCGCCAATCCCGGGTTATCGAGAATGGTCGAAAGCAGCGTCAAACACATACGCGAATCCTTGTGCCGCGCAATCGCCAGCAGCGCCCGATGCAGCGCCGGGTCGCGCCGGAACCGTTCCGCGCCGCTCACCAGCCAAAGGTCGAGCTTGTCTTCCAGGCCGCCAAGGTCGGAAATCAATTCATTCTGGTAACCCTCCGGGTCGTCCACCAGATAGCCGGGGTGCACCTTGAAAAACCGCGCCAGCAACATGCGCGTTCCATTGGTCAGGTGCGGCCGCGCGCCGCTCTCAATCTGCGAAAGATAGCTCTGGCTGATCGATTTCCCCATCTCCTTACCGATCAGGCGGGCCAGCTCCAGCTGCGAGATCTCGCGGTCGAGCCCGCGCAGCGTCCCTTCCACCTCGCGCAGGTAGCGGATTTTCTCACCGAGCTTCATATCGCAATCTGTAATTACTATATTGCAATATGCGATTGACTGTCAATAGGAGAATTGCCCTTATTTTCACGCGATTGGGGGTTGTGGCGATCTCACTGGCCTAATAAGTGGGGCCCGTCCAACATGCAGGCGTTAGGGTAATGGATGCCCGCTCAGTGCGGAATCGCGGACGGATGCATTCGGCCTAACAGTCGGCATGGTCGTCAATCGTTCCAGTCGCGCGGCCAGGAAAACTACCCCGGCGCCGACGATACGTCCAATTGGTGCAAGAAGCACTTCCTGGGAACTATCGTGAGCGGCGTTTGGCGGGAGTGATCCCCGGCTTACGCGTTAGCTACGGCCGGACCTCAGTTTCGCCAGTGCAGTATGATGGGTTATGCTCCGCTACCATATCGCGTTTCACCTTCCGCGTACGAAGGCTGAGATGGTAGTCGCGGAGGCCCTCGATTTTCCTGGCGCCGTCACGCAAGGGTTCGATTTAGCCGACGCGCGGCTAATGATCGCTAGCGCCTTGGAGGATCTGGCCCAATGTCTCCTTGAGGAAGGCAGGCCCTTGCCGGCCCCTGACCCGGACGCGACAGCCGACGCCGACCTGATCGAACTCGTGCCACTCTCCGTCCATGTTGGGGCGCCCCGAGCTTGAAGAGGCATGAACTGATAGATCACCTGAAGCGCCAAGGCTGCCAGTTGAATCGCGAAGGTGGACGCCATTCGATATACGCCAATCCTGCCAACGGCGCCAAAGCTCCTGTACCGCGTCACGCCGAAATCGACAATCGTCTGGCGCAAAAGATCTGCCAACAGCTTGCGATCAAACCAATCCGCTGACTGTTGCAGCCTGCCACGGATCCGCCGACGGGCGGACTACTCAAAGCTCAAGTTTCCCAGATCGCGACTTCGGACCCGTATCGCGATCAGGTCCTCGAGACGCAGGAGAAATCACCATGAAGAGCCCGATCGTTTGTTGCCTGCCGCTCGTAGCGCCGCAGGTCCGGCGATTCGCTAGAGCTGGAGCATGAACTAAGTATTACAATACTGAACATGCTCCGACTTGAGCTCAAGACGATCAGGCTCGCCTTTCTCGCGGTTGCCCTTCATATTCCTGCGTGGGCCGATCAATCCGGCATTGCGACCTTGCAACCTGATACTTTTTTGAACCTGGATACGGGCGTAGTTTCCCAATCCGGCGGCGACGTCTTTTTCGACGGCTCGAAACTCCTGCCGCAAGGCGGCGCCGGCCTCTACAACTTAGGAAAGGTTGGTTCGCAGATCTTCAAATCCATCCGCGCGCAGCAGGCGATGTCGATCTTCTACAGCGCCGTTCCCATTCCCGCCGGCACGCTGGTTTCCGGAGACGTCTTCGGGATTCACACCCGAAGCGGCTCTTACGTCAAAGCGATCGTCTCCGCCACCAATTACGGCGCGTTGACGCTCAAGTACACGATCTTCGGCTCAGCGCGCGTCGCCCAAGCGACCACCGGGCCACCGGCGATTCTCGCATTACAGAACAACTACAGCTGGATTCCTGCCGGCGCGGGAATGCCCAACTACGGCATCACGCCCGGGAGCATTTTCGTAATCTTCGGCGCCGGCTTGGGTCCTTCCGCTCCGCCTGTGTTGCAATCCAGCGCTTCGCCCGGTCTGCAAACGACCCTCGACCAAACCAGCATTGCGGTAACTGTGGGCAGCACGACCGTGAGTCCTGCAATTTACTACACATCGGCCACGCAGGTAGCCGCGGTTCTGCCGTCCACCACTCCCGTCGGCAAGGGGACCATCACGGTCACCTACAGTGGCCAGCCCAGCGCCGTTGCCCCAATCACTGTCGTGGCCAACGCACCTGGACTGGACACCTTGGCTCAGACGGGGACCGGATTGGCCGCCGTTACCGATATCAACGGCAATGTTTACGGAGTCGCTAATTCCGCCAAGTCCGGCTCGACCGTGATCCTCTGGGGATCAGGCATCGGCGCGGACACAAATAACGATGATCGCCTCTACCCGCAGACGCAGGACAATCTCGCCGGTATTCTAGGCGTGCAGGTTTTCATCGGCGGCATTTCCGCGACGGTTCAGTACGCCGGCCGGTCGCAGTATCCAGGATTGGATCAATACAACGTTGTCATCCCCGCCAGCGTCACGCCGGGCTGTTTCGTCTCCGTGGTGGTGCAAATCGGCTCGATGGTCAGCAACGCGGTGACCATGCCGATCAGCGCGAACGGAGGGGCCTGTTCCGATCCCATGACGGGACTGAACGGAACCCAGATTCAAACTTTAGCTTCCAAGCCGGGCGGCGCGGTGAACGCCTTTTTGGCGGTTCTGTACGGGGCGCCCCCATCCAATATTGCAACTCCCGGTGGTAGCTTCCCGAACGGCTACGTGGACACCTTCGCCACCGCCGAAGCCTGGAGCGCCGGCGAGTTCGGCAATGGATACGAATACGTCTCCCAGGGGAGCTGTACGGTCGTTCCGCCCGGGCAACCTCCTTTTCCGAATTCGTACCTGAGGTCTCTCGGCGCCGGCACGATCCAATTGACCAGCCCGGGGCAGTCTGTCAATCTCGGCAGCGGACCCGGGCTTTACCCGGCGCCTAACAACTTCACCGTCAGCCCGGGCGTCACCTACACTCTCAGCGGCTCCGGCGGGGCCGACGTGGGCAAATTCAGCGCGACCGTCGCCGTGCCCTCGATGCAGTTTAACTGGACCAACCAGACGCTGACGAGCATCACCCGATCACAGGGCGCGACGATCACCTGGACAGGCGGATACCCCAACGGGACGGTTCAGGTGTTCGGAACAGTGGGCGATCCGGCGGTCCAGTTCTACTGCCATGCGCCTTCGAGCGCCGGTCAGCTCACGATTCCTTCGTCCATCCTGCTGGCGCTGCCCGCCGGATTGGGCGATCTGTCGGTTGGCACGGTCAGCGCACCTCAACCCATCACTGCGACCGGCCTCGACATCGGCTTCGTGGCCGCGGCGGAGAGTCTCGCGATCTATTCCTTCTTCCCGTTCCGGTAGGAGCGCAGGGGAGTGGTGCACGAGAATTTCTGCAACTCGGCGCTAGTTCACGCGTGACTGACTGGCGTCAATTCGAGGCCTCTGCCCGAGGCCGCGCTGGATCTGGGCGGCATGGCCTCCTGACGGATCGCGCTTCCTTGGAGTCCGACAAGAGTTCACACACGTTGGGGAGCGACCTGCCGCCGGAGAGCCGAGACTGGGAACGATTAGGCGTACGTCCGGGACGAGTCACGCACGGGGGCACAGGTCGTCCAGGCGGGTCAATGGCTTGCGAATTTAGCTGGCGATAACAGCCCTTGGCACGAGGAAATTGGCCATGCGGGCGAGATACGGCGTTATGGGAGATCACTCCCGTGAAGTCCGGTTCACATCAACTGGCCAGGAAACTCCCCTGTCGTGCAAATGATCAAGCGCCCCACCGACCAAGCCCCTTCGTCGTCAGCGCTCAAGCAATCCACGCCGCAGGCGCTTTCGGCTGATTTCTGCTAGATTATGCCCATGCGATTGGCAATTGCCGGGCTGCATTTCTGCGCGTTGGCGGGAGCGCAAAGCCAATTCTGCGATTCAGTATGGGGTGGAAGGTAGTCCCGCTATGCCCACCGGCGCCCAGCTCTTCGCACAGACCGCTACACACTTAGGGATCGACACTATCTTCACGCTGGTGGGCGATCATTTGAACGAAGTACTGATCGCGGTGGCGGCGAGCGGCATCCGCATCGTGGATATGCGGCACGAATCCGGCGTCACTCATGCGGCGGACGCGTGGGCGCGCGTGCACCGCAAGCCGGCGCTCTCGCTGGTCACCGGCGGCCCCGGCCACACCAACTCGCTCAGCGGCATTGCCACCGCCCACCTGGCGGGCAGTCCGTTGATCGCGGTGAGCGGCGGCCGCGCCAGCACGCTCGCGCACCGTCAGGCGTTTCAGGATATCGACCAGGTCGGCATGGCGAAACCCGTGGTGAAATGGGCCGATCAGCCGCCGCAAGCTGCCTTGATTCCCTTCTATTTGACGCGGGCCTATGTGGAAGCCAATACCGGCCGCAAAGGCGCCGTTCATCTCACCATTCCGGTGGACCTTTTCACCGCCAATGCCACTGGAAGTGAGGCCGCTCCAGCGGCGCCGACGGGCGGATTGCCTTACCCGAATCCCGCGGGCACCGCTCGCGCGATCTCCCTGCTTCGTTCCGCTGAGCGGCCAATTGTGATTGCCGGCAGCGGCGTCTGGTGGTCTGGCGCCGGGGACGCGTTGCGCCAGTTTATCGAACATACATCCCTGCCGCTCTACACCATTACGATGGCGCGCGGCGTGGTCGCGGACGATCATCCCCTGGTGATGGGCTATGCGGACCCCGCGCTCAACGCCGCGGTTCGCACCGCGTTCCGCGAGGCCGACCTGTTCCTGGTAGTGGGCAAGCGCATCGACTACCGGCTGGCGCTGGGCGGCGAGCGCTTGTTTCCATCCCATGCGCGATTCATCCAGATCGATATCCACGCGGAAGAGCTTGGCCTCAACCGGCCGCTCGAGGTTGCAATCTGCGCCGATGCCCGGCTCGCATTGGAAGCGCTGTTGCAAGCCGCCGGCCCCGATCCGTGGACCGACGCCTCAAAGCCGCGCCCCTGGCTCGATCGCCTGCTGTCGCTTCGCGCCGAATGGCAGGCGAAACTCGCGCAATCCGGCAGCGATGCGGCAACGCAGCTTCATCCGGCGGCGTTTTTCCGCGAGCTGCACCGCGCCCTGCCGCCCGATGTTCTCTACTCCTGGGATGGCGGCGACTTCGCGCATTGGGGCCGCGCGATTCTTCCGGCGCGCGAAGCCGGCGGCTGGCTCCGCCTGGGTCCATTGGCGACCATCGGCGCATCGCTTCC